>JAESFL010000080.1_pt1 | contig 103316 bp, 107 predicted proteins | sample 9269401 | NCBI WGS metagenome assembly JAESFL01 (sample SAMN14506025, study PRJNA617098) | algae metagenome | isolation source: Gloeocapsa sp. UFS-A4-WI-NPMV-4B04 and co-occurring heterotrophs from desert... | place: USA: Utah | collected 2006-10-01 | reverse complement strand
ACGGCCGCGTGCGCGTCCGTTCCTACGTAGTCGAAACGCCGGTGACCGAGTCGGTCAACCTGCGCGAGGAGAATGTCCACGTCGAACGGCGCCCGGTCGACCGTACCGCCACGCCGGGTGACGAGGTGCTCTTCAAGGATCGCACGATCGAAATGGAAGAGCGGGCTGAAGAAGCCGTCGTGGAGAAGGAAGCGCGGGTTCGCGAGGAGCTGGTCATCAACAAGCAGGTCGGCGAGCGGACCGAAACGGTATCCGATACCGTCCGCCGCACCGAGGTGGACATCGAGGACGACCGCACCGATCTGAACCGCAGCGACCTGGACCGCACCGGGTCCAACCGCGGCGGTTCAGGCTTCTGATCTCGACAGCCTTGAGCGCCGGGTGCTCGCCCGGCGTTCAGTCTGACTGGCCCGGCTTTCATTTATATGGCCTTGGTGCACGTGATCTAGCCGGATGAACGGCAGTCCGGCGAGCTCCGAATGACCCGATCAACGTCGCTTACAGTTCTGAGCGTCGGCTATCCCCTAGCTCCGGTCGGCCCTGACGCGGTTGGTGGGTCTGAGCAAGTCCTCTATGCGTTGGATCGCGCCTTGGTCGCGGCAGGGCAGCGATCCATTGTCGTTGCCTGCGAAGGTTCCTCGGTCAGCGGCACGCTTATTGCGACACCGCGCCAGGCGCCTCCTTTGGAGGACGGAGCTCGGGAAGCAGCCTGGCCCGTTTACAGGGAAACCATCGCTGCAGCGCTCAGGAACTGGCGAGTCGACGTGGTTCATATGCACGGGTTGGATTTCTGGGCTTATCTGCCCTCGCCGGGGGTTCCTGTCCTCGCGACGCTGCATCTGCCCCCTTGGTGGTATCCCGGGGTGGCGCTTTGGGCTAGCCGCCCCGAAACTTGGCTGAACTGCGTGTCGGAGGTCCAGCACGGGACGTGCCATGCCGGCCCGATCCTGCTTGCGCCGATCGAGAACGGCGTGCCGGTTCACCGGCTTTTCCCCCGGCATGCCAGGCGCCGCTTCGCTCTCTTTCTCGGACGAATCTGCCCCGAGAAAGGCGTCCACTTGGCGATTACGGCAGCAGAGCGGGCGCAAATGCCGCTCCTCATTGGGGGCGAGGTCTTTCCCTATGAGGAACATAAGCGCTACTTCGCCGAGGAGATTGCGCCACGGCTCGGCCCCACGGTTCATTACCTCGGGGCATTGCCTTTACGCGCAAGAGGCGGCTCCTGACTGCTGCGACCTGCGTGCTGATACCGTCACTCGTGGAGGAGACAAGCTCGCTTGTGGCGCGAGAAGCCGCGGCTTGTGGAACGCCGGTGATCGCATTCCCGCGTGGGGCTTTGCCCGAGACGGTCGAACACGGACGAACCGGGTTCCTGGTCGAGTCAGTCGAGGAGATGGCGGCGGCGATGATGCGCACCGGCGAGATCAGCTTGGCCGATTGCCGCGAAACCGCCCTGAGGCGGTTCTCGGTGGACACCATGATCGACCGTTATTTTGAAATATACCAACGCCTGGCTTCAGCTACGCAAGAGGAACGCCAATCAGCTGGCGCATGAGAGACTATCGTTGAGTACCGCCAATCTATGGCTATTCCTGCACCGCGCGGCCGACGCCGTTGACCGCCAGTTCGGTTGGGCGTTGCGCCAGACTACTGCCGGGGAACGGGGCTGGGTCTTGATGTTGGACGGGATTGTGGCTCGCCAGACCGACCGTCGCTACCTGCGCGACACAATCTTGCCTGCCCTGCGGCGGGCAAAGCTGTCGCGCGCATTAATCGTCGGCGTTCGGCGCTACTCTGCCGGATTGGAAGCCGCCTTTGATCCGGCCGAAACGGAATGTTGGACCTGTGACATCGACCCGGCGGTCGAGCTATTCGGCGCACCCGGCGCCCACGTCATCCAAGATGTTCGTTCTCTGGACCAGTCGTTTCCTCCGGGGTTCTTTGATTTGGTTGTCCTGAACGGCGTCTTTGGATGGGGGGTGGACAAAACGGAGGACATGAACGCCGCCGTTAAAGCGATCCAGCACGTGCTCGCGCCGGGCGGCTACTTGCTGATCGGATGGAATGCTGACCGAACTGAGGCTCCCGACACCCTAACAAGCATCGCGGGCGCCTTCGCGCCCGCCAATCTCTTCGGTTTGCCGCACCGGAAATCCTTTTCTGATGTAACGCACGTCTACGCCTGGTTCCGGAAGAGCCGGTAGTCGGTCCAAGGATGCATCGGTCACATCAAGTGAAATGGCCTGCATTACTTATTACATCCATGAATGGGGCGGCAATGTCCGGGTTGGGAGCAGCCCGCGACCGCCGCCACCAGTAGGGACGCTTACAAGCCACTCGAATCGGCCGGAGGACGAACCGAACTACATACGCCCGCCGCTTGCAACCTTGCTCATTTGGTTGCTGATCCAACCTTCAGATTTCCCGCTCGCCTCAGAAAGCTGGTGGACGGCGGCCGTACTTGGGACGATGCCGGAAACCACAAATGCTTGAATGATTTCCGAAAGAACGTCCTCAGATAATAGGCGATCCACAATGTATCTCCTCATAAACGGGCAATCGCCCCGTTACAGCCGAAAGGCGGGCGGGGGCCGGTTGCGGCGCTGTATTCATGCAAAGCACGACGACTGCCTAACAGAATGACAGGGCCGCTGACCCGTCGAACGGTGGATGGCCGGTCGGCCGCAGGATACGTTTGATACCAGCGACCCTTACGCCGGTCGCGCCGAACCGCTTTCTGCTCGACAACTCTGACCGTGCCCGGGCGTTTGCTGGGGATCGCGCGGGCGAGCTGAAATTGGGGGAGATGCCCCAGCGCCGGCGCAGTTCTGCCTCGATTTGATCAAGAGGTGGATCTGTTTCGTCTGACATGGGCCGGAAGCCTCAGCTCTCGGAGAAGCCCGGCCAGTCGCTTTTCGGCCGCGAAGCCATCTCCGCGAAAAGCTTTGTGCCTGCCGAGGCCGGGTCCACGATGTTTGTTGACGGGGCTAGCGTGTCCGACATACGGAACCTCCGATCTCGGAAAACATATGCACCTTTCGTCTCAAACTTTCGGCTTGTTTCGTTTACGATTAATGAACGCGTCAAAGGGCTAGGCACGACCATCAACGGCAGGCAAGACGGTGAGCGATGTAGATCGAATTATCCTTGCCGTTGAGAAAGCTGGCCACACTGCCGCGGAGCTAACGGCGTTGACATTGTCCGAGGTGATAAACCTGGACCTGGAGCAGTTTGCAGCCACCCAGAGAAAGTGGTTTCGAGAGACGATGCAGGAAAACTTGCCTGACTTGCACGCCCCACCCGATGCTCACGACATGCTGCTGAGCCGGGCTGTAGCCGCTTTTGACAGCCGGCTGGCAGAGGTAATGGCCACCGCCGGGCAGGAAGGCACCGCTTAGCCGACCCGCGTGCCGGCTCCGCTATCAACCGCACTGATCCGATCCCTGCGGAGCGGCTTGGCAGGTCATTGTCGGAATCAGGGAAGCCCGCCATTCGACAGAGTAGGGTGACATGGCTGGCTCGTGGCGCCCTATGGGGAAAGCAAAAGCCGCCAGTAAGGGAGCTGGCGGCTTGCCCAGTTCAGCGACAAACTGGATCGGTTCGGACCGTCTAAGGAGCCTGAGGGGGAACAATCTCCGGACCGTGGTTTCCAACGTCCGCCTTCACCGAGAGTTCCATCGGGGGCGACACTGGGTGGAGGTTAGGTTCAAAAAAACTCGTCCACCGCTGACCATACAAAACGACGACAAGAAATGCTTTGAGCTGGTAGCTGCATCGCAGTGACGTGGACGCCCAATCGCACGCTGCGCTAGCGAAGGCCCAAGAAGCTCAGGATCGCAACGACGATGACGACCAACCGACTATCCAGATGATCCTGTTCATCTAAGCGTCCTTTGTTGCCGGACATAACCCACTCTGAGGCAATCCGTTCCAGCACACGCGTGCGCCCGTACGCTTCGCGTAGAGCCCTTGCCGCTTGATTTACCTCGGCCGCTGTGCCCGGTTTCTGCCGGGCTTCCTGTTCTCCGTCCTACCGCTAGCCGAAAGCCGTTGACCGGTGGCCTACACGCTGGAAGCCGGAAAGCTTGAAAGCGGCCCCGGCTTCTGGTTGTGAGACGGCGAAGCCAGGGCCGCCCGCCGGCATACTCCTGGAGGTCACGCCGGCGTTGGAATGAAACACCGCGCCTGACCTCGTGCAAGGCGCTCTATCGCACTCCGAAAGGGGGGATAGGCTCATTCAGAGGGGGGCCTGCCTTCTTCAGCGGCTATCCATCTGGCACCTGGTCAGCCATACCTTGTGAGGCCGCACCGTGCTGTGACATGCTCCGGTGATGCCACTGTTCGTGAGCCGGTTTTTGGGTTTGCGGAGCATCGATCAGCAGCTCCTTACGCTCATCGAGGCACATGTGGGCCTCTTCGCAATCGAGCGCGCACTTGAGAGCGGTGCTGACGCGAGCGTCCAAGATTACCGGTCGCATGGGTCGCGCGGCTATGAGGGCAATACGCCGCTGCACTACGCGAGCCGCTGGCGTGGAGACCGACCTCGGCAGGAGCTTGTAAAGGCTCTCCTGAGCCGAGGAGCAGACCCGAACGCGACCAGCCGCCACGGGCATTCGCCGCTGCACTATTTCGCCACAGCTGGTGACATCGAGTGTGTGTCATTGCTCCTCGGATCAGGAGGACAGGTCGAGGTTTTCAATTTGAGTGGAGAGACGCCGCTTCATAACGCGGCAGCCTTCGCCCATGAGGCCGTGGTCAGGATTTTCCTCGATACCGGGGCGGATGTGAATGCTCGCCAGCCGTCAGACGGCGACCTTAAGCGCGGCTATTCACCTCTCCACAGCGCCGTCTTCGCCATGGGACCTGCTCCGAAACGGCTAGACACGATCAAGCTCTTGCTTGAGCGGGGGGCAGACCTCGCTTTGAGCACGGGCGGTGGGTTGGGACAGACGCCGCTGCAACGCACTCGGGATCAGCTGGCGTTAGTGCAGCACGGGTACAATCCAAGCGAAGAGGACCGGAGAGAATCGGTCGCGCTCATGATGTCGATCATCAAGCTGTTGGAAAACGGCCAGCTTAACACGGTCGGCGGTCTCTAATGACCCGGTTGACCGCCCATGCTGTCGGGTGATGGGCTTCTTTCGGATTCGCTCTGAGGTACGCCTTCGTCTCTCCGCTACCAGTTCACCGAGCGATTTATGCGCGCACACGCTAGTTGCCCCAGCTATGCCATCCCTTGCTCTCGTATGCTATGTTCGGAATATCGGCGGGCCTAGCGTCGTGAGTTCACGCCACTCTTTTGCTGATGCTAAGCCTAGGGAGTGGACAAAAGAACCGAGGGAGGCCGTTTCATAAGCGCGAACTTACGCGCAGCGCTTATGTGTAGAGACTTGGGTGCGATGCGGAAAATTGGACGATGCACCTTGCTCTCTTCATCGTGGTTGCACTGCTTTCAGAGCCATGTTCAGCGACCATCTTCACACAGCCTAGGGATGGCCATCCCTGCGGTTATTTCGAAGACCAACCAAACCGATACGAGAACGGAAGGCGGGTCGAGACGGCGGCGGAAAAGGCATGGAAGCGCTGTGACGAGGAGCAACGCGCAAAGGACTTGAGGGATATTTACGACTACAAGCATCTCTTACCGAGGCCGGAGCCCTCGTTGGAAGATCGTCTGCGGAGCATCATCCGGGAAGAGCTCGAGCACCTCCCCAGATAACCCCGCTCCCCGAAACGTAACCGTATTCGCGCCGATGCTCTCGAAAAATCCCGGGCAGGCATCGGTTTTTTTGATCGTATCGGCCCCGTCCTATGCAAGCCGTGCATGGGCTCGGCCGGTCGTTCGGCCCGATCACCGCAGGGCTGCACGCCGCGGGACAGATGCCTGCCAAACTATCTTCCGCCACTTCCAAGCAGGCGTGAAGCGACCTATGCCCATGACTGATCCCGGGTGATTTCGTTCAACCGTATGCGTTCACTTGTTCCGCGCTCGGAGGATCGCCCGATCGATGGCGCGCTGGTCGTTCCGCTGAATCTGCCGGTCTCTCATGCTCTTGCGAAGCCAGTCAGGCGTTAGGTCGCGCTCGGACTCCTCGGCTGACTTTTTGCCGCTGACCCAATCGCCATGGAAGATGAAGATCGAGGCCAAGCAGCCAATCCCGAAGATGATGCCCAGGCCTGCTACGACAGCGTAAAAGGTCTCCATCTCGTGCGGTCTCCTTACCTAGTGCCGTTTGCGGCGTGAAATTTACGTTTTGCGGTCTCGCGGATCGGAAGCACCTACAAAGCGGCAAGGCCCCGGCTCATTGCCCCAGAACTCGGAAAGCTGGCTTTCCTGAGTGGACTCTATTGCCGAACTGATGGCTCCTGATTTCTGCCGTCCACGACATGCAGCTTGCCTTCCCGTGCGGCGGGAGTTCCAGCGGTTACAGGTGGCCCGGTTTGCGCTCCGGGTGAGGATAGGATGGCGGCCTTCTCGGGTCCCAGCAAGCCCTTCAAAGCCGGCCGCGAGCGGTTGGATTAGAGCGGTTAATACCGGAACCGGCCCAACGAACGGGGGCAGAACCCATGCGGCAGACGGAACGCAGAACAAATCCGCCGCAGATGCGTCTAAAGACAACAGGTTGCGGAACCGTTGACCATCAGCCACCTTGCCAGTCGGGGTTCGCTTGCTCGTGAAAATCTACCTCGCCCCAGCGCGCAGCTGCCTCGATGAGATGGAGCGGATCGTCTATCCCGAGCCCCAGCATGTGTTCGGCCAAGTCGATCCGGTTGCCCGTTGTGAACAGCAGCTCGCCCTTACGCTCCAGCGTGAAGGTAAAGCCATGATCCGAGGGAAGGGCGGTCAGGCGAACCATACGTCAGCTAAGGCCAGCTTGGCCGGCGTCCTCCCATAAATCCGTGAACGTCTCACCCGCCCCGGTCAGGACGAACGCAACTGGCGGCACAAGACTATCATCACGCTGCATCTTCAACATGGCAGGCTCTTGCAAGCACCACTGGAGGGCCTCATGCGCCTGCACTGCTGCCATAATCTGCTCGACCGTGACCATGTTCTCCGCTGCCGGGCCGAATACGTTGTGAAGCTCTAGGCCGCCGCCGTTTCCTTTTGCTTGCAAGAGCAGGGCAACTGCTTCGTGCACGGACGACTCGCTAGCCTGGATCCACTGCCTGAACGGCGCGCGCGTTGAACGGGCTGCCTCGCTCATTCAGAGGCCCAGCAGCGGCCAACTCAGCAGAAATCGCCCGTAGCGACCGACGTTCCCCAATGCGGGGGTTCTTTTGATGAAGCCGCTTGTGGCGAGCGTCAGATCGACACCGTCCTGTTCAAGCGCGCCGGTCATGAAGGCGCGCCGATTGGCACGGGGCTGAGGCGATGGGGCACGGAATGGAGTGCATGTGTTGCGTGCCAGAACAGCGACTGAATGCCGACGGCTCGCGGCGCGCGCCGGCACGCGCCGTGAAACTGCGTCTAGACGCCGAACCAGGTTTTCAGTTGGTCCTGCACTGTGGGAGTGGCTGCGAATTCAAATCCAGCGGAATGGCCCCTCTGCCATTTGAGATCAACGGGGGTGCGCTTTCCCGTTTTCAACAGGATCACGTCGAAACGGGGAGGCAGAGGATACTCACCTCCAAACTCAAGCCGACCGCCCGTCGCGCTCATATCGGCGACGATGCACTCCACGCTTTCGTTGCTTGTCATCACGACTGCACGATCATTGGCGTGGGACCTCGGACGCACACGGCGGTTATATGTCGTGCCAAATCTGAACTTGGTCATCTTCAACAAAATGGCGGCGCCAGATGTCTCTTACGTAAAGATCGGCAGGATAATCTGAACGAGCGGGCGGCGGTCCAGAAATCCCGCACGGGTCTCATCGTAGACGAATTCGACGCGCTGACCCGCGCAGTCAGCTCGGATGCCGAAGACCAGCTCTGGCGTCCTGCGCCTCACAAGCCGCGAACCGCTTATCAGTCCCTTGGTCGCGGGTTCCCCTGGATAGCCAGCTCCGTGCGCCACGCAAGCGGCCCGTCTTGCACCCGCACGATTGTGTGGTCGCCGTCCTCATGCATGTTGATCGCCGCCGCTTTGGCCGCGGCGACTGCTTCCCATTGCGTCGGGAACGTCTGTGAGTAGGTGCGCTCAAGGCGATAGGCCCAGCCGCGTTCGTGTCTGACGACCTCGTATTCGATACGGTCCATGTTGCCGCCTTAAAACTGGACTGGCACGACCGTAAACTGCCCTGTCTGTGGAAAGCGTCAACGAGGCGATTTTTGAGCCCAGGCGGCAGGAAGTGCGTCATCCCTGCCGGTAGTAGTTCGGCCGCGCTGTTATCTCCTTCGATTTGCAACGCGTACATCTGAACCGGCCGTCGAGTGCCGGAACGAAGTCGGTCGTATCCAGCGGCCAATCTGCCGCTGGCTTTGAGACACAGTGCCCGCACTTCCGGCAGTGCACCTCTAGTTCGATGCCGGCGTTGATCAGATACCCGACGGTTAGTGCGGTCGGGTATTTGGCGGGATCGAAGATCATGATCCTTGAAGCCCCGGCCGTGCGGTAATTCAATGGCTGAGTCGGCTATCGAATCAACCGACGCAGCCGCCCCGGCTTACTTTGCCCCACATTCTAGGCTGGGCCCGCTACTCGAAAACCTCTGCAATAGCCGCGTGCCGGATTGTTCCGCTCCCACGCCAGCTGCTGGAAAGCCCGCACCCAAGCGCAGGGCCAGCAAGCAGCGTTCGAATGGTCAACGTGCCTGTCTTTCTTTTGAGTGGTGCTGGTGCTTTATGTTCCAGTTCCACGTAAGCGTGTAGGTGTGTCCATGCGCTGTATCGCTGGCTGCTGCGATCCAGATCCTGCTCGGGTTTGCCAACATGAAGGTGAGGTTTAGGGGGGAAAAAGTCATGACTGAAGTGAAATGGACGATAAAGGCTCGCGAGTTCACCAACTGCAACTGCGCATATGGTTGTCCTTGCCAGTTCAACGCTTTACCGACACACGGTTCTTGTGAAGCCGTTGCTGGCATGGAGATCGACGAAGGCTTCCATGGCGAAACAAGACTGGATGGTCTACGCTTTGCCGGGATTTTCCGCTGGCCGGGTGCAATTCACGAGGGAAAGGGCGAGGCCGCAGTCGTGATCGACGAGCGCGCGACGGAGCCACAGCGAGAGGCGCTCCTGCGCATACTCGGTGGATTGGATACGGAACCCGGCGCGACAATATTTCAGGTGTTCTCGACCACGCTGGAAAAATTTCACGATCCGATCTTCGCTCCTATCGACTTTGAAGTCGATGTTGATGCTCGCGTAGCTCGACTGAGCATTCCGGGAGTGACGGACGGTCGGGGTGAGCCTATCAAGAACCCGGTAACTGGCGCGGAGCACCGCGTGCGTATCGATATCCCGCATGGGTTCGAATATTCGCTGGCCGAAATGGGCCGTGGCTGGACAAGCGTAACCGGTCCTATCAAATTCGATTTGGCGGATTCCTACGGGCAGTTCGCGAATATTCATCTGTCTCAGAGTGGCATCGTCCGCTGACGCTGTGAGTGACACAGCTCTCGAAGCCATCCTCCGGCGGGATCGAGCGGTGGTCGCAGCGGCTCTTGTCGCTGTAGCGATTCTCGCTTGGGCTTACTTGGTGTGGCTTGCCGAAGGCATGGCAATGCCGACCGCAGCGGGCGCGTCTGGCGAAGATATGGGTGGAATGGACATGCGGGGCATGACCATGCCGCCCATGGACATGAACAGCAGATCCAGCAGCCAAGGACCCAGCATAGATACGGAGTCGGTAATTAGTTCAGGAGCCCCTCCGTGGGGCTTTGCTGACGGGGCAATCGTATTTGCCATGTGGAGCGTGATGATGGTGGGCATGATGACGCCATCTGTTGCCCCGATGGCGCTCCTCTATGCTGTTGTTGGCCGGAAGGCACGGGCCGACCGGCAGCCCTTTGCAGCGACAGGGTGGTTCTTCGCAGGTTATCTACTGGTGTGGGTGGGGTTCAGCGTTGCTGCGACCGGCGGGCAGTGGCTGCTAGGCTATTTGGCCCTACTGTCGCCAATGATGATGACGCAGAGCAGGTTCCTAGGAGCGGTCCTTCTCGTGCTCGCTGGCGTGTATCAGTGGACGCCGATCAAGGAGGTCTGCCTGCGTCAATGCCAAGCGCCAATCACGTTCTTGGCGAGCCATGGTGGCTTCCGACCGGATCCGGTCGGTGCGTTGCGGCTGGGGTTGTTGCACGGGAGCTATTGCCTCGGCTGCTGTTGGGCTCTGATGGCTATCCTGTTTGTCGGCGGCGTCATGAACATTTTCTGGATCGCGGGCATCGCGGTTCTGGTCCTGCTGGAAAAGACTTTGCCGCTGGGCCGCTGGCTCTCTCGTGTCTCTGGCGGGCTGCTTGTCGCCGCAGGTGCGTTGCTCTTGGTGGGCGTGCTCTAATCGGCTGGTCCACGCCAGTTTCGGGCAGCGAGCGTTTGAGACAATGCGTAAGATGGACTTGAGGCCCCGGGCTATACTCTACGTAGCGGCGCAACTGCTTCCGTAGGACGCAACATAGCGGAACGTGCTTGGGCTGGGGTATGGCCGCTCGCATCGGAGCGAAGGGTGGTAGCGGCTGGTGGGATCATCACACCCGCCCAGCTTTCCGGGCGGACGGCGCTTCCATTTCCCCGAGCCGGGCGGTTCGGAACTGGCAGTATATGCGGAAATGGGCTGAGAAAGGCCGAGCCGCCCGTCGGCTCTGTAATGCACCTGCCTCGATCTTTCGGACTAAGCGGGCAGGTGCTCAGCGAGAACCTTAGAGTAGCTAGATCGGCTTTGCACGGCGGAACAAAGAGCACCAAGCCTTGGGAGACGATTAAATGATTCAGAGGGATAGGGATGCCAGACGGTGAGCATGGTCAAATAGATATCTAGTGCAGAGAAGCCGCGAGGCAGAAAGTAAATATCGCCTTCCAAAGCCCCGTTCAGCACGCGAAAGTGGCCCTCTATATCACGAAGGGCTGCTTGTCTAACCGGCTCTGTAGCAGCTTCGTCCAACGTAAAACGCTCGGGATGGTTTGAGCGGATAAATGCCGTGTAGGCGCTGGTAGCCATGAACAGGAGCCAGCGGAGAAAGAGCGGTCGGTCTGGATCTGCGATTGCTGGGACAAGCCCAAATTCAGGATGCAGGTCACCGAGGATGCACACTATGGCGGCTGATTCTCCAACAACGACGCCGCTAGGCAAACGCAGTGCAGGTATCTGCCCCGTCGGGTTGATACTGAGATACTCCGCGCCTCGGTGTTCACCCCCTGCCATGTCAACGGCAACCTTGCGATACGGCACGCCCATCTCTTCGAGCATCGCTTGCGGAGCAATCACCCCTGAAAGCGCCTCCCATTAAAGTGTGTATCCGATATTCATCCCGCGACATCCAGCCTAGCGACTGCGCCGAGATAACGATGCTTACTCGCGAGCTTTGGCAAGGGCGGCCTGAAGGGATGCAAGGTCGTTGTCGAGATGCTGTCGCAGCTTAAGCGCAGGCTCACTCATCAGGCGCAATTCCGCTGACTCTTAGATCCCTGGCCTGTGACCAGAGCTATCTTAGCTCAACTACGCGAGGAGCGATGGTCATCGCATATTCCACCATTATGGGACGGGGCGCGGCCAGAATGCCCAAATGAGCAGGGCCGCCGTTGCGATCCAGAGGGCGACGATGAGAACCGCGCCGATTCGGCTCATCGGTCGCCCTACTCTTTTGCCGGCCGCCGCGCCTCCACCATGAGGGGCCGCGGGATAAGTCGCACGCTAACATGATTCCGAGCGGCACCATCAGCAGGTCATCCAGATAGCCCAGCACGGGAATGAAATCTGGTATCAGGTCGATGGGCGAGAGGGCATAGGCGGCGACCGCTCCGGCGACCAGCTTAGTAGCGATAACGTTGCGGTGCTTGGATCGAGAGCCCCCAGTCGTAGAGCGGACCGGCTCTGCCCTCCTCAGAAATTACTGAACAGAGGCCACGCAGAGTAGGCCAATAACTCGGGGGCAGACCAAGGGAGGAGCGATATGAAACGGACCTTGATTTTAGGTGTGCTCACAGCGGGCCTGCTGGGCGCGGTGCCATCCGCTGTAATTGCAGCCGATGACCACAAAGCGGTGTCAGTAAATCAGCTGCAGTGGAAGCAGCATCCAGCTCTACCGAAAGGCATAGAAGTGGCCGTCTTAAGCGGCGACCCTTCTAAGGAGGGACCTTACGTCCTTCGGTTGCGGTTCCCCGCTGGACTTAAAGTTCCCCCGCACAACCACCCCGGCAATGAAAACGGCACCGTCCTGTCCGGAACCTTCAACATTGGAATGGGTGAGACGTTTGACGAGAGCAAAGGCCAGACCGTGGAAGCGGAGGGCTTTATCCTGGTCCCCAAAGAAATGGTCCACTACGCGTGGGTCGATGAGGATACCCTGGTCCAATTCCATGGAATCGGTCCGACAGCCATCACATACGTCAATCCGGCCGACGACCCGCGAAAGACGCAGTGACCTGCGTGCACTGATTTTCGACTGCTCCGCCAAGGTGCTCCTGGGCGGAGCGGTTGTGTGTAAGCGTATAGCTCGGGAGGCGGCGAATTGTGATCGCTGCCCTTGGGGCCGGGCTTGGCCGACCTCGGTTCACTCCCCGGTCCGGAGCCGGGAAGAGCCGCACATTTCGACGGGGCTATCGCGCCGGGCAATCGGCTCCTTTATGCTCGCGCAGTGGAGAGGAAATGGCTGCGACCACTGCATTTGCCGCTTTCGCCGGAATAGCGCTTCCTGTTGCCGCTTTTGCTCAGGCGGAAGTGTCAGTAGAGCGGGGCCTGTATGTTTCGATTATCGCCGGCTGCCACGATTGCCATACACAGGGCTACAACGAAGCAGAGGGTAAAATAGACCCTGAAAAAGCCCTAAAAGGCAGCTCGGTCGGGTGGCGCGGCCCCTGGGGCACGACTTACGCGGGAAATCTCAGGCTAGTAGCCGCTTCAACCGACGAGGATTTTTTTGTTGAGAGGATGAAAACTCTGAAAACGTCGCCACCAATGCCATGGTACAACGTGCGGGCGATGAAAGAAAATGATCTTCGGTCTCTTCATCGCTATCTAATCTCGCTGGGTGAGCCTGGAAAGAGTGGTCCCTTACCTACCCGTGAGGAACCCAGAACGCCTTACATAACAATAGCCCCGCCTACGATGCCGAAGCGCTAAACCGCGCCCGCGCAAGACCAGACCACAGTTCGTGCCGGGGGAGGACGCACCCATTCACGCTTCGTTTGACTACGTCCCCCGTGGTCGCCTTCCCGGCCCGAGCCATGGGCTTGGCGGCTACATCATCGAATGTGCAGTGCAATGAGAACACGACATTAAGGCTGGCCGAAATAGGAGGGTAACAACACCTTATTCGCAAAGTGAGTGAGCCTTTCGCTTTGACATTCTACAAACTTCAGTATCGACTGCTTCTGTTGAGCGTGACCCGCTCGACAGACGAGGGAGGTTCTCATGCAAGAGGTGGATCGCAAAACAACAATCCTTACGAGACAGGCCGCATTAAGCCTCGTGGCGTTCACATTATCGGCTTCTTGTCCGGCTTTTGCTCAGTCCGACAGTGCCGAGGCGGCGCGGAGCGCCAAGGAAGGCCTGTTCAAATCCTCGGACCTCAACCATGATAGCAAGATCACTCGCCCCGAGATCACCCACCTGACAGACCTTGTTGTCTCGGCAATCGACGCCGATGGGGATGACATACTTACCGTGACGGAGTTCCCGGCCATGGGCTCTCTGGACCTGAACAAGGACGGAGTTCTGGAACACGAAGAACTCTCGGCCGCTAACTTGGTGAATTACTATGAGGCAGATCGGAACAAGGACCGATCTGTCGACATCGATGAGTTCGCCGAGAGGTATTCGTTCATCGTCCAATCACGGGCGGTCCCTCAGTAAGGATTATTCTCCGCCCCGCAGGCACGTATGTCCACTGTCAAAGCCCGGGACACAGTCATGTTGCTGAGGCGAAGACGGAACGCTTCGCTTCCGATTTTCGTGTCTGCCCGGAGAATGTGTCTCATGTCAGCTCGCAACGCGTTTGCCGTGACAAGCCTACCCCTGCTGCTAGCGCTGGCAGCAGGGCCGGCTGCCGCGCAGAACGCCGCCGCCACGCCACCCCCACCGGAAATCGCCGACCAGGTCCAGCACTGCGCCAGCTGCCATGGCGCAAACGGTCTGCCAGTTGTAGAGAAGGTCCCGATCATCTCCGGACAGGACAAATTCTATCTGTTTACAGCACTCAGGCGTTTTCGCGCCGGCCGGCGCGTTAGCGAAATTATGGGGCCCATCGCCAAGGACCTCTCCGACGATCAGATAGATGCACTGGCGAAATATTTTGCTGCCCAGCCCTGGCCGGACTTCCGCCAATCAGCCGCCGACACTGACGGTGAGAAGGCGAAGACGCTCGCTGTTGCCGGGCGGTGCACATCGTGTCATCGCGAAGGCTTCCTGGGCCATACCGGCACTCCGCGCGTAGCCAATCAGAAGCCGGACTATGTTCAGCAGACGTTGACTGATCTCCGCGGCAACGTTCGCCAAGAGGCCGCCGTCGCTGCCATGGCCGCAATCGTGCACAGCTGGTCCGACGATGACATCGCGGCCATGAGCCGCTACCTTGCCGGCCTCTAATCAGTTCGCCCGTCGGCCGACTCTTGGCGTCGCCATCGGCGGAGCTGAAGCGGCCCTGACATTGTCCTTGGAGGGGCGCACAGCCAGGGCCGCCCTGCCGGCAATAGGGGACCGGCCACCGGATAGATGCACCGCGCCGGAGGTGAGGCAAGGCAGAACACTGTGCAGCAATTAGCTGTCAGGAACGCGAAACTTCTCATGGCAGCTGTTGCAAGTCCCTTGGACCTGTCCGACTGAGGTTCGGACCACGCCCTTATCGCCCGTCGCGACTGCCTGTATCAGAGCGGCCGACGCCTGATGCAAACGGTGCAACTCTGCTGCGAACGCCTCGGGTTTTTGCCAGATTTCAGGTCTTGCGCGACTGTGGTGGTCAACGCCGCTCGGGAATAGCGCCCCGACCTGATGACAGGACTCGTGAAATGCTTCGGCATGTTTCCTGGCCAGCACCGTATCGACCTGACTTGATGAGGTCAGCATATCGGCAATGGCCTTTAACTCGCGACCCATCGTCTTCATCAGTTCCATGCGCTCGGCAACGATTCCGGTTGCAGACTCATGCCCCAAGGTGATCGGCACATAAGCGAGGGCAAGGAGCACACTCGCCGTCACAAGCTTCGTTTTCCAACCCATCTTGGCCACGAGAGCGACCGAGCCGGGCGCGGGTCTGTGCCCGGCGGCCAGTTTGCGTTGCAGTTTTGAGCCAGCTGGAGCTGAACCCGCTATCAAAGTCCTCCAGCGGCGTGCTCTTGATCCGTTTCGCTCAACAGTGGCGCGTAGCTACTCGGCGTTGATAAAGGTTGGCTTTCCTTCCTCTCCGATAGCTACGACCAGCAGTTTTGCCGGGGCTCCCCCGACATTGAACATCTGGAACATGGTGTTCATAGGCTCAACGGAAGCATTGCCGGCCTCGACGGTCCATGACTTTTCACCTGCACGGACTTCGACTTTCCCTTCCATCACGTAGACAAGGATGGGCACGGGATGAAGATGCAAACTACTGTGACCATCTGATTGAACGTCGACTAAGGAGAGTGTAATTTCTGGCTTATCAGTTTGAGGCAGAACCAGAGGTTGATCGGAGAGGGTTTTGGTTGTTTTCAGAAGAGCCTTCCCCTCCATGCCCATGGACGCCTTGGAATGCTCCTGAGCAAGCATGGTTGTCGGAGCTGCCAAAATGAAGCCGCAGGCCAACGCACCCACACTAAGACCGCGGAAGATTGTGCGACTGGTAGTTATCATCACCTCCTCCATACGTCGTCGTGTGCTATCTTATGCACACGCTCGCAATATCTACCCATAACGAATCAACGTCAACGTGATTGCTTTGGAGATATCTGGCGGGTAGCAACGCTTGGGCGTTGTGCCGCACAAATTCCGCCCGATCCTGAGCGAAAAGGAGAGCAAATTTCGATTCTGGCATTACCGCTCTGGCGGAACGTAGCCGCTTTCCCAGCGGGAACTAAGCGCTGTGCTCCTCAGCGCTAAAGCTTAGCGTCAGCACCCTACGACCGGTCGCATCGACAACATCCATCGCCATTCGGGTGTTAGCAATCTTCTTCATCGGCCGCAGACAGGTTCTGCACGGCAGCCTTAATGTCCGGCAAAACGAAGCCGTCCCGATCCGGGATCATGTGGCCAGCGTCTACTTGGCAGTAGAACCGGGGCATCGCCGGGGCGAAGCATTCCTGTGTCGGGCTAACCACTTGACTAAAAGGCGGCCCCGGCCGTTTAGGAAATAAGGTGGCCAAGGCCGCCCTGTGCTCGGGAAGTTAAGCTCAACAACTCAAGCACATTCTACTTGAAGCACGACGGCTCTGAGTTCACAACCCGACTTAGAAAGCGGCCCCGACCATCGTCCTTTTGCGGAGATAAGGCCGCAGGCCGCTCTGCCGGGGACGCCCCCGGATAGAAGCACCGCGCCGGATAGCGGGGCAAGGCAGAAATCCTATTCCGCCTTAGCCGAGCAACTTGGCTAAGTCTTGGTCATGGCCGATCAGGCCCACAGCAGCGGGAGGTGCCTCGGCAGGCTTGAAGCCCGGGAAGGCGTGAGCATCAAGGGTGTTCGGCAGGCAGGCATAGAGAGTCATCCCCTGTGGACGCCCGGTCCTCAGCAGCATCATTCCTCTCGGCTCTCCTAACTCGCGGAACAGGGTTTCGAAACGAGCGAATTCCTCGTGGTAACCGGTGGTGCCGTAGACGCGCTTGAACCAGGGCATCTTACACCTCAGGGCGCTGCCGCCTCCCGCCCTCGACCACCTCCAGCTTCTTGGCGTAGCGGCCGCGCGGAGCTGAAGCGGCCCCGGCGTTGCTTTGTCGGGTGCCGAGGCCGCTCTATCGGTGATCAGAAACTGGCATCTAGATTGAAGCACCACAACGGATGCTCGGCAACCAGCAGCTGGCGACGGACGGGTCTTGACGGACAGCAGGATTTAGTTCCTATTTTGTTCCTATGATGGACGGACCTGATCGCGACTTCCTCCGCAGCATCATCTCGGTGGCGCTGGTCGTTGTGCCCCGGGCCGTGAAAAGGGTCTTCGCAGAACGCGCAATGCGTCAGAGCGAGATTGCTCAACGGCAGCTTGCAGCGGCGGTGACGGAGGCCGTGACGGACGCCTTCGACCTATCCCGCAAGCCGTTGCCGCCCCCCGGCCGTAATGTGCCTACGCGGCCAGATTGATCACAGGAAGGCATCCCCTCATCGGGGGGCACAACAGTTTACTTCCTGGTAACCATCAGCGCGCACCATTGCGGAGTCATTGCACGGGACACGGCGCACCATGGCGGGACTGAGCCTCAGAGAAGCAGCTACGTAAGCTGGTATCAGCAAAAGCACAATCCTAAGAGCGGTGAAGGCGGGCCGGCTTTCCGCGGCTCGGACCGATGATGGCGGTTACAGCATCGATCCGGCAGAGTTGTTCCGAGTTTACCCCCCGGAGAGCCGCGCAACGGTGCTGGTGCAGACTACACGCCGTGCCGCGGGACAGGACGCACCGGGCGACGCAACCGAGGAACTGACAGAACTCCGGATACGCAACGCCGCCCTGGAAGCCGAGCTTAACGCCATCCGCGAGATGCTTACGGGCGAGCGGCGGCGGGCTGAGGAAATCCGAGAGGACCGAGAGCGCTGGCACACACAGGCCGAGCGTCTCGCTCTGATTGCCCCGGTGGGTCGCAGTTCCTGAGCACCAAGAGAGTGCAGGCAGTCGGAAGTCACCGTTCGCCTGGTTCAAGCGGGCCGCCTAACTGGGTCGCTTCAGATCCGCAACCAGTCGGTCCTTCGGAGAGGGCAATAGTTCGAACTGTCTCGCGAGCAGTTCATATTCCCGTCCTACGCCCATCCCAAGTTCCTGGGAGGCGACTACCAACAACTCAGGCAGGCTCTCCCGTAGAACGTTTCCGCTAGCACCTTCAAGAGTAGCCGTGCCGCGATCCTTCGGTCCCTGGAAGTTGCCCCTTCTGCAATCGCAAACAGCTCCTCATCGACGCTCCGCTGCATCCACTTCCCATAATCAAAGAGGGTGTAGGAAACGCCTGCAATGAGTCAGCGGTGAGTCGGCAGGAGGCGGGCTCATCTGAACGGCCGTCGGCTCCAGATCGAAGCCGCGAAGTCAATTCAGCCCGCCCGGAGAAATCCGCGGCGGGGCTTCTGTTACCCGCTGCGTTACCCCGGCATTCGGTTAAGGCCAGCTACGATCAGCTAAATGCTTGGGGAAATTGGTCGGAGCGAGAGGATTTGAACCTCCGACCCCCTGAACCCCATTCAGGTGCGCTACCAGGCTGCGCTACGCTCCGACGGCGGCCAGATATAGTCGGCAGGGGCGGCCCGCGCAATGCCGGTTAGGCAGCGCCTTTGGCTTCGGGAGGGCGGACATCAAAGAGGCGCCGGTGCGCGGCGACCCGGTCGGCGGCGATGGCGCCCCACAACAGCCCGAACAGCAGGTAGACGTGCCGCCAGTGGTCGATGTCGATCACGGTCGCGATCACGATATGACCGAGGAACACGATGTAGGCGACCTGGGCCAGAGCTTGCAGCGGCGAGGTGCGGAACAGGAGGGGGAAGGCTGCGGCGAGAGTCCACAGCACTAGGGTCAGGTAGGCCGTGAAGCCAAGCCAGCCGTAGGTGGTCAGGGTTTTCAGCCAGATGTCGTGTTCGTCTTCGCCCAGCAACCTGCCAAGCTGCAGCGCTCCAATGCCGAGCGGATGGTCCAGCATCATGTTGAAGCCGATGGCATGACGCTGGAAGCGGCCGAGCTGGCCGGCATCGTAGTCCTGGACGATCTGCGCACGCTCCTGGAACAGGTCCGATACCGCCGGAATGGACAGCGCGGCGGCGAGCACGACTGCCACAACGACCGTGCCTGCGAGTGCCAGGCCGATGTAGCGCGCCCGTGCCGCCGCGCTGCGCTCCGTGATGAAGAGGAGCGCCGCCATCAAGAGCGCGCACAGCACGGCAAGCCCCCACGCGGCGCGGGAGAACGACAGGAACACGCCGATCACCACGATCAGCGCCAGCAGGGCGCTCCACAAAGCGAGGCCAAGCCGCTCGGTCATGGCGCGGCGGATGAGCACAACGAATGGGAAGACGAGGAACGGCCCGAAAACGTTCGGATCCTCGAAGCCGCCCGCGGCCCGCCCATATCGGGTGAAGAGTTCGCCCGTTAGTCCGAAATACCCGATCAGCCCAAGGCCGACGGTCGCAGCCGCGGCCGCGATCCAGGCCGTGATGACGACCCTGGCGAGCCCGGGATTGGCACCGATCACCGCGGCATAGAAGCACGAACTGAGGGCAAGGAAGCCGGTGACCGCGTAATAGATCGGCTGGCCCTCAAAGTCCGTGGCCTGGGTGGCCGCGATCACCCCGCCGGCGCAGAACAGCGCCATCAGGACCACCAGCGGGGCGATACCGCGCGGCAGCACCGGATTGGCGACCAGCCAGATCGGGATGACAACAGCCAGGAACAGCTCATACGGCGCAGGTTCGCGAAACACGAAGCCGCCGAGGAATACCGTCAACCACAGGACGGCGGCCGAGAGCGCCGAGACGGGGATGCCGCCGGGGCGGGCTACCCCGACAGCCGATCCAAAGGTTGCCACGGAATGGAGGCCCGGATGCGCCGGGTAAGGTCCGGCGCTCAATAGGCGTTCTCGGAACTGAGCAGACGGAAGGGCGTCAGCAGCAGGATGTAGAGGTCGAACAGCACGGACCAGTTCTCGATGTAGAAGAGGTCGTGCTCGACCCGGTGGCGGATTTTTTCTTCGGTGTCGACCTCGCCGCGCCAGCCGTTGATCTGGGCCCAGCCGGTGATCCCCGGCTTCACCCGGTGGCGGGCGAAGTAGCCGTCCACCACCTGCTCCCAGAGCTGGTTCTGCGTGTGCGCGTTCACCGCGTGGGGACGCGGACCAACCAGCGACAGCTTGCCGGTGAGCACGTTGATCAGCTGGGGAAGTTCGTCGATCGAGGTTTTCCGGATGAAGCGGCCGACGGGCGTGACGCGGGGGTCGCCCTTGGTGACGACTTTGCTGGCCGTTGGATCCGCCATGTGGTGGTACATCGAGCGGAACTTCAGGACGTCGACAACCTCGTTGTTGAAGCCGTAGCGGCGCTGGCGGAAGAAGATGGGCCCCGGCGAGTCTAGGCGGATGGCGATCGCGGTCGCGAGCAGCACGGGCGACAGGATCACAAGGGCGATCGAAGCTACCGCGAGGTCGAACATGCGCTTGGTGAGCGCATCCCAATCGGCTATCGGCTTGTCGAACAGGTCGAGGAACGGGACCGACCCGATGAACGAGTAGAGCCTCGGGCGGAACCGCAGCTTGGTGGTGCCCGCGGACAACCGGATATCGACGGGCAGCACCCAAAGCCGGCGCAGAAGCTCGACCAGGCGGGCTTCCGCGGTGATCGGCAGGGCGACGATCAGCATGTCGATCTGCGCCTGGCGACCGAACTCCAGCAACTCGTCCATTCGGCCGAGCTTGGGAAAGCCCTCGTTCAGCGCGGGAACGCGATTGTCGTCGCGGTCGTCGAACACGCCGCAGATGCGGATGTCGTTCGCCGGTTCGCTGCGCAATGCCCGGATCAGCGCCACCGCTTCCGGGCCGCCGCCGACCAGCACGGCGCGGCGCTCCAGAACGCCCGCCGCGGTCCAGCGCCGAACCAGACGCGTAAGAGCAATCCGGATGGCGGTGAGCGCGACAAAGCCGGTGAGGAACCAGGTAGCCAGCCAGACGCGCGAAAAGTCCTCGCCCATCTTGAGGAAGAACAGCACGAGGGTGAAGCAGCCGAAGACTGCGGTCCAAAGCCCGACGGCGCGCCCGATCTCCGGCATCACTTTGCGGTAGGCCGCGACCGTGTAGCCGCTGAACGAGCCTATGAGGCCGACGATGACAAGCGGCAGCACCACGGCCGCAACGAGATAGCGGATGGAGTGGTCGTCCTGGGGGACCACATACAGAAAGTAGATGGCGATGCTGCTCAGGAAAAGCGCGCCGAAGTCCGAGAGCCTGGCCAAGGCGGCAAGGAGGGTGGCCGAAACGACGCGGCGCTTCAGGCCATGGGCCACGCGCGCCGCGGCAACATTGAGCGGGACGCGGCCATGCGGGAGGATGGCCGGGATGATAGGGACGCCGGTGGCCTGCCTTGAGGTGAACGCGTTGTCCGGATTTGCGATGTTCATGACCTAGACCCGCCTCAAGTCCAAGCGAGAGCTTCCGTCGCCCGGCGAGCCAAAAGAATCAATTTTTTCCAATCTTTAGGGTTAAGCGTGCTGCTCAGAAGAGCCGCTCGGAGACGTAGATCGTATCGCCGGGGCGGATCGGCTGGGTGACGGCGATGCGACCCTCATGGAGGACACCGTCCATGGTGCGGCTGACCCGGACCACGCGTGTATTGGCCCGGTCAGTGAAGCCGCCCGCGACGGCGATCGCGGTTTCAGCGGTCATTCCAGGCACATAGGAATATTGCCCTGGATTGCCCGCTTCTCCGAGGACGAAGAAGGGCCGGTAGTTGGCGATCTCCACGCTGACGTCCGGATCGCGCAGGTAAGACGCGGCCAGCCGGGATTTGATGGCACCGGCTATCTCATCGGTGGTGCGGCCGCGGGCCGCGACCTGGCCGATGAGGGGAAGCGTGATGTCGCCGGCCTGGCTGACCTTGTAGACGTTGGTCAGGCCCGCCTGCTCGAAGACCACGACGCGCAATTCGTCCTGGGTGTCGAGGCGGTACGGCCCATCGACCGTCGGGGCCGGATCGAGCAGCGGGGGGCGCTCCGCGCAGCCGCCCAGCGTCGAGCCGACTACGGCGACCGTCAGGCATAGAAGCAGACTGCGCAGGGTGGTCATCAGGTTTGTCCGTCGGAGATACTGCCCGAAGGCGATGTAAACTGCCTCTTCCATGGTTAACGTCCCGCTAATCGTCCTCAGCGATAGTGATGCACGCTAACGATCCTCCGGGTATGAGTCGGAATGGGGTCGCGCCATAAAGAACGGAGCAGCCGCAATGGCGCAGATTGCTGAGACGGAACTTGACGTTCGGGCGCTGAACCGCGCGCTGTGGCGCAGGAGCTGGCTGCTGGTTGCGCTGGCGATCGCGGTGGCGGTCGCCACCTACCTGGTGCTCGGCTCGATGGACCCCGTCTACACGGCAGACACGAGCCTGCTCATCGAGGAGCGGGAATCGCCGATCACCCGTCCCAACCCGGACGAGAATGCCGCCCAGCTCGACGAATCCGCGATCCAGAGCCATGTCGAAGTGCTGCGCTCAAGACAGATCGCCAACACGGTGATCGACCGTCTCGACCTGATCCATCGGCCGGACTTCGACCCGGCGACCCGGCCATCCACCCTCGGCTCGCTGCTCATCCTGCTCGGCCTGAAGGACCACCCGGCTGAAGGCACCATCCGCCAGCGGATCATGGACACGTACTACGATCGGCTCACTGTGTTCCCGATTGCCAAGTCGCGGGTCATCTCCATTCAGTTCGATGCGCCGGATCCCGAACTGGCGGCCGAAGTCGCCAACGCCGTGGCACGCGCCTTTGTCGACCTGCAGCAGGAAGCGAAGCGCGAATCCGCCGTGGCGGCGACTCAGTGGCTGCAGCAGGAGATCGAGCGACTGCGCGGGCGCGTTGCCCAGGCCGAGCGAGCGGTCGCCGACTACCGTGCCCGCAATGAGCTTTTCACCGTCGGCCAGGACGCTGGCACGCTCTCGACCCAGCAACTCAGCGAGATCAATGCGGAGCTTACCCGGGCCAGGGCGGCACGCGCCGAGGCCGAGGCGCGCGCCGGAATGATCGGGGCGATCCTGCAGGATGGGGGAGCGCTGGACTCCTCGGAGGAGGTGCTGGATTCACCGCTCATCCAGCGGCTGCGCGAACGCCAGGTGGCGTTGCGGGCGGAGGTCGCCGACCTGTCGACGACGCTGCTGCCCGGCCACCCGCGCGTGCGGTCGCTCCAGAGCCAACTGAACAACCTCGATGGGCAAATCCGCCAGGAAGTCAGCAAGGTCCAGGCCTCCCTGAATACGGCGGCGCGTGTCGCCGCTGCCCGCGAGCAATCATTGCTGGGCAGTCTGAACGAGGCAAAGGTCGCAGTGGGCCGGACCAATAGCCAGGAGATCGAGCTGCGGGCCTTGGAGCGCGAAGCCGCGGCGCAGCGTGACCTGCTGGAATCGTTCCTCGGCCGCTACCGCGAGGCTCTGGCGCGCACGGATGCCGATTACCTGCCGGCGGATGCCAGGATCATCTCGCGGGCTGTGGCACCAGGGGACCCGTCCTTCCCGAAGAAATCCATGATGTCGATCGCAGCCGGGCTTGCCGCCTTCCTGATCGGAGCCGCAATCACCGTCATGGGCGAGTTCACCTCCGGCCGGGCCTTCAGGATCGTGGGCGCCGGGCCGCCGCTCGGCCCAGTTCCGGAGATGACGGTCGCGCCGCCGGCCTCAGTGATCGCGACGTTGCGCCCACGCATTGTCGATCCGGTCGCGCCTGCCGCCGCCTTCGTCGCGCCTGCCGCTGTGGCTGCGGCCATGCCGGAGCCGGCGACTTCGCCGGGTCACTTGCCACCTGCAGCGACGGCAGAGGTGGCGGTGCGCGAGGAAACGGCGCCGGCCACCTTCGCCGAAGCCAGCGAGGAGCCCGCGAGTGCGGTTGCGCCGCTTGTCGCAACGCGGGACGCGGCCGATGACATGGCCGGACCGGATCGTCCATTCGAGGATACTGGCGTTCTATCCGCCGACCCGGCGCAGTTTGAAGGGCTGAGGGACCTTGCCCCTCTCGCAATCGCTGCCGGTCTGTTCGACCCCGCCGAAGAGCCTGAGCTGCCGTTCTATATCGCCTCCGCGGCGCCGGCGCCCGCAGCGCCCCCAGCCGATGCCGGGGCTGACCTCGAGTCGCATGCTGCCGCGACGCCGGCGGAGACCACCCCCACGTCGAGTCCAGAAGCCTCCGGGCCGCAAACAGCCGTGACGGCACTTGGCGGCGGACTGGCCGCCGTTGCATCGTTGGACCCTGCCGAACCGTTTTCGGATCGGCCGGGCATGGCGGAACTCGCCGAGCTGCTTGCCAGCCCGGCTGTGCGGGTGGCGTTGTTTGCCGGCGCGGAAGGCGGCGAGGGGGCGGGTGCCATGGCCCTCTCCGTTGCCACGAAAGCGGCAAGCGAGGATAACCGGTTCGTCGTCCTCGACCTCGGCAGGCACCGCTCGGACGCACTTGGCGGGCCAGGGGAGCCCGGCTTGGCGGAACTGCTGGCGGGCGAATACGCCTTCGGCGATGTGATCCGCCGCGACGAGAACTCGCGCGTCCATGTCATCCCGATGGGGAACGCGGCGGCCCAACCGCCGCTGCAGAGGCTGCAGCTGGTCGTCGGCGCTTTGACGCACACGTATGACAAGGTCGTGGTCGTGGCGAACTCGGTCGAGGATTGGCCGCATGAACACGTCAAGCCCGACGTGGCCGCGGTGGTGTTCGGAGCGCAGACCGCAGAGCCGGTGGGGGCTGCGGCCTACGAAGCGGTGCTGGAGCGCGGCGCACGCACGGCGGTGGTGATCCCGTTCGAGCCCGGCGTGGACGGAAGCGGCCAGCAAAGCGCCAGCGCCGCCGCGTAGCCGCCGAAAGCCGCCGTTGTGCAAAAGCTTGGCATCAGGGCCGCTGTCGGCGTCTTGTCAGCCGTCGGCGTCGGTCGCTGGCTGCCGGCCGACAAGGATGCGGCGGGGGTGGTGCTCACGCTCCATCATGTCGGCCCGGACGTCCCGGGCGCATTCCGGCCCAACGCCCATCTATCGGTCACGCCGGAGTTCCTGGATGCCCTGCTGAGCAGGCTGAAAAGGGCCGGCTGGCGGTTCGTGCCCATCGCCGAGCTTCTCGGTTCCCGTCGAGGCGGGGGCAGGGTGGCCGCAGTGACCCTCGATGACGGATTCCGCGACAACATGGAGCACGCCTGGCCGGTGTTCCGCCGGCATGCGGTGCCCTTCACGATCTACGTCTGCCCGGGCTTTTGCGACCGCACCGCCGAATTGTGGTGGGAGGCGCTGGAGCGCATCGTCCTGCAATCCCACGCGATGCAAGCTCCTGGCGGGGAAGGGGAATTACCTACCGCGACGTCTGGCCAGAAGCAGAAGGCGTTTCTGCTGTGGGCCAACTGGCTGACGCGGGACGCCGACGAGCAGCGCCAGCGTCAGGCCGTTCGGGACCTGGCCGAGCGCCATAAGCTCGACCTTGCGGCACTGGCGTCGGAGCTGGTGATGGACTGGAACGAGATCCGCCGGATGGCAGCCGATCCGCTTTGCACGATCGGGGCGCATACGATGACGCACCCGGCACTGGCCCGTTTGCCCGCCGAGATTGCCGCGCGCGAGATGAGCGAGAGCGCCGATCGGCTCGAGGCCGAGATCGGCGTCAGGCCGGCGACGATTGCGTTTCCCTACGGATACCGCGCCGCCGCAGGCCCCCGCGAGGCCAAGCTCGCCGCCGAAGCCGGGTTTGCCGGCTCCTTTACAACGCGTCCTGGAACGATTGCCGCGACCGGCACCCGCCACGGCCTCCCCCGGATTTCCTTGAACGGATTGTTCCAGACCCCGAGCTTTGTCGAAGCGCTACTGACGCCCGGTATCTGGAAGCTGAAATCGCGCCTCGCCGGGGCTTAAGCGCGGGGCCGGTCGGCCCGCTGCATCCAGGACACCAGCGGCAGGCTGGGAAGAACCCAAAGCAGGCCCGCCACAAGGAAGTAGGCGAGCTGGGTCCATCCCGAGGTCCCCGGCAGCCGCGCCGCCGCAATCGTCATCACCGTCAGCGCATAGAAGCTGATAAAGGCGACCAGAACCACCGTTCCGACAAGTTTCCTGACGCGCTGGGGCATGCACACTCCTGGAGCGGAGCTAGGACCGGCACGTCAACGAAGCAAGCCGATCCGTCGCGACCGGGTGTCGCGTGGCTCGGGCCGGCCTTGTTGGACACTGCACGGCTTCCTATTGCATGACCTTGCACGAGGAGAGCGCGGAAGTGGTCGCCGTTCCCGTTCAGGACAGGATCACGGGACGAAGAATCGAGCGGGGGCGCGGAGTCCGCCTGTGGCTGCTCGCTCTGATCCTGCTCACCTTTGCCATGGTCCTCGTCGGCGGAGCCACGCGGCTGACGGGATCCGGGCTGTCCATCACCGAGTGGCGGCCGGTGACGGGCGCTGTCCCGCCGCTCAGCGGGGAGGCTTGGCAGGCCGAGTTCGAGCTGTACCGGCAGAGCCCGCAATACGAGATCCTCAATCAGGGCATCAGCCTGGCTGAGTTCAAGGCGATCTACTGGTGGGAATGGGCGCACCGGCAGCTGGGCCGCTTCATTGGGCTGGTATTCCTGGCCGGGCTCCTCTGGTCCGCCGCGACGCGCGCCGTGCCGCCGCGCGCGCTCGCCGCGTTTGTGGGGATGGGCGTGCTCCTGGCGGGCCAGGGACTGGTTGGCTGGATCATGGTGGCCTCGGGATTGCAGCCGGGCATGACTGCCGTCGCTCCCATCCGGCTGGCGGCGCACCTGCTGCTGGCATGCCTGTTCTTCACAGCCCTGGTCGCGGCTTATGTGTGGCTCGGCGGGGCTCGCCGCGAACCGGCCGGGGCCCGGCTGAGAGCCTTTTCGTGGCTGCTGGTGCCGCTATCCCTCGTGCAGATTGGGCTTGGCGGCCTGGTCGCCGGCCATGACGCGGGTCTGGTCTACAACACCTGGCCGTTGATGGACGGGCGCTTCGTCCCGCGCGGGATGGCTATCCTCGATCCGGCCTGGCTGAACCTGGTGGACAACGTGACGGTCATCCAGTTCAACCACCGGATCGGGGCCTATTTGCTGACGGCCGCGGTGCTGGCCTATGCCCTGTCGGCTTGGCGCGTACGTGCGCCCGCGCTGCTTGCCCGCTCCGTTCTGATGGCGACGCTCGTCCTGGCGCAGGTCGCCCTCGGGGTGGCGACCTTGATCGCCTCGGTTCCGATCGGGCTGGCGCTGGCGCATCAGGGTCTGGCGATCACGCTGCTGCTGGTGCTCGTCTGGAATGCGGCGGTGCTCCGCCGCGGCGCCGACCTCCGGCCGGTCTGATCCGCCTCGGACCGCCGGCCAACGCCTTCGCTGCCGGTTCGGCAAGCTCTGCTGTTGCGCCGGAGGGACAATGCCGCTAGCGCCTACAGGTGCGGCGGCCATGCAAGGCGTGCAAAGCCCGCTGGGTCCTGACTTGACGATACCAAACTTCATCACGATCGCCCGGCTGCTGAGCGTGCCGCTGATCGTCTGGCTGGTGATCGCCGACCGCTTCATGGAAGCGACAATCCTGTTCATTCTGGCCGGCCTTTCGGACGCAGCCGACGGCTTCATAGCCAAGCGATACGGCGCCTCCTCCGAGCTCGGCGCCTATCTCGATCCGGTGGCGGACAAGGCGCTGCTCGTTTCCGCCTTCGTGACGCTCGGCTTCAAGGGCGCGTTGCCAGCCTGGCTGATTGTCCTCGTCGTGAGCCGTGACTTCCTCATCATCGGCGGAATTATCCTCGCCTACATGCTGAGCAATCCAGTCGCCATGCGCCCATTGTGGGTTTCGAAGGCCAATACGGTTGCCCAGATCGTCCTGCTCGCACTTGTGCTCGTCGGTGAATCGGGGGCAAGCGTCCTGCGACCGCTGCTCGCCGCCGCTGTCCTCGTCACCGCGGCTTTGACCGTGGCGTCGGCGGCCGCCTATCTTATGGACTGGGTCCGGCACATGGCGGCGCCGAGTGACACGGCGGGAGGCGGGCCGTGACGCTGCGGCGCCAGGCGGCTTTCTGGATCGTCGCGCTGGCCGCTCTGCTGGTCTTTCTGTGGATCTTCAGCAGCATCCTGCTGCCCTTCATCATGGGAATGGCGCTTGCCTACCTCCTTGATCCAATCGCCGACCGGTTGGAATCCGCCGGGATGAGCCGGTTCTGGGCGACCATTACGATCATTTTGCTTGCCGTTTTGGTCCTGTCCGGCACGGCGCTGTTTGTCATCCCGGTGCTCGCCTCGCAGCTGGCCGGGTTCCTCGAGCGGCTGCCGTCTTATGTGGCGTCGCTGCAGGCTCTCGGGGACCGGTTCTTCCGGACGGAACTGGGCCAGTATTTCGGAACAGGAACCTCGGGCGGGGGCGTCGACCAGGTGGTGGCGCAGGGAGCGTCATGGCTGGCCACGGTGCTTGAAACGGTGTGGGCAGGGGGGCAGGCACTAATCAGCGTGGTCAGCCTGGTCGTCGTCACGCCCGTGGTCGCCTTCTACCTGCTCTACGACTGGGACCGCATGCTCTCCAAGCTGGACAACCTCGTGCCGCGCGATCACGTGGCGACGGTGCGCCGGCTCGGCCATGAGATCGACTCGGCGATGGCCGGCTTCGTACGCGGCCAGGGCGCCGTCTGCCTGATCCTGGGCCTATTCTATGCCGTGTCGCTGTCGGTCGTCGGGCTGAACTTCGGGTTCCTGATCGGATCGGTGGCCGGGTTGATCAGCTTCATCCCGTTTGTCGGCTCCATTGTCGGGTTCGTGCTGGCGGTGGGTGTAGCCCTCGTCCAGTTCTGGCCGGATTGGGTCTGGGTAGTCGTGGTCGGCGGCATCTTCGCCGCGGGGCAGTTCATGGAAGGCAATATCCTCCAGCCGCGGCTTGTCGGATCCAGTATCGGCGTGCATCCCGTCTGGCTGATGTTCGCGCTGTTCGCGTTCGGCTCCTTGTTCGGCTTCGTGGGCGTGCTGCTGGCCGTGCCGCTCACCGCCGCCATCGGCGTCCTGGTCCGGTTCGCCGTGGAGCGCTACCGCGACAGCATCATTTATTGGGGCCCGGAGGGCGGACCGCCCGAGGACCGCCTGCTGTGATCGCGCGTTCAACGCCGCAGCTGCCGCTTGCGCTCCGGCATGAGCCGGACTTCAGCCGCGACAGCTTCATGGGCGGGCCCTCAAACAGCGCCGCTCTTGCGCTGGTCGAGGCGTGGCCCAACTGGCCGGCAGCGGTGGTGATCCTGAGCGGGCCGGGAGGCAGCGGCAAGACACACCTGGCGCATATCTGGGCGGAGCGTTCCGGCGCGGAGTTCCTCGACCCGGCCCGGCTCGCCGCCGGCTCAACCCTTGCAGGTCTGCCCCGCCGCGGAGTGATCCTGGAGGACATCGATCCGGACAATGTTCCGGAGCAGGCCCTCTTCCACCTGATCAACAGCGCCAAGGAGGCCGGGATTGATCTTCTGATCACGTCCGCCCGGCCGGCCCAGGAGTGGCAGATTGCCTTGCCCGACCTTCGGTCCCGCCTGCGCCTGGCCACGCCCGCCGCATTGATGCACCCGGACGAGGACCTGCTCCGCCGCGCGCTGGTGAAGCTTTTCGCTGACCGGCAGCTGGTGATCGACAAGCCTGTGCTCGACTATCTGCTGGCCCGGATGGAGCGATCGCTGGCGGCGGCCGTTGAGGTTGTCTCGGCAGTCGACAGGGAGGCGCTGGCCAGTGGGCGGCCCATCACCCGCCGGCTCGCGGCGGCGGTCCTGCCCTCCGTCGCGGAAAATGCTGGGGAGTTCACCGGGCCCCAATAGATCGTCATTATGCTGCGATATTGGCGGACGGTGATTTGCGGACGTGAGCGCGATGGTCGAGGCATATGCCGATATCTCCCGGGATGCGGATGGCACTTCCGGTTCCGAGCTGGCCTTGGACGAGTCGCTTGCGAGCAGTCCGACGCGCTTCATCAACCGCGAGATATCGTGGCTAGAGTTCAACCGGCGGGTCCTCGAGGAATCGGAAAACACCAACCACCCGCTGCTGGAACGACTGAGGTTTCTCTCAATTTCGGGCAAGAACCTCGATGAGTTCGTCATGGTGCGTGTGGCCGGGCTAACCGGGCAGGCGCGCGAGCTGATCTCGACCACCAGCGACGACGGCCTCTCGCCCGCCGAGCAGTTGCGCGCCATCGATGCGAAGCTGAACGAGCTCATCGTCCAGCAACAGCGCAACTGGACCGCGCTGTGCGGTGAACTGCGCCAGCAAGGAATCGTGCTGGTCTCAGCCCAGGCTCTGGAGGATGCCGACCACGCCGCGCTCGAAACCTACTTCCTGGATGCGATCTTCCCTATCCTGACACCGCTGGCGATCGATCCCGCCCACCCGTTTCCGTTCATTCCCAATCTCGGGTTCACGCTGGCCCTTCAGCTCACCGCGCGTGACAAGCGGGCCATGCAGGCGCTGATCCGGGTCCCCGGCAGTCTGGAGCGCTTCATCCAGCTGCCCTCCGGCGAAGTCGGATCGGCCGCCTTCCGTTTCGTGCTACTTGAGGATGCAATCAGCCTTTTCGTGCCACGCCTGTTCCCCGGCTACGAAATCAGCGGCAAGGGCTCTTTCCGGCTGATCCGCGACTCCGACATCGAGGTGGAGGAAGAGGCCGAGGACCTGGTCCGCTTCTTCGAACGCGCCCTGAAGCGGCGCCGGCGGGGGCTGGTGATCCGCCTGGAGGTGGATTCCGGCATGCCCGACAGCCTGCGCCAGGTGGTGCAGCGGTCCCTCGACCTTGCCGACAGCGACGTCCATGTGATCCCCGGCATGCTGGGCATCGACCATCTTGAGCAGCTGGTGCGGATCGACCGGCCCGACCTGAGATTCGAGCCCTACGCGCCACGCTTTCCCGAGCGGATACGCGAGCACGGCGGGGATTGCTTCGCGACGATCCGCCAGAAGGACATGATCGTCCACCATCCCTACGAATCGTTCGACGTCGTCCTGCAGTTCCTTCGCCAGGCGGCGTCCGACCCGGACGTGGTGGCAATCAAGCAGACGCTCTACCGGACATCGAACGACTCGCCGATCGTCAAAGCCCTGATCGAGGCCGCCGAAGCCGGAAAATCGGTAACGGCGCTCGTGGAGCTGAAAGCCCGTTTTGACGAAGAAGCCAACATCCGCTGGGCTCGCGACCTGGAAAGGGCGGGCGCCCAGGTGGTCTACGGCTTCGTCGAGATGAAGACGCACGCGAAGCTTTCACAGGTCGTTCGGCGGGAACCCGGCGGGCTGGTCAGCTACGTCCACGTCGGCACCGGCAACTACCACCCGGTCACCGCACGCATCTATACCGACCTCAGCTACTTTACCGCCGATCCGGTGATCGCGCGGGATACCGCCAGGCTGTTCAATTTCATAACAGGCTATGCTCCGCCGCAGGACCTGAAGCTGATCGCTGCCTCACCGCACACCCTGCGCGGCCGCATCCTCCAGCATATCGCTGCTGAGATCGCCCACGCTCGGGCAGGCCGGCGCGCGCAGATCTGGCTGAAGCTGAATTCCCTCGTCGACCGCGAGATCATCGATGCGCTTTACCGGGCCAGTCAGGCAGGCGTTGAGATCGACCTGATCGTCCGCGGAATCTGCTGCCTCCGGCCTCAGGTCGCCGGGCTGTCCGAGAACATCCGGGTCAAGTCCATCGTGGGCCGGTTCCTTGAGCACTCCCGCATGTTCTGCTTCGGTAACGGCCACGGGCTGCCATCGGAGGAGGCGGTGGTTTACATCGGGTCGGCCGACCTCATGCCGCGCAACCTGGACAGGCGGGTGGAGGCAATGGTGCCGATCACCAACCCAACGGTCCATATGCAGATCCTAGATCAGATCATGGTCGCCAACCTGAATGACAACGAACAAAGCTGGGAGGTCCTGCCGGACGGTACGTCGCGCCGCATCACGCTCCAGCCCGGTGAGGAACCGTTCAATGCCCACCGCTATTTCATGACCAACCCAAGTCTGTCCGGTCGTGGCCAGTCGCTGAAATCGTCATCGCCCCGTGCAATTTCGCCCTTCTCTCGCGGCTGAGCCGCGGACCGAAGACGGGATCCCCGCCCAGGGCCGGATCCTCGGGCCGGGGCCTGTGGCCGTCATAGACATTGGATCGAACTCCGTTCGGCTGGTCGTCTACGAACGGCTGGCGCGCTCGCCGACCCCATTGTTCAACGAGAAGATGCTGGCCGGTCTGGGCGCAGGAGTCGCCGAGACGGGCAGGCTCGCCGGCGATGCCGTGCAGAAGACCTACGCGGCGCTTCGCCGCTATGCCGCTCTGGCCCGGCAGATGCAGGTCACCGACCTGCACGTCCTGGCGACCGCGGCGACCCGGGAGGCGGCCAACGGCGCCGAATTCATTGCCGGAATAGAGGCGATCTGCGGAACTCCGGTCACGGTCCTCTCGGGAGCGGACGAAGCGCGGATGGCCGCGCTCGGCGTTGTCGCGGGGTTCGCTAATCCCGACGGAGTTGCGGGCGATCTCGGCGGCGGCAGCCTGGAACTGATCGAGGTCCGCGGCACCGAGATCGGCGCTGGAGACAGCCTGCTGCTCGGCGGCCTCAGGCTGCAGACGACATCGCGGGGCTCGCTGAAGGTGGCCCGCGAAATGGCGCGGGCGGCCCTGGAAACGTCGCCGGTCACCGGCCGCCTTGCCGACCGCGTCTTTTATGCGATCGGTGGCACATGGCGCTCGCTCGCGCGCCTCTACATGCACGACCGCGGCTACCCGTTGCATGTCATGCACGACTACCGGATCAGCGCCGCGGAACTGGCTGATTTCTTGAAGCTTTTCGCCCGCGGTCCACTGGAGACAGTGCCGGGCATCAACGTGGTGTCGAAGCAGCGCCAAAGCCTGCTTCCGTTTGGGGCCGTTGTTCTTTCCGAAATCCTGAGGGCCGGAAAGCCGAGCTGCGTGAAGGTCTCCTCTCTCGGCCTGCGCGAGGGGCTGCTTTTCTCCAAGCTCAGCCCGGCGGAGCAGGCTGAGGATCCCCTGCTTTCCGCGGCCCGGGAGCTGTCGCTGCTGCGCTCCCGCTCGCCTGGGCACGGCGAGGAACTGATCGCCTGGTCAAGCGCGGCACTGTCAGCGCTCGGCTTCAAGGAATCGCCGGATGAGGCGCGGCTGCGAGCTGCGGCATGCATCCTGTCGGACATCGGCTGGCGCGCGCATCCCGACTACCGCGGAATGCAAAGCCTGAACATCCTCTCCAATGCCGCTTTCGTCGGCATCGACCATCCAGGTCGAATGTACCTGTCACTGGCGGTTTATTACCGGCATTCCGGACTGACGGACGATGAACTCGGCGCCGGCATCCGCGAACTCGCGCCGGTACGCTACCGCGAGGCCGCACGGGCCCTGGCCGCCTGTTTCCGGGTGGCTTACGTGCTTTCGGGGGCGGTTGAGGGCGTCCTGCCGCGGACGGGCGTGCGCCGCATGGGCGATCGGTTGGAACTCACCTTGCCGCCGCCGCTGGCCGACCTCGCCGGCCCGCGGCTGGAGAGCCGGATGAAGCAGCTCGCAGCGTTAAGGGGCCTCGCTCCCGCGATCGTCGTCAAAGACTGATCACCGGCCGAGCCGGCCGAGCCCGGACATACAAACTCCGCCTCCGCTTAGGACACAGGCCCGGCGCACTCAAAAGCGTAAAGAAGCGCCCGGGGGAATAGCCCGGGCGCCAATTGCCGTCCTGAAAGGGTCAGAGGATAAAGTCGTACGACGCGAGGTCGCAGGTGCCCTTCAGCTCAATCTGGAACTCGATGGTCGAGTCGGAGTCCGTTTTGCCCGAGATGATCGTATTTCCATCGACATACCGGTAGCTCAGGCTGCCGCGGTCCGTGTTGTTCGGATTGCTTTCATAATCGTCCCAGAAGAACTTCTGGTTGCCAGTCATACCGGTGTTCGCGTCGATGTTCGCCACGTCGATGATGTCCACATCGAGGGTGAAATCCGTGATCACGTCCCGCTCGTAGTAGCCGGTCGGCGAATCGGCGACTGCGTTGAAGATAAAGGCATCCTGGCCGTAACCGCCGGTGAGAAAGTCCTGGCCGGCGCCGCCGACGAGATCGTCGTGGCCGTCACCGCCGTAAAGGTCGTCATCACCAGTGTCACCAACCAGCAGGTCGTCGCCTGTGCCGCCACTCAGGTAATCGTCGCCCGCGCCGCCATAGAGGTCGTCGTGGCCAGCACCACCATAGACGTCATCATTGCCACCGAAGCCGAACAGCCTGTCGTTGCCGCCATAGCCGTAGATGAAGTCACGGCTGTTGGTACCGTTCAGAGTCTCCGAGTAATTCGTTCCGTATCTGTAGGCCATGGGTTTCAATCTCCCGGGGCGCGAGCTTCGCCGCTGGCTTAGGCTGATAAGGGGGAAGCGCTGAATGGTTGCTGAATGGCAAATTCACGTTCGTGTCAGGCTCTTGCGCCCGGTTGCTCAAACGGGCGCATGAAAAAGCCGCCGGCAAGAGGCCGGCGGCTTCGGATGGGCTTCCGTCGATCAGCGGACGACGTAAACGATCCGGCGGCTTTCCGGCTCGACCAGAACCGGCTGGCCGTTCACGTAGACGTAGCGATACTCATAATCTGGGATCTCGCGAAGCTGGACGGTTTCCGGCAGCCCGGCGCCGACAACGACCTCGCCTTCGAGATAGACCGGATCGATCTGGTTGGTGGTCACGTAGGTGCGGACCTCGTCCGGGGGATCGATGGCGTCGACGGCAGCTCCCGTAACCCCGCCGGCAGCCGCCCCTGCGACGCCGCCCACAGCCGCGCCGATCGGGCCGCCGATCAAGGCGCCGGCAATCGCGCCGGTCGCAGCCCCTGTGGCCACGCCGCCCGCGGCCGCGTCGTTGTCAGGGGCCTCATAGGTGACCACGGGGACGCCGACTTGGGTGCGGCCTTCGGTCAGCACCGTCGCGGTACCCGACACGTCGGCCGTCAGATAATCGGAGTAGACCCAGCCCTGGCCGCCGTCATGGGTAATCGTGCACCACTTGCTGCCTTCAAGGCAGCCGCTCACCGTTACTTGCGAATCGGCGTTCACGACGCCGATGACCGAATGTTCGGGGCCGGGGCCGGAGCGGATATTCAAGTCGGTCGTGGCAGTCGCCGAGGTCTGCGCAACGGCAGCACCGGCAAATGCGAAGAGCGCCGCGGCCGCAACGGCGGGAACACGCAAGATTGTTTTCATGGCAGAATTTCCTGTTGTTGTTAGGATGCCGACAAACGCGGGCTCACATTGTTTTGTTCCGGATTTCTGCCCTCCGAGCCGCCGCTGAAGTTCAGAAGATGTGAACAGATGGTCCTGAATAGTGCACCGGATCGGGCATCAGGGCCGCCGAGCTGAGGCTTGCTCGCCAACCCATTGCAGCAGAGCTTCGGCGGGGCCGACGGTGCGGGTCCTGGCCTGGGCGGCGAGGAAGTCGCGGTGCACCAAACGGATCTCCACCGGCACCGCGGGAACGGACAGGGCCTGTGCGATCGCCGTCCGGTGGCGCCCGCCAAGGAACCTGACCACGCTTCCGTCGGCCCCAATGGCCACGCCTATGTCGCGCTGCCGGGCCGCCCATTTGCCCCGCACCTCCACGCCCTCGCCCCGGCTGGCCGGCAATAGACTTTGCCTCTGGAAGCCGCGGTCGCGGATGCTGTCGATGAGCCGCAGGAAATAGCGGAAATAGTCGTGCAGGCTTTCCTCGCTGCTCAACACCCTGCCGTAGCGCGTGGCGGGGTTCCCGGCGCGAATGCGTCGGGCGAGTTCCAAGAAGACCGGCATTTCGGGGTAGCCCTCCCCGAACCTCACGAGTTCCAGCATGTCGCGGTGCTCGGCCAGCGCCTCGACCGGACGAAGGACGCCCGACCAATCGCCGTCGTCGAAGAAGCGGTCGCTTAGCCAGATGTCCGCGGTGCCGGCCAGGACCCGGTCGGGCAGGCGCAGCCTGAGGGCGGCGGGGTCGATCCAGAACACCAAGCGATCGCCGAAAAAGCGTTGCGCATGGCCGCTGGGCACAAGGAACGGCCGGATGGCCGTGTCCGGCGTTCCGGCGATCGACCGGGCCAGCAACCGCGGAAAGATCAGGCGCGAGCCGCCAAGCGGCGCGGTGACCCGCGACCGGAGCCGTGCGGCGAGCCGTTTAGCCCGACCGTCGGCAGGGGCTGGCTGGTAGATCAGCGGTGAATCGGGCTCGGCCAGATTGGACCCGGGTTTGACCTGCGGGGAATGAAGCGACGATAAGAGCCGCAGTGAGGGGTGGGAAGAGAGGGCATGTGTCGGGCGTGAAACAAAAAGTCGGCTGCAGAGTTAGCCAGCGGCGGCGTATGAGCGAGGCACCGGGACGGGAATGACGGCCACGGCGGAGCCTTCTGCCATTCAGGAGCGCGATCGTAGCCCCGTCGCGCCATACCCGCCCGCTCGCCCGCGGGCCAGGCGTCCTTCGGTGAAGTGGTTGGCTGCCCTGCTGCTGGTCGCCATTCTGGGTTTGATCAGCGCGGCGGTGTGGGTGGCCTGGGGCCTGCCGCGCATCGATCTGAGCCAGCCGCCGGGCGGACGGCCGCTGATCGTCCTTGAGGCTGCTGATGGCACGCCAATCTCGCAGAGCGGCGGCAGCTACCTGGGGCCGGTGACGCGCGAGGAGCTGCCCGAACACTTGGTCGAGGCGGTGCTGGCGATCGAGGACCGGCGATTCTACGAGCACATCGGTGTCGACGCATTCGGCATCTTCCGTGCCGCGGTGCGCAACATCAGCGCCGGCGGCATCGTCCAGGGCGGCAGCACGATCACCCAGCAGCTCGCCAAGGTGCTGTTCCTGACGCCGGAGCAGACCATGCGGCGCAAGCTGCAGGAGGCAGCAATCGCAACCTGGCTGGACACGCGCCTGACGAAGGACGAGATCCTCACCAAATACCTGGACAGCGTGTATTTCGGGGCGGGCGCGACCGGCATTTCTGCGGCTGCCAAGACCTACTTCAACAAGGTGGTGCGCGACCTGAACGTCGCCGAGTCGGCCATGCTGGCGGGGCTGATCCGCGCGCCGTCGAAGCTCAATCCGGTGGCCGATCTGGACGCCTCGCGCGAGCGCGCCGGGCTGGTGTTGCAGGCGATGGTCGATGCCGGCTTCATCACGCGCGAGGAAGCGCTGCCGGCGGCGCTCAATCCTGCTGCCCCGGTCCACAGCGCCACGATCACCCAGACCGGCAGCTGGTTCGGCGACTGGGTTTCCGCCAACGCCACCTCGGCATTAGGCCCGCTGGCCGGATCAGCGCGCATCCGGACCACGCTGCAGCCGGCCATGCAGCAGGCGGCCGAGAAGGTGGTGGGCGACATGCTGGCCCGCGCCGGCGCCGAGCAGGGCGCCAGCGAGGCGGCGCTCGTCGCGATGACGCTGGACGGGGCGGTGGTCGCCATGGTGGGCGGACGCTCGTACCAGGGCAGCCAGTTCAACCGGGCGGTGGACGCGATGCGGCAGCCCGGCTCGGCCTTCAAGACCTTCGTTTACCTTGCCGCCTTGAAGGCCGGGCGAACGCCGGACGACACGATCGCTGACGAGCCCGTCGAGATCGGCGATTGGAGGCCGCAGAACTTTGACGGCAAGTTTCACGGCGAGGTCACGCTGCAGCAGGCTTTCGCACGGTCGCTCAACGCCGCCACCGTGCGGTTGGCACAGGACGTCGGGATAGAGAACGTCATCAACACGGCGCGCGAACTCGGCATCGACGCGGAACTCCCCAACAACCCGTCGATCTCGCTCGGCACCTCGGAAATCAGCCTGCTGGACCTGACCGGCGCCTACGCCTCGATCGCTGCCGGGCGCACGCCGGTGCAGCCGTGGGGGATCGCCGGGATTTCTGAAAATCCGGAAGCGGAGCCGGCGCTGTTCAACCGCAGCCTGGACGGGGCGCAGCCTGTTCAAGGGCGCGACGGCATCCTGCAGATGCTCGCCAGCGTGGTGAGCGAGGGCACGGGACGCAAGGCGGCGGTCGAAGGCCTCCCCGCGGCCGGCAAGACCGGCACCAGCCAGGAAAGCCGCGACGGCTGGTTCATCGGCTTCACTGACAAGTTGGTCACCGGCGTCTGGGTCGGCAACGACGACAACTCGCCGACGAAGGACGTGACCGGCGGCGGATTGCCGACGGAGATCTGGCGCGACTTCAACTTGATCGCCAGTGGCCGCGCTCCGGCCGGGGCGGAGGGCAAGGTTGGAGCCGAAGCGGCGCCGGCCCCCCGGAAACGCGAGCCGGCAGCGGAGGCGGAAGAGGAAGCGGCCCCGGTTGCAACCCGGCGGGAGGCGCCGGCCGAGGCTGCCCCGCAGGCCGAGGCCGCGGCGGAACCGCGCCCGACGAGGGCGCAGCAGAGGCGCGCGAGGCAGAACGCCGAACGGAACGCCGCGGCTGAGCAGGAAGCCGCCGCGCAAGAGGAAGCCGCGCCGCAATCACGGGCGGAGCGGCGCGCCGCCCGTCAGCGGCAGCAGCAGGAGCGGATCGCGGAACGTCGGGCCCGGGCCGAGCAACGGGCGGCGCGTCGACGCGCCGAGCTGGAGGGTCGTCAAGCCGCTCCCGCCGAAGGCGCACAGCGTGTCCGCCGTAGCATCCAGGAACAGGTGCCCGTCATCCCGCGCCAGGGTACGCAGGAGCAGCGGGTCATCCGCCGCCAGCAGCAGCCCGCCGGGGAGCAGCGCTTCATCTTGCGGCGCGGCGACGGGAATGCAGATGGACCGTCCATCCTGCTGAACGGCCAGCGCAACTAGCAGAATTTAGCGTCCAGAGAAGAAGCTGCTGGCCGTCTATGCGGCCAGCCGGCTTGGAGGAGCGTGTGCTAGCGGGTGGAGCGCTTCGCGCGGACCTTAACCCGGCGTGGCTCGGGCGAGCCGGCAGCGAGCACGATCGCGGCAAGGCCTAAACCGCCGGCCACGATCATCAAAAGTAGTTCCGGCATGTTTGGCTTCCCGTGGGATCGGATTGTGCCGCGAGAGAACGCTGCGTGCCCGCCCGGAGTTCCGGTTCGGTCGACTGGTCCGTCCCAAGCCGCCGATCAGAGCCGCATGACCATCAGCCCGATCAGCACCAGGAGCACGGAGGCGCCCCGCACCGGTGTGACCTTCTCGTGCAGGAACACCATTCCAAGCAGGACTGCGAAAAGGATGCTGGTCTCGCGCAGCGCAGCGACGATGGGGATCGGCGCGACCGTGAAGGCCCAGATGACGATCCAGTAGGCGACCAGGGAAAGCCCGCCGCCGAGGAAGGCCGGGATCCAGTTCTCGCGCGTTGCCTGCGCAAGCTCGGGCCCGCGCAGGTACGCAACGACGATCAGCATCGGGATCGCATCGAGGATGAACAGCCAGATCACGTAATGGTGCGCGTTGCCGTAGGCGCGCGCGCCGAGACCATCGCTCAAGGTGTAGGCGGTGATGCAGGCTGATGTCGCGGCCGCATAGGCAAGGCCGCGCGGCGAGGCGACAAGCACGCGCCACCCCCGGTCCAGCGCCAGCGCCATGATCCCCGCCGCAAGGATGACGATGCCGACAGCAGTGCTTAAGTCGAGCGATTCATTGAGGAACAGCAGCGACACCGCCAGCGTGGTCAGCGGCGCCGAGCCGCGCACCAGCGGATAAACCTTGCTGAGCTCGCCGTGGTGGTAGGACAGCGCGAGGAAGGTGTTGTAGCCGAGATGGATCACCGCCGAGGCGATCAGGAACGGCCAGGCGGCGGGGGGCGGTGCCGAAACGAAGAACAGGCCGGGGAGGACCAGGATACCCGCCGCGGTAACAAGCAAGGTCATGGAGATCAGCTTGTCTCCGGGCAGCCGGATTATAGCGTTCCACGAGGCGTGGCAGAAAGCGGCGACCAGGACGGCAAGGGTGACGGCGAGCGTCATCCGGACCGTCCGCTGGGTACAGCGGGTCGGCGGTACCGCTTCGGCGTGGTCACGAAGCGAGCCTGGTCGGCTTGAGCGCCCCGGTCCGCTCAAGCAGCGGGTAAGCGGTCGCGGCCAAGTGGGCCTCGATCCGCTTCAGGTCGCGCACCACGTCGAGATGCAATCCGCTCGTCTCGATTGACGCGACGCGCCCTTCGCGCACGCGCTGGAAGTGCCGCTCGGTGGAAACCCGCTCCAGGTCGCGGAACTGCTCCTTCTCGGCGACGAGCCTGCGCGCTGCCTCGATGTCGCTCGACATGAACACCGCGATGGCGAGCCTGAGATGGGCGAGCAGCTGGTCGTACATCGCGTCAATCTCGGCCAGCCCTTCCGGCGACAGGCTGAGCTTGAGCCGAAGCCGCTTCGCCGCCAGCTCGCTGAGGTTCTTGTCGATGATGTCGCCGACATGCTCCAGGTTGATGGCGAAGGACTGCACTTCCGTCAGCCGGCGCGCCTCGAGGTCGCTCAGGCTTTCACGCGCAATCGCCGCGATGTAGCGCTGCAGCGCCTGGTGAAGCCGGTCGACCACCAGTTCCATCTCGCTCGTCTCTGCGACCAGGTGGCGGTTGTCGCCGTGGAAGGTGTCCTGATTCTTGGCCAGCATCTTCTCGACCACGTCGGCCATGCGCAGCGCTTCGCGGGCCGCGTTGGCCAGTGCGATGGCCGGGGTCCGCAAGGCCGTTTCGTCGAGGTATTTCGGATCGGCCGGATTGTCCCGCGTCTCACCGGCGGGGAGGAGGCGGACCAGAGCGCGCGCAAGTGCCGGAAGGATGCCGATGAAGAGCACGGCAACGGCAAGATTGAAGCCGGTGTGGAAGTTCGCCGCGAGCCGGCCCTGGTCCGGGTCCAAACGCATAAGGAGCCGACCGATCTCGTCCAGGAATGGCAGGGCGAGCGCCGTGCCGACCAGCCGCGTCGCCAGGTTGCCGAGGGGCAGCCGCAGTTTCACCCGATCACCGCCAGGACCCTCGAGCACCGGGTTCATGGCGCTGCCGATATTGGCGCCGAGCACCATCGACAGCGTCGCCTCAACCCCGAGCACACCCGTGGAGGCGAGCGAGATCACGGCAAGCACGACCACCACGCTGGAATGGGCCGCCCAGGTGAGCAGGGCAGCCGCAGCTATGTTGAGGATCGGCTCCCGCGTGATCGCGGCGAGCAGCGCCCGGACGGCGTCGGAATTGGTGCTTGGTCCGATCGCCTCCGCCAACAGGTGCAGCGACAGGAGCATCAACCCGAGCCCGATCGCAACCCGGGCGAGATCCTGCCAACGCGTGCCTCGCCCGCGGTTGAAAGCAAATACGCCGGCGGCAATCAGGACGGGGAAGACGAGGGAAATGTCGAAGGACAGCACCTGGACGATGAGGGTGGTCCCGACATTGGCGCCCAGCATGACCGCCAGCGCCGGCACGAGCGCAACGGCGCCCGCCCCGGTGAAGGACATCGCCATCAAGGCGGTCGCGGTGCTCGATTGCAGCACAGCGGTGACGCCCATTCCGACCAGAAACGCATGCAGGCGGGTGCGCAACCCACGGCCGAGCAGACGCCGCAGGTCGGTGCCGAACACACGGGTCACGCCGCTGCGCACCATGTGGATGCCCCACAACAAGAGTGCGATCTCGCCAATGACGTTGATGATCGTGTGGGTGGCGGACATCCGTGGTTACGTTTGTTCGGTGAGCGGGACAAGTCTCCCGAAAGTGTCACAAATCTGTCGTGAAAGGCGAGATTCAGCTTGTTCGTAAGCGCCTTAACCTTGGCTTACCAGCGCCAATAGCCACGCGCATCATCCTTTGTTGAGCCGGCGAGGCCCGCTGACGAACGGATTGCCTCCTTCCAGGAACCGCAATGGCCTGTGCGCTTCCTTGGTGATCCCGATTCGCGTGGTGGTTACGATGGCATCGGGCTCGCGCACAGGAACGCCCAGCCAGAGTGGCCCGCCGCCGCACAGGTCGACCCCGTCGAGGGCAAGGGTGATGCCCATCGCCGTGGCAAGGCGCCCGGGGCCGCGTGCCAGGTCCAGCAACTTCTCGGTCCCGCGCCGCCGCTGCATCCCCTCGAGCCCTTCCAGCGGCTCCAGGGCCCGCAGGAGCGCACCGCCGCCGACCCCCGGCGTCTCGCCCACCACGTTCATGGACGGCCAGACCCCGTAGGCCGTGTAGACGTAGGCGTGCCCGCGCTCGCCGAACATCGAGCGGTTGCGCTGTGTCGGGCCGCGGAAGGCATGGCTGCTGGCGTCGCCGGGCAGGTAGGCCTCAGTCTCGACGATGCGGCCGCTGAGGCGGGTTTCGTCGAGTTCGTGGACAAGCGTCTTGCCGATCAGGAAGCGCGCCAAGGCTTCCGAATCGATTGGCAGCTCGTCGCGGGAGAGAGGCCGGAGCGGCGGCGCAATCAGCGTCATCGGCGGAGGGACCGGATCGCTTCAGGTCAACGCTGCTGGCTCTGCCAGTTGGGATGGATCCACGGCTGGAGGTTCGAGGCGGGCAACGGCTGGCGGCCGAGGATATGGTCCGCGGCTTTCTCGCCGACCAGGATCGAGGGACCGTTCAGGTTGCCGTTGGTAATCTCCGGGAAAACCGAGGAATCGGCGACGCGCAGGCCGTCGATGCCGATGACGCGGCATTGCGGATCGACCACCGAGCGGGCGTCGTCCGGCGCGCCCATCCGGCATGTGCCGCAGGGGTGGTAGGCGCTTTCCACGTTCTCGCGGACAAAGTCATCGAGCTCCTCGTCGGACTGGGCACGGTCGCCCGGGGCGATCTCGTCGCCGCCGAATTTCGTGAGGGCCGGCTGCTTGAACACCTCGCGAGTCAGCCGGATCGCGGTGCGGAAGTCGCGCCAGTCTTCCTCGGCGCTCATGTAGTTGAAGCGGATCCTCGGTGCCTCACGCGAATCACCCGAAGCAAGCCGCACGCTGCCGCGCGACGGCGAGCGCATCGGCCCGATATGCACCTGAAAACCGTGCGCCTTGGCGGCGACCTTCCCGTCGTAGCGGACGGCGGCCGGCAGGAAGTGCATCTGCAGGTCGGGGTAGGGGACGCCGGCACGCGAGCGGATAAAGGCACAGGTTTCGAAGTGGTTGGTCGCGCCGAGGCCAGTTCGGGTGGTCAGCCAGCGCAGGCCGATCCTGCCGCGCGCCAGCAGCCCGAGATGCGAGTTCAGCGTGATCGGGTGGATGCAGTTCTGCTGGACGTAGACTTCCAGGTGGTCCTGCAGGTTCGCGCCGACGCCCGGCCGGTCAGCGACAACCTCGACCCCGTGCTCCCGCAGATGCGCGGCCGGGCCGATCCCGGAGAGCATCAGGAGCTTGGGGGAATTGATGGATGAGGCGGTGACGATGACCTCCTTGCGGGCGCGCACCGTTTCCACCTTGCCCCAGCGGCGGATCACGACGCCGGTTGCGCGCCGGCCCTCCAACGCGATGCGTTCGGCGTGCGCGCCAGTGATGATCTGAACGTTCGGGCGTTTCAGGGCAGGGCGAAGATAGGCGTTGGCGGCCGACCAGCGGCGGCCCTTCCAAACCGTCATCTCCATCGGCCCAAAGCCTTCCTGCTGGGCGCCGTTATAGTCCGAGGTGAAGGGGTAACCGGCCTCCTGCCCGGCATCCGTGAAGGCCCGATAAAGCGGATTGGCGAGCGTGCCGCGGGTCACATGCAGCGGGCCGTCGCTGCCGCGCCAGCCCTCCTCGCCCCCATGCGCCGTCTCCATGCGCTTGAAGTAGGGCAGCACGTCCTTGAACGCCCAGCCGGAAGCGCCGGCCTCCTGCCAGCGCTCGAAGTCCATCGCGTGGCCGCGCACGAAGACCATGCCGTTGATCGATGATGACCCGCCGATGACTTTTCCGCGCGGCGTTGCAAGGCGGCGACCGCCGAGATGCGGTTCCGGCTCTGTACGGTAACCCCAGTCATAGCGCTGCATGTTCATGGGGATGGAGAAAGCGGCCGGCATCTGGATGAACGGCCCGAAATCGGTGCCGCCGAATTCCAGCACGAGGACGCTGTGCTTGCCGTCCTCCGAAAGGCGGTAGGCGAGGGCGCAGCCGGCCGAGCCGGCGCCGACGATGATGTAATCTGCTTCGATCATGCTTGCTCTGTGATGTCGGGTGGGGCGCGTAGGGCGTCGCCGATTGCCATTTCAACCAGGTGCGCGGCGCCTCGCGGGTCAGGGCTACGGCCGGCCAGCGAATGGCGGATCCAAAGGCCGTCGATCAGCGCGGCCGCGGTTTCGGCGATGCGCGTTGCGCGGTCGCGGGTGGTAAGTTCGCGCAGCGCGTGAAGGAGGTTGCTCTCAAGCCGCCGCGTATAGACGTTGAGCAGGCGCTGCGCTTCCGGATCGTTCTGCGCCTGCACGTAGAAGGCGAGCCAGGCCGAAATGACAGCAGGGCGGAACTGCCGCGGCGAGAAGTTGCCGCGAATCACCGCGGCGATGCGGGCCTGCGGCGTGCGCGCTTCGGACAGTCCAGCCTGGATCTCCTCGCCCAGTTCGGCGAGCAGGTGCCGCATGGTGGCCAGCAGCAGTTGATCCTTACCGCCGAAGTAATGGTGCGCGAGCGCGGCCGACACACCGGCGCGCCTGGCGATCTCGCCTACGGTGACCTGCGCCATCCCATGGGCGTGGATGGCGTCGATGGTGGCGGAGATCAGTTCGCGCCGCCGCAGCGGCTCCATTCCGATGCGTGGCAATGCAAGCTCCTCGGTCAGGGTTTTACGCGGAGTTGATTGACCGATCAATCAAAGCAAACTTGCGAGTTCCCTGCTTTGATGTTTCGATGCTGTTCACATCGTGAGCCGTCGGCCTAAATCGACGGGAGAACGGAGAGGGAGACGGTTTTGAACAAGCTCATGTTCGCACTGGCCGGGGTGGCCATCGGCCTTGCGCCAATCGGAGCGGCCTCGGCCCAGGAAGCCGAGATCTGCAGGACCGTGCAGTTTTCGGACGTCGGCTGGACCGACATCACCGCGACCACGGCGCTGGCGACCACCGTGCTGGAGGGCCTCGGCTACGAGACGGACGTCAAGGTCCTGTCCGTGCCGGTGACCTACGCATCGCTGAAGAACAAGGACATCGATGTGTTCCTGGGCAACTGGATGCCGACCATGGAAGCCGACATCGCGCCGTATCGCGACGACAAGTCGGTGGAAACGGTGCGTGCCAACCTGGAAGGCGCCAAATACACGTTGGCCGTTCCGAAATACGTCCAGGAGGCGGGCCTGAAGACGTTCCAGGACATCGCCAAGTTCAACGAGCAACTGGACGGAAAGATCTACGGGATCGAGCCGGGCAATGACGGCAACCGGCTCATCCTCGATATGATCGAGAAGGGAACCTTCGGCCTGAAGGAGTTTGAGCTGGTGGAATCCTCGGAGCAGGGCATGCTGGCGCAGGTGCAGCGCGCGGTGGACCGCAAGGAACCCATCGTGTTTCTCGGCTGGGAGCCGCACCCGATGAACGCCAACTTCGAACTCGCATACCTTGAGGGCGGCGACGAAGTGTTCGGGCCCAATCTGGGCGGCGCCACCATCCACACCAACGTCCGGCAGGGCTACCTGCAGGAATGCCCCAATGTGGGCAAGCTCCTGCAGAACCTCGTCTTCTCGCTCCAGATGGAGAACGAGATCATGGGCGCCATCCTCAACGACGGCAAGGATCCCGAGGCGGCCGCCAAGGAATGGCTCGCGGCCCATCCGGATGTGCTGACTGGCTGGCTGGAAGGTGTCAACACGGTCGACGGCAAGCCGGGGTTGGACGCGGTCAAGGCGAGTATCGGCTCCTGACGTCCGAAGGAGGGGAGGCGCCGCTCCCCTCCCGGTCACGCGTGAGGGTCGAACGCGATGGAGTGGCTGACCAGCTTCAAGATCCCGATCGGCGATTGGGCCAAGGCCGGCATCGACTGGCTGCGCGGTCATGGCGGTGCTGTCTTCGACGCGATCTCGGCCGGGCTGGAGAGCTTCATCGACGCGGTGCTCTGGGTGCTGCAGGCGCCCAATCCGCTGGTCGTGATCGCAGCCGTCATACTGCTCGCATTCGTGCTGCGCCGCTCGGTGGTGTTCGCCGTGCTGATCGGGCTGGCCCTGCTGTTCATCGTCAACCAGGGCTATTGGGAAGCCACCACCGAGACGCTGGCCCTGGTCTGTTCCTCCGCGCTGATCTGCATGGCGATCGGCGTGCCGATCGGCATTGCCGCGGCGCACCGGCCGCGGCTTTACCAGGCGCTGAGGCCGGTGCTCGATCTGATGCAGACGCTGCCGAGCTTCGTGTACCTGATTCCGGCGATCATCTTCTTCGGCATCGGCATGGTGCCGGGCCTGATCGCCACGGCGATCTTCGTCCTGCCCGCGCCGATCCGGCTGACCTATCTGGGCATATCCTCCACTCCGACGCACCTGCTCGAAGCCGGCGAATCGTTCGGCGCGACGCGCTGGCAGCTGCTGCGCAAGGTGGAGTTGCCCTATGCCGCGCCGCAGATCATGGAGGGGCTGACGCAGACGATCATGCTGTCGCTGTCCATGGTGGTGATCGCAGCATTGGTGGGCGCCGACGGGCTCGGTGTGCCGGTGGTGCGCGCCTTGAACACCGTCAACATCGGCATGGGCTTTGAGGCCGGGCTGGTGATCGTGCTTGTGGCAATCATCCTCGACCGGCTGCTGCGCAGCGGCGAGCGCAAGGCCGGGCGCAGTTGAGCGCAGCGCCCGCCGCGCGCCCGGTCGTCTGTTTTCGCGACGTCGATATCGTCTTCGGCAGCGATCCGGCCTCGGCGCTGCCGTTGATCGATCAGGGTCTTGGCCGGGCGGAGATCGCCCGGCGCACCGGCCAGATCCTTGGCGTCAAGAAAGCCTCGCTGGAGGTGCGCGACGGCGAGATAGTCGTGCTCATGGGCCTCTCCGGGTCCGGCAAGTCGACCCTGCTCAGGGCCGTCAACGGCCTCAACAAGGTGTCGCGCGGCAGCGTCACGGTGTTCGACGGCGCGGGTGACGTGGAGGTGCAGGGCTGCTCCGCCGCCGTGCTGCGGAGCATACGCCGGCGCCGCGTCGCCATGGTGTTCCAGCAATTCGGGTTGCTGCCCTGGCGCACGGTGGACGACAACGTCGCGCTCGGGTTGGAACTCGACGGCGTTTCGCGCGGGGAGCGGCAGGAACGGGTGCGGGCGCAGCTGGAGCTTGTCGGGCTGACGGGCTGGGGCGGCAAGCGCGTCAACGAACTGTCCGGCGGCATGCAGCAGCGCGTCGGTTTGGCCCGCGCGTTCGCCAACCAAGCGCCGATCCTGTTGATGGACGAGCCGTTCTCGGCGCTCGATCCGCTGATCCGCGTACGCCTCCAGGACGAACTGCTGGCATTGCAACAGAAACTGGGCCGCACCATCATCTTCGTCAGCCACGATCTTGATGAGGCGCTGAAGATCGGCAATCGCATCGCCATCATGGAAGGCGGCGAAATCGTCCAGGTTGGCACGCCGCAGGACATCGTGCTCAGCCCGTCGAGCGACTATGTCCGCGATTTCGTCGCCCACATGAACCCGCTCAACGTGCTGCGCGCGCAGGAGGTCATGGTGCGACTCGAGGCGCTGCCGCGCGCGGGCGCGGACGGGGCCGTGCTGGCCGGCGACAACCTGACCCTGACGGCGGCAGGAGAGGCGAGGCGGGCTGGAGCGGCTGCTCCATTCACCCCGCTCGACGCGGCCGCTGGCGCTCCGGCGGCGGCCGTGATCGCCATTGAAAGAGAAACGCCGCTTCGCGCCCTGATCGATGCCCGGCTCCGGCATCCGGGGCCGTTGGTCGTTCGCCAGGGAGGCGCCATAGTCGGCGTGGTGCGTGATGAGGACCTTTTCCGCTGTCTGGTTCACACCCGACCGGCTGCCCGGGGCGGCAAACAGCCCGCCTGATCGCCTCACCGACCGCCGGCATTGACAAGCGCCGCCCTACAACCCTATCTGCGCGTCGAACGTTTTCGCGCGCCCCGGCGCGCCGGACCAAGCTCATGAAAATCAAGAATTCACTGCGTTCCCTGAAGGAGCGCCATCGCGACAATCGGCTCGTCCGCCGCAAGGGCCGAGTCTACATCATCAACAAGACGCAGAAGCGCTACAAGGCCCGCCAGGGCTGATTGCGCCCGCAGCAATCTGCCGCTTCGAATATCGCGCGATATCGTGTTTTGACGAGATGGCCGGGGAGCGCTAGCTTTCCGGCCATGCTGCGTTCGCTTGCGGTTTTCCTGCTCTTGACGGTGGCGGTTCCGGCGGTCGCCGCGCCGCCCGGCGGTTCTGGCGTGGAGAGCCCGGGCGGCTCCGACAGCGAGGGCCCAGCCAAGGATGCTGGCCCGGACAACCTGACGCTCAAGGATATCGGCGCACTTACGCTGGATGACCTTTTCGCGAAGCTGCCGGCTCACTCCTTCTCGCGGATCGGCCGCGCCATCGAGGCGGAGATCCAGCAACGGTTCCACAAGTCGGGCAGCGACACTGCCGATCTCCTGCTGAGCTGGGGGGCGCGGGCCTTCGAGGAAAAGAACTACCGGCTGGCTTTGGACATCCTCGACCAGGCCATCATGGTGAAGCCGGACTTCGCCGAGGCCTGGAACAAGCGGGCCACGGTCAATTACATGCTCGACGACTATTCCCGCTCGCTCTCCGACATCCGCCAGGCCCTGCTGCTCGAGCCCCGCCACTTCGGCGCGCTGTCCGGGCTTGGCATCATCCTGGACGCCAGCAACAACAAGGCCGACGCGCTGAAGGTGCTGCGCCGCGCGCTGGAAATCAATCCGCAGATGGATCAGGTGAAGAAGACGGTGGAGCGGCTGGAGAAAGAAACATCCGGCCAGTCGATTTGACCTGTCGCAGCGAGTGAAGGGTTGACCGTTCTCGTTTGGGCGTTGCTGACGGCCCTCCTCGTCGCGTGGGGCTTTTCGCGCATTGTCGTCATGCAGATCGAGCGGCGCTGGCCACCGATCGGCCAATTCCTCCAACTCGACGCCGTCCGGCTCCATTACATCGACATGCCGGCGCGGCCGGATGCGCCGGTGCTCGTTCTGCTCCATGGCGCGAGCGGCAATCTGCGCGAGCCAATCGAGGCCCTGAAAGAGGCTTTGGGCGACCGCTACCGCATCGTCGCCTTCGACCGCCCCGGCCATGGGCATAGCTCGCGGGGCCCGCGCGAGATGTCGGATCCGGCGCGCCAGGCGGTGCTGCTGGCCGATGCCCTGGATCGGCTCGGAGTTACGTCCTGCACTGTCGCCGGCCATTCCTGGGGCGCCTCCGTAGCCGCCGCAATGGCTGTCCAACAGCCCGGTCTCGTCGATGGGCTTGTGCTGATCGCACCCGCAACCCATCCCTGGCCGGGGCGGATCTCGCAGCGGACGCTCCTGTTCGCGCTGCCCTATGTCGGCCGGCTGCTGGCCGAGTTCGTGGTAATCCCGCTTGGCCTGCCGGTGGTGGCGCCTACAGTGCGCGCGATCTTCCGCCCTGCTCCCGTGCCGGTAGATTACTCGCGCCGGATCGGCGCGCCACTGGCCGTCCGGCCCAGGACTTTTTCCGCAAACTGCCGCGACATCGCCGACTTTTACGGCCACCTCGTGCGGCTCTCGGCCCGCTACCACGAGATCCGCTGCCCGGCAGAAATCCTCACCGGCGACACCGACGCGGTGGTCGCGCCTGCCATCCACGCCTTCGGTCTGGCGCGCGACATACCGGAAGCTCGGCTGACGGTCCTGCCGGGGGGAGGGCACATGCCGCACTGGCGGTATGCTGGCGAAGTTGCTGCGGCTGCCGCACGAATCGCGGCGGCTACCCAGGACCGGCGACTTGCGGCGGAATAGGCCCGCTATACGCCGGAGCGGCCGTCCGGGCTGAGGAAGGCGATCCGCAGCATGTTGGTCGTTCCAGGCTGCTTGAAGGGCACGCCCGCCGTGATGATGATGCGCTGCCCCGGGGAGGCAAAGCCCTCCTGATGGGCAATTGCGCAGGCGCGATCGACCATGTCATCCACATTGTCGATGTCCTCCATCACCACGCAATGAAGGCCCCAAACAAGCGACAGCCGTCGCGCGGTCTTACGCACGGGCGAGAGCGCGATAATCGGAACGCCCGGCCGCTCGCGCGAGGCGCGTAGCCCGGTCGACCCCGAGGCGGTGTAACAGACGATCGCCGGTAGGCTGAGCGTCTCACCAATCTGACGCGCCGCGGAGGTGATGGTGTCAGCGGCCGTCGATTCCGGGTCGGTGCGCTGGGCGTGGATGATGCCGGAGAACAGCGGGTCCTGCTCCACCGATTCGGCGATCCGGTTCATGGTCTCCACAGCTTCGACCGGATATTCGCCGGCTGCGGATTCGGCGGACAGCATCACTGCGTCGGCGCCCTCGAACACTGCCGTGGCAACATCGGACACCTCGGCGCGGGTGGGGACTGCGGCGACGATCATGCTCTCCAGCATCTGCGTCGCGACCACGACGGGCTTGCCGAGCCGGCGCGCCGCCCGGGTAATCTGCTTCTGAACGCCGGGGACGGATTCGAGCGGCATCTCCACGCCGAGGTCGCCGCGCGCCACCATGATCGCGTCGGAAAGGTCCATGATCTCCTCGATGCGCTCGACGGCCGAGGGTTTTTCGATCTTGCTCATGATGCCGGCGCGCCCGGCGATGATCTTGCGAGCCTCCGCCACGTCCTCGCCGCGCTGGATGAAGGACAGTGCGATCCAGTCGACCTCCTCAGCGAGGGCGGCGTCGAGGTCGCGCCGGTCCTTGTCAGTCAGGGCGCCGGAGCGCAGGATGGTGTCGGGAAGGCTGACGCCCTTGCGGTCGGACAGCTTGCGCCCCTGCATCACTTCGGTGACGGCGCTGCCCGGCTTCATCTCGGAAACGCGCAGCCGGACCCGTCCATCGTCCAGCAGGATGCTGTGCCCGGGCCGCAGCGCCTCCAGGATCTCCGGGTGGGGAAGCCAGACCCGCTGAGTGGTGCCGAGCGTTTCGTCCGAATCGAGCGTGAAGGTCTGGCCGCGTTCCAGGTCGACGGCGCCGCCTTCGAATCGGCCGGTCCGCAGTTTGGGGCCCTGTAGGTCGGCCAGGATGCCGATCGGCCGGTCGTGCTTCGCCTCGATGCCGCGGATCACCTCGACGAGTTCGCGCAGCGTCTCATGCGAGGTGTGGCTCATGTTGATGCGGAAGATATCCGCGCCGGCCCGGAACAACTCTTCAATGCATTCCGGAGTGTTCGAGGAGGGTCCTAGAGTGGCGAGGATCTTGATCTTGCGTCTGCGTCTCATTGGCCCCCGACACCCCGGCTGGTCGGCTCCGTCAGCTGGATGGTCCAGCTTTCCTGCTCGCCGGTGTCGATCTCATAAAAGCCGGTGCGCTGATAGCCGCGGGCGACGCAGTCGTTCGTGCCCTCGATGGTGAATTCCTTCTCCTGTGTGCACAGAAAGGCGCTGTCGCCGCCCCACTCGCCGCCCTGGTCATAATCCACGGCATACATGTAGTAGAAACGGCCGACCAGCGGACCCGGAATCAAGGTGGCGCAGGTCTCAGCTTCCACCGTCCACCAACCTTCCGTTGTCCAGTCGCGATCCGACTTGTAGCCGATGGCGATGCCGACCCTACTGGCCGTCTTGTTGCAGACGCGCAGATCGGCATGGGCCGTGCCAGCCAGCAGCAGCGGAAGCGAGACGGAAAGAAGGGTCACCCAGCTGCGCCGGAGAAGCTGCATCGCTCCGCCCTTCAACTTTGGACGCATCAGGCGTACGAATCCCTGCAAAACACTATTGCCCGCAAACCGGACGTGTCAACGACCGCAGGTCGCCGGGTACCGCCTGTCCACCGGCTCCTGCAACAGCGCTCCGCCTCCATCGATGCGTTGTTCGCCGACGAAAGAGGCTGGATTGAGGCTAGGTCGCGCAAGCTGGCCTCAGCCGGATCGCCTTGGCCGGGCAAAGAAAATCCCTGCGAAAATCGCGGCGGCCCCCAACGCCTGCATGGGGCCGAGCGCCTCCGACAGGATGAGCCAGCCAAACAGGGCGGCCGCGACCGCCTCCAGGAAGATGACCAGGGCGGAAAAGGCGGCGGGCAGGTGACCCAGCGCGAAGGCGAGCAGGCCCTGTCCACCCGCGTGGCTGACGAGGGCCATCGCAAGCAGCGCCGCGGCGCCCGCCGCCGTGCCCGGCCAGAGCTGATCCTCTATGATGACGGCTTCGAGCAGCAGCACTGCCGCGGTAATCAGGCTGGACAGGAAAAGCGTGCGGCCCGAGCCGTATACGCGCCGCGCGCGCCGGACGGCCAGGAAATATGCGCCAAAGAAGAAGGCCGTCGCCAAGCCGAAGAAGTCCCCGTCGAGCTGCTCCGGATTGGCCGACCAGCTATTGCCGATCAGAGCCGCGGCTCCGATCAGGCAGAGCGCCAAGCCCCAAAGGACCTTCCGATCGACGGACTCGCCGAGGAAAAGGCCGGAGCCGAGGACGACCCAGACGGGGGCCAGGGTCGCCAGGAACGTCGCGTTGGCGACGGTCGTGTTCATGATGGCGAGATGCCAGAACGTCAGGTCGCCGGCGAACAGCAGCCCGGCCATCAGGACAGACAGGCGGGCGGATCTGTCGGGCGCGGGGCGGCGGCCCACGTCGGTTTCCTGGCCGGTTTCCTCCAGCCGCGACCACAGCCACAGGGCCGGGAGCGCCAACGCGACCCGCCAGAACGCGCTGCTGAACGGGCCGATCTCGGCGAATCGCACGAAGATCGGCGAAATACCCATCGCCACGGCACCGCCGACCAGTGCCAGGACAGCCAGAGGGACGGCACCCTGAGCGCCAAGGCCGAGGCGAGTTGAGGATGCGACCATACGGGCTCCCGCGGGGCTGGCAGCCCGAAGCGGCTGCTCCTATCATGCGGTTCCGGCTCTCGCGAGCCGTTCTCTCCTGCAGGGATGTTGATGACGGGATCCATACCGGGCCGGCCGGAGGAGGGCGCTTGGCTCGACTCGTTCGAGGCGCTTGAGGGCGATCTCGGCGGCGGCCTGCTTATCCTCGTCGACCACGCGTCCAACCGGATGCCGCCGGAATACGGCAATCTGGGCCTGCCCCCGGCCGAGCTGGAACGGCATATCGCCTTTGACATCGGCGCCGGCCCGCTGGCCCGCAGCCTGGCGGAGCGGTTCGCTGCGCCCGCGATCCTCACTCGGTTCTCGCGGCTGCTTATCGACCCGAACCGGGGCGAGGACGATCCGACGCTTGTGATGCGGCTCTCCGACGGGGCGGTGGTGCCCGGCAATGCGCAGGTGGACGGAGCGGAGATCCAGCGCCGGGTCAGCTGCTTCTACGAGCCCTACCACCGCGCCGTGGCGGAGACGCTGGACAGCATGATCGCCGCCGGCCGCCCGCCCGCCGTCCTCGCCATCCACTCCTATACGCCGATCTGGAAAGGCGCGCCGCGGCCGTGGCACGCCGGCATCCTGTGGGACCGCGATCCGCGCCTGGCATCGCCGCTGCTGCAGGCGCTACGTGAGGAACCTGGCTTGCGGGTTGGCGACAACGAGCCTTACCTCGGCAGCTTGAAGGGGGACACCATGTACCGTCACGGCACCTGCCGGGGATTGCCGCACGTGCTGCTGGAGGTGCGCAACGACCTGATCGCCGCTCCCGCCGGCGTGCTGGAATGGGCCGACCGGCTGGAGCCGGTGCTGCGCGGCATCCTTGCCGACCAGTCCCTATATGATATCCGCCATTACGGCTCGGCGAGCGATGACGACGCCGTCGCGCCAGGGAGAGCAGCATGACCGACCCCGACGAGTTGACGCGCACCGAACTCGAAGCCGCGGCGTTCCGGCGCCTGGTTTCCCATCTGCGCGCCCGCGCCGACGTGCAGAACATCGACCTGATGAACCTTGCCGGCTTCTGCCGGAACTGCCTGTCGAACTGGTACAGGGAAGCGGCGGAGGAGAAGGGGATCCCACTGTCCAAAGAGGACAGCCGGGAGATCGTCTACGGGATGCCCTACGAGGACTGGAAGCGTTTGCACCAGACGGAAGCGAGCCCGGACACGCGTTCCGCGTTCGAGCAGAGCCGCCCCGCCCACGGTTGACAGCGGATATCGGGGATTACGCCTGCGCGCCTGTTGACCTTGCCGTCCACCGCGGGCACCCGGGAGCCTGGCACAGGAGGTTCCCAGCAATGGCGGATACAGGCGGCGTCGCAGCGGGTCAGCTGCGGTCTTTTATCGAGCGGATCGAGCGGCTCGAAGAGGAAAAGAAAGGCATTTCCGACGACATCCGCGACGTGTTCGCGGAAGCCAAGGGCAACGGCTTCGATACTAAGGTGATGCGGCAGGTGATCCGGCTACGCAAGAAGGAGCCGGCCGAGCGGCAGGAAGAAGAGGCGATTCTGGACCTCTACCTGCACGCGCTGGGAATGGCGCCTTCGGCCGATCTGACCCGGGCGCCAGAATCCAGGGAAGCGGCGTGAGCTGACGGCGGACCCAGGTTCGGGTCCGCCAGAAACTTCTATTCCGTCCAGCCGCCGAAGAGGTTGGACAGGAAGCCGCCTTCCTGCCGGGCGGCTTGGGCCGTCTGAAAACGGCCGGCCGGCAACTTCGGCCGCTGGCCCAAGGTGCCGATCTTCGAAGCGTTGTCCGGGGCGCGGAACAGGTCGGTGGCGCCGCGCGGTTCCGGCAGGGTCAGGGTTACGGTCTCGCCGTTCAGCGCGGCGGTGATGACCGGACGGACCATGACGGCCTGGCTGGCGGGCTTCGGCGTCTCAAGTTCGGGGACGGGCGGCTCGGCTGCCAGAAGCGCTCCGATATCCTCCTGCGGATCGATCGAGGCGAGCACGATCTCATCCTCATTAACGGCCGGCTGCTCCGTCTCCGCCGCAGGCTGCGGGGCCGGCTGCGGCGCCGCTGGCAGCGGATTGGCCGGCGGTTCGAACGGTGGCAGGCCGGAACCGGCGAAGGCTATTGCAACCGGGCGGCTGGTCTGTGCCTGCGGATTGCCTTCCCCAGCAAGCGCGGTCGCGGCGCTGAGCGCGTCGGCAGGAGCGGGGACACTGGCCGGAGCTGCGCTTGCGACGGCAGGTATCGCGGCCGCTGTGTCGCTGCCGCCGGCGAAGGCCAGCTCGACGCGGGTCTGGCGAGCCTTTTCAGCGAGCGTTTCAGGCAGGCCCTTCTCGGCATTGGAGGCAAGCGCGGCGATCGCGTCGGCGGCATTGGCGGCCGGCGGCGGTTCTGTGGCGGCGCCCGCGGTCGCATTGCGGTCGGGGCGGCTGCGCGGCACCCGCGCCAGCAGCATCGTGTCGATCGCGGCGGTTTCCGTCGGCGATGCCACAGCCACCTGAACGGGGGTTGCGGGCTCGGCGGTGGCCGGCAGGGCGGGGTTCGGCGCCACAGGCGCGAGCGCGGCCAGCACGGCGCCCGCTTCGGAGCCCGGTCGTGGGCGGGGCAGGCGGGGCGGGGCGGCCTCGGCAACAAGCACCTCGGGCTGCTCGACGGGAGCGGGCTGCCGGGCCGGGGCCGGTTCCCTGGCGGCCGGTGCGGCCGGGGCGGGTTGCGGCGCCGCGGCCGTTCCGGTCGCCTCGTTGTCTTCCGCCTCGTCGGCGTCAAAGACCCGCTTCAACCAGCCGCCGACCGTGCCCTTCTTGCGTTCAGGCTGATCGTCGGAGCCGGAATCAAGGTAGGCAACGGCGGTGCCGCCGGAGGATTTGCGCTTGGCAAGCGCGATCTCGTAACCCTTGAGGGGCTTTCCATCAGCCGGCAGGTAGAGCGTTTGCCCGTCGGGGAAGAGGGCCATCAACTGCTGGCGCGACATGCGCGGCCAGGAGCGGACATTTCCGGTATCGACGTGGACGAAGGGGGAGCCGGAGCTCGGATAGAACCCGACGCCGCCGCCCTGGTGCTTCATGGCGATGGCCCGCAGCTTCGCCAGGGGCACGCCGGGAATGTAGAAGTCCATCGCCTTGCCGGCGGTGTGCTGGCTGGTTTTTGCGACGCCCTTGCTGCGGCTGCGCAGCATGTTGTTGGTCTTCAGCGACCGATATGCGGAAACGATGTGGATGTATTCTTTGGAGCCGGTCTGCTTGTAAATCGACCAGATCAGGTCGAAGAGCTGCGGATCCATGTTGGCGGGCTCGTTGCGCCGCCAGTCGCGAAGAAAGCGGTTGATCTTGGCGATCTCACCCTTGTCGTAGCGCCCGTTGCGCTTGAAGGTGAACTCGCCGCGCTCCTTGGTGTGACCGAAATATAGCTTGAGGGTCCTTGTGCCCTCCCGCGCTTGGGCTTGCTGGGTGGGAGCAGCGGCGAGCGCCGCAACAAAAAGGCCGACAACGAGGCAGATGCTCCGGCCGGTCGACCCGAAAAACGTGGACCTTGTCAATATGCTGCCCGCCCTCGCTTGGGGTCGCCCTTCCCCGACTCAATGGGCGCCATCGTGGCCTGCTCTGCTTAAGCGCGTATTAAAATTCATCCTGCGGCGGAAATGCGGCGCGGCCCCGGTCCTTTGCGGCGGCACTTGGGCGGCAACCTAGCAAGCGGCCCTCGTGGTGAACAGTCCCAGAATGCGAAGTCGCGATGGACGTAACCCGCTTCGCACCCTCGCAATCGGCGCATTGGCGCGTTAAGCGGGGCGGCAAATGAGCAGAAGGAAGAAGCCCTTGGCTGAAGAGGCGCGGAAAATCCAGCAGGGTGACGAGGACCTCGGCAGGCTGCCGGTCTGGGACCTGAGCGACCTTTATCCGGCGATGGATTCACCGGAGGTGCGCTCGGATCTGGAGCGCTCGCAGCAGGTTAGCGTGGCGTTCGAGGATCGCTACAAAGGCAAGCTGGCGGAATTGGCGTCGGCTCCGGACCGCGGGGAGCGATTGGCCGACGTGATCTCCGAGTACGAGCGGATCGAGGAGCTGCTCGGGCGCCTCGCGAGTTTCGCCGGCCTGATCTATTCCGGCGACACGTCGGATCCGGCAAGGGCGAAGTTCTACGGCGACCTGCAGGATCGCCTGACCACGATCTCCACCCATCTCCTGTTCTTCACGCTGGAAATGAATCGGCTCGACGACGCGCTTCTTGAGGGCGCTCTCCATCATCCGAAGCTGTCCGTGTACCGGCCCTGGATCGAGGACCTGCAGCTTGAGCGGCCGTACCAGCTGGAAGACAGGATCGAGCGCCTTTTCCATGAGAAGTCGGTCACCGGACGTGGTGCCTGGAACCGGCTGTTCGACGAGACGCTGGCAAGCCTCCGCTTCAATGTCGACGGCGAGTCGCTGACGCTCGAACCGACCCTGAACAGAATGGTTGATCCGGTCGAGGCCAAGCGGAAGGCCGCCGCCGAGGCGCTCGCGACCACGTTCGGGGAGAACCTCCGCCTCTTCACCCTCATCACCAACGTCCTCGCCAAGGACAAGGCAATCTCGGACGACTGGCGCGGCTTCAAGGATGTGGCCGACGCGCGCCACCTGGCAAACCGGGTGGAGCCGGAAGTGGTCGAAGCCCTGGTGACGGCTGTGCGGCAAGCCTATCCGCGCCTGTCGCACCGCTACTACGCCCTGAAAGCACGCTGGCTCGGCAAGCAACGCCTGGAGCACTGGGACCGCAATGCGCCGCTACCGGAAAAGGTCGAGAGGCTTGTTCCCTGGAGCGAGGCGCAGGACACGGTGCTGGCGGCCTACAGCGGCTTCGCCCCGGAGATGGCGGCGATCGCCGGCAGGTTTTTCGACGGTGGCTGGATAGATGCCCCGACCCGGCCCGGCAAGGCGCCGGGCGCCTTCGCCCATCCGACCGTGCCATCCGTCCATCCCTACGTGCTGCTGAATTACCAGGGAAAGACGCGGGACGTCATGACCCTGGCGCATGAGCTCGGGCACGGGGTCCACCAAGTGTTGGCGGCCGACCAGGGCCTACTGATGTCACAGACGCCACTGACGCTGGCGGAGACCGCGAGCGTCTTCGGCGAGATGCTGACCTTCCGCTCCATGCTGGACCGGGCGGCCAGCCCCCGCGACCGCAAGGTCATGCTCGCCGCCAAAACCGAGGACATGATCAATACGGTGGCGCGGCAGATCGCGTTCTACACATTCGAGCGCAAGGTCCATGTCGAGCGCCGTGCCGGCGAGCTGACCGCCGAGCGGTTGGGGGAGATCTGGCTGGAGGTGCAGGCCGAAAGCCTCGGCCCGGCGATCCATCTCGGCCCCGGCTACGAGACCTTCTGGACCTACATCCCGCACTTCATCCACTCGCCGTTCTACGTCTACGCTTATGCGTTCGGTGACTGCCTGGTGAACTCGCTCTACGCGTTGTACCAGCGCGCAGAGCCGGGCTTTCAGGAGAAGTATTTCGCAATGCTGAGGGCTGGCGGGACCAAGCGCCATCGCGAGTTGCTGGCGCCGTTCGGACTGGACGCCGGCGATCCCGGTTTCTGGCACATGGGCCTCTCCGTCATCGAGGGCTTCATCGAAGAGCTGGAGGCGGGTGAGGGGAGCTGACCCGGCTCACTCCGCCGCGGCGGGCAAGGCGGACGCAACAGCGGCGGCCGGCGCCGCTGAACGCTGTTCGTTGATCTCTCTCGTCGTCAGGCCCGCCACCACATCCTCGACGGCCATCTGCAGGCTTGTTGCAATCCGGTCGGCGCCGGTTGCCGCCAGCGGATCGCGGCGCGCCAGGTCCTCAGGCGCCAGCGTCCAGAACCCGATGACGATCGCCGCCCCTGGGAAACGACGGCGCAGCCGCCGGATCAGGAAGCGTGCGTGCGCCATGGAATCCGGGTTCATGTAGGAGAGAACCACCATCCGGACCTCGCCGACGTCGAGTTCGCGCAGCCGGGCGCTTTGCAGGGAGGCGCAGGGGAGGGTGCGAACCGTGGCGCCGCGCCGCTCAAGCAGGTGGGCCAGCATCGCCGCCGCCGCCTCGTCAAGGCTGCCGCGAGCGCCAGCGCAGAGCACAAGCCCGGCATCCGGAGGGATCATAGGAGGAGGAGGAGTAAGCGGCACCTCGCCCTGCTCCTCCTCGTCCCTGCGCCCCGCCGCCCGCTCGTGTTCCTCATATTCCGACAGGTTGTCGACCAGGATCATGAAGCTTTCGGCGACGCGACCGAGCCGTTCCTCGTCAAGCGCCCGCCTGGCGCGGTCTTTTTCCGCCATGGCCAGCGCCGGCAAGGCAACCTGTTCGAAGAAGCCGCCCAACTGGTGTTCGTCGAGGTAATCCTCGGCGCGCTCGGTCGCCTCGTCGGGATCACCCACGAGAAGGCGATGGTACAGCGTTTCCGAGGGCGTCAGCACAGGATCGCTGCCGAACAGCACGTCGAGGAACTTCAACTGCGGAACGTGCTGGCCGAGAACCAACAGGCACACGGTCAAAGGCGTGGACAGGAGCAGGCCGATCGGGCCCCACAGCCAGGTCCAGAAGATCGCGGCCACGATGATGGCGACCGGCGACAGGCCGGTGCTTGAACCGTAGAGCCACGGCTCGACGGCATTGTTGCTGATCAGCTCGATGAAGACGATCAATCCACCGACCCAGAGGAGCGTGCTCCAGCCCGGGTCCACGGCGACGGCCAGCGCCAGCGGGAAAACCGCTGAGATGATCGGCCCGATATAAGGGACGAAGCGCAGCACGGTCGCCAGCATGCCCCACAGCACGGGGTTGGGCAGGCCAATGAGCCAAAGGCCGACGGCGATGGGGATGCCGTACGTGACGTTCACCACCAGCTGCATCAGGAGGTAGTGACCGACGCGCTGGGCAGCGTCGTCGAGTGCCTCCGTGGTTCGCGAAAGGTCGCGGGCCCCGAACAGCCGCAGCACCCGGTCGCGCAAATCCTCGCGCTTCAACAGCATGAAGATGACGAAGACGATCACGATGCCGGCGGTGGCCAGCGGACTGACCAGCGGGATCAGGATCGTCTGCAGCGTTTCCAGGGCATTCGGCGTAGGCTGCTGCACTTCAACGAGGAGGGCTTCCCGCTCCGTGGCGGCCGCGTCTCCGGCCGGTCCGGGCGGCGGCGCCTCGACGGTGTCGGGCTCAGCTTCCTGCGTTTCTTCGATCCTGCGGCCGAGATCGCGGATCATCTGCGTGGCGCGGCCGAACAGGGCCCCGCCCGGCGGTCCCTCTCGGAACGCGTCGATCTTCGCCTCGATATTGCGCTGGTACGTCGGCAGCCGCCCCGCCAGGTCCCCGACCTGCCATGCCACCACGGTGCCGAACGCACCGATGAACGCGAAGGCAAGCGACACGACGATCAGCACGGCGGCGATGCGCGGCACGCGCACATAGCGCAGCCATCTAACGGGCGGCGCCAGCGCAAAGCTCAACAGGATGGAGAGCGCTATGGGGACGAAGATCTCGCGGCCGAAATAAAGGCTGGCGACCACTACGACCATGACAACGGTCGTCATCATCGCCGACTGGCCCGATTGGGGCGCGATGTCCGCCCGGTTCGGCCCCGGAGGCGGCAAAGGTGTCGTAGCTGCCAAGACCGCTCCGCTTCATCTGTCGGTATACGCGCGGTGAAACGTTTGTCGAGCGGGCAGGGTTGCCATACTTCAGATCGAAAGGGCGGAGTGGTTGATGGCGTTCAGGCAAGACGACGAGGCGAACCGGCTGGGCGGGAGACTGGCGCGCTATGTCCGCGTCGGCACGAATGTCGGCGGGCTCGCCGCTCGCGTCGCCGGGACGCGCCTGTTCGGCCGCGAACTCGGCGACGCACGTAACGCGGCCGAACTCGCCGCGGCGCTCGGCGGGCTCAAGGGGCCGCTGATGAAGGTGGCCCAGCTGCTGGCGACGGTTCCCGACCTGCTGCCGCCCGAATTCGCCACGGAACTGGCGAAGCTGCAGGCCAATGCACCGCCGATGGGCTGGGCGTTCGCCAAGCGGCGCCTGCAGGCCGAACTAGGGGCCGGGTGGCAGAGCCGGTTCACTTCCTTCGACAAGGAACCCGCCGCAGCTGCCTCGCTTGGCCAGGTGCACCGTGCCCTCAGCCTCGATGGGGAGCAGCTGGCCTGCAAGCTCCAGTACCCCGAAATGGCCTCCGCCGTGGAGGCCGATCTCGCCCAGCTCGGCATCATCCTGTCCATCCAGCGCCGCTTCAGTCCGGAGATCGATACGCGCGAAATCGCCAAGGAGATCGGCGAGCGGCTGCGGGAGGAACTGGACTACAAGCGGGAGGCCAAGCACATCGCGCTCTACAGCCGCATTCTCCGCGACGAGCCGCTGGTTCGCGTTCCGGGCGTGGTGCCGGAGCTTTCCACAGCGCGGCTGCTGACCATGACCTGGCTCGACGGCGCGCCGCTGCTCGACTTCAAGCGTCATAGCCTTGAAGACCGGAACCTGCTGGCGCAGGCCCTGTTTTACGCCTGGTGGCGGCCCTTTGTGCGCTACGGCGTCATCCACGGCGACCCGCATCTGGGCAACTACTCCGTGTTCAGCGAAGGGCCGCGGCCGGCCGGCATCAACCTCCTCGACTACGGCTCGATCCGGGTCTTCCCGCCGACTTTCGTCGCCGGCGTGCTGGGGCTGTACCATGGGCTCAGGACCGGCGACCGCGATCGCATCGTGGCCGCATATGAGAGCTGGGGGTTCAAGAACCTCGACGCGGAAACGGTGGACACCCTGAACATCTGGGCGAGGTTCATTTATGCGCCGCTCCTCGATGACAGAGTCCGCACCATTGCGGACGGGGTGGAGCCGCAGGCCTATGGCCGGCGCGAGGTGTGGGAGGTGAAGCAGCGGCTGAAGCCCAACCAACAACTCACCATCCCGCGCGAGTTCGTCCTGATGGACCGCGCCGCGGTTGGCCTAGGCAGCGTCTTCCTGCACCTCAGCGCCGAGATGAATTTCTTCCGGCTCTTCATCGACGAGATCGCCGGCTTCGACGTTGACGAGCTTGCGCAGCGCCAGCGGGACGCGCTGCGCGAGGCAGGGCTCCAGCCGGGGAAGGATGCTTGAGGGTGCTGGGCGTCTTTCTGTTTGACCAGCCCCAGGGCGCGTTGCCCCCGTCCGAACGCCTGTGATAAAGCGCCTTCCAACGTTCTTGCCCCGAGACACTGATGGCCGAGCAGATTTCTTCCGGACACGCCGAACTCGGCGCGCCGATGGACTACCGCGAGCACGAGCGCACCTATTCGGGCTTTATTATTCTCTCCAAGCTCGGCGTGCTCGCCTCGATTGCCTCGCTGCTTTCCTTGGCGCTCTTCTCGTTCGGCGGTGGCGCCGGGTTCTGGTGGGGCACCTTGATGCTCGTGCTGATGATCGCCGGCACGGTGATCGGCATCGTCGCCAAGGGAACCGTGCGGCCGCTGGTGGTGGTAAACGTGCTCGGGTTCATCCTGCTGGCACTCACCGCAAGCTGACGGCGCACCGATGCTGATCACCGTGCTTCGCGAGGACCCTTCCGTCGAACCTCGGGTCGCGGCGACGCCCGAAACGGTCAGGAAATTCATCGCCGCCGGCGCGAACGTGCTGGTGGAAAGCCAGGCGGGCGCCGCCGCCGGTTTCAGCGATGCGCAGTACACGCAGGCCGGAGCGACCCTGGCAGTGGACGGCGAGGATGCTGCTCGCGATGCCGACCTGATTCTGGCGGTCAGGCGGCCCGAGCGGGTCCACCAATACAAGCGGGGTGCGGCGGTCATCGCGCTGATGGACCCGTATGGCGCGGAGGAGGCGCTGCGCCGCTTCGGCGAGGCAGGCGTATCGACCTTCGCGCTGGAACTGATTCCGCGCATCACGCGGGCGCAGGTCATGGACGTGCTGTCCAGCCAGGCCAACCTTGCCGGCTACCAGGCGGTTATCGAGGCGGCAGCGGCTTTCGGCCGAGCGATGCCTATGATGATGACGGCCGCCGGAACGGTTCCCGCCGCGCGTGTCTTCGTCATGGGGGCCGGCGTTGCTGGCTTGCAGGCCATCGCGACGGCGCGCCGGCTCGGTGCGGTCGTGACGGCCACCGACGTCCGCCCGGCCGCCAAGGAGCAGGTCGCGTCGCTGGGCGCCAAGTTCGTCGCCGTGGAGGACGAGGAGTTCAAGGCGGCGGAAACATCGGGCGGCTATGCCCGGGAGATGTCCGCCGAGTATCGCATGAAGCAGGCCGCCTTGGTGCGCGACCATATCGCCAAGCAGAACGTGGTGATCACCACCGCACTGATCCCGGGACGACCGGCGCCGAAGCTGGTCAGCCAGGAGATGGTGATGTCGATGCCGGACGGCTCGGTGATCGTCGATCTTGCGGCGGAGCGCGGCGGCAACGTCGAAGGGGGAACTCCGGGGCAGGTCAGCCGCATCGGCGGCGTGACGGTGATCAGTGATCTGAACATGGCGGGCCGGATCGCCGCGTCCTCGTCGGCACTGCTGGCGCGCAACATCTATGCCTTTGTCGAGCCGATGATCGACAAGGCCAACGGTGCCCTGCGGATCGATCGGGGCGATGAGGTGGTCGCGGCGACGCTGCTGACGACGGACGGGGGTGTCGTGCATCCCGCTTTTGCGCCCGCTGCGGCAGCAGGGCAGGGAGGACCAGGCTGATGGAAAACGAGGCGCTCAGCGAGGCGGTTCGCCAGGCCAACGAGGCCGCCTACGCAGCGGGGCTCGCTGCCGAGGCCGCGCAATCGGCGGCGGATCGCGCCGCGGCGCTGGCCGGGGGCAGCGTAGATGGCGTTGCCGACGCGGCGGGCGCCGCCGCGCATGCCGCGACGGGTGGGCTCATCGACCCCTTTGTGTTCCGGCTTTCCATCTTCGTGCTGGCCATTTTCGTCGGCTACTACGTGGTGTGGTCGGTCACCCCGGCACTGCACACGCCGCTGATGAGCGTCACCAACGCAATTTCGTCGGTGATCGTTGTCGGCGCGCTGCTGGCGGTCGGCGTCCCGCTCATCGGCGAGGGCACCGGCGTGGCCCGCCTGTTCGGCTTCCTCGCGCTGCTGCTGGCGAGCGTCAACATCTTTGGCGGCTTCCTCGTCACCCAGCGCATGCTGGCGATGTACAAGCCGAGGGGGACATGACGGTCGATCGGGACAAGGTGATCGCGGCGCTTCGCGCCAGCCGAGAAGACATCGAACGCCGCTACGGACTGCGCATGGTTGGCGTGGTCGGCTCTGTCGCGCGGGGCGAGGCCGGACCGGACAGCGATGTGGACGTCTTTGTTGATGTGATCCGGACGCCGTCGCTTTTCGAAATCTCCCGCGCGGAGCGGGAAGTGCAGAAAACAGCAGGCTTGCCAGTCGACTTCGTCCTCCGCGAGGACTTGCGTCCTGCAACGCGTGCCCGCATGGAGCGGGATCTAATCGCGCTTTAGATGGAAGCAACCGACCGTGCTTACCTCCTCGATATGCTTCGTTATGCGGAACTGGCCGTGAGCATCTTCCGGTCGGCCGAAGCCGCTGAACTTGTAGCCGACGCACCCAAATTTCTTGCCCTGCTGCATACTGTCCAAACGATCGGGGAGGCAGCCCGTCAGGTTACACCGTCCGCTCGCGCCGAAGTGGATCAAATCCCATGGCCAGACGTAATCGGAATGCGCCATCGCCTGGTCCATGATTACCGCCGAACCCGGCCTGAGGTCGTGGTGAAGACTGTTCGAGATGATCTTCCGCCCTTGATGGAGAGCCTTCGCCGCGCTCTGGAGGACCCCGCACCATGAGCGCCAGCGTCACCGCCTTCCTTTACCTCGTATCCGGCGTCCTGTTCATTCTGGCGCTGCGCGGCCTGTCGCATCCGGTGACCAGCCGGCAGGGCAACCTGTTCGGCATGGTCGGCATGGGAATTGCCGTGCTGACCACATTGTTCGGCAGCCCGCCGGACGATGCGCTCGGCTGGATCCTGCTGATTGTGGCGCTTGGGGCCGGCGGAGCCGCCGGAGCGGTGATCGCCCGCCGCATCCCGATGACTGCGATGCCGCAGCTTGTGGCCGCCTTCCATTCGCTGGTCGGGCTTGCCGCCGTGCTGGTCGCCGCGGCCGCGCTTTATGCGCCGCAGGCCTTCGGCATCGGCCGGCAGGGCGAGATCCACGGCGCCAGCCTAGTAGAAATGAGCCTGGGCGTCGCGATCGGCGCGATCACTTTCACCGGCTCGATCATCGCCTTCCTGAAGCTGGATGCGCGGATGAGCGGCAAGCCCATCCTGCTGCCCTCGCGGCATCTGCTGAACATCGCGCTCGGTGTCCTGTTGGTCGCTCTCATCGTGCTGTTCACGGCCAGCGAGAGCCACCTGGCTTTCTGGGCGATCGTCCTGGTCAGCCTGGTCCTCGGCATCACCATGATCGTTCCGATCGGCGGCGCCGACATGCCCGTCGTCGTCTCCATGTTGAATTCGTATTCCGGCTGGGCGGCGGCGGGCATCGGCTTCACGCTCGGCAACACCGCGCTGATCATTACCGGCGCACTGGTCGGCTCGTCCGGCGCGATCCTCTCCTACATCATGTGCAAGGGGATGAACCGCTCGTTTGTGTCGGTCATCCTGGGCGGCTTTGGAGGCGAGACAGCCGGTCCGGCCGGAGACCTGGGGGACCGCACCGTTAAGCAGGGATCGTCCGAGGACGCCGCGTTCCTGATGAAGAACGCCTCCAAGGTCATCATCGTGCCGGGCTACGGCATGGCGGTCGCCCAGGCTCAGCATGCGTTGCGCGAGATGGCGGACAAGCTGAAGGCGCACGGTGTGGAGGTGAAATATGCCATCCATCCAGTTGCCGGTCGCATGCCTGGCCACATGAACGTCCTGCTGGCGGAAGCCAACGTGCCCTATGACGAAGTTTTCGAGTTGGAGGACATCAACTCGGAGTTCGCGCAAACGGACGTCGCCTTCGTCATCGGTGCCAACGACGTGACCAATCCGGCGGCACGGGACGACAAGACCTCGCCGATCTTCGGCATGCCGATCCTCGACGTGGATAAGGCGGCGACCTGCCTGTTCATCAAGCGCTCGCTCGGCTCCGGCTATGCGGGGATCGACAACACGCTGTTCTACAAGCCGAACACGATGATGCTGTTCGGCGATGCCAAGAAGATGACGGACGACATCGTCAAGGCGCTGGACTGATCGCCCCGATGTCCTCTGGTGGCCGGCGGCCGCGCCGGATTCTGATCGTGCTTGCCTCTCTGCTTGTCGCTTTCGCCGCCGTTTATCTCGCCGCGGTCGGCTACCTCTATGTTGCTCAGCGGAGCTATGTGTTCGTGCCCGGGGGAACGCTGAGGGATCCGGCTGAGATCGGCCTCGGCGGTGTGGAGACGATCTCCTTGCGTTCGCCCGACGGGGTCGCGTTGACTGCGTGGTATGCGCAAGCTGAACCAGGCCAGCCGACGGTGCTATATTTCCACGGCAATGCCGGCAACCTGTCCGACCGGGGCAAGCGGTTCGAGCAAATTCTCCGCTCGGGCTTCGGCCTGCTCGCCGCCAGCTATCGCGGCTACCCCGGGAGTGACGGGGCTCCGAGCGAGGCGGCATTCTTTTCAGACGCGTTGCTGCTCTCTGATTGGCTGGCGGATCGGACCGGCCAGATCGTGCTGCACGGTGAGTCGCTGGGCACCGGGATCGCTACCTACGTTGCCGCGCAGCGCACGGTCCGCGCTCTGATCCTCGAGGCGCCTTACACCGCGGCTCTGGATATTGCCGGCGAGACCTATCCCTGGGTGCCCGTTAGCTGGCTGATGCGCGATCCGTTCGTCACGCGCGAACACATCGGCCGGGTGGACGAACCCGTCCTCATCGCGCAAGGCACCGAGGATCGGGTGATCCCGGTGGAACACGGGCGGCGGCTTTTCGAGTTTGCCGGCCAGCCGAAGCAGCTTGCGATCTTTGAAGGTGCAGGTCACTCGGACCTGTGGGACCGCGGCCTTTGGGCCACGATCACCGACTTTCTCGCCAGAAACCCGGAAACCCCAGCGGCCGATCAGCCCGCCTAGGCGGCGGCGGTGCGGCGCAGTCCTTCTTTCGCCGGCTGGTATTTCGGATCGAGGCTTGCGGCGCGCGAGAATGCGTTTCGCGCTTTTTCGCGGAAGGTCGCCGCCGTGGCAGTGTCGCCGCTTGCAGCACTCTGGGCCCCGAGCTGCTCGAGTGCCAGCCCCTGGTTGGTCCAGGCCGCGGCGTTGTTGCGCTCACGCTTGACCACCTCGTTGAAGTCTTCGAGGGCCAGCTTGGGATCGCCGAGGGCGAGGTAGCTCAAGCCACGACCGCCATAGGGTTCGACCGCCGTGGGCGACAGGCCGATCGCCATTGTGAAATCCTCGATGGCAGTCTCGTGCTGCCCCTGAGCCTGGTAGACGAGGCCGCGATTGTGGAAGGCCTGCGGGTCCGTCCGGTCCACCTGGATAGCGGCGTTGTAGTCGGCCATGGCCAGGTCGAAGCGGCCTTGCTGCCGATAGATGCTGCCGCGACCGACGTAAGCGGCGGCGTAGTTTGGATCGGCCTGGACCGCGCGGTTGAAATCGGCGAACGCCTGTTCCGTATTTCCGGTCCGCTGATGGACCAAGGCACGATTGGCGTAGGCGCGGCTGAAGTTCGGATCGAGCTGGATGGCGCTGCTGAAATCCGCCAGCGCTTCGCGGTTCATCCCGGCGCGGCCGTAAGCCGAACCGCGCACATTGTAGCCTTCAGGGTTGTTCGGCTCGCGCGCGATCACCGCGGTAAGCGACTCGATGTTGGCGGCGGAGCCGGTCTCCGGCTCGATGGCGGCCGGGTTGAGAATCTTGTCCGACTGGCAGGCGCCGAGCGCCAATGCCAATACGCCGGACAGGCAGAGTGAGTGAAACCGGCTGATCTCCGCGCGCATGGATCAGTGGAGCCGCTTCTTCATCGGGATAAGGCCTTCCCGCTGGGCGAGCTTCCGGGCCAGCTTGCGGGCGCGACGGAGGCCCTCGGCCTTTTCGCGGACGCGGCGCTCGGAAGGTTTCTCGTAATGGCCGCGGAGCTTCATCTCGCGGAAAACACCCTCGCGCTGCAGCTTCTTCTTCAGCGCCTTCAGCGCCTGGTCGACATTATTGTCTCTCACCACAACCTGCACGTTCTTCCGATCCTTTCCGGGCCAGGCCCAAAATGCCGTCACCCGCGATGACAAGGAGCCGTCCATCCGCGAACGCAACGCTGAAACCAAGATTGCCCCGTCGCGCCGGGCGCATTCGGGGAGAGGCGCATATAAATCTACTGCGGTCCCTTGTCCACTGGCGATGCCCCGCCCGCCGCGGCCTGCGGCGATGGGGCGGGCTCCGGTGGCGCGGGCTCCGGTGCCGGGCCGGCGGGAGCAGGTGCGGGCGGCCCGGCGGCCGCGGGCGCAAGAGGAGGGTCGACCGCCGTCGCAGGCGCGGCAGGCAGCGGTCCAGCTTCGGCGGGCGCGGGGGTGCTTGGGGGCACGTTGGGACTGCCCGGCGAGGGCGGCGCAGCCGGCCCGGCAGACGCAAGCCGAGTGTCGCGGCGCGAACTTGCCCAGTTCTCGGCGACAGCTGTCGCCGCCTCCAGCGTCGGCTTGTCCAGGCGGGTCATCCAGCCGTCCATGAACTCGTCGGTAAGGCCATGCTGCTTGGCGATCAGGTACCAACGAGCCGCTTCCTCCGGGTTGCGATCGGCGCCGCGACCTTCCGCCAGCATCCGTGCCAGCCGTACTTGCGCCAACGGATTGTCGGCCGTTGCGGCCGATCGGAACCACTCGGCGGCCCGCGCCTCGTCCTTGGGCACCCCACGCCCGTTGAACATCAGGATGGCGTACTCGACCTGCGCCCCGACATGGCCGGCCCGGGCCGCGCTGGCGAACCAGCGCGCCGCCTGGGCTTCATCGGCAACGATGCCGACGCCTTCCATGAACAGGCCCGCCAGGGCGAATTGCGCGTCGATATCGCCGAGACCGGCTGCCCGCCTCATGTAAGCGGCGCCCAGCATGGCGTTTTGCTCGCGCCCCAGGCCTTGCAGCAGCAGGTAGGCAAATTCGCGGGCCGCCACGGCATGGCCCTTCTTGCCGGCCTCTTCCAGATAGCCGGCCGCTTTTGCGGGGTCGCGCTCGGCGCCGATACCTTCCAGGTAGGCGCGGCCGAGCGCGTAGAGCGCTTCCGCGTCCCCACCCTTTGCGGCAAGGCCATACCAGTCGAGCGCGGCGCGCAGGTCCTGCTTGACGCCGAGCCCACGCGACAGGAGTTCGCCGAGCAGCGTTTGCGCAACCGGATCGCCGTCTTCGGCACGCTCGAGCGCCAACGAGAACGCGGTCAGGAAATGCCCACGCTGGAATGCGCCATAAGCGAGGTCCGGTGGGAATGCCGATGCTTCGCCGGCGGCGGTGATGCCCCGGTCGATCCTGAGGTTCACCTGGTCAGAATCGACCGTGGTGCGAAGCCGCGTGCCGCCCGGCGCAACGCGTGTGCCGTCGCCCTCCGTTGCAAGGGGCCGCGGGTCGGCAAGCACGGCCTCGCCGGGCGGCTGATCCACTTGCGGAGCGCCGGCCGGCGGCGGCTGCTGAGCGGCGGCGCCCGCCGTGAGTGCAAGCAGGGCCAAGACCCCGAGGCAGGGTCGCTTCATGCGGCGCGCCGGCCGGCACCAGCAAGGACCTCATGCGCCGCCCCGATAGCGGCAGCGGGTCCGGCGGCGTGGCCCCATACAGCCTCGTTGAGTGCGACAAATGCCACGCCGGCCTCCGCCGCATCGGCAACACTGGCGATCGACCGTCCGCCCATGAGCACGGCCGGAACCTCGGTCACCGCCGACCACCATTCGGCAAGCTCCAGCGCCTTGGGATGCGAATCCTCGTGCGTGTCACCATGCAGCCGGCCAAAGAAGATGTAGTCGGCGCCGATCTCCGCCGCGTCCATCGCGGTATGGCGGGAGTGGATGTTGCCGGCCCCAACCGTCCGCTTGCCGCCGAAGGATTCCACGGCCGTGCGGAGGTCGCCCAAGCCAGTTCCGATCTGGACCCCGTCGGCCTTCAGCCGGCCGGCAACCCGCGTATCGTCGATCACCAGGGCTGCCGCGCCCGCCCGCTGGATAATGGGGACGAGGTCGGCCGCGAGCGCCTCGGCTTCGGGCTCAGTTGCCCCGGTGGCAATCAGCACGGCGGCCACATCTCCACCGGCCAGGGCCTGGGACAGCAGCTCGGGAAACTCGGCCCGATCGGGACGAGGCGGGGTAAGGAGCAGCAGGCGGGTTGGTTCTGCGGAAGCGGTCATCGGGGGATCATGGGAAAGGCCCTTCAGGAGGCCGCGAATTCGGCGATTTTCAGGCTTCCCGGATTCACCGCCGCTGCGGATGGCTCCCGCGGTCACCTGCGCAGCCGGTTGGGTTCCCTGTGGACATCTGGGGCAGCATCGTCCAGCGCAGCCTGAACCTTTTCGGCCAGTTCCTCGCCCCGAAACGGCTTGAGAATGACCATGTCCTCGGCGACCGCCTCAAGCTGCGAGAAATCCGCATATCCTGTGACAAACAGCACCGGCAGGTCAGGGCGCTTGCTGCGGGCCTCGTGCGCCACGGCCGCGCCGTTCATGCCGGGCATCGCGAAATCCACCAGCAGAAGATCGACGTCCGGCCGCTGGCTCAGGATGTCGAGTGCCGCTCCGCCGCTTCCGGCTTCGATTACCCGGTAGCCCAGTTCCGTCAGCAAGCTGGCGCTGACCTCGCGCACCGCATCATCGTCGTCCACCAGCAGGATGACCCGGTTGCGCCCGCTGGAGCCGGTTTCCGTCCCCTTGACCGATTGCTCCGGGCCGGTCGCGGCGCTGCCGGTGGCGCGCGGCAGAAACACCTGCACGGTCGTCCCTTGGCCCAAAGCGGTCCGGATTCGGACACCACCGCCGGACTGCTTAGCGAATCCGTAGACCTGGGCGAGGCCGAGCCCCGAGCCCTTGCCGACTTCCTTGGTCGTGAAGAACGGTTCAAACGCCTTGGCACGCACCTCCTCGCTCATCCCCGACCCGGTATCGGTGACGGAAATCACGACGTATTCGCCGGGCGCCGGCTCTTCCGGCCGGAGGGGCTCTTCGTCCAGGCGGACGTTCTCGGTCGCCACCGTGAGTGTGCCGCCGACCTGCATGGCGTCGCGGGCGTTGATCGCCAGATTGAGGATCACCAGCTCGATCTGTGTGGGATCCACAAGAGCCGGCCAGAGGCCGGCGCCAAGCGACACTTCCAGCATCACCGATCCGCCCATCGTGCTCTGCAGCAGCTCGGTCATGCTGGATACCGTTTCATTGAGATCGAGCTGCCGCGGCTCGAGCCGCTGCCGGCGGGAGAACGCCAGCAACTGGTCGGTCAGCTTGGCGCCGCGCTCGGCCGCGGCGCGCATCATGTCGAGCCGGCGCTTCGCTTTTGCGTCCAGGCCGGAGCGGCTGAGAAACTCCAGGTTGCCCAGAATGACCGTCAGCAGGTTGTTGAAATCGTGGGCGACCCCGGAGGTCAGTTGCCCGACTGCCTCCAACCGCTGCATTTGCGCCAGCGTCTTCTCGACTCTCTGCCGTTCCTCGATCTGGGCCAGGAGCTCGCGGTTTGCCGCGGCGAGCTCGCCGGTGCGCTCCGCGACCCGGTGCTCCAGCGTGTCGTTGACACCGCGCAGCTCCTGTTCCGCCTGCTTGCGCTGCGTGATGTCGAGCGCCACTCCGTCCCACACGGCAACCCCGCCCTGCATCCCGCGGGGCGCGGAGGCGAGCTGGAACCAGCGCACGGTCCCGTCCGTCCGGCGCATCCGCGCTTCGACGTTGAACAGGGCGGAGGTTCGAAGCGCCTCGGTTTCAGCGGCGGCCAGGGCCGGCCGGTCCTCCTCCACGATGGCGCCGTAGAGCACCGCAGGATCCGACAGCACATCGGCGACCTTGGCTCCGATCAACCGCTCCACCCCCTCGCTGATGTAAAGGAAGCGGCGGCTGCCGTCAGGCTCCACACCGATCTGGTAGACCATGCCGTTCGGAAGGTTGTCGGCCAGCGAACGCAACCGCGCCTCGCTCTCCCCCAACGCCTCGGCACGCCGCTGCACTTCCCCGGCCACCCGGTCGAAAACTTCGCCGATACGGTTGAACTCGCCGCCGCCGCGCAGTCCGCTCCGGGCGCCCAGGTCGCCCCGGCCCCAAGCCTCCGCCGCTTGCAGCAGACGATTTACGGGGCGGGTGATGAAGAAGCGTCCGGCGCGCCAGGCCACCAGCAGGGCCAGGAGCAAGCCGAGGGCAATAAGGAGGGCGCCACGCCTCGCAGCGTGGTTGACGGCGGAGAAGGCAACCTCGGACGAGATACCCGAACTGACATAGACGCCGCGCGGTGGGCTAGCGACGGGAACATAGCCGAGGATTCGCCGCGTCCCGTCCTGGCTTGTCACCTCCGTGCTTCCGGGCGACGCCGCCGTGAGTAGCGGTTGGAAGTGTGACGGGATCACCGTTCCCACAAAGCGCTCCGGCGAGGGCTCGCGGATAAGGATGGTGCCTCTCCGGTCCGCGATTGTCACCGCGCCGCCGGGTTGCACCCCTCGCTCGGCGAAGTGCCGGCCCAGCCATCTCAGATCAAGCGCCGCCGCGACTGCGCCGATGACCCGCCCGGAAGAGTCCCGCAGGGGAACCGCAAGCGGCAGGACCGGCGCGCCGGAGACACGATCCAGCGTGTATGAACCGACCACAAACGGCTCGCCCCGCATCGCCTGCTGGAAATAGACCCGGTCGGCGAAGGTGAGGTCTGGGGCAGGGGTCTGCGCGCGGCACCGGGCCAGCCCTGTCCCGTCGATCACGGAGATGCTTGAGAGGTGAGGGACGTCGGGCTGCAACGAGGCCAGGTAAGGAACGCAGCGCGCAGTATCCAGCGCCTGGACGCTCGGCTCCTTGGCGACCGCGATAAGAAGATTTTCTATACCGACGAATATACGGTCGAGCTCGGACGCCGCGAGCTGGGCATTCTCCAGGGACTGGAGGTGGACCTCGCGCTCCCGGTCACTCCGCAGCGCGAATTCGTTGTAGACTTGGACTGCGATGGCCGGCAGGAGCGCAACCAGGGTAAGCAGAAAGAGGCGCGCAGTCAGGCCCATTCGAATCCCTCACCGGAGGCGTTCTGACTGGTCGCTTGGATCAGTGCAAGCGTCGTCCGGGTGCTTCATGCATCGTGATTCTGGCGCAAATGTCAGGGCCGCATCAGTCGCTTTGCTCCGACGCCTTGACCGTCCCGCCCGGCTCGGCGATAGATGGGCCATGAGCCGCATCAGCGCACCCGCCGACGCTTTGTTAAGCCCGGCCTGCAACAACGGAATCGCTATTAGCCGCTAGCAAGTCGCTGGCTGGTGCCGTTCGCTCGCTCTCCAAGAAACGTCCGAACGCCCGGCCACCGGCCGGAGACAGTCCATGGATGAGACGGGGGCCTTTCGCGGCCTGCGCCTTTACAACACGCTGAGCCGGGAAAAGGAGGAGTTCATTCCCTTTGATCCGGGCGAGGTCCGCATGTACGTTTGCGGCCCGACGGTCTATGACTACGCCCATATCGGCAATGCGCGTCCCGTCATTGTCTTCGACGTGCTGTTCCGGCTGTTGCGCCACCTCTATGGGGCGGACCACGTCACCTATGTCCGCAACATCACGGACGTCGACGACAAGATCAACGCGCGGGCGGCGGATGAGGGGATCTCGATCCGCGAACTGACCGAGCGCACCGGGCGGCAGTTCCAGGAGGATGTCGACGCGCTAGGCGCGCTGCGGCCAACGATCGAACCACGTGCGACCGAGCACATCCGGGAAATGCGGGCCATCATCGAGCGCTTGGTTGAACGGGGCCACGCCTATGTCGCCGAGGACCATGTGCTTTTCCATGTCTGGTCCATGCCGGATTACGGCCTGCTTTCGGGCCGGTCGCTGGACGAGATGCAGGCTGGCGCCCGTGTGGAGGTCGCGCCTTACAAACGCGATCCTATGGACTTTGTGCTGTGGAAGCCCGCCAAGGCCGGCGAACCGGCCTGGCCTTCGCCCTGCGCTATCCCCGTCCCGGGTCGGCCCGGCTGGCACATCGAATGCTCGGCGATGGCGGAAACGCACCTCGGCAAGACCTTCGACATCCATGGCGGCGGCATCGACCTCCTATTCCCCCACCACGAGAACGAAGTGGCGCAGTCGCGCTCCGCTTTCGGTACGCGGCAGATGGCGCAGGTCTGGATGCACAACGGCTTCCTGCAGATTGAAGGCCGGAAAATGTCCAAGTCGGAAGGCAACTTCATCACCATCCGCGACCTGCTTGCCGACTGGCCGGGGGAAGTGCTCCGCTTCAACATGCTGAGGACGCATTACCGGCAGCCGATCGACTGGACCCTGCGAGGTCTGGAGGAGAGCCGGAAGGTTCTCGACCGCTGGTACGCGCTTGCCGGTGACGCTCGGCCGTGGACGGGGGTGAATCCGCTCCTGGACAAGGTGCTTGAGCCGATCCTCGACGACCTGAATACCCCGCTTGCCATCGCCGCGCTGCACGGCATGGCCGACGAGGTCGCCAACGACCACGAGGGCGACGACAAGGGCATGTTCCGGGCGACGCTGAACCTGCTCGGCCTCCTGCAGTTGTCCGAGGCGGAGTGGGCCGGCTGGCGCCCGGCCGGACTGGCATTGGACGAGGCGCGGATCGCCGAACTGATCGCGGCCAGAACCGCGGCGCGGTCGGCCCGCGATTGGGCCCGCGCCGACGAAGTCCGCAACGAACTGGACGGAATGGGCGTCATCCTCAAGGACGGACCCGAAGGCACCACCTGGGAGCTGAAGCGATGAGCAGCGAGCCGAAGACGACGGGCGGGTGCCAGTGCGGGGCGGTGCGCTATGCCGTTTCCGGCCCGCTGGGCCGGGCCAGCATCTGCCATTGCCGCATGTGCCAGAAGGCCTTTGGCTCCTTCTACGCACCGCTGGTCTCGGTGCCGCTAGACGCCTTTTCCATTACGCGCGGCAACCTCGCCTTGTTCAAGAGTTCCGACGCGGTCGAACGTGGCTTCTGCCGCGACTGCGGAACGCCCTTGAGCTTCCGCTACCTGAACGCCCGGACGATCGACGTGTCCATCGGTTCGCTCGATGACCCGTCACGCGCAAAACCGGTGATCCAGTACGGGACCGAGTCGCGCCTATCCTGGCTCGATGAACTCGATCGACTGCCCGGGCGGTCGACGGCGGAAGGTGAGAACCAGGAACAGCTTGCGCTGATCGAGGCCACCACTCATCAGCACCCCGACTATGACACGGAACACTGGCCGGCCGGGAACCGACCGGGATGAATGCTCCCCAGCTTCGCCAGCTTTACCCGGCGATCGAGCCTTATCGGTCCGGGATGCTGGACGTCGGCGACGGCCACCAGCTCTATTGGGAGCTGTGCGGCAACCCGGCCGGCAAGCCAGCGGTCTTCCTGCATGGCGGACCAGGTGGCGGCAGCAATGCCGGCCACCGCCGCCAGTTCGACCCGCAACGCTACAATGTGCTCATCTTCGATCAGCGCGGCTGCGGCCGCTCGACGCCGCATGCCGAGCTGGAAGCCAACACGACCTGGCATCTGGTCGACGATATCGAGCGGCTGCGGGAAATGGTCGGCGCCGAGAAGTGGCTGGTCTTCGGCGGGTCATGGGGGAGCGCGCTGGCGCTCGCCTATGCTGAAATGCATCCGCAACGCGTCAGCGAGCTGGTGCTGCGCGGTATCTTCACCCTGCGCCGCTTCGAGCTGGAGTGGTACTATCAACGCGGCGCTTCGCTCCTCTTCCCGGACAAGTGGGAGCGCTTCGTGGCGCCGATCCCGGAAAGCGAGCGGGCGGACCTGATCGGCGCCTACCGCAAGCGGCTGACGGATCCCGATCGGGAAGTCAGGCTCGCAGCGGCGCGCGCCTGGAGCCTGTGGGAAGGCGAGACGATCACGCTGCTTCCTGATCCGACGTTCTCCGAGATCTTCAGTGGCGACGAATTTGCCATCGCCTTCGCCCGGATCGAAAACCACTACTTCGTCCATAACGGCTGGCTTGATGAGGGCCAATTGATCCGCGATGCCGGCCGGCTGCGCGATATTCCGGGGGTTATCGTGCATGGCCGTTACGATGCGGCGTGCCCGGCGCAGAATGCCTGGGACCTTCACCGGGCGTGGCCGGAGGCGGAATTGCACATCGTGGAAGGGGCAGGGCACGCTTATTCGGAGCCCGGCATCCTCGACCACCTCATCCGTGCGACGGACCGTTTTGCCGCGACATGGAGCGCGCCGTGAGCAAGGAGCGGCTCTACCTCTTCGACACGACGCTGCGCGACGGCCAGCAAACGCCCGGGATCGACTTCTCGCTCGAGGACAAGGTGCTGGTCGCGCGCATGCTCGATGAACTCGGCGTCGATTATGTCGAGGGGGGCTATCCGGGCGCCAATCCGGCCGACACGGCATTCTTTTCCCGCAAGCGCACCGGCCGCGCTGCGTTCACCGCATTCGGCATGGTCAAGCGCGCCGGCCGCTCCGTTTCAAACGATCCTGGCCTCCAGGACCTGCTGGCGGCCCAGGCCGACGCGATCTGTTTTGTCGGCAAGGCATGGGACTTCCATGTCCGCCTGGCGCTCGGTTGCTCCAACGAGGAAAACCTTCAGTCGATCGCCGACTCGATTGATGCGGCGGTGGCGGCCGGTCGCGAGACGCTGCTCGACTGCGAGCACTTTTTCGATGGCTACAAGTCCAATCCCGGCTATGCCCTGTCCTGCGTGGCCGCGGCGCTGGAAGCCGGTGCCCGCTGGGCGGTTCTCTGCGACACCAATGGCGGCACCCTGCCGGAGGAGGTCGAGGCGATTGTGGCGGCGGTCGCCGCGCGGTTCCCGGGCGGGCGGCTCGGCATCCACGCCCACAACGACACCGGGCATGCCGTTGCCAACTCGCTGGCCGCGTTGCGCGCCGGCGCTCGGCAGATCCAGGGAACGCTGAACGGCATCGGCGAGCGCTGCGGCAACGCCGATCTCGTCGCGCTGATCCCTACTCTCCTGCTCAAGAGCCCCTACGCCGAGCGGTTCCAGACCGGCATTTGGGAGCCCGGTCTGAGGAGCCTGACGCACGTGTCGCGCAGCTTTGACGAATTGCTGAACCGCGCGCCGAACCGGCAGGCGCCCTACGTCGGCTCGTCCGCCTTCGCCACCAAGGCGGGGATCCACGCCTCGGCGATCCTCAAGGCGCCACAGACCTACGAGCACATTCCGCCGGAAACGGTGGGCAACGAGCGCCGCGTCATGGTGTCGGACCAGGCTGGGCGCTCCAATCTCATTGCCGAGCTGGAGCGCTTCGGCCTGCGCTTCGATCGGGCCGATCCGCGCCTTGACGGGCTGTTGGCGGAGATCAAGGAGCGAGAAGCGCAGGGCTACGCCTATGAGGGCGCTGACGCTTCGCTGGAACTGCTCGCCCGACGGCGGCTGGGCAAGGTGCCGGTCTTCTTCAAGGTGGAAGGCTTCAGGGTAAACGTGGAGCGCCGCTTCGATGCCAACGGCCAGCTCAAGACCGTTGCGGAAGCCGTGGTGAAGGTCGATGTCGGCGGCGACGTGCGAATGTCGGTGGCAGAGGGCAACGGGCCGGTGAACGCGCTGGACCTCGCCTTGCGCAAGGATCTTGGCGATCTCAATCCCTGGATCGAGGACCTTGAGCTGGCCGACTACAAGGTCCGCATCCTGAACGGCGGCACGGAAGCCACGACCCGCGTGCTGATCGAGAGCCGCGACGGCGAGGGCAACCGCTGGCTGACTGTGGGTGTCTCGTCCAACATCATCGATGCCTCGTTCGAGGCGCTGGTGGATGCCTTGACGTACAAGCTACTGAAATCCTCGGCGGGGCAGATCACCGCCGCCGCCGAATAGCTCACATGCGAGCGATCGGCTCGGCGGCGGCGCTCTGCGACAGGGCCGCCTGGGTGCGTGCGGCCGCGGCGCGCTTCAGGACCGGGAGGATCTCCTCGGCCGTGTCGGCCACGAGGTAGCTCAGCTCCATTCCGGGGCGGATGAACCGTTCGCCACCCATCTGGTCGAGTAGTTTCAGCAGCGGATCCCAGAAGCCCTCGATGTTGGCGAGCAGCACCGGCTTTTCGTGGCGGCCGAGCTGCGCCCAGGTCATCTGCTCGACGATCTCCTCCAGCGTGCCCACCCCGCCCGGCAGAGCGACGAACGCATCGGCGCGCTCGAACATCAGCATCTTGCGCTGGTGCATGTCGTCGGTCAGGACGATCTCGCTGAGGTCGTCCATCAGCTTCTCGCGGCTCTGCAGGAAGCGCGGGATGATCCCGGTCACCGCGCCGCCGCCATCGAGCACCGCGCGCGCTACCGTGCCCATCAGGCCCACGGAGCCGCCGCCATAGACAAGCCGGATGTCAGCGTCGGCCAGCGCGCCGCCGAGCACCTCCGCGGCGGCGGCAAAGGCCGGGTTGGCTCCGATCGCGGAACCGCAATAAACGCAAACGCTGGTCAGTCGTGCCATGGCTCAGGCATCGCATTCAGGGGAGGCGTGTTCAAGCGCGGGCGACGGCCCGTCCCTTGACGCGCGCCGGCGGGAGAATACAACGATTCCCAAGAAGTTCCGGCAATTCGACCGGATTCTTGCCGGGATCTCCATGAAGCGCCCATTCATTCTCCTTGCCGCGCTGTTTCTGCTGTTTGTCGTGGCTGCGGCGGGCCTGCTTACTTATTCCGAACGGCGCGTTGGACAACAGCAGCAGGCCGGCTTGGCGGAGCCGGCCGGCGCGGCAGTTGGTGGCGGCACCGCGGGTACTTCGGAAGTTGGCGCGCAGACTCCTGCGCCGACGGAAACGGCTGGTGCAGCCGGGAATGGAGCCGAACCCGTCCCGAGCGCGCCGGCGGTTGCCGGCACTGCCGAGACTGCGTCAGGCGCCGCTCCGGGAAACGCGGTCTCAGGAGCTGCCGCGCCGGGGGCTGGCGCAAACGGGCAGCAGGTTGCAGCGGTCGAGCCTCCCGCTGGCCCGGGTGGCACCAATTCCCCCGTTGAGACGGACGCTCCTGCCGGGCAGCCTCCCGCTGCCGCAAACGGATTGGACGCGGGTAGCGCTAGCGCTCCGGCCGTTGCCGGCACTGCCGAGACTGCTTCAGGCGCCGCTCCGGCAGACACGGTTACAGGAGCTGCTGCGCCGGGCGCTGGCGCAAGCGGCGAGGAGCTTGCGGCGCTCGAGCCTCAGGCTGGCCCGGGCGGCACGGAACCCGCCGTTGGGACGGAAGTCCCTGCCGGGCAGCCTTCCGCTCCCGCACCCGCATTGGACGCGGGAAGCGCGGCCGGAGCCGATGGCGAGACGGCCGCCGATGCCGCCGCCGCACCCGGCGAGAACGGTTCGACTGGGCCAGGCACATCTGCCCGGGCGCCAGAGGCAGAGATAGCTGCTTTGCAAGACCCCGCCGCCGGCGCAACCGGAGCAGCTGGCGCGGAGGCGGGTCGCCCCGAAGGAATTGTGCCGGGGGGGGCTGATGCAGCTGGCCCGGACGCGGCGACCGAGCCGGGAATCGGGAACTCCGCCCCGCCGGTTGAAAGCGACGCTGGGCCGTCCGCGGGCGGCGCCGACGCGGCGCCGGACAACGGCGGTGGCGCGGGGGAAGGAACCCCGGGAGCGGCTCCGAATGACTCAGAAACAGCCACTGCGCCGCCACCAGGGGCAGCACCGCCAGTGGCAGGAGTGGAAGGCGCGGCTGCAGCCGAAGCGGCCGGCGCGGCGATTGCCCCTCCGGGCTTGCAGGACCCGGCGGCTCCGGGCGGCGCAGCTGGATCCGCGGTGGGCGCTCCGGCCGCTCCCGGGCAGCAGGTGACCGGAGCTGACGGTGGCACTCCGCTTGCCCAGCCAGCGCCAGGCGCGCCTGCGGCCGGCCCCGATGCCGATCCGGGGGCACTGGCTGCCACCCAGGACAACGCGGGAAACCCTCCCGGCGCGCCGGGTGCGGACGATCGCCCTGCGGCGAACGCAGAGGCTGGTCCCGGGACGGCGGCGGCGCCGGGAGCCGGGTTGCCCGTTCCGGGCGCAACCGGGCCTGGGGTCGCCGATATCGGTCCGGCGCAGCCGGGGCAGCCAGCGCCTGGCGCTGATGACGCCGGTGGCGGGGCCGGACTCGAGGACCCCGGCGGGGAGGCGAGCGTGGCCGCCGCCGACCCTCAGGCCGCGGCACCTGATGGCGACCGCGCAGCCAATGCCGACGACGACCCGACGGCCGCCCCGGACGGCTCCGTTGCCGGCACGGGCGATCCGGCGGCTGAACAGGGATCCGCATCCGACCAGCCGCCGATCGTGCTGGAAGCCGTTCAGTCCGAGGTCACAGTTCACGGCGGGGACGATGAGTTGCCCCCAGAGGCGCTGCCGAGCGCCGGCACTGCGCAAGGGAACGGCTCCGGTTCACCGGCGGAGCAGGTGCCCGAGGTTCCGGTCGAGATCGCAATCGCGCTGCAGGATGTGGAGAGTGGGGCGCCAGCGGTTGAGGATGCTGCCGACGTGGCCGCCGCCCTTCCTGCCGGGGCCGCCCAGGATCCGGAAGGCGCGGCTATCGATTCGGGGGCCTCGGCCGCGGAAGCCGCGCTGCCGTCCATCGCACTGCAAGCCGTGCCGAGCCCCGCGTCCGAAGACGAGGATGCGGAAAGCATGACCGGCTCAGCCCAGCTCCCGTCCGCGGAAGCAGCACCCGTGCCGCAAACGCCGCCCCTCAACCAGGACCTCGCGATCCGGGCGGCGGAGGTTGAAACGGAGCGATTCTATGTGGCCGGCGAGGCTGCGCCTGGCACCCGCGTCCGCGTGTTCGCCGACGAGGATTTCGTCGGCGAGGCGGAGGCCGGCGCCGAAGGCCGGTGGCTGCTGGAAGCGGACCGCGACATCCCTGTCGGCGAGGTCGTCATCCGGGCGGATGCCGTCGAACCGGAGGGCACGGACACGGTGGCTCAGGCGGAGATCCCGTTTCTGCGCTACGCCGACGGTATCGTGCTGGAGCCCGTCGTCACGCCCGCCGAGCAGGAAGAAGGCGACGTGGCTTTGGAAACGGAGTTTCCGGGCGTTTCCTATGTGATCATCCGGCGCGGCGACAACCTTTGGCGGATTTCCAAGCGAAACTACGGAAGGGGTCTGCGCTACCAGGCCATCTTCACGGCCAACAAGGACAAGATTCGCGACCCCGACCTGATCTATCCGGGGCAGATCTTTGTGGTGCCGACCCGGGACCGGAAGTGGGAAGGCGAACAGACGCAACGGGCCGCGAGCAAGGACGCCTCGGGCTGAACACAGGGCAGGACCGCGCGGAGGAGGACCTGCCGCAGGCCGGCCGTTCGCACCTTGTATTCATCGTTGATCGACGATAGATAGTCGAGGCCAAAGTTGGCCCGGCTACGACGGCTGCGGCCACAAGCCCTGCAGGAGGAATGGTGGCCGACGATGACGCTGCGGCGGAGCGGCTGAAAGCGCTCGGGCATCCGGTTCGCATCGCCATCATCCGCGCTCTGGCGCAACGCAGTTGCTGCTGCTGCGCCGACGTTTGCAGCGGCTTGCCGCTCGCCCAGTCGACGGTCTCGCAGCATCTGAAAGTTCTCAAGGAGGCCGACCTGATCAATTTTCGCCGCGACGGAGTTCGGTCGAGCTATGTGCTGAACACGGCGGCTTTCGCGGCCCTGCGCTCCGACCTCGACGAAATCGCATCCTTGATCGACCAGCGCTCCACCAAATGCGGGAGCCCTGCCTGATGGCGGATGCTCAAGCCGCCCCAAAAGTCAGCGCGGATCGCGGCAAGACCTTCAGCACGCTGTGGAACCTGTGGCCTTATATGTGGCCGTCGGGCCGGCCGGACCTGAAGCAGCGCGTGCTGGTGGCTTTCCTCGCCCTGGTCGCAGCCAAGATCGTCACGGTTCTTGTTCCTTACGCGTTCGCCTGGGCGACGGACGTCCTGACCGGCGAGGGCGGGGCGCCCGCTTACCTACCCGCGATGCTTGCCGGGCCGATCATGCTAGTGCTGGCCTATAATGTCGGCCGGGTGCTTTCCACCACCCTGAACCAGGTTCGCGACGCGCTGTTCGCCCGGGTCGGGCAGCATGCCGTGCGTCAGCTCGCCTACCGGACCTTTGTCCACCTGCATCAGCTGTCATTGCGCTTCCATCTGGAGCGGCGGACGGGCGGGCTGTCACGCATCATCGAGCGTGGCACGACGGGGATCGAGACGATCGTCCGCTTCACGATCCTGAACTCGCTGCCCACGATCCTGGAATTTGCCCTGACTGCGGGGATCATCTGGTTCCAATTCGACGTCTGGTATGTAGCTGTGATCGCCGTGACCGTGTGGACCTATGTGTGGTTCACTGTACGCGCCAGCGACTGGCGCATCACCATCCGCCGCGAGATGAACGATTCCGACACGGACGCCCATTCCAAGGCGGTCGACTCGCTGCTGAATTTCGAGACGGTCAAGTATTTCGGCAACGAGCGGCGCGAAGCGGCCCGCTTCGACCGCTCGATGGAGCGCTACGAGAAGGCGGCGGTGCGGACCTGGACCTCGCTCGCGTGGCTCAACTTCGGCCAGACGGTCATCTTTTCCGCCGGCATGGCCATCTGCATGGTGATGTCGGCGCGCGGGGTCATGGCCGGCACGCAGACGATCGGCGATTTCGTGCTGATCAACGCGCTGCTGATGCAGCTGTCGATCCCGCTCAATTTCATCGGCTTCGTCTACCGCGAGATCAAGCAGGGGCTGGCGGACATCGAGGCGATGTTCCGGCTGCTGGAGGTGCCGGCCGAGGTGACCGACGAGCCGGGCGCGCCGGCCTTGCAGGTGCCGCATGGCGCGATCCGCTTCGAGAACGTCCGCTTTTCCTATGAGCCGGCGCGGGAGATCCTCAAGGGGATCACGTTCGATGTGCCGGCCAACAAGTCCGTGGCCATTGTCGGCCCGTCGGGCGCCGGAAAGTCGACGATCTCGCGGCTGCTGTTCCGCTTCTATGATGTGTCGGAAGGGCGCATCCTGATCGACGGGCAGGATATCCGCGAGGTGGACCAGGCCAGCCTGCGCGCGGCGATCGGCATCGTGCCGCAGGACACGGTCCTGTTCAATGACACCATCGGCTACAACATCCGTTACGGCCGCTGGGAGGCTTCGGACGAGGAGGTCCAGGAAGCCGCCCATATGGCGCAGGTCGGTGCCTTTATCCAGAGCCTGCCGGAGGGATACAAGACGCCGGTCGGCGAGCGCGGCCTCAAGCTTTCGGGCGGCGAGAAGCAGCGCGTTGCGATCGCCCGCACCATGCTCAAGGGCCCGCCCATCCTCATCCTCGACGAAGCAACCTCGGCGCTCGACACGGCGACGGAGCAGGAGATCCAGTCGGCGCTGGAACGCATCTCGCAGAACCGGACGGCGCTGGTGATCGCGCACCGGCTGTCGACGGTGGTGAATGCCGACAGCATCATCGTGCTGCAGGACGGGCGCATTGCCGAGCAGGGCACCCATGGCGAGTTGATCGCCCGCGGTGGGCTCTATGCGGCCATGTGGGACCGCCAGCGTGAGGCCGACGAAGCCGCGGAAACCCTGCGGCGGACACGCGAGGAAGCGCCGGACCTAGTGCCAGTGCAGATCCTCACTCCGGAAGCGGCCGAATAGGACGAAGCGTAGGGTTGGCCCCGGCGGGTCGGTCCTTTAGAACCGCGCGATGATCATCCCACGCTCCATTCGCGAGGCGATTCCCGATGTGCACCGGGAAGGCTGGCCCTTCATCGCCGCCGCGGTCGCGCTTGCGTTGCTGCTCGGGTCCTTCTGGTCGCCGGCATTTTGGCTGTTGATCATCATCGCCGGCTGGATGACGATCTTCTTCCGAAACCCGGTACGCGTCATTCCGGTGGCGCCGGGGCTGGTGGTGAGCCCGGCCGACGGGCGGGTGGAACCGACGGTGCGCGTTGTGCCGCCGGTGGAACTGGGGCTGGGCGAGACGCCCCTGACGCGGGTCTCGGTGTTCATGAACGTCTTCGACTGCCACATCAACCGGGCGCCGGTGCCCGGCCGCGTCGAGCGGATCGCCTACAAGCCGGGTAAGTTTCTTAGCGCCGACATGGACAAGGCGAGCGACGACAATGAGCGCAATGGCCTGGTCATCCGGACGGATTCCGGCACCCGGCTAGGCGTCGTCCAGGTGGCCGGCCTCGTAGCGCGGCGCATTGTCTGCTGGACGCGAGAAGGTGAGCGACTGGAAGCAGGCGAGCGGTTCGGCATGATCCGCTTCGGCTCGCGCCTGGATGTCTACCTGCCGGAGGGCTCGACGGTGGCGGTGCATGCGCGCCAGCGCGCCGTTTCCGGCGAAACGGTGCTGGCGTTTCTGCCGGGCGCCAATGCGGCACCCCCTTACGAGCACCGGCGCGACTAAGGTGGTTGGCCTCTTTCCCCCAGTCGATCCGGATTCGGAACGGCGGCCGCGGCGCCGGCAGGTGCCGTTCACCGCGGTGTTGCCAAACATCGTGACGCTGCTTGGCCTTTGCGCCGGGCTCACCGCGATCCGCATGGCGATCGAGCACAGGTTCGACCTTGCCACCGCCGCGATCCTGTTCGCCATCGTGCTCGACGGGGTCGATGGCAGGCTGGCCCGCTACTTCCGCGCCACGTCGACCTTCGGCGAGCAACTGGATTCGCTCGCCGACTTCGTCGACTTCGGGGTGGCCCCGGCGATCCTGTTGTTCATCTGGACTCTGGACGGCCTCTCGTCCCTCGGCTGGATCTGCGCGCTCGTGCTGGCCATCTGCGCCGCGCTGCGGCTTGCGCGTTTCAACGCATCGCTGGCGAACGAAGCGCCGAGGCCGGACTGGCATCGCGACTTTTTCGTCGGGATACCCGCTCCGGCCGGCGCCTTCACCGTGCTGCTGCCGTTCTTCCTTTACCGGGCAACGGGCGTGGAAGTCCCGCCGGCGATCGTCGCAGTGTTCACGGTTTTCGTGGCGATATTGATGGTGAGCCGGCTGCCGACGCTGTCGGGCAAGCGCTTCGGCCAGCGCATCGCGCGCGAGCACGTCCTGCCGGTGCTGGTGCTGGCCGTACTCGTTGTGGCGTTCCTGTTCAGTTATCCGTTCACCGTCCTGGCGGTCCTGGCCGCGGTCTACCTGGCGCATCTGCCATTCGCCTGGCGCAACTGGAACAGTGCCGACCAGCGGCATGCGGCCGAGCATCTGAAGCGAGGCGAAACCTGAACTGAGCGTCCGACCGCCCAAAGCCGCGCCGAAACGTCGCATTCCCGCCCAAAAACGGCGAAAGCCCGCGCTCTTGCCCCCGTTAGGCGTGCTAACTGTTGGCCGGGGCATGAAAAGGTGCATCGGAGTCGACCAATGCTGCCGCTTGCCCGATTCCTCGCAACCGTCGCGGCCGTCCTCCTTCTGGCCGGAGCCGCCGCGTCACAGGGCTCGCCGCTGCGCTTTGTCCTTGTTGCGCACGCCCCCGACAGCGATCCGTTCTGGGCTACGATCCGCGAGGGTGCCGAAGCTGCGGCCCAGGAAGCGGGGGTGGTCGTGGAATACCGGGCGCCGGCCAGCTTCGACCTGGAGGCCATGGCGGACCTGGTCAGAGCGGCAGTGGGGGACAGTCCGGCGGGCCTGATCGTCTCCATCCCGAACGGGAATGTCCTGGCAGCTCCGGTCCGCGCTGCCGTTGCAGCTGGCATCCCGGTCATCTCCATCAATTCGGGCTTCGACGTTTCGGCCTCGCTGGGAGCCATGCTGCACGTCGGCCAGGGCGAATATGAAGCGGGCCGCGTTGCTGGTGAGACCATGCGCGAACTCGGCGGCAAGAGTGCGCTCTGCCTCAATCACGAGGTCGGCAACGTGGCGCTCGACCTGCGCTGCAAGGGGTTCATCGATGGGTTCGGGGGTCGGTGCAGGTTGTCGCGGTCAACCCGGACCCGGCTGCGGTCACTGCCGCGGTGACGGAGAGCCTTGCCGGCGACGAGCGGCTGGACGTGGTCCTCGCCCTTTCCGCCTCCATCTCTGGTGAGGCGGCAATCGCCGCGGCCAAGACGCTCGATCCGGGGCGCACCGTCCGCGTCGGCAGTTTCGACGTCAGCGAGCCGGTGCTGACCGCCGTGGCGGAAGGCAGGGCGTCGTTCGCCATCGACCAGCAGCCCTTCCTGCAAGGCTACCTCCCCGTCCAGTATCTTGCCCTATACGTTCGCCGCGGCTTGGTCCCTGTCTCCAATGTGAGCACCGGCCCGAAGCTGGTGAGGGCGGAGGAGGCGGCGCGGCGTCTGGGCTGGGCCGAGAAAGGCCAGGCCGCACCACAGAACAAAGCGGCCGACGCTGCCGCGGGCCCGATGCGGCCGGCGGTGCAGTGAGGCCAGGTGAGGCGGAACTTCGGGCGGACAGACGCTCGATCCGATGCTAGGGCACGCGTCAGACCAAATCGCCAAGCCTCAGGAGAGCCGGATGGCCAAGCCCGTAATCGTCAACATTCCACATGATCTCGGCCGCGACGAGGCGCGCCGTCGCCTGGAGAGCGGCTTCGGGCGCATTCGCGACCAGATCGGCGCGCTGGGTGTTTCGTTCCAGGAGCGCTGGGAAGGCGACCGCCTGCATTTCGACGGCGGCCGGTTCGGCCAGAAGATCGCCGGCCGCATCGACGTCCTGCCTGATTCCGTGCGCGTCGAGGTGGACCTGCCCTGGATCCTCGCCAGCATTGCCGAGAAACTTCAGGGCCGTCTGCAGAAGGAAGGCCAGCTGCTGCTTGGCAAGAGGTGAGGCGACCCGCCGACTGCATATGGAAACCTGAGCCGGCGAGAGACGTTGCTAACGGGCCAAGTTCGGAGAGCGGTTATGAAACTGGAAAGCGTGGACACCAACATCACGATCGGCAGCGCCAACATCGATCTGGGCGAGTCGCTCAGGACGCATGCTGAGGAGGCGATCCTGAAGGTGGCCAGCAAGTATTTCGGCCGGCTCACAGTGGGGTCGGCCCATTTCAACCGCGAGGGCCTGGAATATCGCTGCAGCGTCAACCTTCAGATGGGCGGGTTGCCGATGGTCACCGGCGAAGCAATCGCCAAGGACATCACGCTGGCGTTCGACAACGCGCTTTCCAAGGCCGGAAAGCAGCTGCGACGCAGCAAGCGGGAGCTGCGCGACGATCACTGAGCCGAGGCCAAGTCAGGCCGTCGCTCAGGGCTTTTGATCTCCGCCGCCGAGCGGCGGCGGCGTCCTGGCCGGTCCTGATGCCGCGCCGAACGCGGCGCCAGTTGACCGGGCGGTTTGCCTTAGGGCTCTTCCTCCATGCTGACAGCGACGCTGCCGATGGCGGACAGGCGAACCTTGTCGCCTTCCACTTCCGCGACGAGGCCCATCGGAACATAGTGATGGTGGCCCCGGTGCGAGCCTTGACCGCTGTCCTGCTTCGTCAGCTTGATGCGATGGCCCTCGACGCGATCGACCGTCCCGACATGGACGCCGTCTGCTCCGATGATCTCCATGTGCTCCCTGATCTGCGATGCGTCCGCCATCTGTCGCCCTCTGCTTTGGTTACGTCAGGAGCCGTACTTATCCCGCGCAAACAGGATGTCCACCCTGCGACGCCTGAGAAAGCGCAAGGGCGGCGAGCGCGGTCGCACGAGACTAACCTGTTCGCCGTTGCAGGGCTCGCCGATTTCCCTCATCAAATCGGCTGCAGCTGAAGCCGACTGATCGCCGGCATCGGCCGAAACTGCGCAGGAAGGGATTTGCAATGAGCGCTGCCGCCATTCCGCTCCGCGACGCGGCCACCGATGCGCAATCCGCCATCGGCGACCTGATGAGGAAGGCCCGCGCCGCGCAGGCCGCTTTCGCCACGGCGAGCCAGGGACGGACGGACGAAGCGGTCCGCGCCATCGCGTGGTCCCTCTACAACCCGGCGCATGCCAAGGAGATCGCGGAGCTGGCCGTGGCCGATACCGGTCTGGGCAATGTTGCCGACAAGGTGATCAAGAAGCAGCGCAAGACTTTCGGCACTTTGCGCGACCTGCTGAGGGCAAAGTCGGTTGGCGTGATCGAGGAGGACGCGCGAACAGGGATCACCAAGATCGCCAAGCCGATGGGCGTGATCGGGGCGGTGACGCCGTCGACCAATCCCGGCGCCACGCCCGTGAACAAGGCCATGATGGCCATCAAGGGACGTAACGCGATCATTGTCGCGCCTTCGCCGCTCGGCTACCGCACGACCGCTCGTGTGGTGGACCTGATACGGGCCGAGCTGGAGAAGATCGGCTTGCCGGCCGACCTGGTGCAGATTTTGCCCGCGCCGATCACCAAGGAGGCGACCGAGGCCCTCATGCGCGCCGTCGACCTCGTGGTGGTCACCGGCAGCCAGGACAATGTCCGCCGTGCTTATTCCAGCGGAACGCCGGCGATCGGGGTTGGCGCCGGCAACGTCCCCGTGATCATCGACGAAACGGCGGACCTCGACGATGCGGCGCGCAAGATCACCGCGTCCAAGATCTTCGACAATTCCACCTCGTGCTCGTCGGAGAACGCGGTGGTGGTCCTGGACGCGGTTTATGACCGCGCCATCGAGGCGCTCCGGCGGGCCGGCGGCTATCTCTGTTCACCGGCCGCGATGGAGAGGGTGGTCGCAACCTTGTGGCGGAACGGCAAGCTCGACCGCAACCTGATTGCTCGCGACCCGGCCGTCCTGGGCGAGGCTTTCGGGCTCCCGCAGGAAGCGCACGGGGCCAAGTTCTTCATGGTCGAGGAAACCGGGATCGGCCGGGACTACCCCCTTTCCGGCGAGAAGCTCGCGCTGGTGCTGACCGTCTACCGCGCCCGCGATTTCGCCGACGCCAAGGACCTCGTCCGCCGCATCCTCGACCATCAGGGGAAGGGTCATTCCTGCGGCATCCACACCAAACATATGGACCATGCCCGCGAGCTTGCCGCCGATCTGGAGGTGGTACGCGTCCTGGTGAATTTTGCCCATACGTTCGGCAATGGCGGCGGGTTCGATTCCGGCCTGAACTTCACGCTGTCGATGGGCTGCGGCTCCTGGCAGAAGAACGCGATTTCCGAAAACCTCAGCTACAAGCATTTCCTCAACATCACCCACCTGGTGACGGTGATCCCGGAGGACCGCCCGAGCGAGGAGGAGCTGTTCGGGCCGCACTGGGCCAAATACGGGCGCTGAGGGGACGCGGATGAACTTCGAGGAACACGCGGCCAAGGTGCACGTCCTGACGCCGGCCGGGATCCCCGTGCCGCGCGGCCGTCTGGCCCAATCGCCGGAGGAGGCTTCCCGGATTTTCGGGGAGATCGGACCTTGCGTGGTCAAGGCGCAGGTCGCGGCCGGAAAGCGCGGCAAGGCGGGCGGCATCAAGCCCGCCGATACGGCTGAGGACGCGGCGGTGGTGGCAAGCGCCATCCTGGGCATGACGATCGGCGGCCATGAGGTCCGCACGGTGTTGCTGGAGGAAAAGGCGGCGATTGCGCGCGAGTTCTACGCCGCGGTTCTTCCTGATGTGACCGCGCGCGCTCCCCTCGTGCTGTTCTCCACCGAAGGTGGCATGGACATCGAGGAGATTGCCGCCACGCACCCCGACGCGCTGCGGCGCCGGATCGTCCGGCCGGGCGAGCGCTTCGGAGCGGATGAGGCGCGCGCCATGTTGGCCGGCCTTGAACTTGGCACCGCCGGGCAGGAGATCGCCGACGTTCTTGCGCGGCTGTATGGCGTGTTCCAGGAGCGCGACGCCGAACTGGTCGAGATCAATCCGCTGGCGGTTCTCCTCGACGGCCGCGTTGTGGCGCTCGACTGCAAGTTTACCCTGGACGATGCATCGGCCTTTCGGCAGCCCGACCTTGCCAGACACGCCGCGGCGGAACCGATGACCCAACTTGAGCGGCGCGGCGCGGCTGCCGGGCTCAAGTTCATCCAGCTCGATGGGGGTGTCGGCGTGCTGGCGAACGGTGCCGGCCTGACCATGACCACCATGGACGTGATCAGCTATTATGGCGGCCGCCCGGCCAATTTCCTGGAGATCGGCGGCGAGGCTTACACGAAGGCGGAAACGGCGCTGGACCTGGTCCTGTCCAATCCCGGCGTGAAGAGTCTGGTGGTCAATTTCTGCGGCGCTTTCGCCCGAACCGATGTGATGGCCGAGGGCGTCGTAAAGGCCTGGCAGGCGCTGAAGCCTGACGTGCCGGTGTTCTTTTCCATCCACGGGACGGGCGAGGACAAGGCGGTCGCGCTGGTGCGCGATGCGCTTGGCGTGGAGCCCTACGACCTGATGGAAGACGCCGTGCAGGCCGCCGTCGCGGCAGCCCGATGATCGTCCGCTCGCATCACCGGGTGCTGGTCCAGGGCATGACCGGCAAGCAGGGCACGTTCTGGACGGAAAAGATGATCGCCTGCGGGACGCAGGTGGTCGGCGGCGTCAATCCCAAGCGGGCGGGCGAAGCCCACATCGGCCTGCCGATCTTCGCAACTGCGCGCGAGGCAATGGAAGCGGCGCCCTACGACATCTCCGTCATGTTCATCCCGCCCGCCACGGCCAAGGATGCCGCGCTCGATGCGATCGGGGCAGGCGTCAAGCTGTTGGTGATCATGACCGAGCACATCCCGATGGCCGACGTGATGGCCGTCCACGAGGCCGCACGCGCTACGGGGTCCAGGATCGTCGGACCGAACACGGCCGGCCTGGTCACGCCCGGCGAGGCCTTCGTCGGCATCATGCCGGGACACAACGGCAACATTTTCCAGCCGGGCCGCGTCGGGGTGATCTCGCGCTCCGGCAGTCTCGGCACGCTGGTCTGCCTGAACCTGACCCGTGCGGGACTCGGCCAGTCCGCCTTTCTCGGCATCGGTGGCGACCCGATGATCGGCACGACCACGCTCGACGCCTTGCAGGCTCTGGACCGCGACGACCGGACGGACGCCGTCGTGCTGGTCGGCGAGATCGGGGGGGCCATGGAGGAGGAGGCGGCCGAATATGCGGCGGGCATGGCGAAGCCGGTGGTCGCCTTCATCGCCGGCCGTGCTTCCCCGCCGGGCAAGAAGATGGGCCACGCCGGCGCGATCGTGACCGGCGATCGGGGCAGCTACGCCTCGAAGCGCGGGGCGCTGGAACGCGCCGGGGTGCTGGTGGTCGATACGCCGAGCGAGATCGCTGGCGCTGTTCGGGTCGACTAGCGAGAGCTCTGTCCGTTCTTGGCTAAGTTCGTGGAAGAATAGTTCCTGAAGCGCGTGCCTTGGGGTCGGAGTGGGCGCTTGCGCCTCCCGGACTCGTGCGGCAAGCTGCGCTGAATTGAACGGCTGGAGCGGCTGTCAGGGCCGACTTGGCGGGAAGCAGATCGGGAGATGATGCTAATGCGATTTGGCAAGCTGGCCCTTCTGGGCGCGGTAGGTTTGTTGGCGTCGCTCGCTGGCTTGCAGGTCAGCGCGCCGGCGGCCGCGCAGGAGCAATACCCATCCCGCCCCATCGAACTGATCGTGCCGTGGGGACCGGGCGGCGGAGCCGACCAGCTCGCCCGGTTGGTGGCCAAGCTGCTTGAGCCGCAGCTGGGGCAGGCCGTCCCGGTGGTGAACGTGCCGGGAGGCACCGGCGCGACCGGCATGGCCAAGCTGCTAGCCGCGCCGGCCGACGGCCACTCGATGGCGATCTACATTGCCGACAGCCACGCTCTCCTTGCCGGCCCGGAAGCCCGCTGGACGATGGACGACATCATCCCCGTGGCAGTGATGATCCAGGCGCCCTCGTTCCTGTTCGCACCCAAGGACAGCAAGTATCAAAGCTGGGCCGATTTCGAAACGGCCGCCAAGGCGGCGCCCGGCACGCTGAAGGTCGCCACGCTGGGCTTCGGCAGCGTCGACGACTTTTCCCTGAAGCATCTCGCCGGCAAGGGCGTCGAAGTGGTCCAGGTGCCATTCTCCAAGCCGAGCGAGCGCTACGTCTCCATCCTCGGTGGCCATGCCGATCTGCTGTACGAACAGGCGGGCGATGTCGCCCAGTTCATCCAGAGCGGCGAGATGCGGCCGATCCTGGTCTTCGGCGACGAGCGGTCCCAGGCCTTCCCCGACGTGCCGAGTTCCAAAGAACTCGGCTACAATGTTGCCCTGCCGCAGTTCCGCGCCATTGTGGTCAAGGGCGGCACCAAGCCGGAGCAGGTTGAGGCGCTGTCCAAGGCGCTCGCTACGGTCGCCGAATCGGCAGAGTTCAAGGAGTTCCTCAACGCTCAATACGCGAGCGGCACGAGCTTCCTAGCTGCCGGCCAGGCGAGCCCGTTTGTCGGTGAGCAGCTCGAAGCGATGAAGGCGGCGGCCGCGACCCAGTAGCAGACGCCACCGCTCCGCCGGGGCCGGGCCATGGACCGCGCGCGGGCAATGGCCGCGCTTCCCTACGCCATCCTGCTCGCCGCCTCGCTGCTGTTCTTTGGGCTGGCGGGCAACATCCGCTACGCCCCGCAGCCGGGACAGATCGGCCCTGACCTGTGGCCGAAGTTTGCGCTCGGCCTGATCGCGATCGTCAGCCTCGTCGAGATCGCCCGCGCACTCCTTGGGCGGCATGGCGAGGTGCGTGGCGTCGTCGACGCGTTGGAGAAGGAGGAGGAAGAAGAGGTAGCAGTGCCGCGGCGGCCGGCGCTCCTCCTGGCCGGCGCCGGCCTGTCAATCCTCTACGGCATGCTGATTCCGTTCCTCGGCTTCCCGCTCGCCACCTTCGGCTTCCTGGTCGCCTTCATGTATGTCGGCGCGTACCGGACGCATCTGGCCATCTGGGTGGCGAGCGCGATCGGCGCGCTGGCGATCTCCAGTCTATTCCTGAACGTCGTCTATGTTTCGCTGCCGCGCGGCGTCCCGCCTTTCGACCGCGTTACCGATTTCATCGTGAACCTGTTCTGACCGATCGGCGTCGAAGCCGGCCAGACTCAAAGAGGCGAGATGCTCGATACCCTGGTCCAGCTCGGCGGCGGGTTCCTGTCCTGCCTCACTCCTGTCAACCTGGCCATGCTGGTTGTCGGCATCGTGGTTGGATTGCTGGTGGGGGTGCTGCCTGGCCTCACGCTGGTCATGGGCGTGGTGCTGGTGCTTCCGTTCACCTACGGAATGGACGTCACCGCCTCCATCATCCTCCTGACGGCGATGTATGTGTCCGGGACCTATGGCGGCGCGTTCACATCGATCCTGTTCCGCATACCGGGCGAGCCGATCCATGTTCCGCTGCTGTGGGACGGCTACGCGATGGCGCGCGCCGGCCAGCCGGCAAAAGCCCTCGGCTGGACGCTGGTCTCCGCCTTGATCGGCGGCCTGGCCTCGGCCGTGATCATGGTCCTATTGACCGAGCCGGTGGCGGATTTCGCGCTGAAGTTCTCCAGCCCGGAATATTTCGCCATCGTCCTGTTCGGTCTGGCCAGCGTCATATCGCTCGGCAAGGGCTCCCTGGGAAACGCATTGATCAGCCTCGGCATCGGTCTTCTCGTGGCCACGGTAGGCACTGACGCGATCTACGGTTCGTACCGCTTCACCTTCGGGCTGCCGCTGCTGGCGGATGGCATCGAGTTCCTGGTGGTTATGGTTGGCGTCTACGGGGTGGGCGAGGTGCTGTCGCGGCTAGAGCTGGGGTTCGCCAACAAGCCTGTCACCGGCGTGGCGAGCACGCGGACCGAGCTGCCGTCGTGGCGCGAGATCGGCGCCGTCAAGGCCATGCTGGCGCGCAGCACGGTGATCGGCAACATCATCGGCGTGGTGCCCGGGGCGGGCGCTACCATCGCCTCCTTTGTGGCCTACGGGGTGGAATCGCAGTTCGGCCGCCGCCGCGCGCTGATGGGCAGCGGCATAGCGGAAGGCATCGTGGCGCCGCAGAGCGCGGCCACCGCCTCCGTGGGCGGGGCGCTTGTACCGCTGCTGGCGCTCGGCATTCCGGGCAGCGGCGCCACCGCTGTGATCCTCGGCGCCTTTATGCTGCACGGTATCCAGCCCGGTCCGCAGGTGCTGATGACGTCCGCGGGGATGGTCTACACGATCTTCGCCTCGCTGTTCATCGGCATCGTGCTGATGTGCGTGCTCGGCTTCTTTGCCATCCGGCCACTGGTCAAGGTGCTCGACTTCCCCGAAGCGGTGGTGTCGGCCTTTGTCATGGTGTTCTGCTTCATCGGGGCGCTGTCGATCCGCAGCAACGTGACGGACCTGTGGCTGATGATTGCTTTCGGGTTCCTGGGCTACCTGTTCGAGCGGTTCAGGTTTCCGATCGCCCCGCTGGTGCTGGGCGTCATCCTGGGTCCGCTGGCCGAGGAAGCCTTTGTCAGCTCAATGATCAGCTTCAGCAACGATTGGACCGTGTTCTTCACCCGGCCGATCTCCGGGACCATCATGGCCCTGATCGCGGCGACGCTACTGCTGCCGGTGATCACCAGCCTTCGGAACAGGCGTGCGCCTGGTTAGGCGCGATCGGCGAGGCAGGAGCTGTTTTAGGACGCGCTGCGCGCAAACAACTGAGCAAAATCGGGGGAGATACTGGCGCCCTGACGCCATTCCAGGCGAGGCGGCACGAAGGGTGGCTGGCTGGGGGACCTGGATTCGAACCAAGATTGACGGAGTCAGAGTCCGCAAAGCTGGACTGCTCCGATCATAAGCAGAAACGAAATTGCCCGTTTTACATCAAGGACTTGAGAACAGGCCGGCAGCAATGACCGGCCTTTTTCATGTCGCGCCGTGTAGCAATCCCGTATCATCGCGGCTCAACGGTTTTAAAGCGGTGTCGGCACGTCCACGCGACATGAACGCAACATGGGACTAGGCTCCTCGATAGAGCCCAGCTTCCTTCAAAGCCTCTAGGACCGCCTGCTTGATGGCTGTGGTGTCGGGGTGAGAGAATGTGCCTGGGAGTGTGTGACGGTCTGCTCCCGCCAGCCATGCTTGCTGGTCGTCCGTAGAGATGAACCCGAATTGAAGGATGCCCTGCGCGGCGGCCCGCATGTGTTCCAAGTTCACGTTCACTGTCGTGGCACCGTCGGCTTCGCGCACCAGCTGCATCCCTGCCGCTCGGAGCGCTTGAAGAAACGATTCGTCTCGATAGGCAGCCGCTTCCTCAAGCGTCCGATCGATGTTTTTCTTGCTTTCTTCCCAGCCGAAGTCCCGGTTTAGCCGGAAGACGACCTCCTCGCTAATAGACCATCCAGAGTGCGATGCCGCATTTTCTAGCTTGGTTCGTAACCCCCCGGGCGTTCGGAAAGTGATGTTGGGACCGCGTCGCTCGCCTTCGGCCTTGCGCGGCCGACCTCGCGCCCGTTTTTCGCCTGTCTCGCTCATGCAGATTCTCCCCCGGGGAATTTGCGCACAGTATATGCCGTAATTAAATGTTGCAAGCGTTCGCATCCTGGTCCATATTTTTCGCACGGCAAATACCGCACCGAAAATAGGATGCAATTCGGATGACCTACGACGAGGTGATGAGGGCTCTCAAAGAGCGCCCCGCTGTTTCCGTGGATGTGGCCGCAAAGGCCTGCGGCTTGTGTCGAGCGTCGGCCTACCGGGCCGTTCACGAGGGAAGTATCCCTAGCGCCAAGGTTGGGGGTCGTCTGATCGTCCCGACCGCACCGCTTCGTCGGATGCTTGGCCTCGATCACGGCGAGGCCGCCTGATGGCTAACATCATCCGCTGGCGCCCGCCTGACCCCGGCAAACGAAAACCCGGCGCTGGAGGCACCGGGCTTCGCAAATCTGATCCCGCTGGCAAGCTGATCAACTTCAATATTAGCACCGAAAGCGGCGAGGGCAAGGACTGTCCTCATGGCTGGCCGGTTCGCCAGCCTGGTCGGCCGACCGAGTGGTTTGCTTTGCGCAGTGTAGCGGCGCGGCACGCGCGGTGCCGGCCATGAGCGGCGCCCAACTCTCCCACGCCGCCAGGACCATGTTCGATGTCTACCGGGCATCGATCGCCGTCGCCCTTCACCTCGACGACGTGGTCGACGCCCACCCGGACCTGGCGGATTTCATCGAAGCGGCCGGCGATCTTGCGGCTGATCTCCAGAGGCGGGCCGATGCCTACGCCGACAGGCGTTCCAATCCGGAACGCCGGAGGGCCAGCGCATGACGGAAGCGCTAGACCGCTGGTATGAACGTGCGGCAGCCGGAGACCCTACTGCCTGGCCGGGCAGAGTTGCCGCTCCCAAAACCGCAAGAGCGCTTCAGTTCATCCCGTTCGAGGACCTGAGGGTCAGCGCTCTTTCGTCCAGCTACCTCGTGAAGCACTTGATCCCGCGGGTCGGGATGGTCGTCGTCTGGGGGCCGCCAAAGTGCGGCAAGGCTTCTGGGTCTTCGATCTGGCGCTGCACATAGGGCTCGGCTGGGATTACCGCGGCCGGAAGGTGACCAAGGGCGCGGTTGTGTATTGCGCGCTGGAAGGTGCCGTCGGGTTCAACGCCAGGGCGGAGGCGTTCCGGTGCCGGTTCTCCCACGTTTTCGATGATGGGGACTGCCTGGAAGATAACCTTGCCGGGTTCTTCGTCATGCCTTCTCCGATGACTCTGGTCGCTGACCATGAGCGACTGGTGAAGGCCATCAGCGCTTTGGAGGATGGCTGGTTTCGCCCCGAGATGGTCGTGATCGACACTTTGAACCGATCTCTCGCCGGATCGGAATCAAGGGACGAGGACATGGCGGCTTATGTCCGTGCCGCTGATGCAATCCGGGACGCGTTCGATTGCGTCGTCATCATCGTCCACCACAGTGGCATCGATGCCAGCCGGCCACGAGGGCACACGTCCCTGACGGGCGCTGCAGATGCCCAGATCGCGGTGAAGCGCGACGCTGCGGACAACGTGATCGTGACCGTTGAATACATGAAGGACGGACCCGAGGGCGACACGTTCACCAGCCGCCTGGAGAGCGTGGAAGTCGGGACCGACGAAGACGGCGATCCCATCACCAGTTGCGTCATCGTTCCAGCAGAGGGTGGCGAAGCGGGGACCACCAGCAGGGTCACAGGAGCCGCCAAGGTTGCGCTCGACCTCCTCTGGCGTGGCATTACCGATGCCGGAATAGTGCCTCCTGCCAGCAACCATGTGCCGCCCGGAATCCGGACAATCCCGGTGTCCTTGTGGCGTCGCTACTGCGACGAGGGAACGGTCGCCGAAAGCGATAAGCCGGACAGCCGCCAGAAGGCCTTTGTCCGGGCATCGAAGAAGCTGCAAAGCCTTGGTGCCATTGGCATTTGGAACGATCAAGTGTGGCCTACCGGACAAGCCAGACAACGCCAGGACAAGCACTGATGTCCGGCGACAACCTACCCGGACAGACACGGACACCCCCCTATAGGGTGTCCTGTTGTCCGGTTGTCCGGTCCAGCCCCCTCGGGTTGGTAGGCCTCACCAGGACCGGGCGAAGCGCGCTACCACATAGCGCTGTAGCGAGCCCGGTCCCTGGCACTGCGTCAGCTACTTCTTCTTGTTGGGACGTTGGGTCAAAGCAGAAGCAGCCGCGGTTTTTGCGTCCTTCGAAGCGGTGCCGCTCTTCATTGTCTTTGACGCGGCTGTTCCCGCCTTCTTACCTGTCTTCTCTTCAGTCGGCTTCTTGGCCATTGCTGCATCCTCCTAGGTCGGCCAGCCGACGGTTTGCTGATTCGCCGGGCGCAACAACGAGCGAGTGCGCGCGCCAGAGACTATCCACAAGCTTATGCTTAGAGCAGCGGTCGTGGGGGTCTCCGGAGCAGCGCAAGAACTCCAAGTTTGCGGAGCCACTCAAATGGCCGGACGAACTCCACCGAGACAGCTTCGACCCGTTGCCACACGATCCGAACCTTCGACCGCTTTCCGTTGTGTTCAAGTTCGAAGCGCTGAGGCAGGAGTTCGGGTGCTTGCATACTAATGTGAGCGCCAGCAACAGTGAGGTCTACGATCTCGCACTTGATTGCGCGCCCATCGACCCAAACTGTTCCGCGCTCCTCAGTAGACCAGCGGACTGTCCTTCTAAGCGTTTCTTCGGCTGTTTGCATCCGTGCCCCCTCAGGCTTCATGCGATCAGCAGGAAGGACCGAAGATGGCGTGCCAATGTCCGAAAGGGCGCGCCTACACGGCCAGATGGGGGCGGGGATCGGAAAGCTCAGCGAGGCCAATTCCCAGACCGGCGGGGAAGCTCATTTTCCATAAACGCCTTCTTCTTCTTTCAACATCGACGAGGTTTCAATGGGTAGCCGAGGGCGCAAGAGCGCCGCTGAACTCAGGGTCATCCGCTCCGATCCGGAGCCGAAGTCGCCACAACCGCCGTCACCTCCAAGCCACCTGGGGGCTCCCGAGCAGCAGCTATGGGCGGACATTCACAGGGACTTCAGCTTCGATACCAAGGCCGCCGTGGCGGTGCTCAGGACGGCTCTGGAGGCGCATCAGCGCGCGCGTGAGTGCCGGGAGCGGATTGCCTGCGAGGGGATGACCGTCGAGGGCAGGGACGGCCAGGTCAAGGTGCACCCGCTTGTCGCTGCGGAGCGCGACAGCCGCGCCGCCTGGTTGTCCGCCATCAAATCGCTGGGGCTCGAACTATGACGACGCGCAGGATCAAAGCACAGAAGGACGACCTTCCCCGCCCCTGGGAGGACCGGCCGATCTCCCGCGAGCGTTGGGAGCGACATCGCGAATCGATGTTGGCCCGGTCACACGAGGGACGGAGGCCGGAGGAATGGTGGGCGTATGACTCGCCGGTTCCTCGCGACCGAGATGTTGCCGAGAGCATCCAGCTTTACGAGATGGGCGAGTTGGACGCGGCCGAGATGGCCGAGCTGATGCCGACCTGGCGTGAGCACTTCCAGCGCGGCAACGAGCCTGGGTTTGCCTACTGCCGCGGCGCCGGCAACTGGCTGAAGGGCAAGGCAGCGCGTCGCGCGCTTTATCAATGGGCCGGTATTCCCGAGCCTATCCTGGAGCAGTTCAAAGCCGAGGCGGGCGGCGATGGCGAGCAAGGCCGCTGAGCGCCAGGAACGATGTCGCCGCCGATCCCGGCCCGGTCAGTGCGGGTTGGCTGGGGGGTTGCCGGAAGGTCGAAAAAATCACCTGCGATTTTGCGGAAACTATCGTTTCACTGCCCAGCGGTTTCCGCTTGGGGAGCCACTGAATTGAGCGCTCCCCCCCGGTCATCAGCGGCAGAGCGGCAAGCACGATGCCGGCGAAGGCGGCGACGGGGTGAGATCCCGTTGCAGATTGCTGTCCACGAGTCAGTTGTGCTGGCGCTGCTCGAAAGCAATCGGATTACTGAGGCTGAGGCGCTCGACAAGGCTAAGGTGCAACAGAGCGCGACTGAAGTATTGCATGAGTGGGCGCGGCGCTGGCTCAAATAGTGTCACGGCGTGACACTTGCGCATCCTGTCCGGTGCTAGCTTCGAAGCATGAACAGCACCGCTCGGGCCGAGCGCCCATTCCTTCCGCCGGAAGACATCGCGCGACGCGAAGCAACCCGGCGCCGCCGTCTCCCTCGCCTAGTCGCTGCTGCCTTCATGGCCAAGATTAGGGGCACGTCCATTGAGGACGCCGCTGCCTCGTTGTTTCCTCGCGACGAGGTGATGACGCACCTGGTCCGCGCGGCAACCAGTCCGGCCACCACGACCACCACCGGCTGGGCTGCCGAGCTGGCCGTTACTGCGGTCGCGGATTTCGTCGGGAGCCTCGGCACGGACAGCGCCGCCGCCAAGCTGATGAATATGGGGCTACAAGCAGGCCTCGACGGGCGTAACAAGGTTCTCCTCCCGCGCCGGCTAGGGCTGCCCAGCAGCGTGCCGTTCGTCCTGGAAGGCGGCGCCATACCGGTCGCTCAAAGGGACCTTACAGCGGCAGAACTGGGTCCGGCCAAGAAGCTGGCCATCCTCACTGCCTTCAGCGAGAGCCTGGCGGCCCGCAGTGCCTTCCAAGCGGCTGTCGAGGTCGTGCTTCGGGAGGATACGGCAGCGAGCCTCGATGCGGCATTGTTCAGCGCGACCGCCGCAAGCAGCAGCCGACCTGCTGGCCTGATGAATGGCCTGACGCCCATTGCGGGGGCTGCGGGCGGCGGGTTCGATGCCGTCTTGGCCGACGTCTCGGCGCTCGTCTCGGCGGTAGTGGCGGCCGGCGGTGGCAGCCGGGTCGTGTTCTTCGTTAACCCGACGCGACTGGCGACACTGGCCATGCTGACAGCACCCGGCTTTCCGTATGAGGTGATTGCAACGCGAGCACTCGCCGAGGACTCGGTGGTGGCCCTTGACCCCGGCGCTTTCGCATCCGGTTTCGGCCCGGAGCCACGCATCGACACGTCAGGAGAGGCGGTACTTCACCTTGACGACACTTCGCCTCTGGCAATTGGCACGGTGGGTGCTCCCAACACGGTCGCAGCTCCGGCACGCTCTCTGTTCCAGACCGACGCTGTGGGCCTGCGCTTCATCCTGGACGTGGCCTGGACGATGCGAGCGCCGCAGATTGGCTATCTCACCGGCGCGACGTGGTGATGGCCATGAGCCCCGAGGAACGGCGACACCACACGTGTTGCATCGAGCGCGTGAATTGACCGCGGACACGGACGAGATTCGGGCCGACTTGGCGAGGCGCCGCGAGGAGCGCTTGGCTGCCGAAGCAGTAGCGCCCCCGCCGCAGCTGGGAGCCTGAGCCCAGGCAAGAACCTCCCGCCGCGGCGAGGCCAAAGGATACAGCAATGGACGAGGCAACGCAGAAGCGCTGGGATGCATGGGCCGACGCTCGCATCAGGAAGGGTTGCAACAAGCTCATGGGCGACTTGGCCGAGCCGATTGGCCAAGCCATCGCGGAAGCAGAGCGTCGCATCCGGGAAAAGCACGCGGCAGACCTGACCGAATTGCGGCTAGAAAATGCCAAGCTCCTCATGCGGGTCCTTGCTCTGGAAGCCGGCGAGAGGCCGACCGAGGGCACGGTGGTCGATATGCGCAGCGCCTTGCGGAGGAGCGCGGCATGACGCTGCTCAACGAACTCTGTCAGTGGGTCGAGGGGCCGGATGGAAAGCGCATTCCGTTCGGCGACTTACCCGAGGAGATACAGGCCGTGCTCGGGATCGAGGCGCTCGCCTACGATGTCATCGCGGCGCTGCCGTTCGCCAAACGCGCTGCCATCGGTCGTCACCTGGGCGACATCGCTGCCCTGCTTCAGTCTGCCGACCCGCTACGTTACCGCCGGCAGGAACTTCCGGCTTGGGCAGCAGACATCGCCGGTCATGCCTGACGACCAGGACACAACACCCCGCCGGTCGCCCGAAAGGAACCTGAGCATGGCTGGCCGCGGTATCATCGGGAGTTTTGAGACGAAATCCTCGTGGATTGCTAACGGTGGAGGGAGTCCGCTCCATAATTACGCCCAGCAATCAACGCCAAGCAGCGGCCCAATGGCACAAGGAAGAGCCGATAGTCGTCCCCATTCCCGCATCCATCAAGTCGCCCGGTATTACAACGGTGTTTGTTGCAGTCTCTAGGACATGTTACCCCACCTACAGCCGGCAGGTTGGCGACCATCAAAAATGCGGTCGAACACTTCCAGCGCCTGGTCGCGACTGAAAACGCCTTTGCGCACCAACGGCCATCGGTCAACATCACCGCGGCGGACGAGAAATGGGCCTCTTTGATGCTTCACCCCAATAAGCATTGTGCACTCGCGCATGCCCATGGCGGACAGGGCTGACAAACGATGCTGCCCGTTGGCAATCATCAAAACGGCTTCGCTCCCGCGTTCCATAATGTCGCCGACCGGAAACTGCTCGAAATAGGGGAGCTCTTCGGGAGGATGTCGCCAGAACCCGCCCTCGTTCAGCATCAGAAATACGTCGATGATGCGCTGGATACGTTTTCTACCGACTTGGGGGCTATGCGGACCGTTTGTTCGGGTCAGGCTGAAGCCTTCTTGGTAATACCGCCTCGATTTCGCGTCGAAACTTGTCAGCTTAGACCAACGCAGACTGCTCGTTTCATACCATGGCAGGATGCGATGGCCGGAAGGGGCCGACCGAAGCAGACCAACGCTGCTTTCCGGACCTAGCCCAAGGGCCTCGGCAAGGTTCTTTGGCTGCCAATCGTGCCAGTATCGCTGCAGGGCAGAACCGGCATAATCGGCGTTACCAGACCGCTGGTACTCACGTAGCGTTCCGACGTATGGGTGCGACGTATCCTGCCCGTAGGCAAAGCCCGTTGGCCCGTGCCAACGTGTTTTGGCCAGATCAAAAGTGATCAGCAACGGCTTCGTCCCGCCGAAGCAGAGCGCTTCCAGTGGGTCGTTCGTCTGCTCCCGAAGGTCCCGGTATTCCGAATTAAGGCTAAGGGTTCGCTTGACCCTCGCCAGGACACTTTTGAGCATTGCCCGAGATCTATTGCTTTCCGACAAAGAGCAAGCGCGGTGCATTGCCGTTCAGCGGATGTACGTCACCAATGTGATCGATTCGCCACCCGCTCGGCGCCAAAACTTTCAACCAGTCCAAATGCCACTCCCGCCCACGGGATAGATCCTCGTCAGGAAATTCCGGCGCTGGCTGTCCTTTATCGGTGTAACGAACGTGCCTTACGACGCCCTCGAAAAAAAGCAGTCCGGTTTTCCGGAATGCGGCCCGCACGCATCCCTCGGCGTGTTTGCGGCCCTCAAACGCCCATATCCGGTGCACGACGCTGAGCAAGAAAACCGCGTCGAATTGTGGCATTGATGAGAGGGTGTCCGGCGACACCGAAGTTGTCATGAAAGCCACATTGGGATGCGCCCGCCTGTTCGCACGCATGACGAACTGAGGCGATATTTCGAGCCCGAGCGCATGATGGCCAAGCGCTGCGGCGCGCCGGCAGGTATCGCCATCATTTGACCCAACGTCGAGAAGCCATGATGGGGCCCCCGGCAGGTGCGGCCGGATAAGGTTCCAGCGGTAATCAACGTCATGAATCGCGGAGAACTCGGTGGTGGGGGGCAATCTGGCGCTGACAGCGCTGATGCCCTTTTCGACCGATCTCAATAGACGCCGTTTAAGCCTGAGCATAGTTGCCACCCTAGCAATCCGGGAGGAGGGGAAATTCAACGTCGGATGGCCCTGTGGGCGCTCCTAGCGAACCAGCCGCGGAATTGAAAGCGGGCCCCAGCCGGTATGAGACGTTGTGCCGGGGCCGCCCATGCCGGCATTAGGGGACCGGCGCCCAGATTGAAGCACCGCAGCGGATGCTCGGCAAGGCAGGCGCATTGGCGCACAGCTTCAGAAGCGGTCAGTTCGAAAGCAGGCAGGACTACCGATTAACGTGAAGCGGCGGGGCTCCTGATCCAAAGACGCGGCGGCGATGACGCTCCAGGTCGAGATATGCCGGGAGCGAGCGGCGAAGCAGCCGAGGAACTAGAAGCGGCCCCGCCCGGGGCCTCAGCGACGAACCTCAGCCGGGGCCGCCCTGCCGGTTATCGGCATTCCGGCGCCCGGATTGAAGCACCGCGGCGGATGCTGGGCAAGCAACACTCACCTTCCGGGCGGGTGGGCATACCTTTGCTAGGTGGCTGCAGCAACTTCGACCAGGCGCTTGAAATCTGCACCGTCTCCGCGCCGAGTCAGGGACGGGATGTGGGGCGGCGCTCCTGTTAGGGTCTTGTTAACTACGCTGGGCTCAGTCTTCGATTCGCGGACCAATAGCCTCTGCTGGGTTCGCGTTCATGAGTTTCCTCCCTGAATACCCACTGGCGCTCGGGCAACCGGGCGCTTTTTTCTTTGGCCGGCGCTACAATGCCCACGGTGGGACAGCGGGGCCAGCC
>JAESFL010000079.1_pt1 | contig 104207 bp, 94 predicted proteins | sample 9269401 | NCBI WGS metagenome assembly JAESFL01 (sample SAMN14506025, study PRJNA617098) | algae metagenome | isolation source: Gloeocapsa sp. UFS-A4-WI-NPMV-4B04 and co-occurring heterotrophs from desert... | place: USA: Utah | collected 2006-10-01 | reverse complement strand
GGCCACACGCCTCCAGCAGCATCAAATAGAACCTGCTTTCGTGATTGCTTGGTCCGCCTGGCGCCGCGCACATCAGGCGATGGCACAAACCTCACATCGCAAGCGCAGGGCGCAACTGTAATGCTAGTCCAACGCTTCTAACCTCCTGCCTCAACCCCCCGACACATCACAACCAACCGCCGCGGCTTGCGTCGATTGCAACACGAGATCAAAGCGCCCCCCAACTGCCCGAGCCAATAGCTTCTGCGGATGAAGCGGGGCGCGCGCAGGACGGGCAGCCTCCGGAAGCCCAAACCCTCGAAATAGGGCGCGAGGCTTTGGCCGGTGACGAGGTAGTGGTCGCCGGGGCTCGCGGCGAGGAGCGCGGTGAGAAGGCGTGTCGCAAGCCCGCGGCCTCGATAGCGGGGGTCCACGACGACCGAGGCGACCTCGCGCGAAAAGTCGGGATGCCGGCGGATCTGCCCGACCGCGACGATCACGGGACCGTGCGTCGCCACGAGGAAGCGGCGCCAGTCGAGGTCGGTGGGATTGAGGCGCTCCGCGCGGACGAGCGCGGTGATGGCGGGCTGATCCGCCTCGACGGCGCGGCGGAGATCGATCGCGTCGTCTCGGTCGGTCGGGCCGGGGGGCGTGAAGCGCTCGGGATCGCGAGCGGGAAAGGCGGTATGCGCGTTCATGGTCTTCCCTCGAGGTTCGGGAAGACGGTGCCGGCTCGCGCCTCGGATGACCGTGACGGCGCTCACGGGTTCGGGGCATCCCTCGCGGGGCGCCGCCGATGCCGGCCCTCCACGAAGGATGTCGGCCGGGACGCGTCGGGACGGTCGGTCGCGACGATCCGCATGAGGCGCTCCTGCGGGCGCGGCGCCTCGACGTCGCCCCTCCCTCGCACCTCCTCTCTGTTGCGAGGTTATCCCCGCAATCCAACGCTCCTAACCCCCACCGCCTTGACGCCCGCGATCCCTGCGGCATCTTAGAACAAAACAGGAACATAGCCCCAGGAGAGCCGCCGTGACGTCTCACGTCGAAACCATCGTGCGCGCCTATGTCGAGGAGGCTGGGGGCGATGCCGAAACGGCGCTCAGGCAGGCGATCTGCGATGCCCTGGCGGATCTCACCGAGGCCGAGCGGCGGCTCCACCGGACCGAGCGGCTCCTGTCGCGGGGCTATGTGCGGGGACGGGTCGGGGCCGGGGCGCCGGCGGCGGGTGCCGTCGTCCCCTCTCCCCGCGAGCGGGGAGAGGGTTAGGGTGAGGGGCGGGTCGGAAAAGCGCGATAGATCCACCCCCGCCGTCATTCCGGTCGCCCGCAGGGCGGGCCGGAACCCAGGAGATGTCTCCTGAGAGAACGCGCCATCTGGGTTCCGGGCTCGGTGCTACGCACCGCCCCGGAATGACGGTCGAGACCACTCGCTTCACCGACCGGCCCCTCACCCCGGCCCTCTCCCCGGCGCAAGTCGGGTGTTCCTGACTTGCGTTCCCGGTTGCGGACCTCGGCAACACCCGAGGTCCGGCGGGGAGAGGGGGGATGGTGCCTAACGCCCGCCGCGCCGGCCCTTGTATTTCGGCTTCTGGCCCGCGAGCCCCTGCGTCGAGCGCCCGGCGGGGCGTTCGCGCCATTGCAGGGGGACCTCGCGGTCGGTGCCCGGGCCCATCTCGTCGAGGCCGGGCTTGCGGATGCGGGTGCCCTCGTCGGAGATGCCCTTGCCCGTCGGTCCGTAGGACGTCGGGGTGCCGCCGTCGCCGCGCTCGCCCGCGGAGGAGGGGGGAGGCAGGTTCGCGGAGCGGCCGTATTTGCGCCCGCCGCCGTAGCGGCCGGCCTCGCGCTCCACCTCGCCCTGGCTTGCCAGCGGATCGTCGCCGAGGACGAGCTCGGTCGCCTGCAGGCGCTTGAGCTCGTCGCGCAACCGCGCGGCCTCCTCGAATTCGAGATTCGCGGCGGCCTCGCGCATGCGCTTCTCGAGATCCGCCATCACGGCCTTGAGGTTGTGGCCGACGGTGATGTCCGCGAGGCCCGCATCGACCGTGACGTGGTCGCGCTCGTAGACGCTGTCCAGGATGTCGCCGATGTTCTTCTTGACCGATTCCGGCGTGATGCCGTGCGCCTCGTTGTAGGCCACCTGCTTCTCGCGGCGGCGGTTCGTCTCCGCCATCGCGCGCTCCATGGAGCCCGTGACGTGATCGGCGTAGAGGATGCAGCGGCCCTCGACGTTGCGGGCCGCGCGGCCGATGGTCTGCACCAGCGAGGTCTCGGAGCGCAGGAACCCCTCCTTGTCGGCATCGAGAATGGCGACGAGGGCGCATTCCGGGATGTCGAGGCCCTCGCGCAGCAGGTTGATGCCGATGAGCACGTCGAAGGCCCCGAGCCTGAGATCCCGGATGATCTCGATGCGCTCGATGGTGTCGATGTCGGAATGCATGTAGCGCACGCGCACGCCGTTCTCGTGCAGATATTCCGTGAGGTCCTCGGCCATGCGCTTCGTCAGCGTGGTCACGAGGGTGCGGAAGCCCTTCGCGGCCATCTCCTTGACCTCGCCGAGGAGATCGTCGACCTGGGAGCGGGCGGGGCGCACCTCGACCACCGGGTCCACGAGGCCCGTGGGGCGGATCACCTGCTCGACGAAGACGCCGCCGGTCTGCTCCATCTCCCATTTGCCGGGCGTCGCCGACACATGCACCGAGATCGGGCGCATGGCGTCCCATTCCTCGAAGCGAAGCGGCCGATTGTCCATGCAGGAGGGGAGGCGGAAGCCGTATTCCGCGAGCGTGGCTTTCCGGCGGAAGTCGCCCCGGTACATGCCGCCGATCTGGGGCACCGTGACGTGGCTCTCGTCGGTGAAGACGAGGGCGTTGTCGGGGAGGTATTCGAACAGCGTCGGGGGCGGCTCGCCGGGCTTGCGGCCCGTGAGATAGCGCGAATAGTTCTCGATGCCGTTGCAGGCCCCCGTGGCCTCGATCATCTCGAGGTCGAAGGTGGTGCGCTGCTCGATCCGCTGCGCCTCGAGGAGCCGGCCCATGCGGGTGAGTTCCTCGACGCGCCATTTCAGCTCGTCCTTGATGCCCTTCACGGCCTGCTGGAGCGTCGGCCGCGGGGTCACGTAGTGCGAGTTGGCGTAGACCTTCACGAATTTCAGGTCGTTCACCCGCTTGCCGGTGAGCGGGTCGAACTCCACGATGGATTCGATCTCGTCGCCGAAGAGGCCGATGCGCCAGGCCCGGTCCTCCAAGTGGGCGGGGAAGAGTTCGATGACGTCGCCGCGGACGCGAAAGGTGCCGCGGGCGAAATCGTTCTGGATGCGCTTGTATTGCAGGGCCACGAGGTCAGCGATGAGCTGGCGCTGCTCGATCTTCTCGCCCACCTTCACGGAAAAGCTCATGGCCGTGTAGGTCTCGACGGAGCCGATGCCGTAGATGCACGACACCGAGGCCACGATGATGACGTCGTCGCGTTCGAGGAGCGCCCGGGTCGCGGCGTGGCGCATGCGGTCGATCTGCTCGTTGATCGAGGATTCCTTCTCGATGTAGGTGTCCGAGCGCGGCACGTAGGCCTCGGGCTGGTAGTAGTCGTAATAGGAGACGAAATACTCCACCGCGTTGTCGGGGAAGAAGGTCTTGAACTCCCCATAGAGCTGCGCCGCGAGGGTCTTGTTGGGCGCGAGGATGAGGGCCGGGCGCTGCGTCTCCTCGATCACCTTCGCCATCGTGAAGGTTTTTCCTGAGCCCGTGACGCCCAGCAGCACCTGGTCGCGCTCGGCCCGCCGCACCCCGTCCACGAGTTCCGCGATGGCCGTCGGCTGGTCGCCCGAGGGCTCGAACTCGGACACGATCTTGAACGGGATCCCGCCTTCGGATTTTTCCGGCCGCGGCGGCCGGTGCGGCATCCAGGCCTTGCCGTCCTTGAAGAGCGGGTTGCCCTCCGTGAGAAGCTGCGTGAGCGCCTGCACGGTGGCCGAGACCCCGTCCGCGGCAAGCGAGGTGTCCTCGCGGGAATCGTCCCGCACGTCCGGCCCGTCATCGGCGCCGCGAAGCCCGAGCTTCTTGGCGAGCGCCGGGTCCACGTCGGTGGCTTGGCCGTGGGCATAGGCCGCCTGCGCCCGCTCCGCGAAGCCTTGAGCCTCCTCCCGCTCCCGGTTCACAGCCGGGTTGAGGAGATCGGCGAGATAGGGGTCGAGGGGCTTCAGCTCCGGCTTCGACGCCTTGCCGGTGGAGAGCTTCGGCTTGGACGGCTTCGGCTTCTTGCCGGGCTTTTCAGGGGATTTGGCCATGGGCCCAATATGGCGCCCGGCGCCGCGGGAATAAAGGGTGAACGATGCCCCCGCGCGCATTCCGATCGCCGCGGGGTGCGGCTGTGCGGAAGGGGCGTCTCGGGATGTTCAGGGCAGAGCCGGAGCCGGCGCGCCCAGGCCCGGCGATCGGGAAGGTCTCCATCCGCCGACCTGACCTCCGCGACGCGGGTCCCTGCGAGCCAGGGCCTGCGGCTCCCCCGAACGAAGGTTGCGCTCCCCTGCGCCTCCCCTCAGGGTCGGGTCACCGTCCGAAGGTCCATGCGGCCCCGCATGGCATGACAGGAGACATCCATGGCCTGGAAGATCCCGCTCTCGATCTCCACGAGTGCGACCGCCGTTCCCCTCGGCTCGACGGACAGCGTTTTCGTCGCTCAAGGCGTCGTGGTGGTTTCGACCAACCTGTTCGCCATCGACGGCATCGGCAACAATCACCAGGTCATCGTGGCCGGCACGGTGGCGACCACCACGTCAACCACGATCATTCTGGGTGCGAGCATCTACGACACGGGGCAGATCGTCCAGATCGAGGCGACCGGCGACGTTCGCTGCTTCGGACCCAACCATGCCATCAACGTCATCGGGACCGGCAGCCAATTCACGAATGCGGGATACGTGTTCTCCAATCAGTCTGCCGTCATTTTTCAGTCCGTCGGCTCGCCCACCGGCGCGTCGATTGTGAATACGGGTATCATGGAGGCGGGCACCAGCGGCATCGTGGTCTCGTCGTTTGGGCCCGATGCGGTGAACTTCACCAATTCGGGCCGCGTCGTCGCCCCGACCGCCTATGATTCATCGAGCGACTTCGCGACCGACATCGTCACGAATACGGGGACCATCAGCGGCGACGTAAAGCTCGGCGGCCAAGACGACATCTACAACGGCGAAGGGGGAAACCTGCTCGGCCGCCTGTTCGCCGGCGCGGGCAACGACACCGCGCGCGGCGGGCGGGTCGACCACTATTTCGATGGCGGTGCCGGCAACGACACGCTGTTCGGCAATGGCGGCGGCGACCGGCTGCTCGGCCAAGCGGGCAACGACCGAATCTATGGAAATGCGGGGAGCGACTTTCTCTACGGCGGGTCGGGGGCCGACCGGCTCTATGGCGGCACCGGCAACGACATCTTCACCTTCGACGCGCCGCTCGCATCCGGCAATGCCGACCGGATCTACGACTTCGCCAATCGGTCCGGCAACAACGACACGATCCGGCTCGAGAACGCGGTGATGACGAAGCTCGGAGGGTTCGGCAAACTGAACGCGGCCTTCTTCAAAGCCGGCGCCGCAGCCGCGGATGCAAACGACCACGTGATCTACAACAAGGCCACGGGCGTCCTCTCCTACGACGCCAACGGCAGCGCCTCGGGCGGCGTGACGGTGCTCGCCACGCTCACGACCAAACCCACCCTCACGGCCGCGGATGTCTTCGTGATCTGAGCGGCTCTTGCTGGCGCGGCGAGTGCCGATTGGTTTGCCCTTCGCCTAATCGGGGTGGAATCCTAATGCCCCATCAGGGCATCGACATGCGCGGCGACGGATTTCGCCAGGCCCTCGAGGTCATAGCCGCCCTCGAGCAGCGAGACCACGCGGCCGCCGCCGTGACGGTCGGCCAAGTCCATGAGGCGGCGCGTCGCCCAAGCGAAGTCGGCCTCGGTGAGGTTGAGGCTCGCCAGCGGGTCGCGCCAATGGGCGTCGAAGCCCGCCGAGATCACGATGAGGTCCGGCCGGAAGGCGTCGATGCGCGGCAGCACGGCGGTCTCGAAGGCTTCGCGGAACACCTCGCCGCCGTCGCCCGCCGAGAGCGGCGCATTCACGATCGTGTTGTGATCGCCCCGCTCAGAGAGGGCGCCCGTGCCGGGATAGAGCGGCATCTCGTGGGTCGAGGCATAGAGCACCGTGGGGTCGCTCCAGAAGATGTCCTGCGTGCCGTTCCCGTGGTGCACGTCCCAATCCACGATCGCGACGCGCTCGGCGCCGTAGCGCTGCTGGGCATGCCGGGCCGCGATCGCGGCGTTGTTGAAGAAGCAGAAGCCCATGGCGCGGAAGCGCTCGGCATGGTGGCCGGGCGGGCGCATGGCCACGAAGGCGTTGGCGACGTCGCCCCGCATGACCTCGTCCACCGCGCACACGGCCCCGCCGGCTCCGCGGAGCGCCGCCTCCATGGTGCCGGGCGACATCACGGTGTCGGCGTCGATCCGCACCAGGCCCTCGCGCGGGGCGGCGTTCTGGATCTCGGCGATGTAGGCTTCAGGATGGGCGAGCAGCACCCGGTCGAAATCGCCGAGAGGCGCGGCCTCGCGCACGAGGCCGGTGAAGCGCTCGTGCTCGAGCGCGCGCTCCACGGCGCGGATGCGGTCCGGCCGCTCCGGATGGCCGAGCGGCATCTGGTGATCGAGGGCGGCGGGATGGGACAGGTAGAGCGTGTTCATGCGGGGGCGCTCTCGGTCACGAGGCGGATGGGACAGGCGGAGCGTGGGACGGGTCGGGCATGGTCATGCGGGCCGCTCCCGGTTCTGGGGCCAGGAAAAGCGGGGGCGGAGAGGCCGTGGTCATGGAGGCGGGCTTCTAGGGCGCGCTTCGCGTCGGGCGCAGTTTCGCAGCCGCCGAACGGGCCGTCCATGCGGTTCTCAGGCAAAGTCGCAGCCACGTAACGGCCGTCCATGCATTCCTCGGGTGCTTCTCAGGCAACGTCGCGGCCATGCAGCGGGCCGTCCATGCGGTCCTCGGGCAAGGTCGCGGCCGCACGACAGGCTGTCCATGTGATCCTCGGGCAACACATTCTTAACCATAAACATGGCAGATTGCTCCCGAATCCGTGGTTGTTTCGCACAGCCATCGATCCCCGCGTTGCGTGAAGAATAAACAAAAGGCGGCCCATCTGTCGGAGCCGCGGCCCTGGGGTTTGATCTGATGCGTTTGCGCCACCTCGTTTGCCTGTCCGTTCTCGCCGCGGCCCTCGCGGGCTGCAATTACCAGGCGGTTCCCGATCCCGCTCTCTCGGCCCGCGATTCGGAATGGATGGCCCTCGTCCCGAAGGCCGAGGAGGATCCCATTTTCGCGCGCTACCTCGTGACCGACCCCACGGGCGAGGCGCCGGGCACCATCATGGTGGACACCAAGCAGCGCCTGCTCCACCTCGTCCTGGAGGGCGGCAAGGCCATGCGCTACGGGGTCACCGTGGGCGACGAGGCCTTCGGCTGGACCGGCACAGCCCGCATCGCCCGCAAGGCCGAGTGGCCGAGCTGGAATCCGCCGGCCGAGATGAAGCAGCGCTGGCCGCATGTGCGCCCCATGGAGGGCGGGCCCGCCAACCCGATGGGCGCCCGCGCCCTCTACCTCTTCGACGGCAACCGCGACACGCTCTACCGGATCCACGGCACCAACGAGCCCGAAAAGATCGGCCGCGCCGCCTCCTCGGGCTGCATCCGCATGCGCAACATCGACGTCGTGGACCTCTACAACCGCGTTCCGACGGGCGCCAAGGTCGTCGTTCGCTAGAGCCACGCGATCAGGGGGAAGACAGAGCCGATCCCACGTCAGGGGGAACAGCTCTAGGGACACCGCACGAGCAGAGCCGATCCCACGTCAGGGGAAACAGCTCTAGGGACACCGCACGAGCCTTGAGGGCGGGGCGAGACCCGCCCGCCTTCGATGGCTCCCCCTCGAGGCCCTGAGGTGGAGGCGCGAAACCGGCCCGGAGCATGGCATCGGGCCGGCGCGGGTGCTGCCCCTCAAGACAGGCGCGCGGGCGAACCAGCCTTGCCCGGGGGCTTCATCCGCTCCCGGCGCCATGTCGCCGGCGGCATCCCCATGGCCCGGTTGAAGGCCCGGTTGAACGCGGCCTCCGATTCGTAGCCGACCTCGAGCGCGATGGACGCGACCTTGTCGCTCGTCCGCATCAGCCGCGACGACGCCATCTGCATGCGCCAGCGCGCCAGATACTGCATCGGGGGCTGACCCACGAGCTGCGCGAAGCGCTCGTGCAGGGCGGTGCGGGACAGGCCCGTCCCACGGGCGAGCTCCTCCGTGGTCCAGGGATGGGCGGGGCGGGCGTGCAGCAGAGCCAGCGCCCGACCCACATGGGCGTCCCGAAGGCCTCCGAGCCAGCCGCCCTCGCCGTCGCCGAGGGTCGAGAGGTATCCCCGCACGGCTTCGACGAACATCATCTCGGCGAGGCGCGCCCGGAGCGCTTCCCCGCCGGGACGGGGCGTCGCCGTTTCAGTGACCGCGAGCCGGACCAGATCGGCGAGCGCGCCCCCGCCGGAGGGCACCATCAGCAGGCGGGGCAGCGCCTCGATCAGCGGGTTGAAGGGTCGGGAATCGCATCCGAGATAGCCGCATACGAACTGGGCCGCGGGTGTGCCGCCCTCGCCGAAACGGAGGACGAAGGGCAGGCTGTCGGGCGTCCCCTTCGGGGGCTCCGGCGGCGGCAGGGGCAATTCGCGTGCGCTCCGCAGAGCGTGGGGGTCCCCTTTCGGGAAGATGATGACGTCGCCCGGCTGAGCCCGGACGGGCTCCTCGTCGAGAAGGCCGACCCAGCATTCGCCCTCCGCGAGCACATGGAACTCCATCACGTGATCGGAGCTGGGGAATCGTGCCTTCGCGATGTCCTTGGATTCCGGCGACACCGCGACCCAGGGCGCGCTCGCTTCCACCCAATAGAACACGGCACCCGTCAGGCGGACCGCATGCAGGACTTCCGAGAGAACATCCGTGCTCATGGTTTTCCTCTCGTTCCGGCAGGCGGGGACGACCGGGTCCGATCCCCGGACGCAAGGTGGGGAGGACCGGCTGGGACGACCGGGCAAGATCCCCGGACGCAAGGTGAAGAGGAAAGAACGATCGGGCAACCCGGCCGGACGCAGGGTCAAGCAAGCCCGCGGGCGGGCTTCTAGAATTCTGCCTGCGCCGATTGAGGCGCCCACCCATAGCCTACCCCTGAGGAACCCGATCGATGACAATTCTTCAAGCGATGCCGCAGGCCCTGGAGCCCCGGCCGGTCGACCTTGCGGCCCTGAAGACCCGCCAGCACGCCGCATGGTCCTCCGGCGACTTCTCGGTGATCGGCACCACATTGCAGATCGTCGGCGAGTCCCTGTGCGAAGCCGTGGATCTGAGGTCGGGCGAGCGGGTGCTCGACGTTGCCGCCGGCAACGGGAACGCGACTCTCGCGGCCGCCCGCCGCTTTGCTGCGGTGACCTCCACGGATTACGTCCCGGTCCTCCTGGAGCGCAGCCGCGCCCGGGCCGAGGCCGAACGGCTGGAGGTCGCCTACCAGGTGGCCGATGCCGAAGCGCTGCCGTTCCCGGACGGACAATTCGACGTCGTCCTTTCGACCTTCGGGGTCATGTTCACGGCCGATCACGCCAAGGCTGCCGGCGAGATGCTGCGGGTGTGCCGCCCGGGCGGGCGCATCGGCCTCGCGAACTGGACGCCCCAGGGTCTCATCGGCGAGCTCTTCAAGGTCGTTGGCCGCCACGTGCCTCCGCCCCCAGGCGCGCCCTCGCCGGCCTATTGGGGCACGCGCCAGGGGCTCGAAGCCCTGTTCGGTCGGGGGGCGGTCGAAATCACCGCGATCGAGCGCGACTTCGTGTTCCGCTACCACTCGCCCCAGCATTGGGTCGACCTGTTCCGTGAATGGTACGGCCCGGTCCTGAAGGCTTTCGCGGCGCTCGACGCGGAAGGGCAGCGCGCCCTCAAGCACGACATCCTCGCCCTCCTGAACCGGTTCAACACCGCGCGGGACGGCACGCTCGTGGCACCGAGCGCCTATCTCGAAGTCGTCATCGTCCGCGCGGATTGAGCGGGCGCTTGGTGAATTTCGGCGCGGGTCGGCGTCAGGTCGACGGAACTGGGGCCTCGAGCGTCACGAGAACGATCTCGGGCGGAACCCCGAAACGCACCGGCATGATGCTGGTGCCGAGCCCGCCCGACACCACGAGGTGCCGTCCGCCCTCCACGACATGCCCGTAAGCATAGCGATTGCGGAACCGGGAGGGCACAACAGGAGAGTAGCCCAAGAGGCGCACCTGACCCCCATGAGTGTGGCCCGACAGGGTGAGCGCGACCCTCGCGGGCACCCGCGGGAAGATGTCTGGCTCGTGGGCCATCAGGATCGCGGGAGCGTCGTCGGTGACCTGTGCGAGGGTGCCGGGGAGATCATCCACCCCCCGCAAGGGGCGTCCGAGCAGCGCGAGTTGGTCGCTGAGGCCGAGAAGCCAGAAGGGCTGCCCGCCCTTCCTGAGGCTCAGCGCCTCGTTTTCGAGAACCGGGATGCCGACGCGCCGCAATTCCTGAGCCGCGATCACGGGCCCGGTGCGCCGTCGCTGCGCCGCGCGGTCGTCCCACCAGTCGTGATTGCCGAGGATCGCATAGGTCCCCAGCGGCGCTTTGAGGTGCTGCACGGTGTCGGCGAAGTCGCGCATCGCAACGGGCCGGGTCACGAAACGGTGCCCGGCGCCGTAATCGCCCAGGAGCAGGATGAGGTCGGTCCCGAGCGCATTGGCGGCCTCGACGATGGAGGCGACCCGCTCGAGGGACATGTGCGGCTCGCCGGCATGAACGTCGGCGATCACCGCGATGGTAAGGGAAAATCCGGACGGCCAGCCGGGGGGCTCGACCGCATAGCGGGTCACCCGAAGCCGATGCCCGGGTTCGACCCAGGCCCCATAGGCTCCGGTACCCGCAAGAGCGAGAGCCGAGCCGACGAGGCCTCGTAGGAAGCCGCGGCGGCTCAGCCAAGGAGACATGGACTTAGCCGATCACCGTTCCTTGCGCAGGATCGGGGGCAGCTCGCGGCGCTGCTCCGGGCGGGTGGCGCCGCCTTTGCCGGTGTGAACGGCCGCGGCGAGCGCCGGCAGGGCGAGCGGCTTGAAGGACGCGGCGGCGGCGACCCCTTGGCGGGCGGCCTCCCGGGCGGAGCGCTGTTTCTGGTCGAACGGACTGGATTGACCCATGGATCGTTTCCCCTCTCGGTATTCGGTTTTGCTGTCGGTTAGGCACTGGATTCGTCGCAGCACCGCGCATCATCGCGATGCCCGTGACCGCTTTTGGGCGGCCCCGTGACCATTCCCTGGCATGGCCGCACCTTGCTGCGGGGTGCTTAAGCACACGTTAAAGCCGTGGCCGATGCTGCAATCCCCATCGCGGAGCGGATGTCGTGAGATGTAATTTTAAGTTGCATCATAGACGAATGGGCAAGACCCTTTCATCTTGCGCAGTGTCCATGAGAAAAGCTAATGTCGAACAAGATATTAGGAGAGTTCTACCGTCTGAGTTTTACGCAAGAAGAACTGTTGAAGATCGATGATTGGCGCTGTCTAGACTTAGAATACACGACACGGTTCCAATCGGTCGCCGACCAAAACAACTGTTCTTCTTCAAGATAACGATCGGCGGCCGCGGTTTCGGAGCGGATACGAAGATCGGGTCCCTTGGGGAAAGACAGGTTCTTTCCTGCACCGCCCGCCGGCACGAGCTCCCGCGCTGAGCCGCTTCCTTCCCGAAAGCTTTTGGGAAGCGCCAGGGGGCGCTGCCGGACGGGGGCTTCGGGGCCTCATCCGATCGCATCGGATGGAGCCCGGCCCGCCTTTCCTCCACCGCATGATCGTGTCCGAAGGGCCTGCAGCCTTCCGGGCTCATGCTTCAGCCGCAAGGACCGGCCGGGGATCGCCCCGGTTCGTGAGAGTTCGTTTCGATGACCGCTTCCCCCCGTACCATGCAGTTCGCGATCGACGGCGAACCCGGCGCTCTCGTGACCATATCGGAGACCCCGGCGGGGGCGCTCTCGTTCACGATCGAGGTGCACGACACTATCGCGGAGCCCGGCGATACCGCGGACATCGCGGATCTGCGCGGCTTGTTCTTCCACGTCCGGGACGAGAGCCTGCTCCCAAAGCTGAAGATCTCCGGCCCGCACGTGACGAGTTCCCAGCTTGGCGCCGACGCGATCAAGACTGTCGGCGGCGACGTCAACATGGAGGGGCGCACGCCGTCGAATTACGATGTGGGCGTGGAGTTCGGGACCTCCGGGATCGGCAAGGACGACATCCGATCCACCACCTTCACGCTCGATTACGTGCCCGCCACCGGGGCGCCCGATATCGCGCTGAGTCTCGACCTCGTGGCGAACCAGTTCGTCGGCCTTCGTCTCACGAGCGTGAGCGACAACGGCGCAGGACGCGAATTGAGCCTCAAGCTCGTCGGAACGGCCCCGGCTCCGAAGCCCGCCGATACGGGCACCGGCGAGACCGGCGAACCGGATCCGGGAACGGGCGGGGCCGCCGGCGCGGGCACGGTCGAACCCTCGCTCCCGGCCGGAGGCAACTACGACGACCTGATCGAGGCCGGCGATGGCAACGACTGGATCCATGGCGGCCGGGGCAACGACGAAATCCAGGGCGAGGGCGGCGACGATCTCATCCAGGGCGGCACCGACAACGGCCGCGTCGTGCGAAGCGCCGGCGCCGCCGCGTTCGAGATCGGCGACAACCTCTACGGCAACGACGGTAACGACACCTTCGTGTACCGGGCGGGCGACGGCGTCGATCAGATCTGGGATTTCCAACCGGGCCTCGACATCATCGAGGCCGCGGACTTCGCCCTCTCTGACATCGAGGTCACCTACGTCAGGGAGGTGACGAATCGCATCCCGACGGATCCCCACAACAAGATCGCGATCATCTTCAAGAACGATCGGGGCGCGATCGTCTTCAACGACTTCCCCCATCCGGGCACGGGCCCCGCCATCGTGCTCGCGAACGGCGTCACCCTGTCGTCGCTGCAGCTCATTGCCATGGCCGAGGCAAACGCGGTCGCGTCGGGCGCGGCCCTGAATGCGACCGAGAACCCCACGGTTGCGAGCGGCCTTCAGGGCATCGACCGCTTCGGGCGCAACAACGGCACGGGGGAGGTCGAGTGGCTCACGGGCGCCGAGGGCAACGACCGCCTCTACGGCAACGAGGGCCTGAACCGTCTGGAGGGGCTTGCCGGAGACGACCAGCTCTATGGCGGCAATATCGGCGACGTCATGCTGGGAGGCGACGGCAACGACGACCTCTACAGCAACGGCGGCGACGATATCGTGGTCGGGGGCGCCGGCAACGACCGGATCTACGGCACGGGCGGCGCCGACATCCTCTACGGCGACGAGGAGGACGGCGCCATCATCTTCCTGGGCGGCTCCGGCGACAACGTCTTCGAGATCCTGAGCACCTCCGATCAGGTCTTCGAAGAGGCCGGGGGCGGCGTCGATATCGCCTACGTGAAGGCCGCGTCCTTCGCGCTCGGGGCGTCGAGTCATGTCGAGGTTCTGCGCTCGAGCGTGACCAGCGCGTCCGTGAACGTTCTGCTGGTGGGTTCCGACATCGCCAATTCGATCTTCGGCCATGCCGGCAAGGACACCCTGCGGGGCATGGGCGGAAACGACACGCTGCGAGGCGGGCAGGGGAACGACACCCTGGACGGCGGGCTCGGCAGCGACGCGCTGTTGGGCGAGACCGGCACCGACACCCTTCTCGGGGGCGAGGGCAACGACACCCTGCGCGGCGGCGCCGGTCGGGATATTCTCGAGGGCGGGGGCGGCCGCGATCGGATGCTCTACACGGCGCTGGCGGATTCCGGCGCCGCGCATGCCAGCCGGGACGTCGTCAAGGGCTTCACGCACGGGGTCAAGATCGACCTCTCGGCGCTCGATGCGAACACCACCCGTTCAGGCAACCAGGCTTTCGTCTGGTCGAGCGCCTTCACGGGCGTGGCGCGGCAACTCGTCGTGACGAAAACCCTCGATACGGCCAGCATCGACCATTACCTCGTCCGCGCCGACGTGAACGGCGACAAGCGCGCCGACTTCTCGATCCAGATCCAAGGCGCGCCGGAGCTCAACAAGCTCTACTCCTGGGATTTCGTGCTGTAGACCGGCTTCGCCGGACGAACGTCATTCCGCAACCTCGCATCGAACCCGCGGCGGTGCGGGGCCGGAGGACCGGCCCCGCTTGGGCTCAAGCCTCCGAATGGCTTTCGGCCTGAACGTTCTTCTTCCCGGATCGCGACCCCGGCTCGCGGATGCGGCCGATCTCCGGGCTCGCCAGAAGGGCCTCGACCTGGGGTCGCTCGACCGGCACCGCATCGCCGGCCGGATCCTGGAAGCGAAGCACCGCCACGCCACCCGGTATCCCGGTCACCGCGAAGCCGCCAACGATGTCGAACGCGCCGACCGGCCCCGCGATCGTGCCGGCGACCCGCGCCGACCCGCCGGCGCGATCGATGAGCAGGCGCTGCCCGTCGTCGAGTTCCGCGACGGCGATGGGCTGATCGGCAAAGCCGGGCAGCACGCCAAGGTGCTTCAGGCCGCGAAGTCCGGTTCCCTCCGCCCACGAGAGGGGCAGCGCGCCGCGCGAAACGGGCATCCGCTCCGCGAGGTTCAGTTCGCCATCGTCGCCGGGGGGCAACGGCTGCGGGTTGAACGCACCCAAATCGCCGTCGCCCCCGGGAGGAAGGGGCTGCGGGTTGAGGGCGCCGAGATCGCCGCCGGGAGGGAGCGGCTGCGGATTGAGCTCCGTCAACCGCTCGCTCTGGATGCCGAGCGAACCCACGACGTGGCGGGTCGCGCCGCGCGCCGCGCGGGTCGCGACTTCGATCCCACCGGTCTGCGTCGGCTTGGGAGCATCCGCGAGTTCGCCGGTCAGCTTGACGTGCGGGGTGAAGACGGCCGTGTCGACGCTCACATGCCGCGCGAGAGGCCGCCCGTTCGCCCGTTCGAGGAGGGCGGGGGAGGATCGCGCAGCCAGGGGCAGGAAGACCGGGAGGGCGAGGCGGCCTTCCCCATCGGCCACGGCCTCGATGCTGTGGCTCGCCGAGCGGAATCGCACGAACTCGCCGGCATCGAGGCCCTGCAGCCGCACGAGCTGCACGATGAGCCCGCCCGATTCCCGGAGGAAGGTCGCCCAACCGGGATCTTCCTTGGGTGGAGGGATGAAGTCGTCCTTCTCGAAATGCCAGCCGATACCCCAGCGGCCGCGCCCCCGCGGGACCGTCATGAGGCAATCGGGCAGGTAATCGTCGCGCACGTCGAGGAGGCGTCCGTTCGCATCCACCTTGGGCTTCGGCGGCTGTCCGAGATCGACGAGGCGAACGCCCCGCGGGGTCCGGATCACCAGGGTCATCGGCTGCGTCATGGCGCCGCCCACCGCATAGGGCAGGGTGACCCGGATCTCGGCGTCCTCGGCGACCGTTCCGGGCGGGGGCGCATCGACGTAGCCCTCGAACGTCTTCCCGGGCGTGCGGATCTCCACCGCGCAGATCCTGCCGGCGCCTTCGATCTCCACCTGCGCGATCACCTCGGTGTTGTGGATCGTCGGAGGTTCGCGCGAGGGGGCGCCGCTCCCGGACTTGGCGAGCTTCGAGCAAACCTGGAGCCGCCGGGGCATTCCGAACCGGGACACTCGGATCTCGAAGGCCCGCTCGGCCGGCTGCCTCACCTGCACGCGCCCACCGAGGACGACGCCCGCATTCGACGGGACGAGCGTATCGTACCGGAACGTGACATCCGGGAAGCCGATCGGCTGCAGGGGCTGATCGATCACGAAGCTCTGCGGGCCGGTTGCGGTGCCGCCGATCCGCACGGGGTCGAAGGCGTCGGAGACGACATCCGCGATCGCCTGCTCCGCGATGGCTTCGAGGAAACCCGGCAGGGGACCGAGGAAGGCGTGAACCGACCAAGCGCAATTCAAGCGAAGCAGGGGCGAGGCTCCCGACAGAAGCTGGAAGTCGCACAGGAGCTTCCCCTCGAAGCGGAATTCCTGCCCCAGGACCGAGGTGCCGGCGCCGGTCGTCACCCGCACGCGGGGCAGGGAGCCCTGCGGCTCGAAGACAGCGTCGATATTCACGCCCGGCAGCTTCGCGGCGACCTGGGGTGCGATGCGGTCTCGGATCGAGCGGGCGAGCGCGTCGCCGCTGATGAACACGCCCCAGGCCTGCCCGGCGGCGAGACGGTTGCCGGGTGCGCCCGACGGGTCGAGGCGCATGGCGACGACGCCGTTCACGAGAACGGTGTCGGCTGCCTGGAAGGTCCGGAAGCCGAGCCCCCAGAACAGGTTCGTGAGATCGAGCGACGATGCGGGCAGAGCGTTGAGGAGTTCTTGGGCTACGGCCCTGGCGCGGTTCCCGAGCAGGCCTCCGATCGGGCCGAGGTTCGGCTCCTGGACCGCGAGGTCGAGGGTCACGCGGGTGAACGCGCCGTTTGCAGGGTTGGGCTGGGCGAGCAGGAGCCGCGGCCGTGCCGCGAAGACGATGCGGCCTGCGGGCTGCGCGGTGCCGTTCGGAACTCCGTTCGGCGCCGCAAGGAGATTGGCATCCGTGACGACGAAGACCTCGACGGGAACGCGCAACTCCACGCCTCCCGGCACGGCCAGCAATGTGGTCTCGTTCGCCACGACGTCGAGACGATCGATGGAGAGGCCGGGAATGCTCGGCGCGCAGGCGGTCCGGAGACCTCGCTGCAGCGATCGGGCCGTTAGGGCCGCGAGCGAATCCGCGCGGATTTGCAGTTCAACACCCATTAAAAGACCTCCTGCCAAAGCCGCTTCGGCGCGGCGTTGGGGAGGCTGGGCCAGGGGAGCGAGAACCGCTTCCCCCGAACGAGTGAGCCGTGGACGACGTGAATATGCCCCTTCTCTCGGCCTGGAGCGCCTTCACGACGGGCGCTTAACGCCCGCGCCGCCGGAGCATCGCGCTACCCTTCGCTGCCAGAGGAGATTCTTGCGCTCACGGCCTGCGCTGCCAGAGCACTGCGCCCTCTCCGCAGACGATGGGTGCCCTCACGGTCCGCGCTGCCAGGGCGCCCCCGAGGCTCTTCAGGGCCGGCGCTGCCACAGTACTGCGCCCTCGAAGGAGAACACCTCCTCGCCATGCTGGTTGACGCCGCTGTTGCGGTGGGAGGCGATGCCCCAGCCGGGACGGTTCGCGGAGGGGCGGGCGCCCGTCAGGGTGGAGCTGTAGGCGACCGTGTCGCCCGCATAGACGGGCTTTACCCAGCGCAAGTTCCGGAAACCCGGCGAGGGGCCGAGTTCGGCGGGGGTCTCGCCCCGTCGGATCGCCTCGTCCCGGCAGCGCTGGCGGTGGTCGACCATGAGCCGCATCCAGGCCGAGCCCGTGTGCCAGCCGGATGCGCACAGGCCCCCGAAGGCGGTCTGCCGCGCGGCTTCCGGATCGACATGGAAGATCTGCGGGTCGAAGGCCTTCGCGAAGCGGATGATGGCGTCGGGCTCGAAGGTCACGGCGCCGAGTTCCGTCACGGCGCCGACCTCCAGGTCCTCCAGGAAGGGGCTCGCGACCGGCAGGGCCGCGACGTCGGTGGCGGGCGGTGGCGCGACGCGGGGTGCCGCATGGTCCGGCCTCGACAAGGCCCGCGGCGGCCAGGGGTTTCCCCGCCGCCCGATCATGATCCAGTTCGTCTGCCCGAGCACCGCCTCGCCGCGGGGGTTGCGCACCTTGGTCTCGAAGCGGACGAGCCCCATCTCGGGGCGGCTCTTCGACTCCTTCGTACCGATCACCTTGAGCTCGGCTTCGACGGCTTCTCCCGGCAGGACCGGACGAAGCCAGCGGACCTCCTCGACCCCCGGGGCCCCCATGGATGCCGCATCGAGCAGGAACCCGTCCGCGAGAAGGCGCATGGTCAGCGAGCAGGTGTGCCAGCCCGAGGCGATGAGCCGCCCCGTGAAGGTAGCCTTCGCGGCCTCCTCGTCGGTGTGGAAGGGCTGCGGGTCGAATTCCCGCGCGAAGGCGACGATCTCGCCCTTCGTGACCGGCACGGGACCGGCCTTGCAGGACCATTCGGGAGTGAAATCTTCGAAGAACAGGCGGGGCATCGGCGAACCTTCTGACAGCCCCGCCTAGCACAGGCTCTGCCAGGGAGTCAGGCGTAAACGCCTCCGCCGCGCCCTCCCTCTCCCCGCTTGCGGGGAGAGGGAGGGCGCCCGCGGGAAAGGACCCGCGGGAAAGGAAAGGGGTGCAGCCCCTTTAAGGCGTGAACTCGCCTGCGGCCTTGTGGGCGAGACGGATCGGCTCGGGGAGGCGGTAGCGGGGAGAGCAGCGCAGAACCAGCTCCGCGGCCGTGGGGATGTCGGCGAGGTGGCCGGGGGAGATGAACATCGGGTTCTTGGCCGTTCGGGTGCGCAACGCCACCCCGATCGTCTCGCCGCGATGGACGAGGGGCGCCCGGGAGCCCTTCTCCTCGCCGAGATCCCGGTAGCGCCCCGTGAGCAGGGTCTTGCCGCAGCCGATCGTGGGTCGGTTCAGCCACAGGCCCATATGGCTCGCGATCCCGCAGCGGCGCGGATGCGCGATGCCCATGCCGTCGAAGAGAAAAACGTCCGGCCGGGCTTTCAGCCGTTCGAACGCTTCCTCGAGAACCGGTCCCTCGCGAAAGGAGAGGAGGCCGGGAATGTAGGGGAAGGGGGTCGGGCGCCGGGCGAGAGCGGTCTCGACGACCCGGAACTCGGGAAAGGTCGCGATCACGACGGCGGCCTGGGACTGCCCGTCCTTCACGCTCACATCGACGCCCGCCACGAGCCCGACCCGATCGAGCGCGATCGGCCGGTCCGACACCACGTCCCGCCGCAGCTCGTTCTGGAGCGCGACGGCTTCCTCGGGCGTGAGATTCCAGGGGTGGCGGGGCGTCAGATTCATGGATTGCGGGAGACCGCCGCCCGGCCGGGGGCTCAGGCGTCGCCGCGGTCGCGGGTCACCAGCGACTTGACGCCGCTCACCATGAAGCCGGCCGCCACGACGAGACCGAGCACGAATTCCGAGGCACCAAGGCTCGACGATAGAACGGCCATGGTCACCTGACCGATGGTTTCAGGCATGGCAGACCTCCTGCCGGTCCAATGATCGGCAGGAGGTTCGGTTCCCGCAAGAGCTGGGGAGGGGAGGCTTCGCCGTGCAAGGCATGCCTGCGCGGGAGGCATGACTGCGGTCGGGTGCCGTTCGCGAGGAGGGTCCGCCGCGACCTCCCTCTCCCCGCGGGCGGGGAGAGGGGATGCGACCGCATGGTGAGGAATGGATGGATCAGGTGTTGAAGCGGAAATGCATGACGTCGCCGTCCTGCACCGTGTACTCCTTGCCCTCGAGGCGCAGCTTGCCGGCATCGCGGGCGCCGGCTTCGCCCTTGAGCTGCACGTAATCGGGGTAGGCGATGGTCTCGGCCCGGATGAAGCCCTTCTCGAAATCCGTATGGATCACGCCGGCGGCCTGCGGGGCGCGGGTGCCGCGGGTGATCGTCCAGGCGCGGGCCTCCTTGGGGCCGACGGTGAAATAGGTCACGAGGCCCAGGAGTTCGTAGCCGGCGCGGATCACCCGGTTGAGGCCGGGCTCGGTCAACCCGATCGCCTCAAGGTACTCGGCCTGCTCGGAGAGGGGCAGGACGGCGACCTCGCTCTCGATCTTGGCCGAGACCACCACGGCCTTCGCGCCCTCCTCCTTGGCGCGCGCGAACACCCGCTCGGAATAGGCATTGCCCTTGTCGGCCGAGGCCTCCTCGACGTTGCAGACGTAGAGAACGGGCTTCGACGAGAGAAGGCCGAGCATCTGGAACAGTCGCTCCTCCTCGGGCTTGCGCTCCACCATCCGGGCGGGCTGGCCCTCGCGCAGCAGGGGGAGCGAGCGGTTCACGAGGTCGAGGGTGTCCTTGGCCTCCTTGTCGTTGCCCTTCACCTTTTTCTCGAGCGCCGTGACGCGCTTCTCGAGGCTGTCGAGGTCGGCCAGCATCAGCTCGGTCTCGATGGTCTCGATATCGGCGATGGGGTCGATCTTGCCCTCGACATGGGTGATGTCGGTGTCCTCGAAGCAGCGCACCACATGGGCGATGGCATCGACCTCGCGGATATTGGCGAGGAACTGGTTGCCGAGCCCCTCCCCCTTGGAGGCGCCGCGCACGAGGCCGGCGATGTCCACGAAGGTGAGCCGCGTCGGAATGATCTGCGCCGAGCTCGCGATGCCGGCCAGCGCATCGAGCCGCTCATCCGGCACCGCCACGTCGCCGACATTCGGCTCGATGGTGCAGAACGGATAGTTCGCGGCCTGCGCGGCGGCGGTCTGCGTCAGCGCGTTGAAAAGGGTCGACTTGCCCACATTCGGCAGGCCGACGATGCCCATCTTGAAGCCCATGGTTCCTACATGTCTGTTTTGCGCCGGACTGCGCCGGGGGAGATGAGGGGCTCATAACCCCGGTCGATGCTGGCCCGAAAGGAGAAGTGCCGGCCATCGGGCAGCACATACCGTTGGCCGGTCTCCGATACAATGTGTCCGATGACGAGCTCCTTGATCGTCATGTCGTCCCGGAAGGCTGCGCGAACCAGCCAATCGTAGAACTCGTCCTCAAGGTCGATCGCAAGCCTCTTCGTGGCCACCTCCCACGTGTCCCTCTCACCCCCCTCAGGCCTTCTCGTCCGTCCACCCCCGCGCTTCCATGGCGAGGTGCACCTTGTTCTGGAAGCTCGCGTCGTCGCCCCGTGCCAGGAGCGCGGCGTGGTCCGCGATGGCGCGGGTGAGGTCGTCGACCCAGGGCTCGTCCGCCTTTGCGAAGTCGCCGAGGACATGGCGCTGCACCAGGGCCTTGTGGCCCGGATGCCCGATGCCGATGCGCACCCGGCGGTAATCGTTGCCGCAATGGGCCGTGATCGAGCGCAGCCCGTTATGGCCCGCATTGCCGCCCCCGGTCTTCACCCGGAGCTTGGCGGGCGGCAGGTCGAGTTCATCGTAGAACACCGTCACGTCGGCAAGGTCGATCTTGAAGAAGCCTTGAGCCTCGCGGACCGACCGCCCGGACTCGTTCATGTAGGTCTGGGGCTTGAGGAGCAGCACGCGCTCGGAGCCGATCGTCGCTTCCGCGGTCTCGCCCTGAAAGCGCCGCCGCCAGGGCGCCGCGTTGTGGGCGCGCGCGATCGCGTCCACGGCCATGAAGCCGATGTTGTGGCGGTTCTTGGCGTACTGACCGCCGGGATTGCCGAGGCCCACGAAGAGGCGCATCGCTCGAAGGGCTCCTCAAAACTTCCTCATGAAAAAGCGCTCCGGCCGGGGCCGGAGCGCTCGTGTTCGACCTCGAATGAGGGGAACGTCAGGCCTTGGCGGGCGCTGCCGCGGTCGCATCGGCCGCCGGGGCCGCCTCGGTGTCCTCGTTCATGCCCGAGGGGGCCACGATCGTCACGAGGGTGACGTTCTCCTGCGTGGCGGGCTTGGCGCCCTGAGGCAGGGTCACGTCCGCGAGGTGGAGCGACGAGCCGATGTCGAGGGTGGCCACCGACACGTCGATGGCGTCCGGGATCGCGTTCGTGGGGACGAGGAGTTCCACGGAGTGCTCGACGATCTGGAGCGCGCCGCCGCGCTTGAGGCCGGGCGACTTGTCCTGGTCGACCACGTGCACGGGCACCACGACCTTCACGGACTGGCCCTCGGCGAGGCGCAGGAAGTCCACGTGGAGGGGGAAGTCGCGCACGGGGTCGAGCTGGTAGTCGCGGGGAATGGCGCGGGTGGTGCGGCCGTCCACGTCGATCTCGAACACCGTGGTGAGGAAGTGGCCCGCGAAGATCAGCAGCCGGGTTTGATTGAAGTCGAGGGCGATCGGCTGGGCCGCCTCGCCGCCGCCATAGATGACGGCTGGAACCTGGCCCTGGCGACGAACGGCCCGGGCGGCCCCCTTACCGGCCCGGTCGCGCGCCACGGCCTTGATCTGCTTTGTTTCGCTCATGGTCGTGGTCCTTTGAAGTGACGTTCAGAAAGCGGAAGGCCGCCTCGCGGCGGCCGTTCCGGTCGGCGCCCGTGCCTCCAAGGGTGTCTGGCGGGCGCGGGGCGCGTATAGCGCCAAAGCGGCCGGGAGACAACCTCCGGCCTGCGGGCAGGGGCCGTTTCCGGCCCGGGCGGTGCCCCGCGGGTCCGCCCACACCGAAGCCTTTACCGCGCGGGTGCGACCTGCTCCACGGCTCCCACCATGGGCCGGCGGTGATAGGCCGTGTGCTCCTCGAAGACGGAGGCGAGGGCAATCGAGACCCGCCGGTTCCGGTGTCGCTTGAGCAGCGCCTCGCGCCGGGGATCCGTCGCGAAGACCTGAACGCTCCTGATGCCGGCGCGCACCTCTCCGCTCACCGCGCCTTTGAGGCAGACGGGCTCGTCGAGCTCCAAGGTCCAGAAGGGCGTCTTCTGCGCCTGGTAGGCGAAGGGCGGGAGGGTTCGGACGAGGCGCAACGTCCCGACGAGTGGCGAGGCCGGAGGCTGGCCGTTGTCCTCGAGGCAATCCATCGCCCGGGCGGTGCTCGGGACGGTAATCACAAGGGCCAAGAGGGCCGCAGTGACAGGGGCGGAGGCATGGCGCATGGCCAGGATTCTCATGCGGACCGGCCGCTGGGTCCAGGATCGAAAGTTGCCTCGGCCATCAAGGCGCCACGCAGCCGTCCCGAAGGATCAAACTGGTTGCGCTGCCCGCCGTATCTCAGTCGAACAAACTCGACACCGAGCTTTCCGCCGCCGTGCGGCCGATGGCTTCGCCGATGAGCGGCGCGATGGTGACGACGCGGATATTGCCGGCCACCTTCACGGCTTCCGTCGGCATGATCGAATCCGTGATCACGAGCTGCTTGAGCTTCGAGGAGGCGATGCGGGCCACCGCGCCGCCGGAGAGCACCCCGTGGGTGATGTAGGCGTAGACCTCGCGAGCCCCGTTCTTCAACAGGGCCTCGGCGGCGTTGCACAGGGTGCCGCCGGAATCCACGATGTCGTCGACGAGGATGCACGAGCGGCCTTCCACGTCGCCGATGATGTTCATGACCTCGCTCTCGCCCGCCCGCTCGCGGCGCTTGTCGACGATCGCGAGGGGCGCATCGATGCGCTTGGCGAGCGCGCGGGCGCGCACCACGCCGCCCACATCGGGCGACACCACCATGCGGGAGCCGCCGTCGAGGCGCTCCTTGATGTCGCGCACCATCACGGGAGCGGCGAAGAGGTTGTCGACGGGGATGTCGAAGAAGCCCTGGATCTGCCCGGCATGGAGATCGAGGGAGAGGATGCGGTCGACTCCCGCGCGGGTGATGAGATTGGCGACGAGCTTGGCTGAAATCGGCGTGCGGGGGCCGGGCTTCCGGTCCTGGCGGGCATAGCCGAAATACGGGATCACCGCGGTGACGCGGCGTGCCGAGGCGCGACGCAGCGCGTCGATGATGATCAGGAGCTCCATGAGGTGGTCGTTCGCCGGGTACGACGTGGATTGGACCACGAACACATCCTCGCCGCGCACGTTCTCCTGGATCTCGACGAACACCTCCATGTCGGCGAAGCGCTTCACCTGGCAGCGCGCCATCGGGATGCCGAGATAGGCCGCGATGGCCTCCGCGAGCGGACGGTTCGAGTTACCCGCGACGAGCTTCATGCCACCCTCGCGGGTGTGCGGGCGAACCGGCCGGCGGCGAGCGCGGGGTTGGGGTAACCCGCGACGAGCTTCGGGCCGTGCCGGCCCGAGGCAAGCGTAGAGGAGGGGTGACCCGCGACGAGCTTCATGCGGCTCTCTTCGACTGGAGCTTAGGATCGAAACGAGAAACCGGCCGCCGTGAGGAGCCCCCGCGGCCGAGTGCCCGGGGTCTTAGCAGCGATGCGGAACTGTCACAATACGAGGGCGCGCGCTTGTTGTCGCTTCCGCGGCGTGAGGTCTGCCCGGTCGCTACTGCCACGGGGTTGCGCCGCAGCCTGCCTGCGCCTCGACGGGGATCCGCTTCGACGCGTTGCCAGGAGCTATTCGACGGCGATCCGCTTCGACCCGTGACAGCGGCTACTGCGCCAGGGTTGCGCCGGAGCCCGCCGGCGCCTCGGCGGTGACCCGCTTCGACTCGCTCAAGAAGACGGCGATCTCGTCCATGCTCTCCGCGGCGAGCCGGGCGAGGGTGTCCTTGTCCAGGCCGGACCAGGGGTCCTGACCCGCCGTGCGGATGGGCTTTACGCCCGTGACGCGCTTCGCGCGGCGCTTGTCGGTATCGAACACGTCCCAGACATAGGCGAGTGCGGGCGCGCCCTGCGCGTCCGTTTCGGTCGAGAGATAGCCGCGCACCCGGTAGCGGGCCGGAGCGGCGCTGCTCGCGATCTCGACCTGACGGCGGGAGGCCGCGTTCATCATCTCGTCGGCGAGCGCCGAGCGCACCGGGGGGGGCGGCCCGTCCACGACCTCGAGCGCGATCGGCACCCCCGCGGGCGACCCGCCGAGGGACGAGAAGGACCCGCCGCCGCCGCCGCCGCTCTGGCAGGCACCAAGCGCCAGCACCGCCACAAAGGCGGCCAGCCGTACTCCCGAGATCCCGTAAGCCATGCGTGAAGCCCCCACCGTTGGTCTCGACCCTTGACGGGTTCTCGACGCTGCGGGGCTCTGAGAGCCCCCGTCGTTCTCTCGAACTTTAGGGATTTCTTAACCTCGCGGGCCGCCGAGGTCCAGCAAGGCGCCGCTCCGCAACGGAAGGTCGCGCGTTCGCGGTTAACGCGGGGACGTGCCTCGCCTGCGTCAGCGGATCGCGAGGTCGAGGCGCGGCAGGTTCACGGGCATCGGACCGTCTGGCCCCACCAACGAGGTGCGCCCGAGGCAGAGCGCCGTTTCGGTTTCCGAATCCATCAGGATCATGTGGGCGAAGAACACCATCCCGGGCTCGATGACCCAAGGGTTGTCCTCATAGAACATGGGCCAGTCCATCCAGGAGGGGGTGAACTTGGCCCCGAGCGAGTAGCCGCAGGCGTTGAGCCTGTGCCGGTCGAGTCCGTGCTCGGCGAAGACGCGCGCATGGGCCGCGAACACGTCGCCCGCCGTGCGTCCGGGGCGCATCTCGGCCTCGCAGGCGAGGAGCGCCTCCTCGGCGGCCCGATGATAGGCGAGGTGCTGGGGCCTCGGCTCGCCCACCACCACGGTCCGCATGATGGCGGCGTGGTAGTGCCGGTAGGCGCCGGCGAATTCGAGGGTGATCTGGTCGCTCGCATCGAGCGCCCGCCGCCCCGCCTTGTAGCGGCAGAGCAGGGCGTCGCGGCCCGACCCAATGATGAACTCGTTGCCGGGATAGTCGCCGCCGGCCCGGAAGATCGCCGCGTGCTGTGCGGCCAGGATCTCGCCCTCGTCGACGCCCGCCGCGATGAGCCCGAGCGCCGCCTCGTCTGCCGCATCCGACAGGGCGCCGGCCTTGCGGACATAGGCGAGTTCCTCATCCGACTTCACGGCCCTGAGGCGCGTGACGATGAGGGACGCGTCGGCGAGCGTCGCGATGCCATCGAACGCCGCTTCGAGCTTCTTCCCGTTCGAGGCCACGAGGCCATAGGCCTCGTATTCGATCCCGAGGCGCCCTCCCTGGAGCCCCATCCCGACCACGAGCGATTTGAGGTCCGCGGCCGGGTTCGCGTCCGCGGCGTCCTTCCAGATCCGGATGTCGCCGATCGTGGAGGTGTGCTGCGCCTGGCGCAGATCGGCCGAGCGGGTGAGAAGCGCCATGCGCCCGTCGGCCGCGACCACGAGGCTCTGGAAGAAGCAGAACCCGAACGTGTCGTAGCCCGTGAGCCAGTACATGGATTCCTGCTGGAACAGGAGGAGTCCGTCGAGCCCCTCCCGCGCCATGGCATCGAGCAGGGCGGCCTTGCGGCGGGCGAATTCCGTTTCAGTGAAATGGAGGGCCATGAGAGGGTCCTTTGCTGAAGTCATCGAGGGAAGGCAACGTCCCTCCCGCTAAACGGGGAAGGGGGAGATGTCGCTACGCCACCCTGACGCCCCGGATCCGGCCGGCGATCGCGTCGAGTCCCACGGCGATCAACCCATCCTGACGGCCTGTATCCGCCTCGCAAGCGCGTCGAGCGTCACCGCGATCAGCCCGGCGACGAGCCCCCAGAAGGCCGAACCGATGCCGAAGAGGGAAAGGCCCGATGCCGTGACCGCGAGGGTCAGGATCGCGGGAAAGCGCCGGCTCTCGTCGGCCATGGCGGTGCCGAGCGCACCGGCAAGCGCCCCCATGAGCCCGAGACCGGCGACCGTCTTGATGAGCGCCGCGGGAAGCGCCGAGATGAGCGCGATGAGCGCGCCGCCGAACAGGGCGAACAGGAAGTAGCAGAGGGCGTAGAACGGTCCCGTCATCCAGCGTTTCGCCGGATCAGGGTGGGTGTCGGGCCCGGTGCAGATCGCCGCCGAGATCGCCGCGAGGTTGCTGGTGCTGGCGCCCAGAAATGCGGTGACCACCGAAGCCAGGCCCGTGACGCCCAGGATCGAGCGCGTGGGCACCTCGCTGTAACCCGAGGCGCGCAGAACCGCGAAGCCCGGCAGGTTCTGCGAGGCCATGGTGACGAGGAAGAGCGGCAGGCCGAGGCCGATCAGGGCCTTGGGCTCGAAGCGCGGGGTCACGAGGGTCAGGGTCGAGAAGGGCGAGGCGATCTGGAGGGGCGCGGCAAGCCCGAACCCGAACGAGCCCGCAAGGCCCGCGGCGAGCACGGCCAACACCGCCATCGCGGGATTGAGCACCCGGGCGAGGAGGAACAGCCCGACGAGCGGCAGCACGAGCGAGGGCGAGGTTTGAGCGCTCTCGAACACCGCTACCACGAAGCGGATGATGACGCCCGCCAGCATCGCGGCCGCCACCGGGGCCGGGATGCGCTCGATCAGCCGCCCCACGGGCCTCACGAAGGCCGTCACGAGAATGAGCCCCCCGGCGAGAAGGAAGGCGCCGGCTGCGCTCTCCATCGTGAGCCCCGTCGAGGCGGCGATCAGAGCCGCTCCGGGAGTCGACCACGCCGTGATGATCGGCAGGCGGTGGCGGAGGCTCAGGAACCCGCTCGTCGCCATCATGGCAAGGCACAGCCCCGCGACCCAGGAGGAGGTCTGGTCCGCCGTCGCCCCGACGGCCTGCGCGGCCGCGATGACGATCGCCACGGTGCTCCCGAAGCCGACGAGCGAGGCCACGATGGCAGAGGTCACGATCGAGGCGCGCACGGCAGGGCTCCGGGAGGCGGGCCGCCGGTTTAGCTTGACGGCGCGCACCAATCCAGAGGGGGCACGGTCCGGTCGCTGCGCCGCGCGCAGGGTGGACACAAACCGCGCCAACCGCGGCTCGCAATCCCTCTCGCTGCCGCAATGCAACGGTCCCCGGAGGGAGGGAGACAGCGTTGCGCCAGCAACCGTGCCTCGTCAGTGCCCGTGCCCCACCGGCGCCCGTTCCCGGGTCGCGGCCAGCTTAGCGGTGGGGCAGACGGGACGTTACTTCGACGGGCTAGTTGCAAATGACTGGCAATTTCATATATTGACCTGTGAGACTCCCGAAAGCGTGATCGAGGCCCATGACCGACATTGCCCTCAAAGCCGGCCGCTGGTTCCGCGATGCTCCCCCCTGGGGCCGGCTTCGGGCGGAGTGGATGCTGATCGCCCTCGCGGTCATCGCCGGGCTCGTGGCGGCCGTGCCGGAGCTGCGCGAGGCGACCGTGACGTCGCTGAGCGACGCCTATGTGCAGGTGAGCGTTTTCGTGGCGCTCACGCTTGCCGTGTTCTACGGGCTGGAGCGAGGCGCCAACATCGATCTCGGCGAGGTGCTGCGCCGCCACCGGGCCTGGCAGGTGCCGATCGCTGCGCTTCTGGGGGCCACACCGGGTTGCGGGGCCGAAATCCTCCTCGTCACGCAATACACCCGCGGCTCCGTGAGCTTCGGGGCCATCGTGGCGACGCTGACCGCCACGATGGGCGATGCCGCGTTCCTCATCATCGCCAAGGATCCCCCCTCGGCCGCCATCGTGATCGGGCTCTGCACGGTCGCGGGCATCGTCATGGGCTACGTGATCAACCGGCTGCACCCCAACGGCCTCGGGATCCTGACCCGGGAAATCGAGGCGCGGGCGGTTTCCGCCTGCGAGGCCATGTTGCCCGAGCGGCCGAGCCTTCCCCGCCGGCTCGCGGAGGGCCTGTGGTTGGCGATCTTCGTCCCCGGGCTCGTGATCGGGATTTGCGGCTCCATGTTCCAGATGGACGTGGATTCCTGGTTCGGGCCCCTGAGCCACTCCGAGCCCGTCAAGTGGATCGGCTTTGCCGGTGCCGTGCTCGCCATCGCGATGTTCATCACGCGCCGCGATGCGAACGGCTATGGCGGCATCGACCCGCGCAGCACCATGGGCCTGCCGCCCGTGCGCCGCATGATCGTCGACACGAACTTCGTGACCTTCTGGGTGTTCCTCGGCCTCTTCGGCTACGAGTTCGTTTGCTATTGGACCGGGAACGGCATCACGAACTGGCTCCAGGCGAGCCATGCGGTGCTGCCCCTCGTGGCCACGGGCATCGGCCTCATCCCGGGCTGCGGGGTGATGATCCTCACCACCACCCTGTTCCTCAACAGCCAGATCCCGCTCTCGGCGCTGATCTCGGCCGCGGTCTCGACGGACGGCGACGCCCTCTTTCCCGCCATCGCGCTGGCGCCGCGGGCCGCATTGCTCGCCACGCTTTACACGGCGATTCCCGCCCTCATCATGGGCTACGGCTGGTACCTCCTGATGGAGTAGGGCGACGTCCGGCTCCGCCCCGGAGCCCGGCCGGCGCTCCCTTGTCCGGCGGCGTGACGGAAGGCCGCCGCCTGCCGCAAACCGCCTCCGTCTCCGATCCAAACGCGGCCAGCCTGCGTAGATCGGAGGCGCGGCTGGAGCCCTGGAAGGGTTCCAAAGTGCCGCCCTGCAGCTTATGTCGAGAGCCAACCAACGAGCGCGGTCGCAAGGGGCCGCGCTTGCGTTTGCGGGATCACCGGGATGAACACGATGGTCAATCCAGCCGCCCTGGAGCGGGACGTCTCGCGAGAGGGCGCCCGGGAAGGGGCCGAGGCGGCCGTGCGCCCCGCGGCTCATCCCGCGGTGCGGGCCGGGCGAATCGGCGTGCTCCTCATGAATCTCGGCACCCCGGAGGCCACCGACTACTGGTCCATGCGGCGCTACCTGAAGGAGTTCCTCTCCGACCGGCGGGTGATCGAGACGCCCCGGCTCCTGTGGTGGCCGCTCCTCAACGGCATCATTCTGACCACGCGCCCGGGCCGGAAGGGCCGGGACTATGCCACGATCTGGAACAACGACCGGAACGAGGGCCCCCTCAAGACCATCACGCGCGCGCAGGCCGAGAAGCTCGCCCGGCATCTCGAAGGCGAGGCCGGCGGCCGGGTGTCGGTCGATTGGGCCATGCGCTACGGACAGCCGGAGGTGCGCCAGCGGATCCAGGCCCTCCTCGACCAGGGCTGCGACCGGATCCTGCTCGTGCCCCTCTATCCCCAGTACTCGGCCGCCACCTCGGCGACTGCCTGCGACCAGGCGTTCCGGGCGCTCATGGACATGCGCTGGCAACCCGCCGTGCGGGTCTCGCCGCCCTACCATGACGACCCCGTCTATATCGACGCGATCGTCTCCTCCATGAAGGCCGAACTCGCCAAGCTCCCCTTCGAGCCGGAAGTGGTTCTCGTCTCGTTCCACGGAGTCCCGAAGGAGTATCTCCTGAAGGGCGACCCCTATCACTGCCATTGCGTGAAAACCTGGCGCCTCATGCGGGAGGCCACGGGCTGGTCGCCGGAGCGGCTCCGCATGAGCTTCCAGTCCCGCTTCGGCACCGCCGAATGGCTCAAGCCCTACACGGACGAGACCGTGAAGGGCTTAGGCGAGAGCGGCGTGAAGCGCATGGCGATCGTGGCGCCGGGCTTCTCGGCGGATTGCTTGGAGACCCTGGAAGAGCTCGACGGCGAAAACCGCGAGATCTTCATGCATCACGGGGGCGAGCAATTCGCCTACCTGCCCTGCCTCAACGATTCCGAGGAGGGCATGCGCGTGATCCGCGGCATCGTGGAGCGGGAGCTGCAGGGCTGGCTCTGAGCGCGGCGACCCGCTGAATCCTCCCGAGGGCCGCGGTTGAAGACCGAAAACCTGGAGTGCGATCCCGCTGCTCGGCGCCACCGGAGATGACACGGGGCCCATTCCCGCAGGGATGGAGCCAACCGTTGCCCTGAAGCCTCGCATTTTCCCTTGCTCTGGCCCGGAAGACGGGGCTCCTATGCCGGAAAGAGGGCCGAAGCGCCCTCAACCAGAAGGGGCCCTCATGCCGTTCTCGATCGGCTACGACGTTTTCGTCATCGCATTCGTGCTGCTCGTCGTCGTCACCATCGCGATGGGGGTGCGCACCATCCCGCAGGGCTATGCCTACACGGTCGAGCGATTCGGGCGCTACGCCCGGACGTTGAGCCCGGGCCTCGGCCTGATCGTCCCCTATGTCGAGCGCATCAGCCAGAAGGTGAACGTCATGGAGCAGGTGCTCGACGTGCCGTCCCAGGAGGCCTTCACCCGCGACAATGCGGGCGTCACCATCGACGCCGCCGCCTTCTACCAGGTCATGGACGCGGCCCGTGCCTCCTATGAGGTCACCGATCTGCAACTCGCGCTCCTCACCCTCACGATGACGAATATCCGGACCGTGGTGGGCTCCATGGATCTCGACCAACTCCTCTCCCATCGCGACGAGATCAACGAGCGGCTCCTGCGCGTCATGGATGCCGCGGCCTCGCCCTGGGGCGTGAAGGTCACCCGCATCGAGATCAAGGACATCCTGCCGCCGGCCGACCTTGCGGGCGCCATGGCGCGCCAGATGAAGGCCGAGCGCGAGAAGCGCGCCGCAGTGCTCGAGGCCGAAGGCCTGCGCCAGGCCGAGATCCTGCGCGCCGAAGGCCACAAGCAATCCGAAATCCTGGCCGCCGAGGGGCGCCGGGAGGCGGCCTACCGTGACGCCGAAGCCCGCGAGCGCCTCGCCGAGGCGGAGGCCAAGGCTACCGCCATGGTGAGCGAAGCCATCGCCCGCGGCGATCTTGCCGGCGCCAATTACCTCGTGGCCGAGAAATACGTCGAGGCGCTGCGCGCCATCGCGACCGCCCCGAACCAGAAGGTCGTGATCGTGCCGATCGAGGCCGCGAGCCTCGCGGGCACCCTCGGGGGCATCGCGGAACTCACCCGCTCGGTCTTCGGGGAGGGCGCGTCGCGCTCCCTGACGGGGCCCGGGGGCTCCCGCAGCGTGCCACCCATCCAGCCTTCGGGCGGGCAGGGATAAGGCGCCATGATCGCCGAATGGATCGGCAGCCTTGGGGCCTGGGCCTGGATCATCCTCGGAGTCGTGCTGATCGGCCTCGAACTCGTCGCGCCCGGCGCGTTTCTCCTCTGGCTTGGGCTTGCCGCCATCCTGACGGGGCTTGTCGACGGCTGGGCGGGCCTGAGCTGGCAGGCCGCGTGGCTCGTCTTCGCGGCGCTCTCGGTGGCCTCCGTGCTGATCGGGCGCAGCGTCAACCGGCTCGGGCCTCGGGACGAAGCCGGTCTCCTCAACCGGCGCGGGGAAGCGCTGACCGGACGCGTCTTCACCCTCGAGGCTCCCATCGTGGCCGGCGAGGGGCGGGTGCGGATCGACGACAGCTCCTGGCGGGTCGTCGGCCCGGACACTCCCGCGGGCGGGCGGGTCCGCGTCACGCGGGTCGATGGGGCGACGCTGATCGTGGTCGCGGAATAGCGTCCCTTCCTTGTGTCGGAGGGATTACGCGACGCCGGCCCGCAGGAGGTCGAGCACGTGGACGAGGCCCACGGGCCTGCCGGCCTCGGCCACGATGAGGGCCCCCTTCTTCTTCGATTCCACGATCTCCAGCGCTTCGGCGAGGAGCATGTCGGGGGGGATCGTGAGGGGGGAGCGGGTCATCACCTCGTCGACGGCCCGCGAGAGAAGGTCGTTGCTGAGATGCCGCCGCAGATCGCCGTCGGTGATGATTCCGGCAAGCCGCCCGTCCGCCTCGACCACGATCACGCAGCCGAAGCTCTTCTCCGATTGCACCGCCAGCGCGGGCCCCATCAGCGTGCCGGTCGTGACGACGGGCAGGCGCTCGCCCACATGCATCACGTCACGGACGAGCTTGAGCTGGGCGCCGAGCTTGCCGCCGGGATGGAAGACGCGGAAATGCTCCGCCGTGAAGCCGCGCCGCTCCAGGAGCGCGATGGCAAGCGCATCGCCGAGGGCGAGCTGCATGGTCGTGGAGGTCGTGGGGGCGAGGCCGTTCGGGCAGGCCTCCCCGGCCTTCGGCAGGGTGAGGCAGAGATCCGCCTGGCGACCGAGCGCCGAATCGGGGTTCGACGTGAACGCGATGAGGGGGACCCGGAAGCGCTTCGCATAGGCGATGAGATCCGCAAGCTCCCTGGCCTCGCCCGACCACGAGAGGGCGACGATCACGTCCTCGGGCTGGATCATCCCGAGGTCGCCGTGACTCGCTTCCGCCGGGTGCACGTAATGGGCCGGGGCGCCAGTCGAGGCGAAGGTCGCGGCGATCTTGCGCGCCACGTGACCCGACTTGCCCATGCCGGTGACGATGATGCGTCCCCTCGCCCCTGCCAGGCGCTCCACGGCCGCGGCAAAGACGTCCCCGAGCCCGTTACCGATGGCATCCATGAGCGCGGTGAGGCCCTCCCGCTCGGTCGAGAGGGTCCGGATCGCGGAGACCACCGCCTGCCGGGCGGGGTCGGTCTTGAGACTAGCAAGCGCCATCATCGGGGCTCTACCACAGCGGGCGTGACGAGGCGACCTGGACGGGTGCGGCGGAGCGGCCCGGCTTCGCCGTGCCCTCCCTCTCCCCGCCGGCCCTCGGGTGCTCCCGAGGTCCGCAACCGGGAACGCAAGTCGGGAACACCCGACTTGCGCCAGGGAGAGGGGATCAGGGCGTGGCGGCTCAGGCGCCTTTGAGGAAGGCCTCCAGCTCCTGCCGGAAGCCGGCTCCGAGCTCCTCCCGGTCGAGCGCGTAGGCCACGTTCGCCATCAGGAAGCCGATCTTCGATCCGGTGTCGTAGGTCCTGCCCTGGTACTTCATGCCGTAGAATTTCTGGCTTCCCATGAGCCGGATCATGGCGTCCGTGAGCTGGATCTCGCCGCCAGCGCCCTTCTCCTGGCTGGAGAGGATGTCGAAGATCTCGGGCTGCAGGATGTAGCGCCCCGAGATGATGTAGTTCGAGGGGGCCGTGCCCTTCGGGGGCTTCTCGACCATCCCGGTGATCTCGAAGGTCTGCCCGAATTCCTCGCCCACGGAGACGATGCCGTATTGATGGGTCTGGTCGTGGGGCACCTCCTCGACCGCGATCACGTTGCCGCCATGCCGGTCGTAGGCCGCGAGCATCTGCTCCATGGAGCCCCGGCTCAGCATGTCGGGGAGGAGCACCGCGAAGGGCTCGTCGCCCACGATCTCCCGGGCGCACCACACCGCGTGGCCGAGGCCGAGCGGCGCCTGCTGGCGGGTGAAGCTCGTCTGGCCGGCCTGGGGCAAGTCCTGGGTGAGGCTCTCCAGCTCCTTGGTCTTGCTCCGCTTCTCCAGCGTCTCGTTGAGCTCGTAGGCGATGTCGAAATGGTCTTCGATCACAGCCTTGTTGCGCCCCGTCACGAAGATGAAATGCTCGATCCCGGCGGCCTTGGCCTCGTCGACGACATGCTGCACCACGGGACGGTCGACCACCGTCATCATCTCTTTCGGGACCGCTTTCGTGGCGGGAAGGAACCGGGTGCCGAGGCCGGCGACAGGGAGAACAGCTTTGCGGATGCGCTTCATCGAGGGGCCATGCTGAGGGGAGCGGGAAGGGGAGGGCTTTGCCCCATCCAAGACAGCGGATGAGGCCGCGCTGTCAAGATTCAGGGTGGAGGCGGGGTTAAGGTGGGGGCAAGCCATGATGGGAGGCCACCGGCTTCCGGCTGTGCTATGCTAGTCGACGGCAGACCCTGGATTGCAGTATGGCTCGGGACGAAGTCAGGTCTCCCCGGGAATGCCCGATCGACCATGCCGATGGACCTCAAACCAACGGTGAGCGTTTGTTGAAGCGGGCCTTGCGGCCTCTCGCGGCCTTGAGCGCGTGGTTGTTCGCGCTCGGCATGCCTTCCTACAGGAGAACATGAGACATGACGGTTCTGGTCACGGGCGGTGCGGGCTATATCGGCAGCCACATGGTGCTGGAATTGCTCGACGCCGGCGAGCGGGTGGTGGTTCTGGACGATCTCTCCACCGGGTTCCGCTGGGCTGTGCCCGGAGAGGCCACTTTCGTGACGGGCGACAGCGGCGACCAAGCCCTCGTGACGCGCCTCATCGACGAGCACGGGATCGAGAGCATCCTGCACTTCGCGGCCAAGATCGTGGTGCCGGAATCCGTCACAGATCCGCTCGCCTATTATCTCAACAATACGGTGAAGAGCCGGGCCCTCATCGAGGCTGCCGTCAAGCGGGGCGTGAAGAACTTCATCTTCTCGTCCACGGCCTCGGTCTACGGCAATGCCGATGCGAGCCTCCTCGACGAGGGCCTCACGCCTGCGCCCATCAATCCCTATGGGCGCAGCAAGCTCATGACGGAATGGATGCTCGAGGATGCCGCCCGCGCCCACGGGCTCTCCTACGTGGTGCTGCGCTACTTCAACGTGGCCGGCGCCGACCCGAACGGCCGCTCCGGCCAGTCCACCCCGACCGCCACGCACCTCATCAAGGTGGCCGCGCAGGTGGCGCTCGGCCAGCGCTCGCATCTCGACGTGTTCGGCACCGACTATCAGACCACCGACGGAACCTGCATCCGCGACTACGTTCAGGTGAACGACCTCGCGACGGCCCATCTCGCGGCCCTCAACCATCTCAGGCAGGGCGGCGAAAGCACGGTGATGAATTGCGGCTATGGCCACGGCGCCTCGGTCCTGGAGGTCGTCGATGTGGTCAAGCGGGTCTCGGGTGTGAACTTCGAGGTGCGCCTCGCCGGCCGCCGCGAGGGCGATCCCGCGGCCCTTGTCGCCAAGGTGGACCGGATCCGCGGCCTCGGCTGGGTGCCGAAATACGACGACCTCGAGACCATCGTGGACCAGGCGCTCCGCTGGGAGCACAAACTCGCAGACCGCAAGGCCGCCTGAGTCGTCACGTCTGCGCCCTTGCATCCCCTCTGCCCGCTTGCACTCCCTCTCCCCGCTTGCGGGGAGAGGGTTTGCGCCGCTTGCGGGGAGAGGGGACAAGCCGCGCCGCCGAGGCTTTCCTGACAATCCCGTGAAGAGCCCCTCGGGAGCGCTCGATAATTGCGCCCCCTTGGACTGCCTTCAATCGGCCGTTAACCGTCGTCATGTCGTCTGGAGGCGCCCATATCGGGGGTCCGCCCCAGACAACCAGAGCGACTGACATGCCTCGACCAGCCCTCGAGACGTGCCGCACACTTTGCGGTGCCCTTCTGATCGGCCTCGGCCTTCTGCCCATGGCAGCGCACGCCGAGACGATGGCGCCGCCGGCCCTTCGAGACGACTCCCCGCTGGTTTCCTTCGAAACCCCTGCCGTCACGGACCTCGACGTCGAGACCACCGGGACTGCCGGCTCCGCTCAAGCCGCCGAGTTCCGTCGCTTCGTCGAGGGGCTCTGGCTGGAGGCCAAGGCCCGAGGCGTCTCCCGTACGACCTTCGACGACGCGTTCCGGGACGTGCTGCCGGACGCCAAGATCGTCGCGCTGACCAAGAAGCAGTCCGAGTTCGTGCGCCCGATCTGGGACTACGTGAACGGTGCCATCTCGGCCCAGCGTCTCCAGCGCGGGGCGCAAGTCGCCACCGAATGGGCCGACAGCCTGGCGGCCGCCGAGCGCACCTACGGGGTGCCGCGCTCCGTGATCCTCGGGATCTGGGGCATGGAGACGAGTTACGGCAGCTTCACGGGCAACATCTACGTGGTGCGTGCCCTCGCGACTCTCGCCTTCACGGGCTACCGGGCCGACTTCTTCCGCGAGGAACTGCTGACCGCCCTGCAGATCCTGGAACAGGACCATGTGGACCGGAGCACCATGCTGGGCTCCTGGGCCGGCGCCATGGGACAGACCCAATTCATGCCCTCGAGCTTCATGAAGTTCGCGGTGGACGGCAACCGGGACGGGCGGCGGGATATCTGGGCCTCGGTGCCCGACGCCATCGCCTCGACGGCGAACTACCTCAAGCAGCAGGGCTGGCAGCCGGGTCTGCCCTGGGGCTTCGAGGTGCAGCTTCCCGACGGCTTCGACTTCCGCAACCTGCGCCAGGGCTTCCCGTCCTGGGCGAGCCTCGGCGTCCGCCGCATGGACGGCAAGGCCCTGCCGCGCTCCGGCGAGGCCAGCCTGTTCCTGCCCGGGGGAGCGAACGGCCCCGCCTTCCTGGTGACCGAGAACTATAACGTCATCAAGACCTACAACTCCTCGGACGCCTACGCCCTCGGCGTTGCCCATCTCGGCGACCAGGTCCTCGGCGGCGCTCCGATCCAGGGCTCCTGGCCTTTGAACGAGCCGCAACTCGACAAGGACCAGCGCCAGGAGGTCCAGCAGCGCCTCGCGGCGCTCGGTTTCTATGCCGGGGATGCGGACGGCAAGCATGGCTCCAAGACCCGGGAAGCGGTGCGGAACTTCCAGCTTCGGCGCGGTCTCACCGCGGATGGCTACGCCAACGTGGCGCTCCTGCAGCAACTCCGCGCGATCCGCTGAGGCCCACGGCTCTCCCCTTTTCCCGCGGGCGGGGAGGTGATCCCGAGGAGTGCCGACGCGGCGTCCCCTCTCCCCGCAGGCGGGGAGAGGGAATGCGGGGCCCCTATGGTCTGAAACAGAGGGGCCCCGAGTGTCGCGGTCCAACCCCTCTCGGGGCAACGTGACGCCCCCTGGAGCGGGACCTGACGGATGCGGCCGGGATTGTTATAAGGGGTCGATGGCCGACGCTGGTGGAAAGGGGTTTGATCGCCCATGCAGGTGAAAGCGCTTTTTGCCCTCGTGGGGGCCGGCTTCACGGTCCTGGCTGGCGCCGCGCCGGCGGGGGCCCAGTTTTTCGAGCGCCCGGTCGAGTATTACCGCCCCGCGCCACCGCCCGCCGGCTCCTACCGGCCTGCCCCGGGTGGCGGATATTACTATTATCCCGCTCAGCCCCAGCCCCAGCCACGCCGCAGGGTGCAGCCCCAGCCGCCACCTCAGCCCCAGGCCTCGCCGAATCCCTTCCGCCGCCTGTTCGGCATTGAGGACGAGCCGCCCCCGCGCGAGGTCGTGCAACCCCGGCTGGCACCGCGGCCCCGTCCCGCGCCCGTGATCGCCCGGCAGGAGAAGCCGAAGGTCGAACCGTCGACTTTCGTGATGGTGTTCGGCGATGCCTGGGCCGAGCTTGCGGGCCAGGGCCTTACGGAGGCCTTCGACGACATGCCGGATGTGGAGGTGTCCCGCAAAACCCGCGGCGACGGCGGCCTCGTGCGGATCGATGTCAGCGACTGGCCCAAGATCATCGAAGAGGCGGTCGGGAAGGTCCAGAAGCCCACGATCGCCGTGGTCATGATGGGGACCAACGACCGCCAGCCGATCCGCGAGGGCGAGACGAGCCACGAGGTGCTCTCGGAGCGCTGGCGGCAGGTCTATGCCGAGCGGGTGGACGCGGTCGTCAAGGCGCTCCGTGCCCGCAATCTGCCGGTCGTCTGGATCGGGGCGCCCCCGGCCAAGAACGAGAAGGCTTCCGCCGAGTTCATCGCGATCAACGAGATCTACCGCGACCGGGTGGAGCGGGCGGGCGGCACCTATGTGGATATCTGGCCGGGCTTCGTGGACGACGACAACCGCTATACCGCCTCCGGCCCGAACATCGCCGGCGACGTGGTGCGGCTGCGCGGCACCGAGGGCGTGAATTTCACCCGGGCCGGCGGCCGCAAGGTGGCCCATTTCGCGGATGTCGCCCTCAATAAGATCATCGAGGCGCAGAAATCCGGCACCGCCCTCGCCGCAGTCCCGGCGAGTCCAGCTGCATCTGGCACCGAGCCACCCAGCACGGCCACGCCGCCCGGCGGATCCCCGGCGGCTCTGGCCCCGGCGACTGGAGGAACCGCGGCCCCTCCTGCTGCGGCTCCGGCGCCCGCGGCTCCCGAGAAGCCGGTCGCGGGACCCGTCGTGCCTCTCACCCGGCCGGCCGTGGCCTCCGGGGGCACGCTGATCACGAGCCCGCCTCGCCTCGAAGGCGCCTCCGCCTCGCCGGCCCAGAAGGCGCTGCGCGAGGGCGTGGCTCCGTCGCCCCGCCCCGGACGAGCGGACGATTTCCGCTGGCCGGGAGGGTCGTGAGCCCGCGCCGACCCGTGAGAACGCGGCGCGGGTGAGTCACCCGCTTCGGGCCTGATCCCCTCAGGTCGGATGAGCTCGTGCGCCGCACGTCTTCTGCCGCCGGATGGTCTCGATCCGTGCGGTCTCCAACGCTTCGGGATCGTGCGCTAGAGCCGACTCCACATAGGAGGACGCAGCTCTCGTTTCCGAGCGGTCGCATGGTCTTCACGTGAGCCGGATCCAGCTCACGAGATCAACGCCCTAGACCGGCAGGATGCTGGCGCCCATGAGGTGCTCGTCGATGGCGCGCGCAGCCTGACGGCCTTCGCGGATCGCCCAGACGATGAGGGATTGGCCGCGGCGCATGTCGCCCGCCACGAACACCTTGTCGCTCGTGGTGCGGTAGTCGCGGTCGTTGGCGATCACGTTGCCGCGCCGGTCGAGATCGACGCCCGCCTGCTCGATGAGGCCCATCCTCACGGCTCCCGCGAAGCCGATCGCGATGAAGACGAGATCGGCCTTGATGACGAATTCGGCGCCCGGGATCGGCTGGCGGCGCTCGTCGGCGCGGGCGCATTTCACCCCCGTGACCCGGCCGTTCTTGCCCTCGACGCCCAAGGTGACGACCTGAAACTCGCGCTCGGCCCCCTCGGCCTGGCTCGATGACGTCCGCATCTTGGTGGGCCAATAGGGCCAGACCGCGAGCTTGTCCTCCCGCTCGGGCGGCTTCGGGCGGATGTCGAGCTGGGTGACCTGAAGCGCGCCCTGTCGGAAGGCGGTCCCGATGCAGTCGGAGGCCGTATCGCCGCCGCCGATCACTACGACGTGCTTGCCGGAGGCCAGGATCGGCTCGCCCAAGACCTCTTCCGAGCCCACGCGCTGGTTCGACTGGGTGAGATAGGGCATGGCATAGTGCACGCCCTTGAGGTCCTGACCCGGCAGCTTCGGATCGCGGGGATCCTCGGCGCCGCCGGTGAAGAGCACCGCGTCGAACTCGTTATGGAGGGAAGCGAAGGAGCGCGTCACGCCGATATCAACGCCGCAATGGAAGGTCACGCCCTCGGCCTCCATCTGCTTCACGCGCCGGTCGATGTGGTACTTCTCCATCTTGAAGTCCGGGATGCCGTAACGCAGCAGGCCCCCGGGCTTCGCCTGACGCTCGAACACATGGACGTCGTGGCCGACGCGCGCGAGCTGCTGGGCTGCGGCCATGCCGGCGGGGCCTGCGCCGATCACGGCCACGCGCTTGCCCGTGAGCTTCTCGGGGATCTCCGGCTTCACCCAGCCCATGTCCCAGGCCTTGTCGGCGATCGCCTGCTCGATAGTCTTGATCGTGACGGGCTGATTTTCGAGGTTGAGCGTGCAGGCTTCCTCGCAGGGCGCCGGGCAGACCCGCCCGGTGAATTCCGGGAAGTTGTTGGTGGAGTGAAGGTTGCGCGCCGCCTCCTCCCAATCGCCGTTGAAGACGAGGTCGTTCCAGTCCGGGATCTGATTATGGACCGGGCAGCCCGTCGGCCCATGGCAGAACGGGATGCCGCAATCCATGCAGCGCGCAGCCTGCTTCTTCAGGTCGTTGTCGTCGAGCGGCAGGGTGAACTCGCGGAAATGCCGCACGCGGTCGCCGGCGAGCTGATATTTCTGCTCCTGCCGGTCGTATTCGAGAAACCCTGTGACCTTGCCCATGGCGTTCTTCCGTCGTCCTGCTCGGGTCCGTGAGGACGCCGGCTATAGCCCCAAAACCTTCTCGCAGGCGCCGATCCAGCGCCGCACCCCCGGCCGCGACGCCAGGTCGAACCCGCCCTGGTGCGCGAGCCGGGTATAGGCGAGAAGCGCGATGTCCGCGACCGTCATGGTGTCGCCCACGAACCAGGGCCGGCCGTCGAGCATCCGCTCCATGAGATCGAGGGCGCGCTCACCGCGCTCCACCCGCCAGGCCTCGCGCTCGTCGAGGGAGCGGCCGAGATAGACCATGTGGTAGCGGGTCGTCGCGACATAGGGCTCGTGGGAGTACTGCTCCCAAAACAGCACCTCGTCGACCTTCGCCTGGAGGAACGGGTCCTCCGGCAGGAGCACGCTGCCGCGGGCGAGATAGCGGATGATGGCGTTCGACTGCGCAAGGCAGCGCCCGTCGGCGAATTCCACCACCGGAACTTGGCCCATGGGGCTTTTCGCGACGAACGCCTCCGTGCGGCTCTCACCCTTCGTGATGTCCACGGGGCACCACTCATAGGCAAGGCCGAGGTGATCGGCGACGTATTTCACCTTGAGGCAATTGCCGGAATTGAGATCGCCGTAGACGCGCATGGGGGCAGCGCGCCCCTGCGCGGGCATTGTCCGTTCGGCAAGATTGTCCATCGCTTCACCCCCACAGCAAACGGTATCCGGTGGCCGCGCTACGCCGCCACCGGGAAGCGGGCCGGCTCCAGGCCCGAAACCGCATCAGGAAAGCTCATGAACCGCTCCATCGCCGACATCCTGGCTTTCATAGACCTGGGAGATTCCCTCGACCTCGACACGGCTGACCCTGTAATTCGTCGTAACGTCCAACAAGGCGAGGATCGGCCTCGTACCGGACGAGCCGACCGCCCCATCCAAGAAGATGCTCACGTCCCCATCCGGATCGATCGACATGGCTTTCACGCGAAAACTGGAGGCCAGCGCATCGGCCTCGTGCGTGTCGATATCGCTCCCCGACAGCGAGCCCAGCGGCTCCGGGATCGCGGGCGCCGCGCGAGACGCCCCCGCCTCGGCCTCGATGCAAGCCAGCACGATCACGGCGATGTGCCGTTTGCATGTGGCGAAGTCGGCGAGAAGGTCGCAAAACGGACCCGTGATGGCATGGCCCAGTTCGGACGGCGCAAGCCAACACTCCAGGGGAAACCGTTCGCTGCCATAGGCGGACGCCGTCCCTCGCCAGACCTGCTTCTCGGGCGCGACCAGGGTCAGCGACGCGAGGGAGGCTCCGCCGTACTCCCGCGCCGATCTGGGGATTTCCCGCGACAACGCCGCCTCACTCGGCGGCCTGGAGCGTCCGGAAACGCTCCATTTCCTGGAGCGCCCGCCGGTACTCGACGGGCATCACCTTCACGAACTTGGTCCGCCAGGCCTGCCAGTCGTCGAGAATCGCCCGTGCGCGGGTCGAGCCCGTATAGGTGTGGTGGTTCGAGATGAGTTGCATGAGGCGCTCCTCGTCGGAGCCCGACATGTTGGCCATGATGTCGATGCGGCCCTTCGTTTCGAGGTCGCCGCCGTGATGGTGGAGGCGCTGCATGAGGTCTTCTTCCTCGGGCACCGGCTCGAGATCGACCATGGAAAGGTTGCAGCGCTTCGCGAACGTGCCGTCCTCGTCCAGCACATAGGCGATGCCGCCCGACATACCGGCCGCGAAGTTGCGGCCCGTCTGGCCGATCACGACCACGACGCCGCCCGTCATGTATTCGCAGCCGTGGTCGCCCGTGCCCTCCACGACCGCGATGGCGCCGGAATTGCGCACGGCGAAGCGCTCGCCCGCGACGCCGCGGAAGTAGCACTCGCCCGCGATGGCCCCGTAGAGCACCGTGTTGCCGACGACGATCGAGCGCTCGGGGGCTGCCTGCGAGGCCTCCGACGGGCGGATGATGAGCTTGCCGCCGGAGAGGCCCTTGCCGACATAATCGTTGGCGACGCCGTCGAGCACGACGGTGACGCCGGCGGCAAGCCAAGACCCGAAGCTCTGGCCCGCAGTGCCCTTGAGCTGGACCACGATGGTGTCGTCGGGGAGCCCGTCGTGGCCGTAACGCTTCGCGACTTCGCCGGAGAGCATGGCCCCGACCGTGCGGTCGGAGTTCTTGATCGCCTCCGCGATCGTCACGGCCTCGCCGTTCTCGAGCGCGGGCCGTGCCGCGGCAACGAGCCGACGATCCAGCACCTCGGCGATGGGGTGGACCTGGCGCTCCACGTGGCGGATCGCGACCTCGGGGCCGACCTCCGGCTTGTGGAAGAGCTTCGTGAAATCGAGGCCCTTCGCCTTCCAGTGGTCGATGGCAACCTTGCGGTCGAGGGCTTCCGATGAGCCGATCATCTCGTCGAAGGTGCGAAAGCCCATCTCGGCCATGAGCTGGCGCGCTTCGTCCGCCACGAAGAAGAAGTAGTTGATGACGTGCTCGGGCAGACCTTTGAAGCGCTTGCGCAGCACCGGATCCTGCGTGGCCACTCCCACCGGACAGGTGTTGAGGTGGCACTTCCTCATCATGATGCAGCCCGCCGCGATGAGCGGCGCGGTCGAGAAGCCGTATTCGTCGGCGCCGAGCAGCGCCGCGATCACGACGTCACGGCCCGTTCGCAACCCGCCGTCCGCCTGAATGGCGACGCGGCCGCGAAGCCTGTTCAGCACGAGGGTCTGCTGGGTTTCGGCGAGGCCGATCTCCCAAGGCGAGCCCGCATGTTTGAGGGATGTGAGCGGCGACGCGCCCGTGCCGCCCTCGAAGCCCGAGATCGTGATGTGATCCGCGCGCGCCTTGGCGACGCCCGCCGCCACGGTGCCGACGCCGACCTCCGAGACGAGCTTCACGGAGACGTCCGCAGCTGGGTTCACGTTCTTCAAGTCGAAGATGAGCTGCGCGAGATCCTCGATCGAGTAGATGTCGTGGTGCGGAGGGGGCGAGATGAGGCCGACCCCCGGCGTCGAATGGCGCACGCGGGCGATCTTCGCATCCACCTTGTGCCCCGGCAATTGTCCGCCTTCGCCGGGCTTCGCGCCTTGTGCGATCTTGATCTGCATCACGTCGGAATTCACGAGGTATTCCGTCGTGACCCCGAAGCGACCCGAGGCCACCTGCTTGATGGCCGAGCGCTTGGAGCGTCCGTCGGCGAGCGGGCGGAAGCGCTCCGGCTCCTCGCCGCCTTCGCCCGTGTTCGACTTCGCCCCGATGGCGTTCATGGCGAGCGCGAGCGTCTCGTGCGCCTCCTTGGAGATCGAGCCGAAGGACATGGCGCCCGTGGCGAAGCGCTTCACGATTTCGGCTGCGGGCTCCACCTCCTCGATCGTCACCGGGGAGCGGACGAGCTCGGCCGCGCTCTTCAGGCGGAAGAGGCCGCGGATGGTCTTGAGGTGGTTTTCCTGCTCGTTCACCAGGCGCGCATATTCCTCGTAACGCTCCTTCGCGTTGAGCCGCACCGCATGCTGGAGGGTCGCCACGGTGTCGGGGTTCCAGGCATGTTCCTCGCCGCGAAGGCGATAGGCGTATTCGCCGCCGACATCGAGGGCGCTTCGGTAGATCGGAGCATCGCCGAAGGCGTCGCGATGGCGGCGCACCGTCTCCTCGGCGACCTCGGCCATGCCGATGCCCTCGATGGTGGTGGCGGTGCCGAAGAAGTCCCGGTTCACGAAGTCCGAGCGCAGGCCCACCGCATCGAAGATCTGCGCCCCGCAATAGGACTGATACGTGGAGATGCCCATCTTGGACATCACCTTGAGGATGCCCTTGCCGATGGACTTGATGTAGCGCTTCACGGCCTCGTCCGGGTCGACCTCCGCGGGAAGCTCCCCACGGGCATGCATCTCGCCGATCGACTCGAAGGCGAGATACGGGTTGATGGCTTCCGCGCCGTAGCCGGCAAGGCACGCGAAGTGATGGATCTCGCGCGGCTCGCCCGATTCCACCACGAGACCGACCGACGTGCGAAGCCCCTTGCGGATGAGGTAGTTGTGCACCGCGGCCGTCGCGAGGAGCGCCGGGATCGGGATGCGATCCGGGCCCACCATCCGATCGGAGAGGATGATGATGTTGTAGCCCCCGTGCACCGCGGCTTCCGCCCGGTCGCAGAGGCGGTCGACGGACCCGTCCATCGCGGCCGCGCCGAGTTCGGCGGGATAGGTGATGTCGAGGGTCTTGGTGTCGAAGCGGTCCTCGAAATGGCCGATGCAGCGGATCTTCTCGAGATCCTCGTTCGTCAGGATCGGCTGGCGGACCTCAAGGCGCTTGCGGCGCGAGGTGCCCTCGAGGTCGAGGATGTTCGGCCGCGGCCCGATGAAGGACACGAGGCTCATGACGAGCTCCTCGCGGATCGGATCGATCGGCGGGTTCGTGACCTGGGCGAAGTTCTGCTTGAAGTATGTGTAGAGGAGCTTCGCCTTGTCGGAGAGCGCCGAAATCGGCGTGTCCGATCCCATGGAGCCCACGGCCTCCTGGCCCGTCACGGCCATGGGCTGCAGGAGGAGCTTGAGATCCTCCTGGGTGTAGCCGAAGGCCTGCTGGCGATCGAGAAGGCTCACATCCGTGCGCGACTCGCGGGCGCGGACGGATGGCAGATCCTCCAGCACGATCTGGGTGCGGCGGAGCCAGTCCTTGTAGGGGAGGGCGGTGGAGAGCTGACCCTTGATCTCGTCGTCCGAGACGATGCGGCCTTCTTCCAGGTCGATGAGGAGCATCTTGCCGGGTTGCAGGCGCCACTTCTCGACGATGCGCTCCTCCGGGATCGGCAGCACGCCCATCTCGGAGGCGAGCACCACGAGGCCGTCGTCGGTCACGAGGTAGCGGGCGGGACGCAGGCCGTTGCGGTCGAGGGTCGCGCCGATCTGGCGGCCGTCCGTGAAGCAGATCGCGGCCGGGCCGTCCCAGGGCTCCATGAGGGCGGCATGATACTCGTAGAAGGCGCGCCGCTCCTCGCCCATGAGCGGATTGCCGGCCCAGGCCTCCGGGATCAGCATCATCATGGCATGCGCGAGCGGATAGCCGCCGCGCACCAGGAATTCGAGGGCGTTGTCGAAGCAGGCGGTGTCGCTCTGGCCCTCGTAGGAGATCGGCCAGATCTTCGAGATGTCGTTGCCGAAGAGCTCGGAATCGACGGAGGCCTGCCGCGCCGCCATCCAGTTCACGTTACCCCGCAGCGTGTTGATCTCGCCGTTGTGGGCGACCATCCGGTAGGGATGGGCGAGCTGCCAGGTCGGGAAGGTGTTGGTCGCGAAACGCTGGTGCACGAGGGCGATGGCGCTCTCGAAGCGAGGATCCTGGAGGTCGAGGTAGTAGTCGCGCAATTGCGTGACGAGCACCATGCCCTTGTAGACCAGGGTGCGCGAGGACAGGCACACGGGATAATAGCCGGCGGTGCGCGGATCCTTCAGATTGTAGACCGCATTCGAGATCACCTTGCGGGCCAGAAACAGGCGGCGCTCGAAGGCGTCCTGATCCATGTCCTTCATCTTGCCGATGAAGATCTGGCGGTGCTTGGGCTCGGTGGCCTTCACGCTCACGCCGAGGTCCGTGTTGTCGACGGGAACCTCGCGCCAGCCGAGAAGCTGCAGGCCTTCGTCGGCGATCGCCTTGGTGACGATTTCCTCGACGATCCGGAAACCCTCCGGATCCTGCGGCATGAAGAGGTGGCCGACCCCGTATTCGCCGGCTTCCGGCAGCCAGATGCCGGCCTTGGCGCATTCGGCTGCAAAGAATCGGTGGGGAACCTGAACCAGGATGCCGCAGCCGTCGCCCATCTTGGGATCCGCGCCGACTGCGCCGCGGTGATCGAGATTTTCGAGGATCGAGAGGCCCTGCTCGACGATGGCGTGGCTACGCCGGTTCTTCATATCGGCGATGAAGCCGACGCCGCAGGAATCCCGCTCCCGGGCGGGGTCGTAGGCGCCCTGGGGCGCGGGCAGGCCGGGATCGCGCACCACAAGGGGGCTGAAGCCGGCGTCGCGCCTCGGAACAGTGCCGGACGCGGATTGTCCCTGCAGGTCCAGGCTCGTCTCCTGCGCGTCGCTCATGCGTCGTCCTCGCTTCAGTTCAAAGCAGATTTCACGGTCCGGATGCTCCCCCGAGCACCGGGCGGGGTCTCGACAAGCCCGAGGACGCGAGCGACCCCGGGCTTTCTTGGCAATCCAGGGGGTGGGCGTGTCTTCCGGTTGTGAAGCGCCCGCACCCTGCGGGCGTCTTGCAGCTGAACTTAAGCCGCGTGTGCCCGTTCCGCTCGCGTGTTGCGAGCGACCGTTTTGGGATCTCGTTTCGTCTGCACGAGGCGAAACATGACTATCCTCGAGGCTCCGGGCACGGCGATCGTCTCGCCATAGATGGGACAGTATCACTGTCCTAACTCAGCCGACGTTGCCAGAATTCGGATCGACATACAAGGGGGTTTCTCCCGTCCAAACGTCAAGATGTGTCGAATTCATGCGGCTGGACGCAACAAAGGTCACGGTAGAGGGGGCGAGCGCGAAACTCCGAGGCGTTTCCGGCCTCCCCGCTTGACACCGCGTCATGCCTGTTGCGCTCTGCGGCCGAACCGGAGCGCCTCGGGCCCTCGTGCCGCCGAGTTCCCGGGCCCGGCATCGGAGCGTCCCATGAACTTTGCCAGCGACAATATCGTCGGAGCCAGCCAACCCGTCCTCGACGCCCTGTTGCGGGCCAATGCCGGGCCTCTCGGGGCCTATGGCGGGGATGAGATCACCCGGCGGGTGGAAGCCACCTTCAGCCGCGTCTTCGAGCGCGAGGTTCACGTGTTTCTCGTTGCCACGGGCACCGCCGCCAACGCCCTGGCGCTTGCTGCCGCGGTCCCGCCCTGGGGACTCGCGGTCTGTCACCGGGAAGCCCATGTGATCGACGACGAATGCGGAGCGCCGGAATTCTTCATGCATGGCGCGAAGCTCGTCGGCCTGCCGGGCGTGGGTGCGAAGCTGTCCGCCGCCGTTGTTGCCGACTACCTCGACGGATTGCCGGCTTCGATCAAGCAGATGCCCCCGAAGGCAGTCTCGATCTCGCAGGTCACCGAAGGAGGCCTCGTCTACCGCCCCGACGAGATCGCCGCTTTGAGCGAGGTGTGCCGGTCCCGACATCTGACACTCCACATGGACGGGGCGCGCTTCGCCAATGCCCTCGTGGCCTTGGGCTGCAGCCCGGCCGAGATGACCTGGAAGAGCGGCGTCGACATCCTGTCCTTCGGGGGCACCAAGAACGGCTGCCTCATGGCCGAGGCCGTGGTGGTCTTCGAACCGGGGCTTGCCGAGAGCATCGCCTACCGCCGCAAGCGCGCGGGCCAGCTCATCTCCAAGGGCCGCCTGGTCTCGGCGCAGTTCGAGGGCTATTTCGCCGGCGACCACTGGCTCGACAATGCCCGGCACGCCAACCGCATGGCGGAGAGCCTGGGGGCGGGGCTCGCCTCGGTGCCGGGCGTGCGCTTTCCGTGGGCTCTCGAGGCGAACGAGTTGTTCCCGATCGTGCCCCGTGCTCTCGACGCTGCCCTCAAGGAGGCCGGAGTGTTCTACCACCCTTGGGCGACGGGAAGCCTGCCCGAGGGCGAGGCAGTCGGCCCGGACGAACTCCTGATCCGGCTCGTCACGTCCTTTGCCACGACGGAAGCGGAGGTGAGCCGGGTGCTCGACGTCGCCCGCGCTACCCTGCGGCGCGAAGCGGCGGAGTGATCCGCCTCAGGACCGCCGCAATCGGCCCCGACAACTGCATCCAACACGATTCGACCCGGCGCCCGCTCAACGAGGCTCCGGTTGGACGACCAGGACGAGACAAAACAAAAGCGCCCCGGATCAACCGGGGCGCTCTTCGTTTCAGCGGGGCTGAAGCGAAACGGATCGCTCGATCAGAGCTGCTCCCCTTCGGGGATTCAGCTCTTGTCCTTGGCTCGACGCGTTTTCTTCACGTGAGCCGGATCCACCTCACTCGAAAACGCTTTACGCGGCCTGCTGGGCCTCGGGCTTGGCCTCGATCGTCTGCGGCGCGCGGGCGGCGGAGATCGGGATCAGCTTCGGCTTCTTGGCCTCAGGGATCTGGCGCACCAGGTCCACATGGAGGAGGCCGTTCTCGAGAGCCGCGCCGGTCACCTGGACGCCGTCGGCGAGCTGGAAGCGACGCTCGAAGGAACGCGCCGCGATGCCCTGGTAGAGCACGTCGGCCTTGCGGTCCTCGGCAGTCTTCTTCTCACCGCGGAGCGTGAGCGCGTTCTCCTTCACCTCAATCGTGAGATCGGCTTCGGTGAAGCCGGCCACCGCCACCGAAATCCGGTAGGCGCTCTCGCCGGTGCGCTCGATGTTGTAGGGGGGATAAGAGGGGGCCGCATCGACGCTGACGAGCTGGTCGAGCATCGAGAAAAGGCGGTCGAAACCGACCGTGTTGCGGTAGAGGGGAGCAAGATCGAACTGTCGCATAGCATATCCTCCTTGAAGCGACATGCGGGATATCCGGGCCTCCCTGACAGGGCAGGACCGGGGCGTGCCGCCGTCGTGGCCGGCACATTGGGGAGGTGGTGATGGCGATATCGGGCGTCAAGAGCCTGGTGGCCTTTGGGGCGCCCCACGCTAGAATGCCGTGCGATCCCCTCTCGACCCGGTTCCCCCGTGCCCCCCGACAGTACTCCCCACAACCCGGCCGCCGACCAGCCCGCGCCCGAACCGGCCGGCGGGACCGCGAGCCAGCCCGGGGTTCTCGGACGGCATGGAGCCGTGCCCGAGCTCTACGCGACGCCCGACAATCCGATCCCGGGCGAGCCCGTGGTCATGAACGTGGCCGCAGAGGATGGCATGCAGCTGCGCGTCGCGCGCTGGAAGCCGGCCCTGCGCGGCCCCTCCCGGGGCACGGTGTGCATCCTGCAGGGCCGGGCCGAGTTCATCGAAAAGTATTTCGAAACCGTCCAGGACCTGCGCCAGCGCGGCTTTGCCGTGGTAGCCTTCGACTGGCGGGGGCAGGGGCTCTCCGGCCGCGAGGTCCGCAATGCCCGCAAGGGCCATGTGCGCTCGTTTTCGGATTACCGACTCGACCTCGACGCCGTGCGGGACAAGGTGCTGATCCCGCATATGCCCCGGCCGCATTTCGCCCTTGCCCATTCCATGGGTGCGGCCTTCGCGCTGGCCGAGGCCGCCGAGGGACGCTTGCCCTTCGAGCGGCTCGTGGCCTTGGCGCCCATGGTCGCGCTCTCCATGGTGAGGCAGCCCCGACTCGTGGAGCGGATCGCCTTCATCCTCCACCTCTTCGGCTTCGGGCGCTCCTTCGTGCCGGGTGGAGACGAGACGTCGATCGCCACGAAGCCATTCGCAGGCAACCGCTTGACGAGCGATCCTCTGCGCTATGCCCGCAACGCCGCGGCCGCCTATGCCGTCGGGCCCGGTGCCGTAGGGGAGCCCACGGTGTCCTGGCTTCGCTCGGCCTTCAAGCTCATGCGCAAGCTCACCGATCCCCGGCTGCCCCTGCGGATCCGGCTCCCCACCCTCGTGCTTGCTGCGGGCCTCGACCCAGTCTGCGATACGGCGGCGACGGAGCGTCTCGCGGCCCGGATGAAGGCCGGTCATGCCATCGTGTTCCCCGGCGCGCGACACGAGGTCCTGATGGAGCGCGACGCGGTTCGCGACCTGTTCTGGGCCGCTTTCGACGCCTTCATCCCCGGCAGCGCGGAGGAAGACAGCCCGGTGGCGCGGGAATTTGCAGGGGTGGACGAGACCGATTGGGTGCTGGGTCGCTCCGCGCCACGTCAGCGCAAAACAGCATTGGCCTAGCGACAGCAGAACGGTCGTGAGGTGGTCCGGCCGGCTCGGGTCTCCCGAACGATCATCGACGCCTGTCGAGCGGCTCCGCAACCCTCATCATCCCACCGCGAGCTGTGACAGGGCTACAGCCGAACGCCGCAAGCGATCGAAAGCGAGCCGCGAGAAACCCTAGCGGCTCAGGAGTTCCACGGCCGCGGCGTGGACCCGCCGGTCGCCGGCGGCCACGATGGAGCCGCCCTGTGCGGCCGAGCCCCCGTCCCAGGCCGTCACGATGCCCCCCGCACCCTCGATGATCGGGATGAGGGCGACGATGTCGTAGGGCTTGAGGCCGGATTCGACGACGAGGTCGATGTGCCCTGCGGCGAGCATGCAATAGGCGTAGCAGTCGCAGCCGTAGCGGGCGAGCCGGGCCACGCTCTCGACCCTGTCGTAGGCCCGCAGGGTCTCGCCCGTGAACAGCCGCGGGCTCGTGGTCGCCATCACGGCGTCCTTGAGCGAGGGGCAGGGGCGTACCCGCAGGCGCCGGTCGCCGCCGGGACCCGTGAACGACGCCCCGACGGTGTCGCCGAAGAAACGTTCGCCCGTGAAGGGCTGGTGCATCATCCCGAAGGCCGGCACGCCGCCCCGGTTGAGCCCGATCAGCGTGCCCCATGTGGGAAGCCCCGCAATGAAGGCCCTGGTGCCGTCGATCGGGTCGAGCACCCAGACATATTCCGAGTCTTCTCGTTCCGTGCCGAACTCCTCGCCCACGATGCCGTGGGTCGGGAAGGTCTGTTTGATGAGCCGGCGCATGGTGGCCTCTCCCGCCCGGTCGGCCTCGGTAACGGGATCGAAGGCGCCGCCGCGGGATTTGTCCTCCGCGGCGATGGCGGAGCGGAAGAAGGGGAGAATGGCCTTGCCCGAGAGCGTCGCGAGCTCATTGACGAATTGCGTGAAGTCGATGAGCCCCATGACGTCCCCCAAAAGCACGGTCCCGAAACGTCCGAGCGCTTTCGGACAACGATCATGCGATGCCACAAGAGCCGGCCGATCGGGCCGCCGACGATGCGGCAAAGCCGCCGGCCATGCGCTTTTAGCAAGACGTTTGCGCGCCGCAAGCGGTTGACGGCGCAGGCTCGCCGGGTCTTTGGAGGCTCCAGGGAAGGCCAGACGCCGAAATCCCTCGGCCGGTCCAGAGACAACGCCAAATGACAAGATCCCAGGCCGCGACCGGCCGCACCGAGGGTACCGTGCTTATGATCGCGGCCCTCGTTTCCATCTATGCCGTCAGCCAATTCCTCCGGAACTCCATCGGCGTCATCGCTTCCGACATCGCCCGGGAGCTCGACCTCTCGGCCACCGAGGTCGGGCTTCTCTCAAGCATGTTCTTCTTCTCCTTCGCGGCGGTGCAGATCCCCGTCGGGATCGCGATCGACCGCTATGGGCCCAAGCGCACCATGGTGGCGACCTCGGCCCTCGCGGTCGCGGGTACCGCCCTGTTCGCCCTTGCGCCGAGCCCGGGGGTGCTGATCCTCGCGCGCATGCTGATCGGGCTCGGCTGCTCCACCTTCTTCATGGCCCCGCTCGCGATCTATGCCCAGCGCTTCCCCGCCGAGCGCTTCGCACTGCTGACGAGCCTCCAGATGGGATTCGCGAATCTCGGGACTCTCGGGGCTACGGCGCCGCTTGCGGCCGCGACTGCGGCCTTCGGCTGGCGCTCCTCGTTCCTGGCCGTTGCGATTCTCACCGCCGTGATCGCCGTTCTCGTGATCGCCGTCGTGCCCCGCGACCTCCACGGGGGAAAGGTGCGGGAGAGCTGGAGGGAAGCCCTTCAGGGCGTCGGGCGGGCGATCCGCGTCCGATCCTTCTGGCCGGTGTTCTTTCTCCACCTCACGGCCTACTCGTCCTTTGCCACGGTGGTGGGTCTGTGGGCGGGCCCCTGGCTCTCGGACGCCTATGGGGTCGATATCGGCTTGCGCGGCTCCCTCATCTTCCTCGGCGCAGCGGCTCAAATCGCCGGGCTCTTCCTGTGGGGCGTGACGGATCGCTATTTCGGGAGCTACCGCAAGCCGGTGCTGATCGGAGGCTTCGCGACCGTCGCCCTTTTCGCTCTGGCGGCGCTGGTGCCGCTTGGCCTCACGGCGGCGGTGGTGTGGCTCATGGCGTTCGGGTTCGGCGTAGCCTTCACCCCGATCCTGACCGCTCATGGCAAATCCCTGTTCCCGCCGGAGCTCACGGGCCGGGGCATCACCCTCATGAATATCGGTGCGATTGGGGGCACCTTCCTGTCCCAGAGCGTAACGGGGCGTCTGGTGGATCTCGTGGGGCGTGCGCCCGGGGGCGGCTATCCCCCGGAAGCCTACCGGGTCGTCTTCGCGGCGCTCGGCGTTTGGCTATTATTATCGTTGATCTTTTATCTCCGCGCCGTCGATCCGCACCCCAGCCATGCGGTTCGCGCATAATCTTTTTAGTGAAGCACTCTTGCTTTTTGTGCGGTGCGGTGTAAATGTTGCATTGCGATATCGCGATGGCGTCGCGGTATCGCTGCCCTTCTTGGGCGTTTCCTCCCTAAACTTCGGGCCGCTGGCAACAGCGGCCTTTTTTCTTGCCCGAAACGGCCAAGCTTGGAAGCGCTGCCAAGCCCGCATGCAGTTTCGGGGAGATGCAGTTACTCGGCTGCGATGCGCCTGGGCGACAGGTCGCCTTCGATTTCCCGCGTCACCAGGGCGAAGACTTGTTTCAGATCCTCGGCCAGCCGCGCGAAGCTGGGCTTCCGGGTCATCGAGCGCTCGTCCATGTAGAGGGATCGATTGATCTCGATCTGGAGCGCATGGCGCCCGAGCGCCGGCTCGCCGTAATGCTCGGTGATGAAGCCCCCCGCATAGGGCTTGTTGCGCACCACGGTGTAGCCCCGCGCCCGCAGCGCGGCGTCGACGAGGTCGGTCAGGATCCCGGCGCAGCTCGTCCCGTAGCGGTCGCCGAGCACGACGTCGGCCTTCGTGGCGTCCTCGCGGCTGATGCTCGAGGAGGGCATGGAGTGGCAGTCGATGAGCACTGCGTGGCCGAAGCCCCGGGCCGTGCGGGTCACGAGCGCCCGAAGCGCGCGGTGATACGGCTTGTAGAGCCATTCGATCCGGCGCAGGGCCTCGTCCACGGGAATGCGGCCACGATAGATCTCCTGCCCGTCCGCCACGATCCGGGGGACGGTGCCGAGACCGCCGGCCACCCGCATGGAGCGGGTGTTCGCGAACGGCGGCAGACGGCCCTCGAACATGCGCGGGTCGAGTTCGTAGGGCTCCCGGTTCACGTCGAGGTAGGCGCGCGGGAAGCGGGCAGTCATGAGGGGCGCGCCGAGAGCCACGAGCGGCTCCACGAGCTCGTCCACGAAGGCATCCTCCGAGCGCCGCAGCGCCAGGGCATCGAGGCGGGAACTTGCCAGGAAGGCCGCCGGGTAGATTGCCCCCGCGTGAGGCGCGTTGAACACGAACGGTACTGCTTGATGCGCAGGTTCGCTGACGAGGAAGGGTGGTTCGAACTCGTCGGCGAAGCTGGGCCGCATCGGCGTCGTGATTCCTGCTCGGGGCTTGATTCTCGGGGAGGGCGGGCCTCGTTTCCGGCTAATGTGGCGGGGTGCCCCCAGTCTGTCCATGGTCAATCTGCCGCTTCGCGCCGAGGCAAACGGGTGCGTTAACGGCCGAGCCCTCGCGGAGGGCGCCCTTCACGGGTTATTTACCCTTTTCACGGCATCACGGTGAGACGAGCAGATTCCTCGCAGACCCCGGGCTTCCCGAGACAATCCATGAAAATCCTTCTCGCCGAAGACGACAACGACATGCGGCGTTTCCTTGCCAAGGCGCTGCAGAGCGCCGGCTACGACGTGGCCTCCTTCGACAATGGGTTGTCGGCCTACCATCGCTTGCGCGAGGAGCCCTTCGAGCTTCTCTTGACCGATATCGTCATGCCCGAAATGGACGGGATCGAGCTCGCCCGCCGGGCGACCGAACTCGACCCGGATATCAAGGTGATGTTCATCACGGGCTTTGCGGCCGTGGCGCTCAACCCGGATTCGCAGGCCCCCAAGGACGCCAAGGTGCTGTCCAAACCCTTCCACCTGCGCGACCTCGTGAACGAGGTCGAGAAGCTGATGGCGGCCTGAAACACTCTCTGCAACCCTCTGCCGAGGCGGCGCCTCCCGCGCCGTCGTTCCGGTGGTGAAACGGGGCAAAAAACCGGGGTTTCCGGCTTGCGTCCCAGCCGAGGGTTCGTTATACGGCGCCCTCACGCGTGAAGCGGGGCCAAGCTGCCGCTTCCCGGGCGCGTAGCTCAGCGGGAGAGCACTACGTTGACATCGTAGGGGTCGCTGGTTCGATCCCAGCCGCGCCCACCATTTGCCTTTTCCGGCCGGTCCCGAACCTGGCCGTTGGAGACCGGACCGATGAAGATCCGCAACTCGTTGAAGTCGCTGCGCGGCCGTCACCGCGACAACCAGCTGGTTCGTCGCAAGGGCCGCGTCTACGTGATCAACAAGACGCAGAAGCGCTACAAGGCCCGCCAGGGCTGAGGCTGCCTGAGGCCCTCGGTATCGAAGGTCGCAGCGCACCACACCGTGAATTGACGACGCATGCCGGGATCCTAGATGATCCCGGCATGCGTCGTTTTGCATTGCCGATCATCGCCCTCGCCGCTGCCGCCCCGACCCTCGCACAGGGGGCTCTGGCCCAGGAGAGCCGAACCCCGCCACGGGCACCGGCCACGAAGCCGAGCGAGCCCGCGAAACCCGCGCCACCGCGGCCCTCCACCCTCGACGACCTGTTCGAGCGCCTCGCTGCCGCCAAGGACGAGACCGAGGGCAAGGGCATCGCCTCCCTGATCGAGCGCCGCTGGGTCCGGTCCGGGTCCGACACCGCGGATCTCCTCATGAGCCGGGCCGCCGAGGCCGTACGGGCCAAGGATTATCCCCTCGCCATCGAGATCCTCGACCGGATTCTGGCGTTGGAGCCGAAATGGGCGGAAGCCTGGCACCGTCGGGCGAACGTGTTCTACATGCTCGACGATCCCGTGAACGCCATGGCGGATCTGCGCCGGGCGCTCACGATCGAGCCGCGCCATTTCGAGGCCTGGGCCGGGCTCGGACACATCTTCTTGGCCTCCGACGACAAGCGCCGCGCCATGGAGGCCTACCGGCGGGCCTTGAAGATCCATCCCCAGCAGGAAAGCATCCGCACCCGCGTCGAACGGCTCACCCCAGAAGTCGACGGACAGAACCTCTAGTCCGAACCTGGCCCGGCCCCCCTTCGCGGCATGCGGCGCGTGCTCACGATCGTTCTTCTCGTGCCCGTGGCGCTCCTCGCGGTCGGGGCGATCCTCACGTTTCTGATCGCCTGGAGGATCGAGGCGCGCTACCCGCCCGTCGGCCGCTTCGTCGAGGTCGAGGGTGGGCGCCTGCACTACGTGGAGGAGGGCCCCCGGAACGGCGAGGCTCTCGGGACCATCGTGTTCATCCACGGCGCCTCCTCGAACCATGCGGATGCGGCGCTCGCCTTCGGGACGCGTCTCACGGAACGCTACCGGGTGATCGCCTTCGACCGGCCGGGGCACGGCTGGAGCGACCGCATCGCCGGGCGCGAAGCGGGCTTGCCGGCGCGCCAAGCCGCGATCCTGGCCGACGGGATGCGCAAGCTCGGACTGCGCAACGCAGTCGTGGTGGGCCATTCCTGGGGCGGATCGGTCGCCCCGAGCCTCGCCCTCGACCACGCGGACGTGACCGGCGGGCTCGTTCTGATCTCCGCCGTGACCCATCCCTGGCCCGGCGGGCAGATCACCTGGTATTACCATCCGGCCACGTCGTTCTTCGGGTGGCTCTTCACCAACACGATCACGACCCCGCTCGGGATTCTGCTCGCCAAACCGGCCATCGAGGGCGTGTTCGCGCCGCAGGTTGCGCCGCCCGACTACTACGAGCGCGCCAAGGCCCCGATGGTGCTGCGCCCGCGGGTGTTCCGCGCCAACGCCCAGGACGTTGCCGGCCTCCACGCCGCCGTTGCGGCCCAGGCCCCGCGCTATGGCGAGATCCGCGTCCCGACCGTGGTGATCGGCGGCGATGCGGATAAGATCGTGTGGACGAACCTGCACTCCCGCTCCTTCGCGGCCGCGGTCCCGGGCGCCGAACTCGTGATCCTGCCGGGCGTCGGCCACATGCCCCATCACAGCCATGCGGATCTCATCGCCGGGAAGATCGAAGCGGTCGCGGCGCGCGCGGGCCAGGGTGCGATGGCACGGGTGCCGTAGCCCTATTCGCGTGGGGTGCCGCTCCCTTCGGGGAAGCGCGATCACCGGCAGACCGGAAGCGCTTTCGACGGCGGGTCACGGACCGCGGTGCATGGTCCGGTCGAGGCCGAGCCTTCAGGACCGTATGCGGGCCAAAGCTCGCGGCAACTCGTCGAAGGCATGGATGAGCATATCCGCGCCGAGTTCCTCGTGGGCCTTGTGGCTGTAGCCGTAGGTCACGATCACGCTTCGCAGCCCTGCGGCCTGGGCTGCCGCAACATCATGATAGTTGTCCCCGACCATGACGGCTCGGCCGGGCCGAACGCTCAACGCTGACAGGGCATACTCGAGCGGGGCTGGGTCCGGCTTGCGCACCGGAAGCGTATCGCCACCCACGACGATGTCGAAGTAGCGTGCGAGTTCGAGCGTCTCGAGGATATGGCGGGCCGGGGCTTCAGGCTTGTTGGTGACACAAGCGAGCCGCATCCCTGTCCCGTGAAGCACGTCCAGTGTTTCCGCGACGCCCGGATAGGCTTGCGTCGCGTGAGTGGCGTTTCTTTCGTAATGCTGGAGGAAGCGGCTCTGGCCGGCTCGAAGGCGCCCACCATCCCCTCCCGTCGCCGTCCACGCCCGCTCGACGAGCTTCGCGGCTCCGTCCCCGATCATCGATTTGACTTCGCTGACGGTCAGCTCGCGTAAGCCTTCCTCGCGGAGCGTCGCATTCAGCGAAGCCTGAAGATCATGCGCGCTATCGACCAGCGTTCCATCCAGGTCCAGAAGAACCGCCTCGACACTCATTTCGCGACTGCCTTCCACGTGTTTTGCGGCGCGGTTCGGGACGGAGAGCCAGGCTCCGAACCACATTCACGCCTGCGCGAGGGCTCTCGGCAGAGAGCCGGGCTCCGGCTTACACTCACGCCTGCGCGGCGTGCTCCTGGGTCACGAAGGCGATGCGGACCATGTTGGTCGCGCCGGGCGTTCCAAACGGCATGCCGGCCACGATGATGACTCGGTCGCCGACCTTAACGAAGCGCTCCCGCACCGCGAACTTCGCGGCCCTGAAGGCCATGTCGTCGATGTCGCTGGCATCCTTCGTGACGATGGAATGCACGCCCCACACAAGGGCGAGGCGCCGGGCCGTGTCGCGGTTCGGCGTGAGCGCGATCACGGTGGCGTTCGGGCGCTCGCGGGAAAGGCGGAAGGCCGTCGAGCCCGAGAACGTCCAGGCCGCCATGGCCTTGAGGCCCAGCGTGTCGGCCATCTGGTGCGCGCCCGCCGCGATCGCGTCCGAGCCTGTGGCTTCGGGCTCGTTCCTCTGCGCCGTGATGATCGACCAGTAGATCCCGTCGCCCTCCACCTCCTCGGCGATGCGGCTCATCGTCGAAACCGCCTCGATGGGATAGGAACCCGACGCGCTCTCGGCGGAGAGCATCACGGCGTCCGCGCCTTCGTAGACCGCAGTCGCGACGTCCGAGACCTCGGCGCGGGTCGGCACCGGCGCCGTGATCATGGATTCGAGCATTTGCGTTGCCACCACCACGGGCTTGCCCATGCGGCGCGCGGTGCGGATGATCCGCTTCTGCAGCCCCGGAACCTTTTCGAGGGGCATTTCGACGCCGAGGTCGCCGCGGGCCACCATGACGGCGTCCGACACCTCCATGATCTCGTCGAGGCGGGCCAGCGCCTGCGGTTTCTCGAGCTTCGCCATCACGAGGGCGCGGCCGCGGGTCACCTTCTTGACCTCCGCGATGTCCTCGGGCCGCTGCACGAAGGAGAGGGCGACCCAATCGACGCCCGCATCGATGGCGGCCTCGAGGTCCGAGCGGTCCTTCTCGGTCATGGCCGCGACCGGGATGACGGTGTCGGGGAGCGACACGCCCTTCTTGTTCGAGATGCGCCCGCCCACCATCACCTCGGTGACGGCCTTGCCTTTCTTGACCTCCTTGACCCGCAGCCTGAGCTTGCCGTCGTCGATCAGCACCGTATGACCGGGCTCGAGAGACGAGAGGATCTCGGGGTGGGGCAACTGCACGCGCTTGGTGTCGCCCGCGGTCGTGCTGGCATCGAGCGTGAAGCTCTGGCCCTTTTCGAGCATCGCGGCATCGCCCGAAAAGGCGCCGACGCGCAGCTTCGGGCCCTGCAGATCGGCGAGGATCGCGATGGGGCGGCGGTGCTTCTCCTCGATGGTGCGGATCACCGCGACGCGCTCGCGCAAGCGCTCCTTCGGCAGGTGACTCATGTTGAGGCGAAACACGTCGGCGCCCGCCTCGAAGAGTCGCTCGATCATCTCCGGGCTCTCGGACGCCGGTCCCAGAGTTGCGATGATCTTCGTCCGCCGCGCGCGCCGCATGCCCCATTCTCCATCTTGTTCGACGACTGGCCGTGTCCCAGCCCACCGGGCCCGGGGACTCCGGTTCGCCGTGTTTATCCGCCCTGTCGGGCGGTATCCGTGAGCTGGATCGTCCAGCTCTTCTGCTCGCCCGTATCGACCTCGAAAAAGCCGCTGCGATCGAAGCCGCGAGCGAGGCAATCCTCGACCCCGCGGATGGTGAATTCCCGGTCCCGCGTGCACATGAGCGAGCGCCCGCTCCATTCCCCGCCGCGGTCGTAGTCGACGGCGTAGATGTAATAGAACCGGGCCGCGAGGGGACCGCTGAGGATCGTCTCGCAGCCCCGGGCCGCGAGATTCCACCAGCCCTCCGTGACCCAGCCCTGCTGATCCCGGTAGCCCAACGCCACGCCGACCCGGCTCGGCGTCATGTTGCACAGGCGCAGATCCGCGAGCGCCGGCGTGGCGCCGAGCAGAGCCGCCAGAGCGATGCCGGCAAGGGCAAGGCGCTGCATCGGGCAGGTGAAGCGAGAGATCATCAGGAGAATGGCGAGGGGGTTCTCTGTTGGGACGGCCGTGCAACCCTATGGGGCAGAATGTCGGCCCGGATCAAGGCCCTGCCGTTCAGGCCTCTCGCAACGGCCTCCTCGGCGGGACCGGGTCTCGCACCCTGGGGTGTCAGCCGTTCTGCACCAGGCCCGCCGGACCGCCGCACCCACCCAGCGCCTCCACTTCTCCTTGAGAGACGTCAAGCAGCGGGTGGCTGGCCCCGTGGCCGGGCGGTCCAGATCCCGAGCAGAATCAGAGCCCCGCCGAGAGCTTGGATCAGGGTCAGGGCCTCGCCCAGGATCACCCAGCCGAAGACCGCAGCCGCCACGGCCTCCAGGAAGATCACGAGGGAGGAGAAGATCGCCGGCAGGCGTCCGAGAGCCACGGCGAGAAGGCCCTGGCCCCCGGCATGGCTGATGAGCGCCATGGCGACGAGCGCCGCGATGCTGCCCGGCGTGCGGGGTAGGACACGGGTGTCGAAAAGGAGGGCGATCACGAGGAGGATGGCGGCCGTGATGAGGCTTGCCTCGAAGGTCACCCGCGCGGCGCCGTATCCCTCCCGAGCCCGCTCGACCGCCAGGAAGTAGAGGGCGAAGAATACCGCCGTCGCGACCCCGTAGAGATCCCCGCGGATCCGCCCGGGATCCACCTGCAGACTCTGCCCGATGAGGGCACCGCCGCCGAGAAGGCAGAACAGCAGTCCCAGGATCGTCGCGGAGGCGATGCGCTGGCGCAGCACGAGCCAGCTCGCCAGCACCACGAAGACCGGCGCCGTGGTGGCGAAGAAGGTCGCGTTGGCGACCGTGGTGTTGAGGATCGACAGGTGCCAGAAGAAGAGGTCGCCCGAGAAGGTGATCCCGGCCAGAATGATGGCCATCGAGTAGGAGCGCCGCGACGCCCCCTTGGGCGCCCGCGCCTCCTCGAAGCGCATCCAGGCATAGAGCACCGGCAAGGCGAGGGCGACGCGCCAGAAGGCGCTCGCGAACGGCCCCACATCCGCGGCGGCGAAACGCACGAAGACGGGCGAGATCCCCATGGCGGCGGCGCCGAGGCAAAGCGCCATGAAGGGGCCGGCCAGACTTGATTCGAGGCGTGCTGGGGTGTCGGTGGCGGCCATGGGGTTCGAGCGTCAGGTGTCCGGGAAAGGCTGTGAGCAGTGGGAAGTCTGGGGATAGACGGGCGGGGCAGGGATGCCGCCCGCCCAGGCTCGGCGTGGCTGGCTTTCCGTCACGTTGTCAGGCCCCCTATGGCAGGTTAAGCCCCGGCCGAGCAACCCGTACCCGGCCGCAAAGAACCCCATGCACGCCACCGCCGCCAGGTCGCGCCCGCAGGATCGACCTCTCGACGAGGCTCCTCCGCAGGCCGCTACCCGCGATCCCCATCCCGTCGAGATCGTCGAGGGTCCGCCGGCCTCCGGGGCGCTGATCCTGTGCGACCACGCCTCGAACGCGGTGCCCGCCGAATTCGGCGATCTCGGGCTCCCAGAGGTCGAGTTCCAGCGCCACATCGCCTACGACATCGGTGCCGCAGCCGTGACCCGGGCGCTCGCCCACTGCCTCGGCGCGCCCGCGATCCTCACCCGCTTCTCCCGATTGGTGATCGATCCGAACCGGGGCCGCGACGATCCCACCCTCGTGATGCGCCTCTCCGACGGCGCAGTCGTGCCGGGGAACGCGCGGGTGGACGAGGCCGAGATCGCCCGCCGGGTGGCGCGCTTCTACGAACCCTACGATGCCGCCATCACGCAGGCCCTCGACCGGGCGCTTGGCGCCGGCCATCCGCCCGTGATCGTGACCGTGCACTCCTTCACGCCGATCTGGCGCGGATGGCCGCGCCCCTGGCATGCGGGCATCCTGTGGGATGCGGACGACCGTTTCGCGCGCCCGCTCCTCGAGGGGCTGGCAGGGGAGCCCGGCCTCGTGGTCGGCGACAACGAGCCCTATGACGGGGCGCTCGCGGGCGACACCGTGGACCGGCACGCCACCGCACGCGGGCTCGCCAACGCCCTCATCGAAATCCGCCAGGACCTCATCGCCACGGAGGAGGGCGCCGCGGAATGGGCCGAACGATTCGCGAGGCTCCTCCAGCCCCTGATCGCCCGGGCGGAGTTGCGCGTGCCGCGATCCTACCCCACCCGCACCCGCGACCGCCTCGGTCGACCAAGGGGCCAGGAGAGGGGCCGACCCGGAGGGACGAACCCATGAAGGACGAACCCATGAAGGATATGGATCCCGCCACCCGCACCGAACTCGAAGCCGCGGCCTTCCGCCGTCTCGTGGAGCATCTGCGCGACCGCACGGACGTGCAGAACATCGACCTCATGAATCTCGCGGGCTTCTGCCGAAACTGCCTGTCGAACTGGCTGAAAGACGCCGCCGATGCACGAGGCGTGACGCTCTCGAAGGAGGAGAGCCGCACCCATGTCTACGGCATGCCCTACGAGGAGTGGAAGGCGCTCCACCAGGGAGAGGCGAGCGCCGCACAGGCTGCGGCGTTCGAGAAAAACAAGCCGTCCCACTGATCTCGGGTCCCCCTCCAGACCATGGAGCCGGTGGCCGCACGGGCCCCGCTTCCAAGCTCGTTAAGAAGCGCTCAACCGGCTCTCTTTACCAATGGTGGAGAAACCGGCGCCAGGGCGCCTTTTCTCCACCATCCATAACGGGGCCAATCCATGGACGATGCCGCCTTCAACACCGAAGCCGTTGCCGCCGACCAGCTGAAATCCTTCATCGAGCGCATCGAGCGCCTCGAGGAGGAGAAGGCCGGGATCGCCGGCGACATCAAGGAGATCTACGCCGAGGCGAAGGGTAACGGCTTCGACACGAAGGTGATCCGCAAGATCATCTCGATGCGCAAGAAGGACTACGCGGAGCGCCAGGAAGAAGAGGCGATCCTCGAACTCTACTTGCAGGCCCTCGGGATGTCGTGAGAACGGCGGCAGCGCGAAACCAAAAAGCCCCGGCGGTGAGCCGGGGCTTTTTTGTCGTCGTGGCGTCCGTTTCTGCAGGGCAGGTCGGATCGGCACGAAGTGCCGTCCCGCCATGGGTGCGGTAAACGCCGGATCTCGTCGCGCCTATCGCGCGGCGAGGCGGGCTTTGGGGACAGGGCGCTGCGGGGACGGCTTGTCGCCGGATCGCTGTGGGGACTTCGCGGCTGCGAGGGAAGCCGCCGCCCTGGTCTTCCCTGCGGGAGCGGGAGCGGGTGCGGGTGCGGGGGCAGCCCCCTTGGTTGGCTTCGGGTCCTTGAGGGCGAGCCGGTCGCCCTTCCACGAGGAGGGCCTGTCGGCCATGCCGGCTGCACGAGGCGCCGTCGCGACGGGCTGCGCGGTTCTGGAGGCGGCGGGCGTCTTCACGGATCCGGTCGCGACGGGAACCGGCATCGAATCGAGGGCTGCGACTTGAACGGGCCGGCCTCCGGGCCGCGGTGGCGGCAGGGGATGGGGGATACCGACCAGAGCCGTGCCCGAGGAGATCGGAGCTTCGTCGCGGCGGGCCGCGGGCGTCTGGGCAAAGGCGAGGGCGCCCGGGAGATCGCTTGGGCGACGCGGGGGGATCGGAGGCAGATCCTCGGCAGCGGAGCCCGGGCCTTGCCAGGCGAGACGCGGGGCTGCCGATCCGTCCGGGGCCGCCGCCAGTGAGGCGAGGCGCAGCGGCGCGGGCTCGCGGACGGGCGCAGGCGCCTCCGCAACGCGAACCAGGGGGGCGGGCTCCGGCGCCGGCTGAGGCGCGCGCTGGGCCACCTGCGGGGCGCTCTGCTGGGCGCGCCAGCGGTTGTAGCTGTCGAGGAAGTTCGACGCGGAGGATTCATCCCCGGGGGTGTAGCGGACCGCCAGAGCCGAACCGGAGCCCGCGGTGGTCCGGGATGCCGTCTGCGTCGCGCGGATTTCCTCCGCGTCCTCGTCCTCGTCGAGGCCGAAGAGGGTCGCCCAGAAGCCGCGCCGGCGCGGCGCAGCAGCAGTCTCGCCTCCATCCGCGACCGCCGTGACGCCCGCCACCGTGCCGCCGCGGGCGAGAACCTGCGCCCGCGCCTCCTCGTAGCCCGGCAGGGGAGTCCCGTCGGCCGGGAGATGGACCGTGCGCCCGTCGGGGAAGAGGCGCAGGAGCTGGTCGCGCGTCATGCGCGGCCAGGCCCGGACGGAGCCCACATCGAGGTGAACGAAGGACGAGGACGGATAATAGCCGACACCCCCGCTCTGAAGCCGCATTCCGATGACGCGGATGCGGTCGACCGAGACGTCGGGGAGATGAAAATCCATGGCCTTGCCGAGCATGTGCTGGCTGTGCTCGGCGACGCGGCTCGACCGCCGCCGCAGCATCGCGTTGGTCTTCGGCGAGCGGTAGGCCGAGAGCACGTGAATGGGTTCGTCGGAGCCCGTCTCGCGATAGACCTCCCAGAGGATGTCGAAGAGGCGCGGGTCCATGCGGGTCGGCTCGTCCCGGCGCCAGTCGCGCAGCAGCCAGTTGAGCTGTTCGAGAGCCCGATCGTCGTACTGGCCGTTGCGCCGATAGGTGACCGTCAGGCTTTCCCGAGTGTGGGTGTGAAACAAGGTTAGGGTGCGCGTATCGCCGTTCGCGGCGGCATCCTGCGTGCCGCGCGCGGCGGCGACCGAGAGCGTCGCGATCACCAGAAGCGTCAGAGCGGCCTTCTGACCGAGAGACCCGCCTCGTCTCAGGCCGTCCGACCTGCTGACAGGGGCGTTCCGGGAGCAATCTGCGCCCAAGGCATCGAATGGACGATTCCGGATCCGAAGAGACTTGCCCCTGCTCAGGAACACGCATGTGCGGCTCAGCGCTCGCATGGCCGCGGCGCAGCCCTTTCGTCCAACTCTCACTCGATTCATCCCTGCAGGCCGCGCGATACGCCGCGGCATCTCGTAGAGTGAAGGGAGACTTGCCGAAGAGGGTTACAGTGCCGTTAAGCGCGGCCCAGAATGTGCCGCCTGCAAACCCGCAAACGAGAACGACGGCCTGAATTGTGCTGCCTGCAGTCCCGCGCACGAGAACGACGGCCTGAAATGTGGTCGATCGCAGCCTCGAAAACGAAGACGGCGCCCGAGGGCGCCGTCGTGAACAGGTTGGAAAGCTGGATCAGCCCCTGAGGCCCAGCGCCTCGCGGATGCGGGCGTTGTGCCCGTACAGGTCATCGAAGCTCTTGAGATTGCCCTGGTCGTCCACCGCGAGGGTGAAATAGGCGAGATGGACGGGCAGAGGGTCTTTGAGGCGCAAGTGTCGCTCGCCCTTGCCGATGAGGCCTTTGAGCTTCGCCTCCGTCCAGTCGCCCTGGACGCGCAGGATCGTCTCCGCGAGGCGGAAGGGCTGATCGACGCGCACGCAGCCATGGCTGAAGGCGCGCCGCTCCGCCGAGAACAGACTGCGGTTCGGCGTGTCGTGGAGATAGACCGAGTGATTGTTGGGGAAGATGAACTTCGCATAGCCCAGCGCGTTGCGCTCGCCCGGGGGCTGGCGCACTGAGATCTGGCCGTTGGCCTGGCGGATCACCTGATAGCCGCGCCGCTCCGCATAATAGGGATCGCGCGCGAGGCCGGGGAGGATCTCGTTCTTCATGATGGAGGGCGGGATCGTCCAGGACGGATTGACGATCACGTATTCCATCTCGTCGGAGAAGACCGGCGTCTGCGATTCGGCCTTGCCGACGATCACCCGGGTCTGGTGCACCATCTGGCCGCCGTCGAAGAGGCGCAGCCGGTATTCCGGGATGTTCACGAGGATATGCCGCTCGCCGAGTTCAGCCGGCAGCCAGCGCCAACGCTCCATGTTGGCGATGAGATCCGCCTCCGTCCGCGAAGGCGAGGGGCCGCTCAGCGCCGCCACCGTCTCCCGGGTCAGGATGCCGCTCGGGGGGAGACCCTTCTGCTTCTGGAACGCCGCCACCGCAGAAGCGAGGCGCTCATCATAGGCGGTCTCGTCCTCGGCGGGGCCCAGGCCGAAGCGGGCACGGATCAGGGGCGCGCGGGGGTCCCGCATGCCGACCCGCAGGGGCTTGCCGTCGGGGACGCGCACCATCGGAGTCGAGGGGCGCCCCTCGCGCATCTCGGCGAGCTTCGCCTTGAGGGCACGATAGCCCGCATGCGGGGGATTGTAGGAGGCCAGGGCCGCATTGGCGTCGCGGGCGGAGGCGAGCTGCTCCAGCACCGCCTGGGCGCCCGGCAGCGCGAGCGTCGGAGTCAGGTAGCCCGAGAGCCGCGCAGGCTCGATCCGGCCGCCACGGGCATCCCGCGCATAGAGAACGGCGGCGGCGCTCAGGCGGATTTCGGCATCCGCCCAATCGGCGACCGGCGCGTCCCGCGCCGCGGCAACGGCGGGGATCGGATAATCGGCGGGATCGAGGGCATCCTCCTGGGCGTCCCGGAGGCGGGCGATGAGGGCCTGCGCGGCTGGGGACCAGGCACCATCCTTGACCCAAAGGGGTGCGTGATAGCTGGCCTGATAATGCGCCACGATCGCCTCGCGCTCCTTCTTGGGGAGGCGGGGCGACACGTCGCGAAGGATCTCGGGGAGACGCAGGGCGATCGCGCCTTGGAGGTGGTCGGCGTCCGTGAAGGTAACGGACACATCCGGAGCCGCCGGCAATACCAGCTCCGCCACCGGGCTTGCCTCCTGCACGGCATCCGCCGCGGCTGCCGGCTCGATGGACGCGCGCGTATCCTCCGGGATGGCGGGTGCGGGCTCGACGGACGCGCGCGCATCCTCCGGAGCGCTTGCGCCCGTTCCGGTCTCGAACGCGGGACGAGCCTCTGTGGGGCTGCCGGCCTCTACAGTGGCCTCGAAGGCCTGGCGCGGCGTGGCGTCCTGGGCTGCCACGGCGCCGGTAAGAAGGGCCGCGCAGGCGGTTCCGAACCAAAGGGACGCCCGACGTGACGCACGCATTAACCTCACTCCTTCATCGGGCATCGAAGCACCCGTCGACTTCACGACCGTGACATACCGTTCCGATTGGGCAGGTCCGGTGCGGGATCGCACCTTTGCAGTAGCTAACGCACGAGGATCATACGTGGCTTCAAGGCTCGGCATAAAATCTTGCGCCCAACGGTCAAGTTTTTCTAGGGCCTGCGGCTTCGGGCCGAGACCGTTGGCCGTGCCGCCCGGAACCCTCCGTCAGAAGCGTAAAGCAGACCTTAACGAACAGGGTTGACGCGGTTGTTAGCAGCCGGATGCAGGCCGTATTGCCGGGCGGGTTGATCCTCCCGCCCCGGGGGGCAATATGCTGGGCGTCCCATCAACACCCTCGTGAGAGCATGCCGCACCCCTCCTTGAGCTCCGCCAGCCCCGCCCTCCACCAGTTCGCCGTCGCGAGCGCCGCCCGGACCGTGGATCTCGGCGCTCTGCCGGAATGGGATCTCACGCACCTCTATCCCGGTATCGGGAGCGACGTCTTCAAGGCGGACCTCGTCCGTGCCGAGGCGGAGTGCAAGGCGATCGCGGAGGCCTATCGCGGCAAGCTCGAAGGCCTCGCCCGTGGTGAGGACGCCGCGCGAACCCTCGGCGAAGCGGTGCGCCGCTACGAGGCCGTGGAAGACCTTCTCGGCCGGCTCATGTCCTTCGCGGGCCTCGTCTATTCCGGGGACACCACGGATCCCAAGCGGGCGAAGTTCTACGGCGACACGCAGGAGCGGCTGACGGCCGCTTCGAGCGACCTCCTCTTCTTCGGCCTCGAACTCAACCGCATCGACGACGCCGTGATGGACCGCGCGATGAGCACGGAGCCCCTCGCGCATTACCGGCCCTGGATCGAGGACCTGAGGAAGGACAAACCCTACCAACTCGACGACAAGCTCGAGCAGCTCTTCCTCGAGAAGTCGGTCACGGGCCGTTCGGCCTGGAACCGCCTCTTCGACGAGACGATCGCGTCCCTGCGCTTCACGGTGCGAGGCGAGGAACTGCCGATCGAGCCGACCCTCAACAAGCTCCAGGATCCCGACGAGACCGTGCGCAAGGACGCCTCCGACGCGCTGGCCAAGACGTTCAAGGCGCATCTTCGCACCTTCACGCTCATCACCAACACGCTCGCGAAGGACAAGGAGATCTCGGATCGCTGGCGCGGCTTTACGGACGTGGCCGATGCCCGCCACCTCGCCAACCGTGTCGAGCGCGAGGTCGTCGAGGCGCTGGTCACGGCGGTGCGCAAGGCCTACCCCCGCCTCTCCCACCGCTACTACGCCCTCAAGGCGCGCTGGTTCGGGAGGGACAGCCTCGACCACTGGGACCGCAACGCGCCGCTCCCGAAGGTCGAGCAGCGCACCATCGCCTGGGACGAGGCCCGGGACATGGTGCTCCAGGCCTATTCCGACTTCTCGCCCCGCATGGCCGACATCGCCCGACGCTTCTTCGACGAGGGCTGGATCGATGCGCCGACCCGCCCCGGCAAGGCCCCGGGCGCCTTCGCGCATCCCACCGTCCCGTCCGCGCACCCCTACGTGCTCCTGAACTACCAGGGCAAACCCCGGGACGTCATGACCCTCGCCCACGAACTCGGGCACGGGGTGCACCAGGTGCTTGCGGCCCCGAACGGCGCCCTCATGGCGCCGACGCCGCTGACGCTGGCCGAGACCGCGTCGGTGTTCGGCGAGATGCTCACCTTCCGGCGCCTTCTCGACCAGACCCGCGATCCCGTGCAGCGCAAGGCGATGCTTGCCGCGAAGGTCGAGGACATGATCAACACGGTGGTGCGCCAGATCGCGTTCTACTCCTTCGAGCGCAAGGTGCACCTGGAGCGCAAGAACGGCGAACTCACCGCGGACAAGCTCTGCGAGCTCTGGCTGTCGGTTCAGGACGAGTCCCTGGGCCCGGCGATCCGCCTCGGACCGGGCTACGAGACCTTCTGGACCTACATCCCCCACTTCATCCACTCGCCCTTCTACGTCTACGCCTATGCCTTCGGGGATTGCCTCGTGAACTCGCTCTACGGCGTCTACGAGCGCGCCAACGAGGGCTTCGTGGACCGCTACTTCGCGCTCCTCTCGGCCGGTGGCACGAAGCATTATTCCGAACTCCTCGCTCCCTTCGGCCTCGATGCCCGCGACCCGTCCTTCTGGCAGATCGGGCTCGGCATGATCGAGGGGCTGATCGAGGAGCTTGAGGGGATGGAGAGCAGGGCCTGAGGGCCCCCTCACCGCCGCGCAAGTTCGACAATGACCGGCCGGTGATCCGAGTCGACCGAGGGACCGACCCGGGCCGACAACATGCCGAAATGCGGCGTCGACAGCACGTTGTCGAGGAGCACCGCCGGTCGGTAGCGATGCGCCGGCCAGCTGAAGCCTGCGAGGAGATGGATCTTCAGCCCTGTCCGGTGCAGGAGTTCCAGCATCTTCCATGAGAACGGCGTCAGGTTGAAATCGCCCGCGATCACCGTGGGCTCCGTCTGCCGCTGGAGATAGCCGATCAGCCACTGTGTTTGCGCGGCCTGCTGTTCCGATCTGAACGGATAGGAAAGATGAGTCCCGATCACCCGGACGGTGCCGCCCTCCTGCGCGATGCGCGCCCACACGAGAAGCGGACGACGCGGCGGCACATCCTCCTTGCCAGCCTCGATCCATGGGATGCGCGATAGAAGGGCGATGCTGCAGACCCGATCCGGGCAATAGGCATGTGGATAGCTGCCCTTCACCCGCTCCATGAGAGGTCTGTGAAGCCGATCGGCCTCCTGGAGCACAACCACATCGGCCGCCTCTTCCGTGAGGAAGCGCGCGGCTTTGTCGACGTCGTCGTTCCCTACCCAGAGATTGAGGCTGACGACCTTGAGCCGAAGGCCACCTGCCGTCGCCTGGTCGGCGCGATAGGCGAGGGGCACGAGCGTCAGGGCCAGGGTGAAGGTTGCAAACAGGGTGGCCGCTCCGGCGAACATGCGCGGTCCCGCAAGCCAATCCAGCCAGCAGCACGGCCCCGGCGAGCAGGAACGGCCGAAAGTGATTGATCAATTCGAGATAGGGGAACCAAGGCGCCAGCAGCCCGAGGGCGGTCGCGCCCGCGGCCGCCGCCAGCGCGGACCCAACGACAATGCGGATCCCGGCTATCACGCGTGGGCCCAATCACCGACCAGCACCCACCGCTTGGTAGGAGCCTGTATTGGAGCCACGATCATGAGTTTGACTTAACCAAGCACGGGGGCTGCAACACCACACCTTACAGTCGACGATACCCGGTCATGATCGACTGTAAGGTGGGTGCCCGAAGCGCTCAAGTGGCAGCGCGGGCTCGTGCGCGTTCGGCCTGCGTCCGCCCGCCATATCCCCAGCTGTCGGCCGGAACGCCTTGGATCACCACGTAGCTCGCCTCGTGGAGGAGGCCGAGGCGTTGCTGCAGGGCATGGAACACCCCCTCGATATAGGCGACCTTCTCGTCCGGCGTGTTTGTGCCATCCGTGACCTTGATCTCGAGGGCGAAGCTCGCGAGACCGTCCTCTTCCAGGGATCTTCCCCCTACCGTCTAGCGGTCTGCGGACGCGAAAGCGACCGTCACGGCTGTGAGTTCCCGCTTCTTGCGCAGGAGCGCTGCGGTGAGGTCAGTGAGTGTCTGCGCGAGATCCCTCGCCGGGGCAGGGTCGTCGGGACCGGAAACCGTCAGGTTGAGCAGGGGCATGGTGGGCTCCTCGGGTAGAGCCTTCACGTAGGGAGAAGTCCGAGCCTGCGTGAGCAGGGCCCAATGCGGAGGAGCTTTGCCGTGGCGGCATGCCTCCGGACGTCAGAGCAGGATCCCGAAGGGTTTCCAGACCCTTTGGTTGATGATCATGCGGAGACGGAAGGCTCGCAGAGCACCACCGGGTTCAACTGGATCGTGCTCTACGAGGCCGCCACAGCGTCCCCGGCGGGCTTGCCGTCGTCCGTCACCAACCGCGACGTCCGCAGCGCTCCGTTCGCTTCGAGGATGGGGAGCGCCACGGAGGTCAGGTGAGCCGCAATGCGCTTCAGATCCCGCAACACGTCGAGGTGAAGCGCACTCGTTTCGATCGATGCCACCCGACCCTCGCGCAGGCGCTGGAAATGGCTCTCGGTGGCGGCGCGCTCGGCGGCGCGGATCGCATCCTTCTCGGCGACCAGCGAGCGGGCCATGGCGAGGTCGCGGGTGACGAACACCGATACCGCGAGGCGCATCTGTTCGACGACGCTCCGGTGGAGGGCCGCGATCTCGGCCCAACCCGCGTCCGAGAACGATACGCCGTGGCGGTGCTTCTTGGCGGCGAGCGCCAGGAGGCCGCGGTCGATGATGTCGCCCACATGTTCGAGGTTGGTGGTGAAGAGAATGAGGTCGAAGCAGCGCCTCGCATCCTCTTCGTCGAGGGGCTGGCGGGTCACGCGGGTCAGGTAGAGCTTCACGGCTTCCTGCAGGCGGTCGACCTCGTCGTCGAGGCGGCTGATCTCCGTGCGCCGTCCCTCGTGCCCGGGCTCGAAGGTATGGATCGCCTCGCGCAGCATCAGTTCCACGGTGTCGGCGAGGCGCATCACCTCGCGGGTGGCGTTCCCGATCGCGACCGCAGGCCGATCGAGGGCGGCCTCGTCGAGATGGCTGACCCGGTGCTCGGACGTTCGCTTCGGCTCCGTAACGACCCGCTCGAGAAGCCGGGCCGCAGGGTCCACGAGGGGCAGGAAGAGGAGGGCCAGGGCTACGTTGAAGCTTGTGTGGAAGGTGGCGACCTGCCGGGCCGGATCGGACCCGAGCCAGGCCGCCAAGGGGACCTCGAAGGCGAGAATTCCCAAGGCCGCGGCCGCCCCGATGGCACGAAATGCCAGATTGCCGAAGAGCACGCGCTTGGCGGGCGCCGGCGAGCGCAGCGCGAGCCCGAGCGGGATCAATGCCGAGCCCACATTGGCGCCGAGCACGAGGGCGAGCGCCAGGGGCAGCGAGAGCACCCCCGTGCCCGCGAGCGACGCGACGAGAAGCACGACCGCCACGCTCGAATGCGCAAGCCAGGTCACGAGGGCACCGAGCAGGAGCGCCAGGATCAAATCGTCGGCCAGCCGGCTCATCACGAGGAGGAAGAGGTTGTTGTCCCGCAGGGGCTCGGAGGCCGCGACCACCATCCCGAGCGACACGATCATGAGGGCGAGGCCCACGATCACCTTGCCGGCCTCCTGCCAGGGTGTCGTCTTGGCAAGGGTCACGGTCGCGACGCCCGCGATGAGGAGCATGGGCACGAGGGCCGCGATCTTGGTCGAGAGAAGCTGCACCACGACCGTCGAGCCGATGTCGGCACCGAGCATCACGGCAAGGGCGGGGGCGAGGGCGATGAGCCCGCGCTCCGCGAAGGCGGTCACGAGAAGGCCCGTCGCGGATGAGCTCTGAAGCGCAGTCGCGACCACGAGACCCGTCCCGCAGGCGCGCAGGCGCCCGGCGGTGGCCTGGCCGATCGCCCCTCTGAGGCGGCTCCCCAGGGCCCGCATCACCCCGCCCCGCACCATCCGGGTCGCCCACAACAGCAGCGCAATCCCCCCGAGAAGGTTCAACAGAAGGGAGTGTCCGGCCATCGCGTGTGTCAGCTCCAAAGCGGCATGCAAAGCGGAATGATGCGACCAAAAGTTCTTAGCTTGCAAACAATTTTGCGGCCTGGCCGAGGGAATTGAACTCTCCCTCGGGTCGCACCCATGCGAAGGAGGCGCGTCGACACGACCTCGAGGAGGCGACGATCCACCCTCGGGCGAGGGATCAAAACGGGTTCGGCCCTGTTTTGTTCAGATCGCTTCGAGGAGGGGTCCCATGACAGCCGGAGCCGCACTCAGCCGCGAGGCCCGGCGCGGGCTTCTGACCTCCCGCGCCACCGGCCGTGCCGGGGAGGGGCCGAACGCCTCCGGGATATCCGCGCTGGGCCTCGGCGGAAACCGGGATGCGGTGCTCTACGTGCCGCGGAGTTATGAACCCGGCCAGCCCGCGCCGCTCCTCCTGCTCCTTCACGGCGCGGGCGGCGAGGGCCGCCACCTCGTCGACCTCTTCACCGAAACCGCCGAAGCTCGCGGCTATCTCATCCTCTCGCCCGATTCCCGCGGCCGCACCTGGGACGTGATCCTGGGCGGCTTCGGAGCGGATGTGGCCTTCATCGATTCGGCCCTCGGGCTCATGTTCGAGCGTTTCGCGGTGGACCCCCGGCGCTTGGCGGTCGGCGGGTTTTCGGACGGTGCCTCCTATGCCCTGTCGCTTGGGTTCGGCAACGGCGAGCTGTTCCGGCACATCCTCGCCTTCTCTCCGGGCTTCACGGCGCCGGTCGAGGCGAATGGCTCGCCTCGGATCTTCGTTTCCCACGGCGTCGGCGATCGCGTCCTGCCCATCGATTCCTGCAGCCGCCGCCTCGTCCCGGCCTTCCAGAGGGCCGGCTACGATGTGGATTACCGGGAGTTCGACGGGGGGCATGTGGTGCCGCCCGAGATGGTGACGGCGGCGGTGGCACGCTTCCTCACCGCCATCTGAAGACCGCCGCGGTCCCGACCCTGCGGAGCCTGCCTGCGCTGTGTCCCGCCGCCTGAGCCTGGAGCCTGCCTGCGCTGTGTCCCGCCGCCTGGGCCTGGGGCCTGCTCGGGGCTGTGACCCGCCGCCACTCTGGCGCTCGGGGCCCTGAAGCCTATGTGAGCCGTGAGGTTCTCAGAGGATGGCATGGCCGAGTTCGACAGCGAAGCGAACCGTTTTTCCGCCCGCGCGGCGCGCTATGCGCGGGTCGGCGCCAATGTCGGGGGTGTTGCGGCCCGGATGGCGGGCTCCCGCTTCTTCGGTCAGGGCGGGGACGCCACGAGCGCCGCGGCTCTCGCCCAGGCTCTAGGAGGCTTGAAGGGCCCGATCATGAAAGTGGCGCAACTGCTCGCCACGGTTCCCGACCTCCTGCCGCCCGAATACGCCGCCGAACTCCAGAAGCTCCAGTCCGAAGCGCCGCCCATGGGAGCGGCCTTCGTGAAACGCCGCATGCAGGCGGAACTCGGGATGGGGTGGCAGAGCCGCTTCGGCTCCTTCGATCTCAAGCCCGCCGCCGCGGCCTCGCTCGGGCAGGTCCACCGGGCCACCACCACGGAGGGCGCCCCGCTCGCCTGCAAGCTCCAATACCCCGACATGCAATCCGCCGTGGAGGCGGATCTGCGCCAGCTCGACGTGGCCTTCGCGATCCACCGCCGCTTCGACCCCGCCATCGACACCCGGGAGATCGCCAAGGAGATCGGCGAGCGGGTGCGGGAGGAGCTCGATTACGAGCGTGAGGCCAAGCACGTCGCGCTCTACGCCCATGCGCTGCGGGAGATCGAGGAGGTGCGGGTTCCGTCCGTGCACCCGGAACTCTCCACCCGCCGCCTCCTCGCCCTCGGTTGGCTGGAGGGCCAGAAGATCCTCACCTTCGCAGAGGCCGACCGGGAGATCCGCAACCGGCTTGCGGTTGCGATGTTCAAGGCTTGGTGGCACCCGTTCAGCCATGCGGCCGTGATCCACGGGGATCCGCATCTCGGGAACTACACCGTGTTCTCGGAAGGCGGCGAGGCCCAGGGCATCAACCTCCTCGATTACGGCTGCATCCGGATCTTCCACCCGAAATTCGTGGGCGGCGTCGTGGACCTCTACCAGGGCCTCCTGCACGGGGAGCGCGACCGCATCGTCCATGCCTACGAGACCTGGGGCTTCCGCAAGCTCTCGGGGGAATTGATCGACATCCTCAACATCTGGGCCCGCTTCATCTATGGCCCGCTCCTCGAGGACCGTGTCCGCACGGTTGCGGACGGGGTGAAGCCCTCCGAATACGGCCGCCGGCAGGCCTTCGAGGTCCATAAGGCTCTCAAGGAGCGGGGTCCCGTCACGGTGCCTCGCGAGTTCGTCTTCATGGACCGGGCGGCGGTGGGCCTCGGGGCGGTGTTCCTGCACCTCAGGGCCGAGCTGAACTACCACCGCCTCTTCGAGGCCGAGATCGCCCGGTTCTCCCTCGACACGCTCGCAAAGCGCCAGGCCGAGGCCCTGCAGGTCGCGGGCCTCTCTGCCACCGGCTGAAGCCTAGGGCCGAGGGACCTGACGTTACGGGAGTACGAAAGTCGTCCTGCGGGAGCCCTCCGGGCGATTGCGGCCCCAGGCCGCATGCGCTACACGCGGCCCAAAGAACGATGTGGAACCAGGACACGATCATGGCCGACACAAAACACGCGCCTTATGGGGGTTACAGTCCGGATATGGACGGGCCCACCCATGAGGCTACCTATCGCGGCTTCGTCCGCTTCGCCGAAATTGGCACCGCCGTGGTGCTCTGCTGGGTGCTGGCGCTCGCCGTCGGCGGCGTGAAGCATGCGTGGCTTTCTGCGATCTTCGGCGTCATCCTCTCCAGCGCCGCGGGAGCGGTGGGCGCCATGTCGCCGGCCATCGGCTGGCGGGGCACCGCTGCCGTGGCCGCGCTGCTCCTCCTGATGCTGCTTTTCTACTAGAGTCTGATCCGATCTGGCTGAATCGGAGCAGGCTCCTAAGCCTTTGTTTTACCGCATGATCTCCATCCGAAAGTCTCCAACTTTTCGGGATCATGCTCTAGGCCGCGGCCGCGCTCCACACGGAGGGCGCGGCCCGGCGCCGATCGGATGGACGCCGGGGGATTGCACCGATCCCCCGGCGTTTCGCATCGGACGCTTGCAGGCGTCCGCAATATCAAGTCGATTAGGGCGTGATGCGTTCGGCTGGAATCGGATCACGCCTCTGGAGCGTTTTCGAGTGAGGTGGATCCGGCTCCCGTCAAGAAAGCGCGACCACCACAGGACGAGAGCTGTTTCCACGTCCAGAAGCAGCTCTAAACCATCGCTTTACAGCATGATCTCGTCCCAAGGGCCTCGGCCTTTTCGGGATCGTGCTCCAGGCAGCCATGCTGCAGGGCGCGTCTGAGCGCCAGAACCGGGGGTTCTTCATGCGGATTGCCGTTCTCTCCGAGGCCGACAAGGTCGAGACCCGCGCTGCCGCAACGCCGGAGACGGTGAAGAAATACAAGGCGCTCGGAGCCGACGTGGCGGTGCAGGCGGGCGCCGGCGCGACCTCCGGGATTCCCGACAGGGAGTTCGAGGCCGCGGGCGCCACGATCGCCAAGGATGCCACCGAGACCGTCAAGGACGCCGACATCGTCCTCGGCGTCCGACGTCCTCCGCCGGAGAGCCTCACGGGCGTGAAGTCCGGCGCCCTCGTGGTCGCGATCATGGATCCCTACGGCCAGGATACGGCCCTCAAGGCGATGGCAGACGCGAAGGTCGCGGCCTTCTCGATGGAGCTCATGCCGCGCATCACCCGTGCCCAAGTCATGGACGTGCTCTCCTCGCAGGCGAATCTCGCCGGCTATCGCGCCGTGATCGACGGTGCCGCCGAATACGGCCGCGCCATGCCGATGATGATGACCGCCGCCGGAACGGTGCCGGCCGCCCGCGCCTTCGTCATGGGGGCAGGCGTCGCAGGACTTCAGGCGATCGCGACCGCCCGGCGCCTCGGCGCGGTCGTGACCGCCACCGACGTGCGTCCCGCCGCCAAGGAACAGGTGGAGTCTCTCGGGGCCAAGTTCATCGCGGTCGAGGACGAAGAGTTCCGCCAGGCCGAAACGGCCGGCGGCTACGCCAAGGAAATGTCGACGGAGTACCGCGCCAAGCAGGCGGAGCTCGTGGCCTCCCACATCGCCAAGCAGGACATCGTGATCACCACGGCCCTGATCCCGGGCCGCCCCGCCCCGCGGCTCATCACCCGCGCCATGGTGGAGAGCATGAGACCCGGCTCCGTGATCGTCGATCTCGCGGTCGAGCGCGGCGGCAACGTGGAGCTCGCGAAGGCGGGTGAGACCGTGGACCACAACGGCGTGAAAATCGTCGGCCATCTCAACATGCCGGGCCGCCTCGCGGCCTCGGCCTCGAGCCTCTATGCCCGCAACCTCTACGCCTTCGTGGAAACCCTCGTCGACAAGGAATCGAAGAGCCTCGCTGTGAAGTGGGACGACGAGCTCGTGAAGGCCACGAACCTCACCCGGGACGGCGCCGTCGTCCATCCGAATTTCAAGCCGGCAGACGCCGCAGCACCGTCCGCGTAAAGGGGATCGCCCCATGACTTCGCTCACCCCCGAACAAGCCCTGCAGCAATCCCGCGCCGCGGCCGACGCGGCGCAGCGCGCCGCCGATTCGGCGCAGGCCATCGCGGATCAGATCGCCAATGTGGTGGCGGTTTCGACCCATGGCGCCGTCGATCCGACGGTGTTCCGCCTCGCGATCTTCGTGCTCGCGATCGCGGTGGGCTATTACGTGGTCTGGCAGGTGACGCCGGCGCTGCACACGCCCCTGATGTCGGTCACGAACGCGATCTCCTCGGTGATCGTGGTGGGCGCGCTTCTCGCCGTCGGGGTGCCGCTGACCGCCGAGGGAACGGGGCTTGCGCGGGTGTTCGGCTTCATCGCCCTCGTGCTCGCCGGCATCAACATCTTCGGCGGCTTCCTCGTCACCGAACGCATGCTCGCCATGTACAAGAAGAAGGCTTGAGGAACGCCATGTCCTTCTCTGAACTTCTCCTCCCCGCCAACGCGAAGGCTTGAGAGCGATGTCGGCTAACCTCTCCAACCTTCTCTATCTCGTCGCCGGCGTCCTCTTCATCCTGGCGCTGCGCGGCCTCTCGCATCCCACCACCTCGCGCCAGGGCAACATCTACGGGATGGCCGGCATGGCGCTGGCGATCCTCACCACGCTCGCCTTCACGGCCCCGAACGGGGCAGGCGGCTGGGCGCTGGTGGTGCTGGGTCTCGGCCTCGGCGGCGGCGTCGGCGCGGTGGTGGCCCGGCGCGTGCCGATGACGGCCATGCCTCAGCTCGTCGCTGCCTTCCACTCGGGCGTCGGCCTCGCGGCCGTGTTCGTGGCCGCGGCCGCGCTCTATGCCCCGCAGGCCTTCGGCATCGGCGGCATCGGCACCATCAAGGGCGGCTCCCTTTTCGAGATGGGGATCGGCGTTGCCATCGGGGCCATCACCTTCACGGGCAGCGTGATCGCATTCCTGAAACTCGACGGGCGCATGTCGGGCAAGCCGATCCTGCTGCCCCAGCGCCACCTCATCAATATCGGACTCGGCCTCCTGCTCCTCGTCCTCCTCGTCGCCTTCATCGGCACCGAGAGCCGCGCCGCGTTCTGGCTCATCGTGCTGGTATCCTTCGCGCTCGGCGTCACGCTCATCATCCCCATCGGCGGCGCCGACATGCCCGTCGTGGTCTCGATGCTGAACTCCTATTCGGGCTGGGCGGCGGCGGGCATCGGCTTCACGCTGGGCAACCTCGCTCTCATCATTACGGGGGCCCTCGTGGGCTCGTCCGGCGCCATCCTGTCCTACATCATGTGCAAGGGGATGAACCGCTCGTTCATCTCCGTGATCCTCGGCGGCTTCGGAGGCGAGACGGCGGGAGGGGCCGCGGGAGCGGTCGAGACCCGTCCCGTCAAGCAGGGCTCCGCGGACGATGCGGCTTTCATCATGAAGAATGCCGGCAAGGTCATCATCGTGCCGGGCTACGGCATGGCGGTCGCGCAGGCCCAGCATACCCTTCGCGAGATGGCGGACCTCCTGAAGAAGGAGGGCGTCGAGGTGAAGTATGCGATCCACCCGGTCGCGGGCCGCATGCCGGGCCACATGAACGTGCTCCTGGCCGAGGCGAGCGTGCCCTACGACGAGGTCTTCGAGCTGGAAGACATCAACGGCGAGTTCGCGCAGTCCGACGTGGCCTTCGTGATCGGCGCCAACGACGTCACCAATCCGGCCGCGAAGACCGATCCGGCCTCGCCGATTTTCGGCATGCCGATCCTCGACGTCGAGCGGGCCAAGACCGTGCTGTTCATCAAGCGCGGCATGGGCTCCGGTTATGCGGGCGTCGAGAACGAGCTGTTCTTCCGCGACAACACCATGATGCTCTTCGGCGATGCCAAGAAAGTCGTGGACCAGATCGTCAAGAGCCTCTGACGGGCGAGGCGCCGGCCTCGCCCGCGCCCAGGGCACGAGCTTGCGCGGGGTCGGGCGCCGGCCTCTCCCATGCTCCGACAGGCGAGAGCCTGTGAGGCCCATCGGCCCTGTCCCGCGCCCCTGGCGGGAGCGTTCGACCGGCGGAACCGCGTCCCCGCAATCGTCGCGATGCGAGACCGGGCGGACGAGACCATCGCGGGTCTCCCGTGATCCCGACGTCGGCATCGTCCCGGGCCCCGGGCTCGACCGAACTCGCGACCCGGCCTGCGGCGAGGCCCTGAACTCATGAAGCGCCTTCTCCGGGGTATCGCCCTCCTGGTCCTCGTGCTCTATGCCGGCGTGCTCGGAGCGCTCTATGTCGGACAGCGGAGCCTGCTTTATCCCGGGGCCGGGCGGAGCGGCCCGCTCTCCGCCGCGGAAGCCGGCCTTGCCGGATTTCAGGACGTGGAGCTGACCACCTCCGACGGCGAGCGGCTTCGAGGCTGGTGGAAGCCGCCACAGCCCGGCAAGGTCCTGATCCTCTACTTCCACGGCAACGGCGGTTCGCTTGCCTCCCGCCGCGGCCGAGTCGAAGCCCTCGCCGCGACCGGGCGTGGGGTTTTGCTGACCGCCTATCGTGGTTATTCCGGCTCCACGGGCCAGCCCACCGAGGAAGGCCTGCGGATCGATGCGCGCACCGCGTATGACTGGGCGGCTCGTTCCTCCCCGGCGGATCGCATCGTGCTCTACGGCGAGTCGCTCGGGACAGGGGTAGCGGTGCGTCTCGCGACCGAGCGGACGGTCGCGGGCGTCATCCTCGACGCGCCCTATACCTCGACCGCGGATGTGGCGGCGGGTACCTACTGGTTCGTTCCCGTCCTCTGGCTCATGCAGGATCAGTTCCGCTCGGTCGACATCGTCCAGGGGGTTCGGGCGCCGATCCTGGTAATGCATGGGGATCGCGACCGCATCGTTCCGTTCACATTCGGGGAACGCCTCTATGAGGCGGCCCCCGAGCCCAAACGCTTCCTGCGTCTTCCGGGCGTGGGCCACACGCGGGTTCTGGAGAGCGGTGGCCTCGCAGCCGTGAACGCGTTCATCGCCGACATCGAAGCGAAGCGCCCCATCCAGACGGGAAACCGTACGCCATGACCGTCCCCCTCACATCGAAACGCCGGGATGAGGCTCGGGGGCGCGTGCAATGACGGCCCTGTCGCTCCGGACGGCTCTCCCCCGCGACCGGGATGCGGTCACCGATCTCATCCTGATGCTCAACCTCTATGAGGCCGATCTCGTAGGCGACCGGAAGCGGGATCGGAAGGCCGCGATGGCCTATCACGAGGAACTCCTGCAGCGCCTCGCCAAGCGGGACGGCCGCATCGTTCTCGCCGAAGTGGACGGTGCGATCGTAGGCGCCATGGGGTTCTCCCTCGACGAGGACGCCGCCTATGTCACGGACGACGTGCGCCGCCACGGCACCGTGACGGATCTCATCGTGCACGACGAGTGGCGGGGGCGCGGGATCGGACGGGCGCTGCTGGTCGAAGCCGAGCGCCTCACCCGCGAGGCCGGGCTCACGCGGCTGATGATCGGTGCGCTCGTTGCCAACGACAAAGCCGAACGCACTTACCGGGCGTTCGGCTTCGAGCCTTACGTGTCCATTCTCGTGAAGACAGTGGAGTAGGAGGGTCCATTCGAACGACCCGTCCGAAGTCCGGAATATGCCGCCGATCCGGTTGCGCTCGGGAGCCCGAAGGCGCAACCCGGCGGCGGAGTTCTAACTGCGGAAGATGCTACCCAGACCACCGCCCCCGCCGCCGCTACCGCCTCCCACGCGGGACTGGCCCTGCCGGGCGAGCGCATTGCCGGGATCGACGGCGAGCGCGCGCTGGAAGCTCGTCTGCGCCTCGGTCCGGTCGCCCTGGCGCTCGTAGGCGATGCCGCGCCAGGCCCAGGTATCCCCGAGTTTGTTGTTCACGTTGAGGGCTGCGTTGAAGTCCTCGATGGCCTTCGCGTACTCGCCGGTTTCGGTGAGACTCTGCCCGCGGGCCGCATAGGGCGCCGCCACATAGGCATTCCGGTCGATGGCTGCATCGAAGTCCAGAATGGCTTGCCGGTGGTTGCCCATGCGCTGATGCACGAGACCGCGGGCATGAAGCGCTTCGGCCGATTCGGGCGTCAGGCGCACCGCGATCTGGAGGTCGGCCAGCGCCGCATCGAAGTTGTTCTGCACCCGCAGCAGGTTCCCCCGGCCGATATAGGCGGGGCCGTAATTGGGATCCGCCTCGATGGCGCGGCTGAAATCGGCGAGGGCCTGGTCGTTCCGACCGGTCTGCCGGAAGGCAAGCGCCCGGTTCACGTAGGCCGGCGCGTAATTGGGGTCGATCTGGATCGCACGGTTGAAGTCCGCGATCGCCTCGTTGTAGCGGCCAACGCGGGCCTGGGCGGCGCCGCGGGTGTTGTAGGCGGAGGGATCGTTGGGGTTGCGCTGGATGACCTCGCTCAAGGAAGCGACGTTTACCTTGCTGGTGCCGGCGGCATCGTCCTCAATCACGGCCACGCTCTGAGCCGGCAGGCCGGCCCGGCTTGTGGTCTCGCAGCCTGCCAGGGCAAGCGTCGCCAGGGCCAAGGGAGCGATTCGACGAATCGAGGGGTTCAGCACGCGCATCTCCGTCCGCAGGGCTGGGAGAGAAAGACGAACACGCTTAAAGGCGGGTTAACGCCCCGCGCGTCAACCCTTGATGGCCAACGCTGCGCTCCGGTCCGCCCCCGGTCCCTTTTCGTATCCCGGCTCGCGCCGGGACGTTGGGGTCGGCCTGCAGCCCCGGTCATGCGGAGATCCGGGACCTCGGCCGTTCCGTGTCCCTTATCATGGCGGCGGAGTTTGGCATCGTCGTGGATTGACGCACCCGCTCAGGGGGCCAGCGCGTCCCCTTCGGCCAGACGCGCAGGGACGCGCGGATTCTCAGGAGAGGCGCTTCGGAGCCGGTGCGGCGTCGTCGAGCACGTCGAGGAGTTCGATCGCGGTCGCCCACGGAACCACCTGATCGACCCGGAACCGCGCGGTTCCGTCTCCGAGATCTTCGACCTTCGGGCCGGACGCTTCCGACCGGTCGCCCTTTTTTTGGATACGCATTAGTCTTTGCGCCGCGGCTGCGGAGGAGGCGACGACGTCGAAGCCGGTAGCCACGAGCGCTTGGACGAGCGCTTCGCGCTCCGTCCCGTTGCCCTCGATCACGAACACCTCTGGCTGCGTCTCGCTCACCGCTTTGGTCCGCCGCTTGGGAGATGATGGAGCCATATCCCCTGAAGTTCCCTCGAATCAGGTCAACACAGTGTATTCGCGCACCTGATACGCCGCCGTCACAGTTATTGCTAGGCTACAGATCGTCCTCGCGCTCTCTTCGTGCGAGATTTCTCTCGCGGGCGCGCGGGAGGCTATGACGCCTTCGGCGCTGCTGAGGGGTGTCTCCTATGCGGTGAATTGGGGAGCCTTGCTGCGAACGATGTATTCAGCTCGGCCGAAAAGCTTGTATTCTGCGCCGAACGATGGAGCGCAGCCGCAAACGATGCCGCGATACTTCTTTCACCTCAGGAGCGACGTCACTTGGTCTCCTGATCCATCGGGCCAGCTTCTGCCCGACATGCGAGCGGTCGTCGAGGAAGCCCTCAAGGCCGTGCGGCTTCTCCTGCGAGCCCCCCTGACCGACACACCGGGGCGGTGGCGGGGTTGGTCGATTCAGGTGGCCGACGAGAGCGGGCGGATCGTCTTCGCGCTCCCCTTCGAAAGCGTGGCCGCTCTGCGATCCGAACCCGGCGACGATACACCCGGGCATCGATCCACTCTCAAGGTAGTAACCTGACGGTGCTCCCGAGCGGGGATCGTGGCCGCGTAGCTCCTTTCATCGTCGCAGGAGCACGCGCTGGGCTAGAGCTGCTTCCTCTCGCGTGGAATCAGCCCTCGCTTTCGAATGGTCGCCTCTTCTTCACGTGAGTCGGGTCCGCCTCACTCGGATCGACGCCCTGGGCTCCGAGAGCGGCGTGCCTGCGTCAAAACGCAATTGGCGCCCGCCTGCCGGCAGGGCGCCAATCAAAATCCGTGAATGCCCGAAGGTTGGGCGAATAAGCCTTAGCGGCTGCCGCCGGCGCTGCCAGGGCGGCCCGGGGCCACCACGCGCGGCTTCGAGGGGAGAAGACCCTCACGCTGCATGCGCTTGCGGATGAGCTTGCGGGCGCGGCGCACGGCCTCGGCCTTTTCGCGTGCCTTCTTCTCGGAGGGCTTCTCGTAGTGGCCGCGGAGCTTCATCTCGCGGAACACGCCTTCGCGCTGCATCTTCTTCTTCAGGACGCGAAGCGCCTGATCAACGTTGTTGTCCCGAACCAGAACCTGCACGCCAAATCCTCGTGTTTAAGCGGGTTGCATTGTCGCAAGAAAGTCAAGGAGGCGCGGGTTCCCGCACCTCAACTCAGGTTGGGGTGGTTAGCAGACCGCGCCCTGGATGTCCAGGCAGAGCTCGCGAAAACCAGCCCGATGGCCCTGTGCCAGCCAAGCTAACGCCCTAGGCCGCGTAGAGTTTCAAGCCTCTTCGGGCGTGACCCGGGTGACGTGCCCCATCTTGCGCCCGGGCCGAGCCTCCCCCTTGCCGTAGAGGTGAAGATGGGCCCCCGGCTCGGCGAGGAGCTCCGGCCAGGCCTCGACGTCTTCCCCGATGAGGTTCCGCATCTCGACGAGGCCTCTGCGCCGGGCCGAGCCGAGCGGCCAGCCGCAAACGGCTCGCACGTGCTGCTCGAACTGCGAGGTCTCGGCCCCCTCGATGGTCCAATGGCCCGAATTGTGAACCCGAGGCGCGATCTCGTTGACCACGAGCCTCTCGGCCCCGCCCTCTCGGACGAGGAAGAGCTCCACTGCGAAGACACCCACGTAATCGAGGGCGTCCGCGATGGCGCGGGCGATTTCGATGGCCCGGGCCTCCGTGGAAGCGGAGACGCCAGCCGGCACCCGGGTGATGTCGAGGATATGGTCGAGGTGCTCGTTGGCGCAGAGGTCGTAGGCCGCGAAGGCGCCCCCGGAGGTGCGGGCGGCCACGACGGAGACTTCCCGCTCGAAGGGAACGAAGCCCTCCAGGATGCAGGGCGCGCTGCCGAGCGCCCGAAAGGCGGCCTCGGGGTCGCTGCCCTCGCGCAGGAGGACTTGGCCCTTGCCGTCATAGCCGAAGCGCCGCGTCTTCAGCACTGCGGGCTGCCCGAGCCGGTCGAGGGTGCGGGCGAGGTCCTGAAGGGTATCCACCGCCGAAAACGGCGCGGTCTCGATGCCGAGGCCGCTCACGAAAGTCTTCTCGGCCAAGCGGTCCTGGGTGGTCGCGAGAGCCTGCGCATTGGGCTGGAGCGGCGCGATGGCCTCGAGAAACTCCGCGGTCCGGCCCGGCACGTTCTCGAACTCGAAGGTCACGGCATCGACCGCCCGGGCAAAGCCTCCCAGGGCCTCCTCGTCCTCGTAGGACGCCAAGGTGCGGGCGGCGGCGATGTCGAAGGCCGGGCTGTCCGGGTCGGGCGAGAAGATGTGGACCTTGAGGCCGAGCTGCGCGGCCGCGAGTGCCATCATGCGCCCGAGCTGGCCGCCGCCCAGGATCCCGAGGGTCTGGCCGGGAAGGATTCTGGGGGTTCGGCCGGGCGAGATCGCGCCGGTCCGGCCCGGGGTGACCGCGGCGGTCCGGTCGGGCGGGGTCCCGAGGGTCTGGCCGGGGGAGATCACGCCGAGACCGCCACGTCGGTGGGCCGCTCCGCGACGCTCTCGCTCTGGTGCCGGCGCCAGGCATCGAGTCGATCCCGCGCGGCCTCGTCGTGCAGGGCGAGAACCGCGGCCGCGAGGAGGGCGGCGTTCACGGCTCCGGCCCGCCCGATCGCGAGCGTGCCGACCGGGATGCCGGCGGGCATCTGGACGATGGAGTAGAGGCTGTCCTGGCCCGACAGCGCCTTCGACTCGACGGGCACACCGAAGACCGGGAGTGGCGTCATTGCGGCGGCCATGCCGGGAAGATGCGCGGCGCCGCCCGCCCCTGCGATGATCACCTGAAAGCCCGCCTCCCGGGCCCCTTTCGCGAAAGCCACGAGACGGTCCGGGGTGCGGTGGGCGGAGACGATCCGGGCGTCATAGGAAATCCCCAACGCATCAAGGGTTTCGGCCGTGTGACGCATGGTGGCCCAGTCGGACTGGCTCCCCATGATGATCGCGACAGGAACGGACTTCGCCATGGCGGCTCCGCGGGTGGATGGTCCGCCCGCATTAGGGGAGGGCGCCCTGCCCCGCAAGGGTCGACCTTGGGGGAAATCCTAACCCACCGGCAGTGGGGTCGAGGTCCTCAATCAGGCGATGATGTCGGGGGTGAGCTGGTCCTCGATCCGGTTGATCCGATCCTTCAGGAACAGCTTGCGCTTCTTCAGACGCTGGATCTGCAGCTGGTCGCCGGCCACCATGCGCTCAAGGGCTTCGATTGCTGTGTCGAGGTCGCGGTGTTCCTGCTTGAGGCGGCCCAATTCGGCCTCGAGTTCGTCGGTTTCGTTCGGGGAAAAGTCCAACGCTCGTGGCTCCCGGCGTGGCTGGAAAAACGGGGTCGACAATGCGGCAAATTATGCGCGGCGCAACCCTCAAGGGCAAGCCCGACGAGGGCAGCCGATGCCGCATTGCAGCATCGATTCGTTTCGACACCCACCACCTGTTGTGGCAAACTCCTGCGGTCGGAATAGTCGAACAGGAGGAACCGACGTATGCCGCTGCAGAATCATCTGACGGAACTCGAACGGAAGCATCAGTCCCTCGAGCGCGAGATCCAAGATGCCCTAGCGCATCCATCCATCAGTGACCTCAAGCTGGCAGAACTCAAGCGAAAGAAACTTCAGCTCAAAGACGAGATCGCCAAGCTGAAGGGGGCCTCCAGCCGGACGGTGCATTAGACCGTTCAGATCGTATCCTTTTTTTGCAAAGGAGGCCGCTGTCCTGCGCCATGGGCAGCGGCTTCCTTGTTTCGGGAGCGCCACACCACCCGAAGAACGCCGCTGCCGCCTCACAAGGCGCGTGCCATCTCCCGCAACCGGAACTTCTGGATCTTGCCCGTCGACGTCTTCGGAAGCTCCGTGAACACCACGGTGCGGGGGCACTTGTATGCTGCAAGTTGCTGCCGGCACCAGGCGATCAGTTCCTCGGCCGACACCATCTCGGACGGTTTCAGCTCCACGAAGGCGCAAGGGGTCTCGCCCCATTTCTCGTCGGGCCGCGCCACCACGGCGGCGGCCTGTACGGCGGGGTGCTTGTAGAGTGCGTCCTCGACCTCGATCGAGGAGATGTTCTCGCCCCCTGAGATGATGATGTCCTTCGAGCGGTCTTTGAGCTGCACATAGCCGTCCGGGTAGCGCACCCCGAGGTCGCCCGAGTGGAACCAGCCGCCCGCGAAGGCCTTCTGCGTCGCCGAGGGGTTCTTGAGATAGCCCTTCATGACCACATTGCCCCGGAACATCACCTCGCCGAGGGTCTCCCCGTCGGCGGGCACGGGCTCCAGGGTTTCGGGGTGGAGCACGTCGAGGGCTTCGAGCACGGGATAACGCACGCCTTGTCGGGCCTTCTTCGCGGCCTGCTCGGCGGACGAAAGGGCGTTCCACTCCTCGTGCCAGTCGTTCACCACGGCGGGCCCGTAGACCTCCGTGAGGCCGTAGAGATGGGTGACGTCGAAGCCCGCCACCCTCATGGCGGCGAGCACGGCTTCGGGCGGCGGGGCCGCGGCGGTGAAGAACTGCACCGTGCCGGAGAGAGTCCGCTTCTCGCCCGCAGGGGCGTTGAGGAGCGTCGACATCACAATCGGCGCGCCGCACAGATGCGTGACGCCGTGATCGGCGATCGCATCGTACATGGCCCTCGCACGGACCTGGCGCAGGCACACATGGGTACCGGCTACGACCGAGATCGACCACGGGAAGCACCAGCCGTTGCAATGGAACATCGGCAGCGTCCAAAGATAGACCGGATGCTTGCCCATCCCGCAGGTCACGATGTTGCCCAGGCTGAGGAGATACGCCCCGCGATGATGGTACACGACGCCCTTCGGGTCGCCCGTCGTCCCGGAGGTGTAGTTGAGCGCGATCGCGTCCCATTCGTCCGCAGGGAGCGACCAGGCGAAATCGGGATCGCCCTCCGCGAGGAACTCCTCGTAATCCAGGGTGCCGAGGCGTTCGCCGGGGCCTGTGAATTCCGGGTCGTCGACGTCGATGACGAGGGGCTTCACCTGGGCGCGCTCCAGAGCGGGCCCGATGGTCTTGGAGAACTCCCGGTCCGTGATGAGAACCTGCGCCTCTCCGTGGTCGAGGGAAAAGGCGATGATGCCCGCGTCGAGCCGGGTGTTGAGCGTGTTCAGCACTGCACCCGCCATGGGCACCCCGTAATGGCATTCGAGCATCGCGGGCGTGTTGGGGAGCATCACGGCGACCGTGTCGCCCCGCCCGATTCCCCGCTTGGCGAGCGCCGAGGCGAGGCGCCGCGCCCGGGCGTAGAGATCCCTGTAATTGCGCTTGAGGCTCCCGTGGATCACCGCATCGTGGTCCGGGAACACGGCAGCGGCCCGCTCCAGGAACAGGAGAGGTGTGAGGGGCTGGTGGTTGGCGGGGTTCTTGTCGAGGTCGATGTCGTAAGCGGTGCGCTGCATCCGCGAGCTCCCCGGGCCGTCATGGCTCGATCGCGACGGTAATCGGGGCAGCCGCGCCGATGCAACCGGCGCGACGGATCGGCGGAGCACCCCGACCCACCATGCGTCGGTCCACCCGGCACGAAGCAATCAGAGCAGCGCCCGCACGCCATCATACAGAAGCTTCAGTCCCACCCCGATCAGAAGCACATAGATCAGCGTGTAGAAGCGCTCCGCCGGGACCCGCCTGACGAGCCAGACGCCGGCCCAGGTGGAGGCGATGGCGACCGGAAACAGGGCGAGGGATGTCCAGAGGTTCTCGTCCGTGAACTGGCCGAGGGCGATGTAGGGCGGCACCTTGATCCAGTTGATGAGCCCGAAGAAGATCGCACTCGTGCCCACAAGGGTGTCCCGGGCTAAACGCTGGGGCAGCACATAGATCTGAAACGGCGGCCCGCCCGCGTGGGCGATCATGCTCGTGAAACCCGCGATGGCGCCCCAGAACAGCCCCCGCGGCACGTCGGCCGGGGCCGCCCTCACGGGGGCGTCTGAGCGCTCGAGCACGAGGCGGCGCACCGCGAACGCGATCGAGATCACCCCGACCGAGAGGGTGACGGCCGCATCGGACACCGCCGCTGCGAGGAGATAGCCGAGCGCGATGCCGATCACGGCGCCGGGCAAGAGAATCGCGATGTTGCGGCGGCTCCAGGTGTGCCGGAAGGCCCAGACGCTCACCACATCCTGGACGATGAGGATCGGCAGGGTGATGGCTGCGGCCTGAACTGGGGAGATGGACAGGGCCATCAGGGGCAGGGACAGGACCCCAACGCCCGAGAAGCCGCCCTTCCCCAGCCCGAGGAGGATCACGGCCAGGGTCGCGGCCGCGTAGAAGAGGGGGTCGGTGATCATGGGTGGCGATCCCCCCTGCTTCGGGCCGGTTTTGTGAACGGCAGATCAATGACCATCAGATGCGACCCGCTCGGGTTCGGTTCGGGATTCGGAAGAGGAGATCGATGATCGCGAGCAGCGGCCCATCCCGCTTGGATCGGAGCTGCGCTCATGACGGGCGCCCGGGTTTGCCCTGGATCAAAGCCTTCGCGTCGACGACAGGGAACATGGAGGAGTAGGCTCGCCGAAAAGTCTCGCTGACCGGTGCGCCTGGGGTTGCTACCACGCGTCCGGCACCGGTCCCATGCTAAAAGGGGACGCCAACCATGAGGGAACGTCATGACCCTACCGGCCAGGTCTGAAACCCGCCAGCCGACCGACGAGGCGGGGAGCCGCTACCGCGAGGTTTATGCCCGCGCCAAAGCGGAGCCGGAGGCCTTCTGGGCCGAGGCTGCCCGGGAGATCGATTGGATCGCGCCGGCCACTCGCGTCTTCGACCCGGAGGCCGGGGTCTACGGCCGCTGGTTCGCAGGGGGCACGTGCAACGCCTGCGCCAATGCGGTCGACCGTCATGCGGAGGGCGGGCGTGCCGAACAGGCCGCGATCATCTACGACAGCCCCGTCACGGGCACGAAGCGCACCATCTCCTACCGCGAATTGCAGGACGAGGTCGCGACGCTTGCGGCCGTTCTCCAGGATCTCGGGGTCGCCAAGGGCGACCGGGTGATCCTCTACATGCCCATGATCCCGCAGGCCGTGTTCGGCATGCTGGCCTGCGCCCGCATCGGGGCGGTGCATTCCGTGGTGTTCGGCGGGTTCGCCGCCAAGGAGCTCGCGACCCGCATCGACGATGCCAAGCCCAAGGTCATCCTCTCGGCCTCTTGTGGCATCGAGGGGGCGCGGGTGGTGGCCTACAAGCCCCTCCTCGACGAGGCGATCGGGCTCTCGGGCCATAAGCCTGAGGCCTGCCTCCTCTTCCAGCGTCCCCAAGCCGAGGCCGCCCTGCAGGCAGGCCGGGACTGGGATTGGGAGGAGACCGTGGCGGCGGCAAGGGCTGCGGGCCGGCGGGCGCCCTGCGTGCCTGTGGCGGCCACTGACCCCCTCTACATCCTCTACACGTCCGGCACGACGGGCCGACCCAAGGGGGTCGTGCGCGACACGGGCGGCTACATCGTCGCCCTCAAATGGTCCATGCGCGGCCTCTACGGGATCGAGCCCGGCGAGGTCTATTGGTGCGCCTCGGATGTGGGCTGGGTGGTGGGGCACTCCTACATCGTCTACGGCCCGCTCCTGCACGGAGCCACCACGATCCTCTACGAGGGCAAGCCCGTCGGCACGCCGGATGCGGGCGCCTTCTGGCGCGTGATCGCGGAGCACAGGGCGGTGGCCCTGTTCACCGCGCCCACCGCCTTCCGGGCGATCAAGAAGGAGGACCCCAATGGCGACCTCCTGAAAGGTCGCGACCTCTCCCGCTTCCGGGCGCTCTTCCTCGCGGGCGAGCGGGCCGATCCCGACACGGTGCAATGGGCGGAAACGATTCTGGGTGTGCCCGTGATCGACCATTGGTGGCAGACGGAAACCGGCTGGGGCATCGCAGGCAATCCGATGGGGCTCGGCGCGCTGCCCGTGAAGTACGGCTCCCCCACGGTGCCGATGCCGGGCTACGACGTGCAGGTGCTCGACGAGGGCGGAAAGCCCGTGCCTCCCGAGACCATGGGCACCATCGCGATCAAGCTCCCCCTGCCGCCCGGCTGCCTTCCCACCCTCTGGCAGGCGGACGAGCGCTTCCGCGAGAGCTATCTCACGACCTATCCCGGCTACTACAACACCTCGGATGCCGGCTTCCTCGACCGGGACGGCTATGTCTACGTGATGGGCCGGACGGACGACATCATCAACGTCGCCGGCCACCGGCTCTCCACGGGCGGCATGGAGGAGGTTCTGGCCTCGCACCCGGCGGTCGCGGAATGCGCCGTGATCGGGGTCAAGGATGCCTTGAAGGGTGAGGTGCCCTGCGGCTTCGTGGTGCTCAAAGCCGGCGTCTCGAAGGCCCCGAACGAGATCGAGCGGGAATTGATCGCCCTCGTGCGCGACAAGATCGGCCCCGTGGCGGCCTTCAAGCTCGCCCTCACGGTCGGGCGTCTGCCGAAAACCCGTTCGGGCAAGATCCTGCGCGGCACCATGAAGAAGATCGCGGACGGGGACAGCTGGGCCATGCCGGCGACCATCGACGATCCGGCGGTGCTCGACGAGATCGCGGATGCGCTGAAAAGTCGAGGTATGGCGGGGTAGGGACTGCCTCGCCAAGTCCTGGCCCGGAGTCCTGGCCCGGAGTCCTGGCCCGGACAGCGGCAACGCCCGGGCGCTCAGACGCTCTCCGCTTCGACGAGGTTGGGCCGCTCAGCGGCTCTCGCTCTGGGCGGCCACGGAGGCGTTGAGGCCGCGGGCGAGCTGCTCGATCCGCTCCGCCGCCCGCGCGACGCCGTCCGCGAGGCGCGCTTCAAGCGACCCGATGCGCGCGTCCCCGGTATGGGCCTGTTCCCGCAAGGCGGCGATCTGGGCCTCGAGGGCCGCCACGCGCTTCCCGGCTTCCGCGAGGTCGTCCGCGATGGTGATCGCCGCCATCACGTGGAGGCGCATGTCGCCGATCTCGCCGAAGGTGCGGCGCATCTCGCCGATCTTCCCGTCGAGAAGCTGCGCGAGCCCGGCCAGATGCGCCTCCTCGCCGTCGGCGCAGGCCATCCGGTAGCTCTTCCCGGCAATTGTCACAGTCACCTGGGGCATCCGCCCGATCCTCATTCCTGATCCGGCTGTCGCCGGGATTTCCGAAGCCCTGAGCCGGCAGACCCGCCCGGGATGATAGGCGCGGCCCGACCGCTCAGGCCTCGGCCCGCGATGGTGGGCGGGCCGGACCTCTCCTCAGGCCTCGGCCCGGGCGAGCACGTCCTCGATGGTGTGCATCGCCCGCTGCACCCGTTGTCCCACATCCTGGGCGGTGGCTTCGGCGCGATTGAGGCGGGCGATTGTGTCGTCGAGATCCTGGGCGAGCCGCGCGCGGTCGTCCTGCATGATCTGAAGCTCGGTTTCGAGGTCTCCCCGCCGCCGCTCCGCATCGAGACGCCGGGCCACCGCGGCCTCGAGGAGGCCGATGGCGGTGTCGAGGCGGCGCATCGCATCGTCGAGGGAAGGGGGCATGGCGCCTCCGGTGGGCGGAAAGGGGATGGTTCGCCCGACACTAGGCGGCCTCGGAGGGGGCCGCAATGGAGGGCTGTTGACCTGCGGAGGCCCTATGGCGGACCTGTCGCCGTGTCGGCCGTCTCGCCTTTGACTCCCTCCCCTTGCATGGTAAGGAGCCGACGATTTCGGGGATGCTCCCCGCCTGTTGTGGAAAACCCCGCCGTGTCCCAAGCCGCCTCCGCCGATCGCGTCTCCCACAACGATCTGGCGAACGCGGTGCGTGCGCTGGCCATGGACGGGGTGGAGCAGGCAAAGTCGGGCCATCCCGGCCTCCCCATGGGCGCCGCCGACATCGCGACGGTGCTCTTCACCCGCTTCCTGAAATACGACTCCGCCGATCCGCGCTGGCCCGACCGCGACCGCTTCGTGCTCTCCGCGGGCCACGGTTCGATGCTGCTCTACGCGCTCCTGCACCTCACGGGCGTGGAGGGGATGGGGATCGAGGAGCTCAAGCGGTTCCGCCAGCTCGATTCGAAGACCCCAGGGCATCCCGAGAACTTCATGACGCCCGGCGTCGAGACCACCACGGGACCCCTCGGGCAGGGCCTCGCCACGGCGGTCGGCATGGCGCTCGCGGAACGCATGCTGAACGCGGAATACGGCGATGGGGCCGTGAGCCACCACACATATGTGCTCGCCTCCGACGGCGACCTCATGGAAGGCATTTCCCACGAGGCGGCAGCGCTCGCGGGTCATCTGCGCCTGAGCCGCCTCGTGGTCCTCTGGGACGACAACGGCATCTCCATCGACGGGCCGCTCTCCCTCTCCGACACGGTCGACCAGGTGAAGCGCTTCGAGGCCTATGGCTGGCGCGCGGTGCGGGTCGACGGTCACGATCCGGAGGCGATCGCGGGCGCGCTTGCGGCGGCCCGGACCGCCGACCGCCCGACCCTCATCGCAGCCAAGACCAAGATCGGCTACGGAGCCCCGAAGAAGGCCGGCACGTCCAAGGCCCATGGCGAGCCCTTGGGCGCCGAGGAATTGGCTGGCGCCAAGGCGGCACTGGGCTGGACCCATGCTCCATTCGAGATCCCGGAGGCGATCCGGAGCGCTTGGGCGGAGGCCGGGCGCCGGGGTCGGGCCGAACGGGAGGCCTGGGACAAGCGCATGGCCGCCATGCCAGCGGACGGGCGCGCCGAGTTCGAGCGGCGCATGCGCGGCGAACGGCCCGCCGCGCTGCCGAAGGCCATCGAGAGCCTGAAGGCGCGCCTTGCCGCCGAACCCCAGACGGTCGCGACCCGCAAGGCGAGCGAGATGGCACTCGAAGCCATCACGGCCGTGATGCCGGAACTCGTTCTGGGCTCGGCGGATCTCACGCCGTCCAACAACACCCGGACCAAGGCCGCACAAGCGGTGCAGCCGGGCTCGTTCGCAGGCCGCTACATCCATTACGGCATCCGTGAGCACGGCATGGCCGCGGCCATGAACGGGATTGCTCTCCACGGCGGCTTCGTGCCCGCGGGCGCAACCTTCCTGGTGTTCACCGACTACGCGCGGCCCGCCATGCGCATCGCTGCGCTCGCCGGTATCCCGGTCGTCTACGTGATGACGCACGATTCCATCGGCCTCGGCGAAGACGGGCCGACGCACCAGCCCGTGGAGCACCTCGCGGCCTTGCGCGCGATGCCGAGAATGCGGGTGTTCCGTCCGGCCGACGCGGTCGAGACCGCGGAGTGCTGGCAACTGGCGCTCGAGCGCACGGACGGTCCCTCGACGCTCGCGCTGACCCGCCAGAACCTGCCGCAGGTCCGCAAAGAGGCCGCAAGCGGCAATCTTTGCGCCGCCGGCGCCTACGAGCTTTCGCCCGCGAAGGGCAAGGTCCGCGCGACGCTCTTCGCTTCCGGCTCCGAGGTCGAGATTGCCTTGGAGGCTCAACGGCTTCTCGCGGAACAAAGCTTCGCGGTTCGCGTTGTTTCGGTGCCCTCGCTCGACCTCTTCCTGAGCCAGCCCGAATCCGTCCGTTCCCGCATCATCGGCGATGCGCCCGTGAAAGTGGCGATCGAAGCCGCAATCCGCTTCGGCTGGGACGCGCTCATCGGTCCGGATGGGATCTTCGTCGGTATGCAGGGCTTCGGCGCCAGCGCTCCCTACAAGGAGCTCTACCGCCATTTCGGCATCACGGCCGAGGCCGTGGTTGATCGGATTTTGAGAACGCACAACATGTGAGGTTCCAGGGCTCCGCCTTGAACCTGCACGTTGGTGCAATGGGATCTTGAGGACACACAGCATATGAGGCTGCTTCGAGCCTCGTCCGCATCGCAAGGAGTGAGCACATGACGGTGAAGGTCGCGATCAACGGGTTCGGTCGCATCGGGCGCAACATCCTGCGCGCCATCGTGGAAAGCGGCCGCACCGACATCCAGGTGGTGGCCATCAACGACCTCGGCCCCGTCGAGACGAACGCCCACCTCCTGCGCTTCGACTCCGTGCACGGCCGCTTCCCGAGCGACGTGAAGGTGGAGGGCGACTCGATCGTCGTGAACGGCCAGAAGATCCGCGTCACCGCGATCAAGAACCCGGCCGAGCTGCCCCACAAGGAACTCGGCGTCGACATCGCCATGGAATGCACGGGCATCTTCACCTCGAAGGAGAAGGCCGCGGCGCATCTTCAGGCCGGCGCGAAGCGCGTGATCGTCTCGGCGCCCGCCGACGGCGCGGACCTCACGGTGGTGTACGGCGTGAACCACGACAAGCTCACCAAGGATCACATGGTGATCTCGAACGCGTCGTGCACCACGAACTGCCTCGCGCCCGTGGTCAAAGTCCTCAACGATGCGATCGGCATCGAGAAGGGCTTCATGACGACGATCCACTCCTACACGAACGATCAGCCCTCGCTGGATCAGATGCACAAGGATCTCTACCGCGCCCGTGCCGCAGCCCTGTCGATGATCCCGACATCGACCGGCGCCGCGAAGGCCGTCGGCCTCGTGCTGCCGGATCTCAACGGCAAGCTCGACGGCGTGTCGATCCGTGTGCCCACTCCCAACGTGTCGGTGATCGACTTCAAGTTCGTGGCCAAGCGCGCGACCTCGAAGGACGAGATCAACGAGGCCGTGAAGCGCGCCGCCGACCAGCAGCTCAAGGGCGTTCTCGGCTATACCGACCAGCCGAACGTCTCTGTGGATTTCAACCACGACCCGCACTCCTCCGTGTTCCACCTCGACCAGACCAAGGTGATGGACGGGACCTTCGTGCGCGTGATGTCCTGGTACGACAACGAATGGGGTTTCTCGAACCGCATGGCGGACACTGCCGTCGCGATGGCGAAGCTGATCTGAGGAGCATCCAGAAGCACCGAGGCTGCAGATGCCAAGCAGTTGGCCTTTCGGCCTCGGACTCCTCGCGATCATGGCTATCGTGATCTGGTTCGCAATTCCGCCACGCTTCCGGAACTAGCCCCGCGAGAGATCGCGATCACGAGAGTTGGTCCAACATGCGCTGGGCGGCAGCGACCCCGTAGAAGGTGACTGAGGGCTTTCAGATGTCCAACGCTTTTCGCACCCTCGACCAGGCCGACCTCAAAGGGAAACGCGTCCTCGTGCGCGTCGATCTCAACGTGCCCATGGAAAACGGGCGCATCACGGATGCGACGCGCATCGAGCGCATCCTGCCGACGATCCGAGAGATCGCCGAGGGGGGAGGGCGCGTGGTGCTGCTCGCCCATTTCGGACGCCCCAAGGGCCGCGATCCGAAGGAGTCCCTCAAGCCCGTGGGCGAGGCGCTGTCGGGGCAGCTCGGCAGGCCCGTGGCCTTCGCGGAGGATTGCATCGGAGACGCGGCCGCAAAGGCTGTGGCTGCGCTCAAGGACGGCGACGTTCTGCTTCTTGAGAACACCCGCTTCCACCCGGGCGAGGAGAAGAACGATGCCACCTTCGTGGCGGAACTCGCGAAGCTCGGCGACATCTATGTCAACGATGCCTTCTCGGCAGCGCACCGGGCACACGCCTCCACCGAAGGACTCGCCCGCAAGCTGCCCTCTTACGCCGGCCGCACCATGCAGGCCGAACTCGACGCGTTGACCAAAGGCCTCGAGGCGCCGGCCCGCCCCGTGGTGGCGATCGTCGGCGGCGCGAAGGTCTCGACCAAAATCGATCTTCTCGAGAACCTTGTCTCCCGGGTCGATGCCCTCGTGATCGGCGGCGGCATGGCGAACACCTTTGTCGCCGCCACGGGGCTCGAGGTCGGCAAGTCGCTCGCCGAGCACGACCTCGCGGAAACGGCCTTGCGCATCGTCGCGAAGGCCCGCGAGACGGGTTGCGCCATCATCCTGCCCGTGGACGGGGTCTGCGCCTACGAGTTCAAGGCCGGGGCCGTCAATCACACCTATGGCATCGAGTCGATCCCCGGGGACCAGATGATCCTCGATGTGGGCTCGCAATCGGTGGAGCGCATCAACGCGGCCATCAACGATGCCAAGACCCTGGTCTGGAACGGTCCCTTGGGGGCCTTCGAGATCCCGCCCTTCGACCAGGGCACGGTTGCGGCGGCCCGGCACGCCGCGGAGCGCACCCGCGAGGGCAAGCTCGTCTCTGTGGCGGGCGGCGGCGACACGGTCGCGGCCCTCAACCACGCGGGCGTCGCGGAAGCCTTCACCTACGTCTCGACCGCCGGCGGCGCGTTCCTGGAATGGATGGAGGGCAAAGAGCTCCCCGGCGTCGAGGCGCTGCGGCAGGCGTGAGGTCCCTCTCTGGCGCCCCGGCGCCAGAGGCCTAAATACCTGCTAGATTCGAACCCCTGATCGGCTCACGGGCTCAACGATCACCGAGCCTTCAAGAAGGACACCGCGGAGGAACTCATGGCCCGCATCACCCTCAGACAGCTTCTCGATCATGCCGCCGAGCATTCCTACGGCGTGCCGGCCTTCAACATCAACAACATGGAACAGGCGCTCGCCATCATGGAGGCCGCGAACGCGGTCGATGCGCCGGTGATCATCCAGGCCTCCCGCGGCGCGCGTTCCTATGCCAACGACATCATGCTCAAGCACATGATGGACGCGGTCACGGAGATCTATCCGCATATCCCGGTCTGCGTGCACCTCGACCACGGCAACGAGCCCGCCACCTGCATGACCGCGATCCAGGCGGGCTTCACCTCCGTGATGATGGACGGCTCGCTCAAGGCCGACGGCAAGACGCCGGGCGACTGGGACTACAACGTCGAGGTGACCCGCCGCGTGACCGAGATGGCGCATCTCGGTGGCATCTCGGTGGAGGGCGAACTCGGCGTCCTGGGTTCGCTCGAAAGCGGCACGGGCGAGGCCGAGGACGGGCACGGGGCCGAGGGCAAGCTCTCCCACGATCAGCTCCTCACGAACCCGGACGAGGCCGTGAAATTCGTGGCCGAAACCAAGGTCGACGCGCTCGCGATCGCCATGGGGACCTCGCACGGCGCCTACAAGTTCACCCGCAAGCCCGACGGCGCGATCCTCGCCATGCACGTGATCGAGGAGATTCACGCCAAGCTGCCCAACATGCATCTCGTGATGCACGGCTCCTCCTCGGTGCCGCAGGACCTCCAGGACATCATCAACCAGTATGGCGGCAAGATGCCCCAGACCTGGGGCGTGCCCGTGGAGGAGATCCAGCGCGGCATCAAGCACGGCGTCCGCAAGATCAACATCGACACCGACAACCGCATGGCGATGACGGGTCAGATCCGGAAGATCCTGCAGGAGAACCCGGGTGAGTTCGATCCCCGCAAGTACCTGAAGCCCGCCATGGAGGCGATGACGAAGCTCTGCAAGCAGCGCCTGCAGGAGTTCAACACCGCCGGCCAGGCCTCAAAGATCAAGCGCGTGCTCACCACGGCCGAGATGGCGAAGCGCTACGCCAAGGGCGAGCTGGACCCGACCTTCGCGACCACAAAGGCGGCGGCGGAGTAGGAGAAATCCCCCTCAAGGGGAGGGCTGAAAGCACCTTCGATTCGCTGCCATCCGGCTTTTGCCGCAATCCTCCACCAAACGGGGCCTCGCAAGACGGCCCCGTTTCCGTTTATGAGACAGGCCTAACCCACTTTCACATCCGGCCCCATCCATGGCTGATCGCGTTGCTCGACTCTATCTCCTCACCCCGGTCCTCGACGATGCCGCCGCCTTCGTGCCGCGGCTCGCGGAAGCTTGCGCGGCCGGCGATGTCGCGGCGGTCCTCGCCCGTCTGGCCCCCGCCAACGAGCGGACGCTCGTCAATGCCGTGAAGGCCCTGGCGCCCGTGGTGCAGGAGGCCGGGGCCGCCCTCGTGATCGACGTTCCGGGCGAGGCCGACCAGGCCGCCATCGCGACCCGGGGCGGCGCCGACGGCGTGCAGGCCTCAGGGGTAGCGTCGTTGCGCGCTCTGAAAGAACGACTCAAGAGCGACCGGATCGTGGGCGCCGCCGGCCTGCGCAGCCGGGATGACGCGATGACGGCAGGCGAGGCCGGCGTCGATTACCTCATGTTCGGCGAGCCGCGTCCCGACGGCTCGGTCCCTGCCCTCGACACCGTGATCGAGCGCGCCGCCTGGTGGGCGGAGATCTTCGAGACCCCTTGCGTGGCCTATGCCCCCTCGCTGCAGGATATCGCCCCGTTGGCTGCGACGGGGGTCGAGTTCATTGCGCTGGGCGATGCAGTCTGGACCCACCCCGAAGGCCCCGCGGCCGGCCTGCGGGAGGCCGCGGCGGCCCTGGCGTCCGTGGAGGCGGCCCGTTGATCCGGCCTCTCCGCTCGTCCCTCCTCGCTGCCGGCACCCTCGCGGGCGGGATCGCTCTCGCGGTCGGGCCGGCCCTCGCGGCGCCCGAGCCCGATCTCGCCTATGGGGCCTACCAGCGCGGGCTCTACATCACCGCGCTCCGCGAGGCCACGAAGCGGCTCGAGGCGAATGCCGAGGACGCGCCCGCGATGACGCTCCTGGGCGAATTGTTTGACCGGGGCCTTGGGGTCGTGCCGAGCGCCGAGAAAGCGGCCGAATGGTACAAGCTCGCCGCGCGGCGCGGCGACCCCCATGCCATCGCGGCCCTCGGCCTCATGGCCATCAGCGGGCGCGGCGTCCCGAAGGACCCCCGGCAAGGGGCGGCCTGGCTGGAAGAGGCGGCCGCCAAGGGAGAGCCCATTGCCTCCTACAACCTCGCGCTCCTGAAGCTCGGAACCGGCACCCAGTCCGATCTCCTGCGGGCCGTCGAACTGCTCCGCCGGGCGGCCGATGCGGAAATCGGCGATGCGCAGCATGCGCTGGGCGTCCTCTACCTCCGCGGCCGCGGGGTGAGCCGCGATGCCGCGGAGGCGGCCGGCTGGTTTGCCCGCGCGGCCAAGAACGGCAACATCCCGGGCGAGGTCGAGCACGCGATCCTGCTCTTCAACGGCGACGGCGTCCCCGCCAACGAGACCCTCGCCGCCCGCAGCTTCCGCCGTGCCGCCATCAAAGGAAACGCCGTCGCCCAAAACCGCCTCGCCCGCCTCTACGTGGTCGGGCGCGGGGTCCCGCAGAACCGGGTCGAGGCGGCGGCCTGGCACCTCTCCGCAGCGGCTCAGGGCCTCACCGACCCCTGGCTCGACGACGCCCTGAAGGATCTCCCCGCCGAGGACCGTGCCCGTGCCGAGCGCATCGCAGCCGAGCGGGCAGCGGCGTTGTAGCGGAGCGTCGGCCTAGACCCACGACGATTCATCACGCCGGGAGCGGCACGAGCCGCAGTCGAACTGCAAATCCCGTCACCGCCTTGACGCCCCGGCTCCCTCATGGTGAGGAGCCCGGCCCTGCTCTTTCCCATCGTCCCCAAGGACTCTGATCCATGATCCGCACCCCCGTGATGACCGTGATGACCGATGCCGTCATGAAGGCCTCGCGCTCCCTCAAGCGCGACTTCGGCGAGGTCGAGAACCTGCAGGTCTCGCGCAAAGGGCCCGGCGACTTCGTCTCAGTAGCCGACCGCAAGGCGGAGCAGATCCTGCGCGACGCCCTCGAAAAGGCCCGGCCGGGCTACGGCCTCGTCATGGAGGAGAGCGGGATTGTCGAGGGCTCGGACAAGACCCATCGTTGGCACATCGATCCCCTCGACGGCACCACGAACTTCCTCCACGGCCTGCCGCAGTTCTGCATTTCGGTGGGGCTCGAGCGTGAGGGCCAGATGGTGGCCGGGGTGATCTACGATCCCATCAAGGACGAGATGTTCATCGCCGAGCGCGGGCAGGGGGCCTATCTCAACAACCGGCGCATCCGCGTCGCCGCCCGCACCGACATGGCGGAGGCCCTCGTGGTGTGCGGCATCCCTCATGTGGGCCGGGGCAACCACCCGCAATTCCTCAAGGAGGCTGCCCTCGTGATGGCCCAGGCCGCCGGCCTGCGTCGGCTCGGCTCGGCCGCCCTCGATCTCGCCTATGTGGCCTGCGGCCGCGTCGACGCCTATTGGGAACGGGGGTTGAACTCTTGGGATATCGCCGCCGGCATCGTGCTGATCCGCGAGTCCGGCGGCTTCGTGTCCGACGCGGACGGTGGGGCCGACCCCGTCAAGGCTCAGACCATCGCCTGCGGCAACGAAGTCATGCACCGGGAACTCGTGAAGCTCCTGAAACAGGCCAACCGCTAGCCGATACGCAGAAAACCGCTCTGCCAACAGGGCGAACGCACCCTCGGCTTGATCCGCGGGAGCGGTCCGGCCACATTGGGGCGGCATTGCACCGGAAGCGACATAGACCGGCCAAAATGGGTCGGGATTGGACCGAGAACGATATGGACAGGGACGCGCAACCCCTCACCGCGCCGCGGATTCACGTGGTCCGCATGGTGGTGTTCCTCGTGCTTGCGGGGTTCGTGGCCTTCATCCTCTACCGGCAGATCTGGGCGGCGTTCCTGGCCAATCCGGGCCTCAACGGGCTCATCATCGGCCTCATGCTCGTCGGCGTCCTTCTGGCGATCCGCCAGGTCTGGCGGCTCTTCCCGGAGGTCCGGTGGGTCAACACCCTGCGGGCCGTGGAGGAGGGCACGGCCCTGCCCTCGACCCCGACCCTGCTCGCCCCCATGGCGACGCTCATCAACAACCGATCGAACCGGGCGGCGCTCTCGGTCGCGACCACCCGGTCCCTCCTGGACTCGGTCGGCGCGCGCCTCGACGAGAGTCGGGAGATCCTTCGCTATCTCGCGGGCCTCCTGGTGTTCCTGGGCCTTCTCGGCACCTTCTGGGGCCTCATCGAAACGGTGGGCTCCGTCGGGCGCATCATCGCGTCCCTCCGCACCGGGCAGGATGCCGCCGTCCTCTTCGACGAGCTCAAGAATGCGCTCGCCGGCCCCCTGCAGGGCATGGGCCTCTCGTTTTCGGCCTCGCTCTTCGGCCTCGCGGGGTCCCTCGTCCTCAGCTTCCTCGATCTCCAGGCCGGGCAGGCGCAGAGCCGGTTCTACACGGAGCTCGAGGACTGGCTCGCCACCTCGACCACGAATCTCGGCTCCGATCTGTCACTCCAGCCAAGCGCTGGAGGCGGGGACCTCACCCTCGTCCTGAACCGCCTGGCCACCAGCCTGAATGAAGGCGGCAGCAACCGGGCGGCCACGCAGGCCATGGCGAATCTCGCGGAGGGCATCCAGGGCCTCGTGCAGCATATGCGCGCCGAGCAGCAGATGATCCGCGATTGGGTGGAAGCTCAGGCGGCCCGTGAAAAGGAGCTCAAGCAGGTGCTCGACCGCCTTTCACGGGAGAGGATCGGGTGATGAAGCGTCGGACCCGCTGGGATCGTCGGGGCATCGCCGCCCTCTGGAAGCCCGGAATCAGCTCTGAGGGAGGCAGCCGATGCCGGCGCTAGCGGGCCGCCGCAGGGGGCGGCAAGGGGAACTTAATTACTGGCCGGGCTTCGTCGACGCCCTCTCGACCCTTCTCCTTGCAATCATCTTCCTGATCTCCGTGTTCATGCTGGGCCAGTTCTTTCTGGCCCGGGAATTGTCGAGCCGCGACACGGTGCTCGACCGCCTCAACCGGCAGATCTCAGAACTCACCGATCTCCTCGCCCTCGAACGCTCGGGCCGCCGGACGCTCGAAGAGAACGTCGCGGGCCTGCAGACGACGCTCCGTGGCGCAGAAGCCGAGAGGGCGCGGCTTCAGGGCGTCATTGCCTCCGGGACCAGCGCGGAGGCTCGGGCGGGCGAGCTCAACACGGCGCTCGAGGCCGAACGGCAGGCTACCGGCCGGGCCCTCAATCAGGTGGAACTCCTCAACCAGCAGATCGCCGCCATGCGCCGGCAGCTCGCAGCGTTGGAGGAGGCGCTCGCGGCCTCCGAGTCCAGGGACCGCGAGAGCCAAGCCCGCGTCGCCGATCTCGGCAGCCGCCTCAACGTGGCGCTCGCCCAACGGGTCCAGGAGCTTGCCCGCTACCGCTCCGATTTCTTCGGGCGCCTGCGGCAGATCCTTGGAACCCGGCAAGACATCCGCATCGTGGGCGACCGCTTCGTGTTCCCCTCCGAGCTCTTCTTCGAGCGCGGACAGGCGCTGGTGCGACCGGAAGGTGCCACGGAGCTCGACCGGATCGCTGCTCTTCTCCAAGATCTGGAACGGCAGATCCCCGCCGACATCCCTTGGGTGCTGCGGGTCGACGGTCACACCGACCAGCGCCCCATCGCCACTGCCCAGTTTCCGAACAACTGGGCCCTCTCATCCACCCGCGCCATTGCGGTGGTGCAATACATGATCTCCCGCGGGGTGCCCCCGCAGCGCCTCGTGGCGGCGGGGTTCGGCGAGTTCCAGCCGATCGACACCGGTACAACGGAAGAGGCCTTTACCCGCAATCGGCGTATCGAGCTGAAGCTCACCGAGCGTTGATCCCGAACCCCGGCGAAGCTCGCGCGTGGGCTTCGCCGCATGGCGGAATCAAGGTCGGCGATTCTTGGCAGGAACAGCTCACCTTGCACCTGCGTTCTCCTTCCCAGATGAACCCAAGGAGTTCGCGATGTTGAAAGCAATGCTCGTTTCGACGGCGGCCGTGACGCTCGCCGGCGCCGCTCTGTTCGCTTCTGTACCCGCCCAGGCTCAGGGCCTCGGCATTTCGGTCGGCCCCGGCGGCGTACGCGTCGGTGAAGACCGGCCCCGCGTGGAGCGCCGCATCATCGAGCGCCGTTCCCAGGCCCGGCGCGTGATCGTCGAGGACGATGACGACGAGGTCTGCGAGACCCGGACCCGCCGGGTCGTAGTCAACGGTGTGGTGCGCACCCGCCGCGTGACCAGCTGCAACTAGGCGGATCGGACCTTCCGTGACGAACGGCCCAGCCTCCGGCTGGGCCGTTTGCATGGAGAGCTGGAGCTGATTCCACTTGCGTGGAATCAGCTCCAGCCCGCGGCTTCACCCTGGCCGGCAGGTGGCAGGCCCTGCTATCCCTACTCGGCGGCTTCGGCAATCTCGTCCGCCGTGAACTGCAGCCGCGCGAGTCGAGCGTAGAGGCCGCCCTTGGCGAGAAGGCTCTCGTGCGTGCCTTCTTCCACGATGTGGCCGCCGTCGAGCACCAGAATCCGGTCCGCGGACCGGATGGTGGCGAGGCGGTGGGCGATCACGAGGGTGGTGCGGCCCGCCATGAGCCGGTCGAGCGCACCCTGCACGGCGCGCTCGCTTTCCGCATCGAGGGCTGAGGTGGCCTCGTCGAGGAGCAGGATCGGGGCATCCTTGAGGATTGCCCGGGCGATGGCGATTCGCTGGCGCTGACCGCCCGAGAGGGTGACGCCGCGCTCGCCGATCACGGTCTCGTACCCTTCCGGGAGCCCCATGATGAACGCATCCGCCGAGGCCAGGCGCGCGGCATGGCGGACCTCTTCGACTGTCGCCTCCAGGCGCCCATAGCGGATGTTGTCGAGAACGGTCGTCGCGAAGATCGCGGGCTCCTGGGGCACGAGAGCCATGCGGGCACGCAGGCGGACGGGGTCGACCTCCGTGATCGGCACGCCGTCTACGAGAATGCGCCCCCCTTGAGGATCGTAGAACCGCAGCAACAGCTGGAGCACCGTGCTCTTGCCTGCGCCCGAGGGCCCGACGAGCGCGACCCGTTCCCCTGAGCCGAGCGCAAAGCCGAGGCCGTCGAGGGCCGATTGCGTCTCGCGCGTCGGGTAGGCGAAGCGCACCTCCTCGAAGGCTACCGTGCCCGGGGAGGGCTCGGGCAGGGGGCGCGGCATGGCGGGGGCGGCGATGACGGGCCGGGTCTCGAGGATTTCGCCCAAGCGCTCTGCGGCGCCCGCCGCCTGCGCGAGCTCGCCGTAAACCTCGGAGAGCTGCCCGAGGGCGCTTGCGGCAAAGACCGCATAGAGCACGAATTGCGACAGGCGTCCCGCCGTCATGCTGCCCGCGAGCACGTCCTGGGCGCCATACCAGAGCACGCCCACGACGCTCGCCGAGACCAGGAAGATCCCGGTGCCCGTGAGAAGGGAGCGGGCCTTGACGGAGATCCGCGCCGCGTCGAAAGCCTCCTCGGCGGCGCGCGCGAAGCGGTTCGCCGTGAAGCGCTCCATCCCGAAAGCCTGCATGGTCCGCACAGCGCCGACGGCTTCCGCGGCATAGGCCGAGGCCTCGGCGAGCCGGTCCTGGGCGGCCCGCGAGCGGCGGCGCACGGCCCGGCCCGACACGATGAGGGGCAGCACGATCACCGGGATCGCGAGGAGCACGAGGGCGGAGAGCTTCGGGCTCGTCCAGATCATGAGCGCGATCGCGCCCAGGAAGAGAAAGCCGTTGCGCAGCGCGATCGAGACGCTGACCCCGAAGGCGGCCTTCACCTGCGTCGTGTCGGCGGTGAGCCGGGAGACGATCTCGCCCGATTGGGTGGCATCGAAGAAGGAGGGGTCGAGGCGGGTCAGATGGCCGAAGACGGCCGCGCGCAAATCCGCGACCACCCTTTCGCCGAGCGTGATCACGAGATAGGAGCGGGCGGCGCTCGCCAGCGCCAGCACGCCGACCACAAGGATCAGCACCCCGAAATAGGCGTCGATGATGCGACCGCCGTCCTCGGAAAAACCGTGATCGATCACCCGCCGCACCGCGAGCGGCACCACGAGCGTCGCGGCCGAGGCCGCAACGAGCGCCGCGAGCGCGGCCGCGATCCTGCCCCTGTACCGCAGGGCGAAGGGAACGAGCGGCTTGAGCGAACTCAGGTTGGCGGAGCTGGGGCGGGTCGAGGAGGTCGAGGGCGAGGCCATGGGGCTATGTATCACGCCTTCCCCCACGCGGAGCACCCCAAGACGGGCAGCGGAGCGCGACCTGGAGCCCCGGGGAGATGGCCCGGGCGCGGCGCCGCCCCCGATCGAGTTCCGCGCGGACCCCGGAAGATCCGGCAGAGGTCAGCCCAGCCCCATCGAGACGAGCCCCGAACGACCGAGACGCCCGCCGTCGCGGGCGCCACGCGGTGGATAGAGGCCAAAGATCATCGAAGGGTCCGCGGCAGCGAGCACGGGAAGCGCCGTGACGCGCCCTTTCCTAATGCTGCGGTTCGGCCGCCGGCAGCGGAGGAGGGGCCTCAGATCACGAAGAAGTCGGATGCCGTGAGGGCGACTTTGTTGGCGACGACCGCAAACTTCACCGCCGCCGCCGACCCGGTGCCGTCCCGGTCGTAGTACAGGGCTCCCGTGCCCCGGTCGTACAGGAT
>JAESFL010000027.1_pt1 | contig 107333 bp, 94 predicted proteins | sample 9269401 | NCBI WGS metagenome assembly JAESFL01 (sample SAMN14506025, study PRJNA617098) | algae metagenome | isolation source: Gloeocapsa sp. UFS-A4-WI-NPMV-4B04 and co-occurring heterotrophs from desert... | place: USA: Utah | collected 2006-10-01 | reverse complement strand
TAATGAAAATTACCAGCGTATTTGTCCTGTTGATGCTGCCGGTCAGCTTGCGCAATGCCTGCGACATCAAACGTGCCTGCAACCCTGGCAGGGAGTCGCCCATGTCGCCTTCGATTTCAGCGCGTGGGGTCAGTGCCGCAACAGAGTCGATCACCACCATGTCCACGCTGCCCGAGCGCACCAGAGCGTCAGTGATTTCGAGGGCTTGTTCACCGGTGTCCGGCTGGGAGATCAGAAGGTCGGACAGATTGACACCGAGTTTTTGTGCATACACGACGTCAAGTGCGTGCTCTGCATCGATAAACGCGCATGTACCACCCAGCTTTTGCATTTCTGCGATTGCCTGCAATGTCAGGGTCGTCTTACCTGATGATTCCGGGCCATAAATTTCAACGACACGTCCGCGCGGCAAGCCACCGACGCCCAGCGCAATGTCCAGACCGAGCGAGCCGGTTGATACAACTTGCACTTCTTCGGCTACCGCGCCGTCGACCATGCGCATTACCGAACCCTTGCCGAACTGCTTTTCGATTTGTGCCAATGCCGCGGACAGCGCCTTGCTTTTGTCCGAGTTAAGGGCGGTTTTTTTGTCGTCCATGAGTGCCTTCTTTCGACGGTTGGATAGAGGAAGACGCAACGCAGAATAGATGCAAATTTAACGTATCTGCGGTTTTCGTCACAACCAATACTGTATAAAAAAACAGTGATTTATGCAAGCAAAGATTCTCGATTAGAGAGAAAAGTTTACTAAGCTGAACCATACTGGCGTCTCTTTCTGCCTTGCTGGCATGAATGAAACACAATAGACTAGACTTAGTTCAATTTGATTGCTTTACGCCAACATGCGCATCCTGCTTGCGGAAGACGACAGTGTACTCGCCGATGGTCTGACACGCTCATTGCGCCAGTCCGGTTATGCGATTGATTGCGTGAAAACCGGGGTGGAGGCCGATTCGGCCCTCTCTACCCAGGATTTCGATTTGCTTATCCTCGATCTTGGCCTTCCCAAGATGGCTGGACTGGAAGTGTTACGGCGCCTTAGGGCGCGCAATTCACGTCTTCCGGTCCTGATCCTGACCGCCAGCGATTCGATCGAGCAGCGCGTCAAAGGCCTCGATCTCGGCGCGGATGATTACATGCCAAAGCCTTTTGCGTTGTCCGAGCTTGAAGCCAGAGTCCGTGCACTGACCAGACGTGGCGCCGGCGGCGGCCCGACTGTCATCAAGCATGGCCCGCTTTCCTATGATCAAGTCGGTCGTATTGCGTACATGCATGAGCAAATGCTGGATTTGTCCGCTCGCGAACTTGGTTTGCTTGAAGTGCTATTGCAGCGTACCGGGCGACTAGTGTCGAAGGAACAACTGGTTGACCATTTGTGTGAATGGGGCGAAGAAGTCAGCAACAATGCGATCGAAGTGTACGTTCATCGCCTCCGCAAAAAAATTGAAACCGGTGGCGTTCGCATTGCAACCGTCCGCGGTCTCGGATATTGCCTTGAGAAGTTCGCCGACAGCCAGGCGCAGCAACAGAGTTCGCAGGCAAGTCCCCAAACCTGAGCGCGACGATGAGCGATGGCGACTCCATGCAGGCGACGGCCCCTGTCGCAAGCGATGCCGGCACGTTGGCCGATCCGTTTGATCCGGCCGAGCAGGAGCTGGAGGAACGGATTCAGCGTTCGCTGTTCGGCGAGATTCTCGACTGGATGCTGGTCCCGCTGCTCCTGCTTTGGCCGATGAGCATTGCCATCACTTATCTCGTCGCAAAATCCATCGCAAATTACCCGTTCGACCATGCGCTCGACGATACCGTTACCGTGCTGGCGCAACAGGTAAAGGAGGTTAACGGCAAAGTGGTGGCTTTGTTGCCCAATACATCCCGCGACCTTCTCCGCGCAGACGATGTCGACAATATCTATTTCCAGATCATCGGGAAGCGTGGGGAGTATATCGACGGCGACCGCGACATGCCCATGCCGCCAGCGGAAGAAGAAAAGCCCCTGCCCGGCTCGGTGGTTTTCCGCAACGATGTCATGCGCGGCAACGACGTGCGTATCGCGTACACCTACGTCGACCTGAAGCCGCGCGGCAGCAACAAAGCGGAGGCCGAATCCGATCTGGCATTGGTGCAGGTGGGTGAAACTCTCGACAAGCGCGTTGAACATGCGAACGAAATCATCAAAGGCGTGATCCTGCCGCAGTTCATCATTCTCCCAATCGCATTGGCGCTGGTCTGGTTTGCCCTCAGTCGCGGGCTGTCGCCGCTGGCGGAACTGCAGCGCCACATACGCGAACGTCGCCCCGATGACCTGAGCCCGATCGACTCGCGACAAGTACCGGAAGAGATCAGTCCGCTGGTCAGCTCGCTGAACGATATGCTGGATAGGCTTTCCCAAACGATCCAGATGCAAAAGCGCTTCATCGCCGATGCTGCCCATCAGATGAAGACGCCGCTGGCCGGCATGCGCATGCAGTCCGAACTGGCGCTGCGGCAGACCAATTATGATGAAATCCACCGCTCGCTCGAGCAGCTCTCCAAAAGCTCGGAATCCGCAACGCGGCTGGTGAATCAGTTGCTGGCGCTCGCACGCGCGGAGAACCAGACACCCGAAGCCAAACCCTTCGTGCCGCTGGAGTTATCCGAACTGGCGCGCAATGTCGTGCAGGACTGGGTACAGGCGTCCTTCACCCAGCGAATCGACCTCGGCTTCGAACAGCCGGGCTACCCGGTGATGGTGCTCGGCAATCCGCTTACCCTGCGTGAACTTCTCAGCAACCTGATCGACAACGCGCTTCGGTATACTCCCGCCGGCGGCAGCGTCACTGTCAGGGTCGGTTCCGGAGAAGGGGGCGGTATCGCAACCCTCGAAGTCGAAGATACCGGCCCGGGCATCCCCTATGCCGAGCGTGCGCATGTGTTCGAACGCTTCTATCGCATTCTCGGCAACCAGGCTGAGGGCAGCGGCCTTGGCCTGTCGATCGTGCGCGAGATCGCGCAGCAGCATGGCGCCACCGTGGATATTTTCAATAATCCGCGCAGCCATGATCCAAAATTTCCGGGCTGCCTGTTCAGGGTGTCCCTGCGCAGTGAACTGCGCCCGGACGTCATTGAGGATATCGGCTGATATGGAGACCCGCCCTTCCACCATTCCACACCTGGCCGCTCGCAAAGCATATTGGGTTCGGACGCGGCGACTAACATTCGTACTGTTATCCATCTGGTTCACAGTCACTTTCAGCGTCATTTTCTTTGCGCGTGAACTTTCCGAAATCTCTCTCTTCGGCTGGTCGTTTTCGTACTACATGGCCGCGCAAGGGATGCTTTTCATTTACGTCCTGCTGGTCGGCCTGTATGCCTGGTACATGCCGCGCCTGGACAAAATGCTGAAAGATGCGAGCGACAATGGCAAATAAGGCGTTCTTCAGGCAGCTCTGCCGCTATTACGGACTGTACACATTCGGCTTCATCCTGTTTCTTTTGTCGGTTGCCATTCTTGAAAAAGAAGGGTTCCCCCGCGTCTGGATCGGCTACCTGTTCCTGTTCGCCACGATTGTGCTGTATGCCGGCATCGGGGTCATCAGCCGGACGTCGGAGGTATCCGAATATTATGTGGCCGGCCGCCGCGTACCCGCTTTCTTCAACGGCATCGCGACTGCTGCCGACTGGATATCGGCTGCGAGTTTCATCAGCCTTGCTGGTGGTCTGTACCTGTACGGTTTCGACGGCCTTGCCTATATCCTGGGGTGGACCGGCGGGTTCTGTCTCGCTGCGCTCCTGATTGCTCCCTACCTGCGCAAATTCGGGCAGTACACGATTCCGGATTTTCTGGCGGCACGCTATGCGGGTCGCGGCAACGGAAATCTGGTGCGCCTGCTAGGCGTGTCCGCGACCATCATCGTATCCTTTACTTATGTAGTCGCGCAGATCTATGGCGTGGGACTGATTACATCGCGATTCACCGGTATCGATTTTTCGGTTGGCATCTTCCTTGGTTTGGCAAGCATCCTCGTATGCTCCTTTCTCGGCGGAATGCGGGCGATTACCTGGACCCAGATTGCGCAATACATCATCATCCTCATTGCGTACATGATTCCGGTGGTGTGGCTCTCGGTCAAGCATACCGGGATGCCAGTACCCCAGATTGCCTACGGATCAGCGCTCTCCAAGCTGAGCGATCGGGAAAAAGCACTCAACGACGACCCGAGAGAGCATGAGATCCGGGCCGTGTTCAAGCAGCGCGCCGACGAGTACGACACCAGGTTAAGGGAACTGCCCAAATCATGGGAACAAGGGCGGATCGCCGCCCGTCGCTATCTGGATGACCTACGCAGAAGCAACGCGTCGCTGATCGAAATCAGGGCTGCTGCCCGGGCACTGGCCAATTATCCAAGGAGCGTCGAAGAAGCAAGACGACGATGGACGGAAGCGAGGAACACCAACCTAAGCCATTCCATGCCCATCGTTGCCCACACCATGCCATTCGCCGCAGAGAGCGAAGCGGCCTCCGACATCAAGCGCAATAATTTTCTGGCGCTGGTGTTTTGCCTGATGATGGGCACCGCCGGCCTGCCACACTTGCTGGCGCGCTTCTATACGACACCATCGGTCCAGGAGACGCGATCATCGGTATTCTGGACGCTTTTCTTCATCATGCTCATTTACACCACCATCCCAGCTCTTGCGGTACTGGTGAAGTACGACCTGTATACCTCCCTGGTGGGAACCAATTTTTCGTCGTTGCCGGCATGGGTGTCGTATTGGGCCGGCGTGGACAAGGTCAATCCTCTGATCGCCATTGTCGACATCAACAAGGACGGTATCGTGCAACTGGCGGAAATCTTCATCGACGGCGACATGGTCGTGCTGGCGACGCCCGAAATCGGCGGCCTGCCTTACGTCATATCCGGCCTCATCGCCGCAGGCGGATTGGCCGCCGCGCTGTCAACGGCGGATGGACTGCTCCTAGCGATCTCGAATGCGCTGTCGCATGACACCTATTACAAAGTGGTGGATCCGAAGGCATCCAGCCAGAAACGCGTCACCATTTCAAAATTGCTGCTTCTCGTGGTTGCATTGGTCGCTGCCTACGCCGCATCACTGAAGCCCGGAAATATTCTATCCATGGTGGGCACCGCGTTTTCCCTGGCGGCATCGATGTTGTTCCCGGCACTGGTAATGGGCGTTTTCTGGAAGCGCGCGAACCAACAAGGTGCAATCGCGGGCATGCTGACCGGACTGGTGGTATGTGTCTACTACATGGTGCATACCCATCCGACACTGGGCGGATCAGCAAGCGGCCAATGGTTTCATATTGCGCCGGTTTCCGCGGGTGTCTTCGGCGTGCCTGCCGGCATCCTGGCAATGGTGGTTGTCAGCCTCCTTACACCGCCACCGGACGAACGATCCAACGCACTGGTAGAGCGCATACGCACGCCTTGATCATGCACAGCATCGGTGCATCCTGATCTGGCATATTTCTTGATAACCATTCTTCCAAGATCAATTTATTTCGACGCCATGGCCGATTTTTATGATGAGATGTACCTCGATGGCGCAGCCACCGTTCGCGAGCATTATCGTGAATTCGAAGCATGGCTTTCCGAACAGTCTCCCGAAACCATTGCGCGCAAGCGTACCGAAGCGGATTTGATTTTCCGGCGCGTGGGCATCACGTTCGCCGTGTACGGCAATGATGCCGGCACCGAACGCCTGATCCCGTTCGATATTATCCCCCGCATCATTCCCGCCGACGAATGGGAGCAGCTCGAGGCAGGGCTCGTGCAGCGGGTCAGAGCGCTCAACATGTTCATCCACGACATCTACCATGACCAGAACATCGTCAAGGCAGGTGTAATTCCGGCGGAACAGATATTCAAGAATGCCCAGTATCGACCGGAGATGCAGGGAATTTCGGTTGCATCCGACATCTATGCCCACATTGCCGGCGTCGATATCGTCCGGGCCGGCAAGGGCGAATTTTATGTGCTGGAAGACAACCTGCGCGTGCCGTCGGGCGTGTCCTACATGCTGGAAGACCGCAAGATGATGATGCGGCTGTTTCCGGAACTGTTTGCCCGCTACAAGGTAGCACCGGTTGCGCATTATCCCGATATGCTGCTGGACAACCTGCGGTCGGTGGCGCCGGTGGGCGTCATTGATCCGACGGTCGTGGTCATGACGCCGGGCATGTACAACTCCGCTTACTTCGAACATGCTTTCCTGGCGCAGCAGATGGGCGTGGAACTGGTGGAAGGCAGCGATCTGTTCGTCAACGACAATGCGGTCTACATGCGCACTACCCGCGGCCCAAAACGCGTTGACGTCATCTACCGGCGCATCGACGACGATTTTCTCGATCCGCTCGCGTTCCGTCCCGATTCGTCGCTCGGTGTCCCGGGCCTGCTGTCAGTGTATCGCGCCGGCCGCGTCACGCTTGCGAATGCAATCGGTACCGGGGTCGCAGACGACAAATCGATTTATCCGTATGTGCCGGACATGATCCGTTTCTATTTGTCCGAAGCACCCATCCTCAACAACGTGCCCACGTACCAGTGCCGCAGGAAGGCGGACCTGGAATATACGCTCGCGCATTTGCCGGAATTGGTGGTGAAGGAAGTTCACGGCGCGGGTGGATATGGCATGCTGGTCGGCCCGGCATCGACCAAGGAAGAGATAGAAAACTTTCGCCAGCGCGTAATGGCGAGGCCCGATAACTATATCGCGCAACCCACTCTTGCCCTGTCGGCCTGCCCGACTTACGTCGAGTCCGGCATTGCGCCACGGCATATCGACCTGCGCCCTTTTGTACTTTCCGGCGAGACGATCTCCATGGTCCCCGGCGGGCTGACGCGTGTCGCGCTGAAAGAGGGTTCGCTGGTCGTGAACTCTTCGCAAGGCGGAGGCACTAAAGATACTTGGGTGCTCGAAAAATAAAAGGGGGAAATCACATGTTAAGCCGCACCGCCGATCACCTCTACTGGATGGCCCGTTATACCGAGCGGGCGGAAAATACCGCGCGCATGCTGGACGTGAACGTACAGACGGCCATGATGCCGCAATCTGCCGAAGCCGCCGAAAAGGGATGGCGCGCCATGCTCGGCATATCGGAATTGAACGCGGCGTTCGACGACAAGTATGGCTTGCTGACCGCAAGGGACGTGCTGGATTTCATGGTGCGCGATCCGCAGAATCCCTCCTCCATCGCATCCTGTCTTACCCAGGCGCGCGAGAACGCGCGCGCAGTGCGCGGCACGCTGACGACGGAGGTATGGGAAACCCAGAACACCACCTGGCTCGACATGCAGAGCCGCCTCAGCGGGCGGTTGCTGGAGCGAGACCCGAGCCAGTTCTTCGAATGGGTGAAGTATCGATCGCATCTTTCACGCGGCGTCACCATCGGCACGATGCTGAAGGATGAGGCCTTCTATTTCATTCGCCTCGGCACCTTCCTCGAACGCGCCGACAATACGGCGCGTATTCTGGACGTCAAGTTTCATAGCGCGACAGAGGATGCTTCCGAGGACGAAGACATCGAGATCGATTTTTATTATTGGGCTGCGATCCTGCGTTCGGTGTCGGCATTTGAAATCTACCGGAAGGTGTATCGTGACGTTATCTCACCGGAGCGCGTGGCGGAACTGCTGATGCTGCGACCCGACATGCCGCGGTCGCTGCTTGCCTGCATGGAGGAAGTTGTGGCGAATCTCAAGAACATCCGCAATGAAGTATCGTCGGATACGGAGCGGTTCGCCGGAAAACTCCATGCCGAACTGACATTCAGCACCATCGACGAGATCCTGACGGGCGGTCTGCATGACTACCTCACCCAATTCCTGGAGCGCATCTACGAGCTCGGCAACCGCGTCAGCCGCGACTTCCTGGTTCCGCTGGCAGCATAAAGGCACTATGCAACTCTCCATACGCCATGAAACGGCCTACCGTTACACAGCCCCGCTGTCGTACACGATCCAGCAACTGCGCCTGTCGCCGCGTCGGGATGCGCATCAGCGCACGCTGTCCTGGCATATTTCCACGCCCGGACAGCGGCATGAATTCATCGATGCGTTCGGCAATCTCAGCCATATGCTCACCATCAACGGCACCCATAACGAAGTGCGCATTGTCGCCCAGGGCGTTGTCGATGTCAGGCCGCTCGACCGCGGAAGACTGACAGCAGACACGACGCTGTCGCCGCTGGTATTCACCGTGCCGACCAGGCTTACCGAAGCCACGCCTGCCGTCGCGGATTTTGCGATGCGTTACCTGCCGCAGGGCGCGAGCAGCAATGCGCTGATCACCCTGGCCGAAGCCATTCGTGGAACGGTTGATTACCGAACCGGTGCAACCGCCGTCACCAGCACCGCTGCGGATGCGCTCGATCTTGGCCAGGGCGTTTGCCAGGACTACGCGCACCTGTTTCTCGCCTGCTGCCACGTACAAGGCATCCCTGCACGTTATGTTTCCGGCTACATCGATCCGCAGAACACGGCGCACGCGGAAAGCCATGCCTGGGTTGATGTCTGGATCGACGAGCCCGGTTTTTCAGGTTGGGTGAGCGTCGATGTCACCCATGCCCAGTTCGCAGGTGATTCGTTGTGCCGGCTTGCGATCGGTCGAGACTACGACTCAGCTGCACCAATCCGTGGCGTGCGGCATGGCGGCGGTGTCGAATCGCTAACCGTCGAGGTGGATGTGTTGCCGATCAGCACAGCCAGCTGAAACTTGTTGCCAACCTATTTCCAATACGCATGAGCGCAGTGCGCTTCCTGTAAAATCCGGGTTTTGCGTCCCCTATTTCGCGATCATGACTTATTGTGTCGCCATGCGCCTCGATGCAGGCCTGGTTTTTCTTTCCGACTCGCGTACGAATGCGGGTGTCGACCACGTCGGCACCTTCCGCAAAATGACCGTGTTCGAGAATCCCGGCGACCGGATGATGGTATTGATGACTGCCGGCAATCTGTCGATTTCGCAATCGGTACGTCAACTCATTACTGAAGAAAACGGTCCCGGCGGCAAAAGCATCTGGACTGCCGAGTCGATGTACGAAGCAGCACAAATCATCGGCGAGGCAGTGCGTACCGTTCACAAGCGCGATGCACACACACTCGAAAAGTTCGGTATCGATTTCAATTTGAATATCATTTTCGGCGGCCAGATAAAGGGTGAGCGCTGCCGGCTTTTCCAGATTTATGCGCCCGGCAATTTCATCGAAGCGCATAGCGAAACCAGCTACTTCCAGATCGGCGAGGCAAAGTACGGCAAGCCGATCATCGACCGCGTCGTCAACCCGTCCACCTCCCTGAACGAGGCGGCGAAATGTGCGCTGATTTCGATGGATTCGACGCTGCGCTCGAATATCTCGGTCGGCTTGCCGCTTGACCTGCTGATCTATGAAACCGATCGGCTTGCCGTCACGCGATTCGTCACTATTGACGAAAAAAACAAGTATTTCCAGATGATCCGCAACTCCTGGGGACAGCAGCTCAAGGCGGTATTTGAGGGAATTGCCGACCCTGTCTGGGATGCGGCACCGGAAGCGGATGCCGATGTGAATACATTGTCAGCCGCAAACTCCCGCAGCCAGCCGATCCGGGTACTGCCGCCGGCGGGTGCCGCGACACCCGTTGCCCCCGCCGCACCGCAAACACTGGCACAGCAGCCTGGCGGGAACCGGCAGCATTAAAGCCGCCTTGCAAGTCATCACCGCGGCGCTCCGTCCCCTTCTTTGGAGAAGAAGCCTCTCAGCGATAGTTTGCGCAGCAGGAGGCATCGTAACTACCACACGAAGGCATAGCCAAACAAAAACCGCTGCAGGATTGCTCTATGCAGCGGTTTTTGTTTGGTCGGACGAAATCAGATCACGACAGTTTGCGCCTCGTTGCCCTGGCGCTCGCGGATCTCGCCAATCCGGCTGACGCTTTCACCCGCCGCCTTCAATTGCGCCATGGCAGCGTCGGCATTTTCTTTTGCCACAATCACCACCATGCCGATGCCGCAATTGAACACGCGGTGCATTTCCGCATCCGCAACGCCGCCGTGCAGCTGCAACCAGCCGAAGAGCGGCGGCATACTCCACGCGTCGCGATGCAGGACCGCAGTCAAGTTATCTTGCAGTACGCGCGGCACATTTTCGACCAGACCGCCGCCGGTGATGTGCGCCATGCCCTTGACTTCCATTGCTTCGATCAGGGCGAGCAGCGGCTTGACGTAGATATGTGTCGGCTCCATCAGGACATCCGCAAGGCGGCGACCGTGGAAATCCGCGTTCAGGTCGGGCTGAGCAACCGAAATAATCTTGCGGACGAGCGAATAGCCATTTGAATGCGCACCGGAGGATGCAAGGCCGAGGACCACGTCGCCGGGCACGATCTTGCTGCCATCGATGATTTTCGATTTTTCCACCGCACCGACCGCGAAACCGGCGAGATCATATTCCCCGTCCGGATACATGCTCGGCATTTCGGCAGTCTCGCCGCCGATCAATGCGCAGCCGGCCAGTTCACAGCCCTTCGCGATGCCTTTGATCACATCGGTGGCGGACGGCACGTCCAGCTTGCCGCATGCAAAATAATCGAGGAAAAACAGGGGTTCGGCACCCTGTACCAGGATGTCGTTGACGCTCATCCCGACGAGGTCGATGCCGACGGTGTCGTGCTTGTTGAGATGGAAAGCGAGCTTGAGCTTTGTTCCGACGCCGTCCGTACCGGAAACCAGCACGGGCTCCTTGTACTTCTTGCTAATTTCGAACAGGGCCCCAAACCCGCCGATGCCGCCCAGTACGCCTTCGCGCATCGTGCGTTTGGCGAACGGCTTGATCGCCTCGACCAGTGCGTCTCCGGCATCGATATCGACGCCGGCATCTCGATAAGAGAGGGAAACCTTTGAAGAAGAACTCATGATGTGGTTACTAGGCGGTAAAATAGGCGGCTGACGCTAAAACGAACCGCTATTCTAACAAACCGATCCGTCCGCCCTGCGAATACATGTCATTTTCTTTCAGTTCAGAACAAAAACAAGCCATTTCGAGGACTGTGCATAGGCCGGTGACAATGCGGTATTTCCAGGCGAATTTCACTCCTATCAGCGTTCCTCATCAATCATGAGGCAAATGGTGCTGGACCTGGGCGCGGAGAAACCGCAGACCCTTGATAGTTTCGTTGCGGGACAGAATTGCGAGCTGCTGCAGTTGCTGCGCCAGTTCGCGAACCATGCCACCGACATGCCCCGTGAGCGCTTCGTGTACATCTGGGGCGAATCCGGGGCTGGCAAGTCACATTTGCTGCATGCACTGGCCGCTGCCACAGAGGCGCGTTACATTCCTGCCGACGGCGGTCAGGAAGCATGGCATTACCTCCAGGAAACACCGGTCTACCTGATCGACGATTGCGAGCGCTTATCGCCGGCGTCACAGATCGAGGCATTCGCGCTGTTCAACCAAGTGCGTGAAAACGGCGGCCTGCTGGTCGCGGCCGGTGCCGCGCCCCCCGCTGCGCTGGCATTGAGGGAGGATCTGCGTACCCGCCTGGGATGGGGCCTGATTTACCAGCTCCACGGCTTGACCGACGAGGAAAAGATCGCCGCACTCACCCATGCGGCACAGACACGCGGGATAGCCGTGTCTGCGGGCGTGTTACCCTATCTGATCACTCATTTCCGCCGGGATATGCGCTCGCTATCCGCCATGCTCGATGCGCTGGACCGCTATTCGCTGGAAACCCAACGACCGATTACCCTGCCGCTCCTGCGCAGCTTGCTGCAGCGCGAGGGCGAGCCGAAGACAGAATGAATATCGCTCTATTTGATCTCGACCACACCCTGCTGCCGCTAGATTCGGACTACGAGTGGGGCCAATTCCTGGTGCGCATCGGCGCCGTCAACTCCGTAACTTACGCCGAACGCAATGCAGTCTTTTACGCGCAATATGAGGCGGGCACGCTCGATCCGGTGGAATACCTCGAATTCGCGCTGGGTACTCTGGCAAGCTTTCCGCGTGAGCAACTCGATGCCTGGCACCGGCAGTACATGCAGGAAGTGATACACCCTGCGATCCGGCCTGCGGCGCTGAACCTGCTGAAGCGCCATCGTGATGCGGGCGACCTGATCGCTATCATCACCGCCACCAATCGTTTCGTCACCGCACCGATCGCCAAGGCGCTGGGCGTGGACAACTTGATCGCAGCCGAACCGGAGCTGACGCCGGACGGGCAGATCACCGGAAAACTGCGCGGCGTCCCCACGTCCGGCCCGGGTAAAATTGTTCACGCACAGCAATGGCTGGCGACGATGGACAAAAGCCTGCAGAGTTTCGACCGCAGCTTTTTTTACAGCGATTCCCAGAACGACATTCCCTTGCTCTCGGTGGTCACCGACCCTGTCGCGACCAACCCCAACGCACTGCTGAAAGCGCATGCCGAAGCGCATGGCTGGCCCATCCTGAATCTATTCGATGATTAAAAAGTTTATCCGGCGCATATTGGGCGTCAAATCAAAAGCGGATAGCCCCAACAAGCCAGTTCAACTCGGGCCGAAGGAACACGGCATCGATCCGCAGCTTCTGTCGCCGAATGCGGTACGCGTGACGCAAACCCTGCAGGAGGCCGGATTCAAGGCTTTCGTGGTCGGTGGCGCGGTCCGTGATCTTCTGCTGGGCGTGAAACCCAAGGACTTCGACGTGGCGACCAACGCCACCCCCGAACAGGTCAAGCGTCTGTTCCGGCGCGCCTTCATCATCGGCCGGCGTTTCCAGATCGTGCACGTGATGTTCGGTCAGGAGATCATCGAGGTAACCACCTTTCGCGGCGCTTCCTCCGAAGGCGCGCTGAAAGACGAACATGGACGCGTGCTGCGCGACAATACCTTCGGCGAGCAGCATGAAGACGCTATTCGGCGCGATTTCACCATCAATGCGATGTACTACGATCCGGCTAGCCAGACCGTGCTGGATTATCACAATGGCATCCCTGACATCCGCAACAGGACCCTCAGGATCATCGGCGTGCCGGAAGCACGCTATCGGGAAGACCCGGTACGGCTGCTGCGTGTGGTGCGTTTCGCGGCCAAGCTGAATTTCAATATCGATCCGGCCACCAGGGAGCCGATCCAGGTCATGGCGCCGCTGATCAACAACGTGCCGGCAGCGCGCGTGTTCGATGAGATGCTCAAGCTGTTGATGAGCGGCCATGCGCTGGCATGCCTGCAACAGCTGCGCAAGGAAGGCCTGCATCACGGCTTGCTGCCGCTGCTCGATGTCGTTCTGGAACAGCCGCTGGGCGAAAAATTCGTTCGACTGGCATTGGCCGGCACCGACCAGCGGGTGCAGCAAGGCAAACCGGTTTCGCCCGGCTTCCTTTTTGCCGCGCTGCTCTGGCACCAGGTGCTGGAAAAGTGGCATGCCTATCAGGCGGCCGGCGAATACCCGATCCCCGCACTGCATCTGGCGGCGGACGACGTGCTGAATACGCAAACCGAAAAGCTGGCCCTGCAGCGCAAGATCGCTTCCGACATGCGCGACATCTGGGCCATGCAGCCCCGGTTCGAACGCCGTGTCGGTAAATCGCCGTACAAGATGCTTGAGCATCTGCGCCTGCGCGCCGGCTACGACTTCCTGCTGCTGCGCTGCGCATCGGGCGAGATCAGCGAGGAGATCGGTCAGTGGTGGACGGAGTTTATCGACGCCGACGGACCTGGACGCGAAGCGCTGCTGGCGCGCAAGCCAAAATCGGAAGGCGATGTGCAACCGGCAAAGAAGCGTCGCCGCCGCAGCCGTAGCAAGCACAAGGATGCCGCTGCCGGCGGAGATATTGCATGAGCAAGGGCCGGGTCGACACCTATATCGGCATCGGCTCCAATCTTGGCGATGCGGCAGACAATGTCCAGCGCGCGATCCTGCGGCTCGGCAAACTCGACGACACCAGGTTGATCGCGCAATCCAATCTGTTCCGCACTGCGCCGGTGGATGCGGACGGCGACGACTACATCAACGCCGTCGCCAAGCTGGAAACCGGCATGCCTGCCGACCGGCTGCTCAGCGCCTTGCAGGCAATCGAGCAGGATTTCGGGCGTGAACGCCCTTTCCCCAACGCACCGCGCACACTCGATCTCGATATGCTGCTATATGCCCAGCAGCGCATCGATACGCCAGCGCTGACAGTGCCGCATCCCCGCCTGACGCAGCGGGCATTCACCCTGATTCCATTGCTGCAGATCGATCCCTTTCTCGCCATCCCTGGCAAGGGACCCGCCCATCAGTTCATACCCGATGTGGCCGGCCAGGCCATCCAGAAAATCTGACGCCTTGACCTGAGTCCTTATGCAGATTCCCGTATTCGTCCAGACTGCCGGCTTGCTGATCCTGTCGAATGTCTTCATGACCATCGCCTGGTATGGGCATTTGAAGAATCTGGCGTCCAAGCCATGGTGGATTGCGGCGCTGATCAGCTGGTCGATCGCCTTGTTCGAGTATCTGCTCCAGGTGCCGGCCAACCGCATCGGCTACACCCAGTTCAGCCTGGCGCAGTTGAAGATCATGCAGGAAGTGATCACCCTCGCCGTATTCGTGCCGTTTGCCATGCTGTACATGAATCAGCCATTCAAGCTCGACTACGTCTGGGCTGCCCTTTGCCTGGTTGGCGCGGTTTATTTCATTTTCCGAACATGAGCATCGACAAATACAAGTACATCGTGGTGGAAGGGCCGATCGGTGTCGGCAAGACGACGCTGGTCCGCAAACTTGCGGACAGCCTGCGGTCCCAAACACTGCTCGAACAACCACAGGAAAACCCTTTCCTCGAAAACTTCTATCGCGATCCGGCACGCTATGCACTGCCGACGCAGATGTTTTTCCTGTTCCAGCGCATGAACCAGTTGCGTGATCTCGCGCAGACCGATCTGTTCGACAACCGTGTAGTCTCCGATTTCCTGCTGGACAAGGATCCGATTTTTGCGCGCCTTACGTTAGGTGACGATGAGCTGAATCTATATCAGCAGTTGTATAACCATTTGCGGCCCCAGGCGGCCGCGCCGGACCTTGTCATTTATCTGCAGGCGCAACCCCAGACCTTGGCGGAACGGGTGCGCAAGCGTGGCGTGCCGATGGAAGCAGGGATATCCGAAATCTACCTGCACCGGCTCTGTGAAAGTTATAGCCGATTCTTCTATCATTACGACGCTGCGCCGGTATTGATCATCAATACCGAACACTTGAATCCGGTCGGGCGGGACGACGATTTTGCACTGCTACTGACTCGCATCGACAACATGCGCGGCAAGCGGGAATTTTTTAATCGAGGAGAATGAACATGGCCGGATACCTGCAGGAGAGCGACACCAAGGGGCGCAGCAAGGCAGTCACCGCACCCTCGTTGCTGGCGATGCGCCAAGCCGGCGAAAAGATCAGCATGCTGACCTGCTATGACGCAAGCTTCGCCGCCCTGATGGACGGCTGCGGCGTAGACGTGCTGCTGGTCGGTGACTCGCTTGGGATGGTGTGTCAGGGACATACGTCCACGCTGCCGGTGACAGTGGCGGAGGTCGCTTATCACACCGCGAGCGTGGCGCGCGGCAATAAAACGGCGCTCCTGGTCGCCGACATGCCGTTCGGCAGTTACGCGACACCGGAAGCGGCGTTCACCCATGCGGTGGAGTTGATGCGGGCGGGGGCACAGATGGTCAAGCTGGAAGGCGGGGCCTGGTTGGCCGACACCATACGCTTCCTTACCGATCGAGCCGTCCCGGTGTGCGCGCATCTTGGCTTGACGCCGCAATCGGTGCATCAGTTCGGCGGTTACAAAGTACAAGGCAAAACGTCGGAAGCCGCGGACCAACTGAAGCAGGATGCATTAACGCTGCAGGCCGCCGGCGCCTCATTATTGGTACTGGAAGCCATTCCATCGGCGCTCGGAAAGGAAACTACCGAGCAGCTTGCCATCCCTACCATTGGCATCGGCGCAGGACCGGATTGCTCCGGCCAGGTGCTGGTGATGCATGACATGCTTGGCGTCTTCCCCGGCCGCAAGGCGCGTTTCGTCAAAAATTTCATGGAAGGCCAGACCAGTATCGCCGGCGCAGTGCAGGCCTATATTGCCGCGGTCAAGGACAAGTCCTTCCCCGGCCCGGAACACTGTTTCTGAAACATCCGTTCCACGACATAGGTTAGGTGCGCCTCGCGCACCAATCCCTTCGCGGCAGGTTACTTCTCCGAGAAAGCCGGCACGAATGACAAATGTCGCATCAGTGCCGGAGGCCGTTCATTCATACTTGGCCAAACTCTTCTTCAGATGCTCGCCCAGGCTGTCGACGCAGCTGACCGCCACGCCAAGGTCGCGCAACAAGCCGTCATGCACGCCATAGATCCAGCCATGCACGGTAATGGATTGGCCGCGCTCCCAGGCATCCTGCACGATGGTTGTCTGGCAGACGTTGCTCACCTGCTCGATGACATTCAACTCGCATAACCGGTTCAGCTTGTCGCGATCGCCCAGCGCCTCGCCAAGATAGCGTCCGTGCTTCTGGCTGACATCCTGCACGTGGCGCAACCAGTTATCCGCCAGGCCGATCCGGCGACCGGTCAGCGCCGCATGCACGCCGGAACAGCCGTAGTGCCCGCATACGATGATGTGTTTGACGCCCAGCACATCGATGGCGAACTGCAGTACCGACAGGGCATTCAAATCGGTATGCACGATGACATTGGCGATATTGCGGTGAACGAACACGTCGCCAGGCAACAGGCCGAGCAGTTCATTCGCCGGCACCCGACTGTCGGAACAGCCTATCCATAGATATTCGGGCGCCTGCTGATTTGCCAGTTTTTTAAAGAAGTCGGGATTTTTGGCCACGATAGCCGCTGCCCATTCGCGATTATTCTGGAACAGTTGCTCAAGCATGGATTCGTCTTTGCTATTTTCCGTCATGGGGCTTCACCGCAAGAATTGTCCGCGCCGGATGGCGCGTTCCGACCGACATTTTATAGAAAATACAAGCCGAAAAATATCCGGATATCTTCGTAGTAGCCCAAGAACAGATATGCATGTCCGTGGCCGCCCTACTTCCGCGCTCGCATGGCATGGGGGGCACACAAAAAAGCCGCCGGTTCAGGGAACCGGCGGCTTCAGAAAAATGACGCTCAGGATGATCGGTGCTTATTCAAAAAACTCTTTCACCTTGTCTTTCCATGACTTGCTTTGCGGACTGTGTTTCGAGCCGCCGTCCGTGGTCAGGCGCTCGAACTCCTGCAGCAATTCTTTCTGGCGTTCCGTCAGCTTAACCGGCGTTTCGACGACCACGTGGCAGAAAAGATCGCCGGCATAGCCGGAACGCACGCCCTTGATGCCCTTGCTGCGCAGGCGGAAAGTCTTGCCGGATTGGGTGCCTTCGGGAATGGTGAATGATGCCTTGCCATTGAGCGTCGGCACTTCGATTTCACCGCCCAATGCCGCTTTCGCGAACGAGACCGGAATTTCGCAATGCAGATCGTCGCCATCGCGCTGAAATACAGGATGTTGCTTGATGCGAATTTCGACATACAGATCGCCCGGCGGGCCACCGTTCATGCCAGGTTCGCCGTTGCCTGACGAACGAATCCGCATGCCGTCGTCGATACCGGCAGGAATCTTGACTTCCAGTGTCTTGTTGCGCTTGATGCGGCCTGCGCCGCTACAGGTCGTGCAGGGCGTCGGAATAATCTTGCCGGTACCGTGGCATTTCGGACAGGTTTGCTGGATGCTGAAAAAGCCCTGCTGCATACGGACCTGGCCGTGACCGCCGCAGGTGCCGCAGGTGGTGGGCGATGTGCCCGGCTTGGCACCGGAACCATGGCAGGTTTCGCATTCATCCCAGGAAGGTACGCGGATCGTGGTGTCGAAACCATGCGCAGCCTGTTCCAGCGTGACTTCAAGGTTGTAGCGCAAGTCCGCCCCGCGGTAGACCTGCGGCCCGGAACTGCGGCGTCCGCCACCATTGCCAAAAATGTCGCCGAAGATGTCGCCGAAGGCATCGGAAAATCCGCCCCCGCCGAAACCGCCGCCGGCACCGAACCCGCCCATGTTGGGGTCGACACCCGCGTGGCCATAGCGATCGTATGCTTCACGCTTCTGCGCATCGGAGAGCATCTCGTAGGCTTCCTTGGCCTCCTTGAATTTATCTTCCGCGCCCTTGCTGTCCGGATTGCGGTCCGGATGGTACTTCATCGCGAGCTTTCGATACGCCTTCTTGATGTCTTCCTCGGAAGCGTTCTTCGCTACGCCCAGTATTTCGTAATAATCGCGCTTTGCCATGTTCTAGGCACCCTAACTTTAAGCAAAAACGCCGAGCCGAGGATCGAGATCGATCACTACGGCCCGGCGAGGCGTCACGGAATGCACCGTGACCCGATACCTTTATTTGTCTTTGACTTCCTTGAAGTCGGCATCGACAACATCTTCTTCCTGCTTCGACTCGGAAGCACCCGCTCCGCCGGCCGCGCCTGTTGCACCCGCCGCACCAGCAGCGCCAGCTTGCTGGGCCTGCATGTCGGCATACATCTTTTCACCGAGCTTCTGTGCCGCGGTGGAGAGTGCCGCCACTTTTCCGTCGATGGCATCCTTGTCGTTGCCTTTGAGGGCTTCTTCAAGTTCCTTGATGGCTGCTTCGATCTTTTCCTTCTCGCCGCCTTCCAGCTTGTCGCCGTATTCGGTCAGGGACTTCTTGGTCGAGTGCACCAGTGCATCGCCCTGGTTGCGCGCATCGGCCAGGTCCTTCAGTTTCCGGTCCTCGTCCGCATACAGCTCGGCGTCCTTCACCATCTTCTGGATTTCTTCCTCGCTCAAGCCGGAATTCGCCTTGATGGTGATCTTGTTTTCCTTGCCGGTGGCCTTGTCTTTCGCGCCGACATGCAGGATGCCGTTGGCGTCGATGTCGAAGGTCACTTCGATCTGCGGCGTGCCGCGCGGTGACGGCGGGATACCTTCGAGATTGAACTCGCCCAACAGTTTGTTTCCGGTGGCGATCTCGCGCTCGCCCTGGTAGACCTTGATCGTTACCGCCGGCTGGTTGTCGTCTGCCGTGGAGAACACCTGGCTGAACTTGGTCGGGATCGTGGTGTTCTTCTGGATCATCTTGGTCATTACGCCACCCAGCGTTTCGATACCCAAGGACAGCGGTGTCACGTCCAGCAGCAGCAGGTCCTTGCGGTCACCCGACAGAACCGACCCCTGGATCGCCGCACCGACGGCAACGGCCTCATCCGGATTCACGTCCTTGCGCGGATCCTTGCCGAAAAACTCCTTCACCTTTTCCTGCACCTTCGGCATGCGGGTCATGCCGCCGACCAGGATCACGTCCTGAATATCAGAAACCTTGACGCCCGCGTCCTTGATCGCGGTGCGGCACGGCTCGATGGTACGTGCAATCAGTTCCTCAACCAGCGACTCCAGCTTGGCGCGGGTAACCTTCATGGTCAGGTGAACCGGCGCGCCGTTGGCCATCGCGATATACGGCTCGTTGATCTCGGTTTGCTGCGACGACGACAATTCGATCTTCGCGCGCTCTGCCGATGCTTTGATACGCTGCAGTGCGATCGCGTCCTTCGACAGGTCGAGGCCGTTGATTTTCTTGAATTCGTCGATGATGTAATCGATGATGCGCTGGTCGAAGTCTTCACCGCCGAGGAAGGTGTCGCCGTTGGTGGACAGCACTTCGAACTGCATTTCGCCGTCGACGTCCGCGATCTCGATGATCGAGATGTCGAAGGTGCCGCCGCCGAGGTCATACACGGCGATCTTGCGGTCGCCCTTGCCGCTCTTGTCGAGGCCGAACGCCAGCGCAGCCGCGGTCGGCTCGTTGATGATGCGCTTGACATCCAGGCCCGCGATGCGGCCGGCGTCCTTGGTCGCCTGGCGCTGTGCGTCGTTGAAGTATGCCGGTACGGTAATCACGGCTTCGGTGACTTCTTCGCCGAGGTAGTCTTCGGCGGTCTTTTTCATCTTGCGCAAAGTTTCGGCAGATACCTGCTGCGCCGCGAGCTTCTTGTCGCGGACCTGCACCCAGGCGTCGCCGTTGTCGGCCTTGACGATCTGGTAGGGCATCAGGCTGATGTCCTTCTGGACTTCCTTTTCCGCAAACTTGCGGCCGATCAGTCGCTTGACTGCATAAAGAGTGTTCTTGGGGTTGGTAACGGCCTGGCGCTTCGCAGGTGCACCAACGAGAATTTCGCCGTCTTCCTGATAAGCGACGACGGAAGGCGTGGTGCGGGAGCCTTCAGAGTTCTCGATGACCTTCGGCTGGCCGCCTTCCATGATCGCCACGCAGGAATTGGTTGTACCCAAGTCGATGCCTATGATCTTGCCCATAATTTGTTCCTTTAATGAAAAACTATCGTTCTGTTAATTGAATGTGTGGAGCACGGTTTGTTTTTTCAAGCTTGTCCGGTCCAGCGAATCTTTTTTATTGCGCGACGGTAACCAGGGCGGGCCGCAGGAGGCGGTCGGCAATCATGTATCCCTTTTGCAATACGCTGACGATGGTGTTGGCTTCCTGGTCGGCAGGAACCATCGAAATCGCCTGGTGCTTCATCGGATCGAGTTTCTCGCCCGGCTGAGGATTGATTTCCATGAGGCGGTTGCGCTCGAAGGCCGACGTAAGCTGTTTCAGCGTCATTTCCACGCCTTCTTTCAGCGAGTCAACCGATGGCGTATCCAGTTTCAACGCCATTTCAAGGCTGTCTTTGACCGGAACCAGCAATTCCGCGAAGTTTTCAATCGCAAACTTGTGTGCTTTGGCGATATCGTCCTGCGCCCGGCGACGAATATTTTCCGAATCGGCCTTGGCGCGCAGGAACGCGTCCTGCATTTCGGAGGCTTTTGCCTCGGCCATGATGAGCCTTTGCTCAAGCCCGGGATCCGCAGCCGTGGCGGTCTGGCTATCGGTTACAGGCCCCGAATTTCCCGCTGCTCCGTTGGGGATGTCATGCATCCGGTCTGTTTGCTCGTGCATTTTCTCTTGGTCTTGCATCACAAAAAATCTCCAACAATCAATGACTTAACCTCAACACACCTGCTAAATGGGGCTATGCCATACTTTTTCAAGGGGAATTACGCAGGATTTTGGTGATTCTGGGCACCGTGCCTGCAGCAACATTGAGTATTTGCAACATAGGGGCGAATTTTCAGGTGCACAGTTAATTACTGTTACAGCCCTTACTGCCTGTGCACATCGTTCGCCGGCGGAAGTTATTAATATGGCCTCACCTGAATAGCGACATGAAACTTCCCGCCGCCATGAAACTGCCTCTCATCTCCGCTTCCATCGTTGCTTACAGCCTTCTTTCCGCTGCCTGGATTTGCCAGCACGGCCTGCTGTACCTGTTCACGCTAAGTTGAGCGCCTAACTAAGTTGATCGCCTAATTGACGGCGCCCAAGCGCTGCGCCAGGTCACGCGACAGCGCCGCCGCCCGGTTTTCCTGCTCGCGCGTGGCGGGCGTGACCATGCTCAGCCACCCGCCCATGTGGGATTCGGCGACATCGGCCAGTGCGCGGATCCAGTCGGGAGATTCGTTCAGGCAGGGAATGTAGTGAAATTCCTTTCCTCCCGCCGCGAGGAAATCATGCCGTGCTTCCATGGAGATTTCTTCCAGCGTCTCCAGGCAATCGCTGGTAAACCCCGGACACATGACATCAACCCGTTTGACGCCTTCCCTGGCAAGTTTCTGCAAGGTCGGCGCGGTATAAGGCTGCAGCCACTCTGCCTTGCCGAAACGCGACTGGAACGTGACCATATAACGGTCGGCGCCCAGCCCGAGCCGCGCAGCCAGCAAGCGCGCGGTCTTATGGCATTCGCAATGATACGGGTCGCCGAGTTGCAGCGTCCGTTTCGGCACGCCGTGGAAACTCATCACCAATTTATCGGGCTCGCCATGCATGTCCCAATACGCCTGCACGGATGACGCCAACGCATCGATATACGCTTCCTGGTCATGGTAATGCTTGACGAAGCGCAGCTCCGGCAGGTTACGCATGCGAGTCAGGTGAGCTGACACGGCATCATTGATGGAGGCGGTCGTGGTGCCTGAATACTGCGGATAGGCCGGCACAACCAGAATGCGGTCGCAGCCTTCGGCCTTGAGTCGATCGATCGTATCCGCAATCGACGGGCTGCCGTAACGCATCGCATAGGCCACGCGGACGTCATGCCCGCGTTCACCGAGATAGCCGCGCAGCAGCAAGGCCTGCTTTTCGGTATGCACCTTGAGCGGAGAGCCTTCCTTGGACCAGATCGAGGCATACTTTTCCGCCGATTTGGATGATCGGAACGGGAGAATAATGCCGTTCAGGATGAACCACCAGACGGCTTTCGGGATTTCCACCACCCGGGGATCGGACAGGAATTGCCTGAGGTAGCGACGGACCGCCGGCGTGGTTGGTGCATCCGGCGTGCCGAGGTTGACGAAGAGCACCGCTGGCCGCGAAATCGTGCCATGGGCATACGACGGTTCTTTATTGAAACCCATTGATCGATACCTTTTTACCTGATCGGTTTGGGCCGGCCTTGGATCCTAGGAGGCCAGCAATTCCCTGGCATGTTTGCGGGTGGTGGCCGTAATTTCAAGTCCCCCGAGCATACGCGCAACTTCCTCGATACGGGCTTTGGCATCCAGCGCTTCGATCTGCGATACGGTTTTGCCGTCCGCGCTGGACTTGCTGACCTGGTAGTGCTGGTTGGCCTGGCTGGCAACTTGCGGCAAATGTGTCACGCACAACACCTGGCGGTCCCGGCCGAGCCGCTTCAGCAAGCGCCCCACTACCTCGGCCACACCGCCGCCGATGCCACTGTCGACCTCGTCGAAAATTAATGTCGGAATCGAGGTGGCACTTGACGTAATTACGGAAATCGCGAGCGAGATGCGCGCCAACTCTCCACCCGACGCGACTTTCGCCAGCGGTCTGGGCGCAGTTCCGGCATGCGCGGCAACCATGAATTCCACTTGCTCCAGGCCATATACAGCCGGCTCACAACGATGCAGCGCAATCTCGAATCGCCCGCCTGCCATGCTGAGCTCCTGCATCGCAGCAGTGACGGAAGTGCCCAGCGATGCGGCTGCCCTGGCCCTTCCCTTCGACAGCGTTTCGGCGGCATCAAGATAGGCGGCCTTCAGTTTTTCTTCCTGTGCGCGCATCGCATCGAGGTCGCTTGCATCTGCCAACTGGCGAAGCTGCGCGGACAAGGTTGCCAATTCTGCAGGCAGTTCCTCAGGTGCCACACGGAACTTGCGTGCCGTCGAATGAATGGCATCAAGCCGGGCTTCCACTTCCCGCAGGCGATCCGGGTCCAACTCGACCCGACCGAGGTAGTCGTTCAGTGAATACACGGCTTCCTGCAATTGGATGGCAGCCGGCTCCAGTGCTTCCAGCACCGGCTTCAGCGCTGCATCGACGTCCGCCAGCTTGCTCAGTTTCTGTGTCAAGGCGGAGAGTTGCGACAGCATCGGGTTGTCCGCTTCGGAAATGACGGTGAGTGCCTCCTGCGCTCCCTCGATCAGGCTCGCTGCGTTTGACAGCCGGCTATGCTCATTGCCGATGTCCATCCACTCGCCCGGCTTGACCGCCAGCTTTTCGAGTTCGTTGACCTGCCATTCCAACCGCTCGCGCTCAAGCAAAACGTTTCGGGCATTGATTTCAAAGTCTTCCCGCTGCTTGGCCAGTGCGCGCCAGGTCTTGTAGGCCGCGGCCACCGCTTTCGCCTCGTTCTCCAGCCCGGCCTGGCTGTCCAGGAGTACCCGCTGCGCATCGGTTTTCAACAGCGACTGGTGCGCGTGCTGGCCGTGGATGTCCACCAGCATTTCACCCAGCTCCCGCAATTGCGCGGCGGTAGCGGCGCTGCCGTTGATATAGGCCTTGGACCGGCCGGCATTGTCGATGACACGACGGAGCAGAACTCCACCTTCTTCATTGGTAAATTCATGTGCTTCGAGCCAATCCTGCGCCTCCCTGCTGGGACCGAACTCGGCGCTGATGTCAGCACGGGTCGCACCTTCGCGGACGACGCTGGCGTCGCCACGGCCGCCGAGCGCGAGCGCAAGCGCGTCGATAAGGATGGACTTGCCCGCGCCGGTCTCGCCGGTGAACACGGTGAAGCCTGGCGCGAATTCAAGTTCGATAGCGTCTACGATAACGAAATCGCGAATGGATAATGTGCGAAGCATGTTCAGTCAGTGTGCGGGTCTGTGCGAGTCGGGCTGGAAGTCGACGAATGGCAGGCTGGAATGATGGGCCGGCTATTTTAACCGCCCCTCCGCCGATGGGTATTCATGCCAATGGAGTTTCTCGCGCAAGGTGTCGTAATAACTCCAGCCTTGGGGATGCAGAAAGGTAATGGTGTGCGCCGAGCGCTTGATGACAATACGATCATGATGCTGCAGACTGGCCAGCGACTGCATGTCGAAGTTGGCGGTAATATCTCGCCCGCCCATGATTTCTACCTCAATGGCGCTGGTGTCCGGTACGACGATCGGGCGGTTGGACAATGCATGCGGCGCAATCGGCACCAGCACGATGCCCGACAGGCTCGGGTGAAGCAACGGCCCCCCGGCGGACAGGGCATAAGCGGTGGAACCGGTTGGTGTGGCAACGATGAGGCCGTCGGAACGCTGGTTGTACATGAAACGCCCATCGACTTCCACTTTCAGTTCCGCCATGCCTGACCCGGCACCGCGCGATACCACCACATCGTTGAATGCGAGCGCCTTGAAAATCTGCGCGCCGTCCCGCATTACTGTTCCTTCAAGAAGGCTCCGGCTTTCCGACTCCAGCTTTCCGGACAGCATCTCCCCCAGTACGGAAATCATGCTTTCCTGGGATATATCGGTCATGAAACCAAGCCGCCCCTGGTTGATACCGATGAGCGGCACGTCGTAGCATGCCAACTGGCGCGCGATTCCCAGCATGGTCCCATCGCCGCCGACGACGATCGCCACATCGGCATGCTGGCCGATTTCCGCGGGTGTCATGGCAACAAGGCCCTGCACACCGACATTGCGCGCAGTCTCGGCTTCAAAGACGACCGCATGGCCGTTTTGTGCCAGAAATCGCGCAATATCGGAAAGCGCCTCGGCAATTCCTGCCGCCATGTATTTGCCGACGATGGCGACGGTGCGAAATGAGGTATAAGAGGTAGGCTGGGGCAAGGGCATGCTGCAGATTAGACCATAATTTACTTGCCTGTTGCAGTCTCAACATTTGTACTCAATGAATTATTCCCATGCGCATCAAAGCCGTACTCTTCGATCTTGACGATACCCTGTGGCCGATCATGCCCGTCATCCGGCGTGCCGAGGATATGCTGTTCACCTGGTTGCAAGCCCATGCGCCGGGGGTCGCCAGCCGATTTACCGTCGAAGGCCTGCGGGAAAGGCGACGGCGGCTTCTGGAGCAGAATCCCCATTACCGGCTGGACCTTGCGAAGCTGCGGCATGCGGGTTTGACCGAGGCCTTTCTTGCCGCCGGCGAAGATTGCACCAAGGTCGATCTGGCAATGGCTGTCTTTTCAAAAGCCCGGAATGAAGTCATCCCGTTTGACGACGTGATGCCTGTGCTAGAAAAGTTGCGGCGGCGTTTTTCCCTCGGTTCGGTATCGAACGGGGTGGCAGACCTGGAGGTGATCGGCCTGTCAAAATACTTCAAGGCATCCCTTGCTGCCCACAGTTTCGGCGCGGCGAAGCCTGATGCGGCAATCTTTCAGGCTGCCTGCGACGCACTCGGCGTTGCGCCTGCAGAAGCGGTTTATGTGGGCGACGATCCATTTCTCGATGTCGAAGGCGCCCAGCGCGCCGGTTTGCATGCAGTATGGATGAACCGCGCAGGTCTCGAATCGGCGTTCAACCTACCGGAACATATTCGCCCCGATGCAATTTTCGCAACAATGCATGAACTGCATCAATGGCTTGATACCATCGATACTATTGGCATGCAACACGGCAGCTCGCTAGAATAACGCCATGCAACTCGATAACCGTGCCCAAACTCTTCTCAAAGCTCTGGTCGAACGGTATATCGCCGACGGCCAGCCGGTTGGTTCGCGCGCCCTGTCGAAGATTTCAGGTCTCGAACTGTCTCCCGCGACCATCCGCAACATCATGGCCGACCTGGAAGAGATGGGCTTCGTCGCCAGTCCGCACACATCGGCCGGAAGGGTGCCCACCCCCCGCGGCTACCGCGTGTTCGTCGACACGCTGCTGACGGTCAAACCGATCGACGCATCCAGCCTGGAATCGAAACTTCAGCTGCAGTTGCAGAAACACTCATCGCAGAAAATCATCTCCAATGCGGCGCAGGTGCTGTCATCGCTTTCGCAGTTCGCCGGCGTCGTAATGACACCGCGCCATGAGTCGATCTTCCAGCAAATTGAATTCCTGCGCTTGTCCGAAAAGCGCATCTTGCTGGTCATCGTGGCACCGAACGGCGACGTGCAAAACCGCCTGCTGCTGACGGATGTCGATTACTCGCCAGCGCAACTGGTGCAGGCGGCGAACTATATCAATCAGCATTACGGCGGGCTGAGCTTCGATGAAGTCCGCGCACGGTTGCAGAACGAACTGCGCCAATTACGCGACGACATGACTGCGCTGATGCAGGCGGCAGTCGAAGCCGGCAGCGATGCGATGGCCAATACCGACGATGTCGTCATTTCCGGAGAACGCAATCTGCTCAGCGTCAGCGATCTGTCGACCAACATGACGTCGCTGCGCAAGCTGTTTGAGATGTTTGAACAAAAAACCGGGCTGATGCAGTTGCTGGACGTGTCCAGCAAGGCGACCGGCGTACAGATCTTCATCGGCGGTGAATCCCAATTAGTGCCCATGGACGACATGAGCGTGGTCACCGCGCCCTATGAAGTGAACGGCAAGATTGTGGGCACGCTTGGCGTGATTGGGCCGACGCGGATGGCATACGAGCGGGTAATACCGATTGTGGACATCACCGCGAAATTGCTGTCGAACGCGCTAAGCCATTCCTAGCCTGGCCAATCGATTTGGATGACCGGTCCGGCTTGCCCGTTCAGCGCGCACGATGCGGGCAGTCGGCCTTGTTGCAATGGCCGTACAGCGCCAACGCGTGTTCCGCGATGTTGAAGCCGCGCTCGATCGCGATCTTTTGCTGGCGCGCCTCGATTTCCTCGTCATAAAACTCTTCCACGCGTCCGCAGTCGAGGCAGACCAGATGGTCGTGGTGGGAACCGGCGTTGAGTTCGAAGACTGCCTTGCCGGTCTCGAAGTGATTGCGATGCAGCAGGCCGGCCTGCTCGAATTGCGTGAGAACGCGATAAACGGTTGCAAGGCCGACATCCATGTTCTCGCTTAACAAAATCTTGTAAACATCTTCGGCGCTCAAATGCCGCACCGGACTATTCTGGAAAATGTCGAGAATTTTGAGCCGAGGCAGCGTTGCTTTCAGGCCGCTGGCTTTCAACTCGGAAGGATTGTCGGGCATGGCGTTAGGTTGAATGAGATTATCTGCTTTATCATATAGCGTTTTAGCACACTTCCTCAACCGTTTAAATTTCACTATGCGAATGTCGCTCTTCCCCGGTGGACAACCATCGGCGCTTGCCACGCTGTGCCTGGCATTGGCCTGCCTTTCCGGTTGCGCATCGAAAAATCCTTTGATCGATGAGCCAGCCGCCACACCTGCCGCAAGCACTGCCCCACAGCGGAACGAGGCAACGCCGCCGGCAACCGCTGCGGTGCCAGCAGCTTCCGCTCCTGCCGCAAGTGCCTCCAATACCGGGGTGCAGGCCACCGGTCCGACCGGCGTGCGACGCTTTCTCGGCATCTTTGCCCCCTACCGGGTCGATGTTCAGCAAGGCAATTTCGTATCGCAGGAAATGGTAAATCAGCTCAAGGAAGGCATGACCCGGGAGCAAGTGATTTTCGTGCTCGGCACGCCGCTGCTGACCGATGTCTTTCATGCGAACCGCTGGGACTATGTTTTCCGTCTCCAGAAACGGAGCGGCGCGGTGATTTCGAGCCGGGTGACCGTGTTTTTCGACAATAACAGGCTGTCCCGGGTTGACGGCGGCGCATTGCCGACAGAGCAGGAATACCTGACCTTCATTGCCGATGGCGCGCCCGGCGCATCCGCACCGTCAGGAAAATGAACCAATGAACACCCTGAAAATCGCGATTGCCGGCGCATCCGGCCGCATGGGCCGCATGCTGATCGAAACCGTACAGAACGCGGACGATGCCGTACTTGCCGGCGCGCTGGATGTGCCAGGATCGCCCGCGATTGGCACAGACGCCGCCGCGTTCCTCGGCAAGCCGGCGGGTATTGCCATCGAATCTGCGCTGGAGAAAGGCTTGGCAGGCGCCGAATTCCTGATTGATTTCACACGGCCGGAAGGCACATTGAAGCATCTCGAATATTGCGCGGCACATGGCATCAAGATGATCATCGGCACCACCGGTTTCGATGACGCAGGCAAGAAAGCGATTGCCGCGGCAGCCGAGCGTACTGCAGTAGTTTTCGCTCCGAACATGAGTGTGGGCGTCAACGTGACAATGAAACTGCTGGAGATGGCGGCCAAAAGTTTTTCGCATGGCTATGACATCGAAATCATCGAGGCCCACCATCGGCACAAGGTTGATGCACCGTCTGGTACCGCACTCAAGATGGGCGAAGTGATCGCCGGCGCAATCGGGCGTGACCTGAAGGATGTCGCGGTATATGCACGCGAGGGCGTCACTGGCGAACGCGATCCATCGTCGATCGGCTTTGCCACGATACGCGGTGGCGATATCGTCGGCGACCATACCGTGCTGTTCGCCGGCATCGGCGAACGCATCGAAATCACCCACAAATCCGCCAGCCGGGTCACCTATGCGCACGGCAGTCTGCGCGCAGCACGCTTCCTGGCTGACAAGAAAACCGGCTTGTACGATATGCAGGATGTACTCGGACTGGCCTGATCTCGCGGGTCAAGCCCTGACCCGATACACATGAAATCCCCGGCTGCCATCGTCGCGACGCTGATATTGCACGCGGCGCTGGTGGCGGCTGCCGTCATCGGCTTTTCGACACAAACTGACAAGCCGAAAGAACCACCGGTGATGGCAGTGCAGCTGCTGCAGGAACCGATAACCGAAGTTCCGGTTTCGGTTCCTGCGCCGACGCCTGCCCCACCGGCTGCCGAAGTGCCGCCATCCATACCGCAGCCATCTGCTCCTCCGCCACCGCCCACACCGCCCGAAAAAAAGCCGCCAGAACAAAAGCGCACTCCCAAGCCTGCCGTTACGCCACGCAAGCCGGCGAAACCCAATGTAGAACGCCCAGAAATACAGGCGCCTTCCCAGCCCCCCGTAACGGACAATGCGCCGTCCGGCCCGGTTACGCCGCCCCCTGCACCGCCCGCCGCTCCGATGCCTGCCGCTTCCCCGACGCCACCGGTGAAGACTGGCGTGTCGATCCCCGCCAGTTATGCGGCCAGCAACCGCAAGCCCCCGTACCCCGCGTTGTCGCGGCGTTACGGTGATCAGGGCACGGTCATGCTTCGGGTGCTGGTCAAGGCCGACGGCACCGCCGGCGAAGTTCAGGTGAAGTCATCCAGCGGCTTCCCGCTTCTGGACGAATCGGCAAAAACCACGGTGCAGACCTGGCGCTTCAATCCGGCGACAAGTGACGGCAAGCCGGTCGACGAGTGGTTTCTCGTCCCTATTCCGTTTAAACTTCAAAACTAATTTCATTCCTCTCTTCAACATGAACCAAACTCTCGGATTCGCGCATTACTGGGCGCAAGGCGACGCGGTCACCCATTCGGTGGCCTATGCGTTGCTGCTGATGTCGGTAATCAGTTGGTATTACATCTTTTCGAAAGCATGGAGTTCCTGGCGCATCCGGAAGAGCGCCAACATCCTGGACGGCTTTTGGAAGGCACCCACCCTTTCCGACGCGATATCGATGCTGAAGCATAGCGATACCGAAAACGTCTATACGCCGCTGGCAGCCCAGGGAGCCGAAGCGGCCAACCTCACTGCGCAGGCCGGTTCGCTCAACGCATCGATCGACCCCAATGAACTGATCACCCGCACCCTCCGGCGCGAAATCAACCGCATTTCGTCGCGGCTGGAAAGTGGCCTGACCCTGCTGGCATCGGTCGGCTCGACAGCGCCCTTCATCGGCCTGTTCGGCACGGTCTGGGGCATCTACCATGCGCTGGTTGCGGTCTCGACCTCCGGCACGGTGCAGATCGACAAGGTGGCGGGACCGGTCGGCGAGGCGCTAATCATGACGGCTGCCGGACTGGTCGTGGCGATTCCGGCCGTGCTTGCCTACAACGCATTCACCCGCGTAAATCGGGTTACGCTGGCGGAGTTGGATGCCTTTGCGCATGATCTCCATGCCTACCTGACAACTGGTGCGCGGGTCGAAAAACAGTAACGGATTTATAACGGCAAGGCGCCTGCGGGCAGTTGAAAAACCTTCTGAGTCACGCAGCGGTTTCCCGCTATTGGACGACCCGACTCGTCAAACACTCATATCTCTGAAAGTGAAGCCATGGCCTTTGGCGGATTCAATGACAACAAGCATCAGGCGCCGATGGCGGATATCAATGTCACGCCGATGGTGGATGTGATGCTGGTACTACTGGTAATTTTCATCATCACCGCGCCGCTGTTTACCCATGCGATCAAGCTCGATCTGCCTGATGCACAATCTGCACCGGCCCCGGAAAAGCCGGAAACGATCTCGCTATCGATCGACGCCGACGGTGCGGTGTTCTGGAACAACGATCCGGTGCAGCAGCAAGACCTCGCCGCCCGCCTGGCGCTGGCGGCGCAACAGATACCGCAGCCGGAAGTGCAGCTACGCGCCGACAAGTCTACCCGCTACGAAGTGATCGCCCGGGTGATGTCGGCGGCACAAACCAACGGCCTGACGAAAATGGGATTTGTAACCGATGCAAATCCGGCGCAAAGCCAGCCCGGAAGACAATAAGCCCGGACGCAAACCGGATCATTTCGGCAAGGGCGCAGCTGGCACAGTGCCAGATCCACGTGGCAATCCGGCCACTATCTGATGACCGCCGTATCAGCTGCCTGAACAAGATACACGCCGCCGTTCCAAGGACCCGTCGAACCAGCCGGTTCGAACCAGTATAATCACCCGCTTACCTCCACTTTCCCTGCTTCATCCAACATGCAAGAAAAATACAGCCCCGCCGACGTCGAAAAATCGGCGCAAGACCACTGGCGTGCAATCGACGCCTATAAAGCCGTTGAACATGCGAAGGACAAGAACGGCCAGGACAGGAAGAAGTTCTATGCCTGTTCGATGCTGCCCTATCCTTCCGGCAAGCTGCATATGGGGCATGTGCGCAATTACACGATCAACGATGTGATGTACCGCTATCTGCGGATGAACGGCTACAACGTGCTGATGCCAATGGGATGGGATGCATTCGGCATGCCGGCGGAAAACGCGGCCATGGCCAACAACGTGCCGCCCGCGCAGTGGACCTACTCGAACATCGACTACATGAAGCAGCAGATGCAGTCGATGGGCCTGGCGATCGACTGGTCGCGGGAGATGACCGCCTGCAAGCCGGACTATTACAAATGGAACCAGTGGATGTTCCTCAAGATGCTGGAGAAAGGCATCATCTACAAGAAAACCGGCACGGTGAACTGGGACCCGGTCGACCAGACGGTGCTCGCCAACGAGCAGGTCATCGACGGCCGCGGATGGCGGTCCGGTGCACTGATCGAGAAGCGCGAGATCCCGATGTACTACGCCAAGATCACGGCGTATGCCGAGGAACTGCTCGACCATGTAGACAACAAGCTGCCCGGCTGGCCGGAGCGGGTGCGGGTGATGCAGGCAAACTGGATCGGCAAGTCGACCGGCGTGCGCTTCGCCTTCCCTCACGAGATCCGGGATGCCGCAGGCAAAGCGATCAATGCCGGCAAGCTCTGGGTGTTCACGACACGCGCCGATACCATCATGGGCGTCACCTTCTGCGCAGTCGCGCCTGAGCATGCCCTCGCGACCCACGCGGCGCAATCCAATGCGGCGCTGGCCGACTTCATCGCCGACTGCAAGAAAGGCAGCGTGATCGAAGCCGACATGGCGACGATGGAAAAAAAAGGCATGCCCACCGGCCTGTTCGTCACCCATCCGCTGACCGGCGCGCAAGTGGAAGTGTGGGTTGGCAATTACGTGCTCATCACCTATGGCGATGGCGCGGTGATGGGTGTGCCGGCGCATGACGAGCGCGATTTCGCGTTTGCAAAAAAGTACGATCTCCCGATCAGGCAGGTCGTCGCCGTGGAAGGCAAGACTTACTCGACGGAGGCCTGGCAGGAATGGTATGCCGACAAGGAAAACGGCCGCTGCATCGAGTCGGGAAAATATGACGGGCTCGATTATCAGTCGGCCGTCAATGCGATCGCGGATGATCTCGCCGCCAAAGGCATCGGTGAAAAGAAAGTGACCTACCGCCTGCGCGACTGGGGTATTTCCCGCCAGCGCTACTGGGGTACGCCGATCCCGATCATTCATTGCGCCACCTGCGGCGATGTGCAGGTGCCGGAAAAGGATTTGCCGGTAGTGCTGCCGGAGGACTGCGTGCCGGATGGTAGCGGCAATCCGCTCAACAAGCATGAACAGTTCCTGCACGTCGACTGCCCGAAGTGCGGCAAGCCGGCGCGGCGCGAAACCGACACCATGGATACCTTCGTCGATTCGTCGTGGTACTACATGCGCTACTGCTCGCCGGGCAGCGACAAGGCGATGGTGGATGCGCGCAACGATTACTGGATGCCGATGGACCAGTACATCGGCGGCATCGAGCATGCGGTGCTGCACCTGCTGTATGCGCGCTTCTGGACCAAGGTAATGCGCGACTTCGGCCTGGTGAAATTCGATGAGCCGTTCGTGAACCTGCTGACCCAAGGCATGGTGCTCAATGAAACCTATTTCCGTGAAGACGAAACGGGCAAGAAGACCTGGCTGAACCCGGCCGACGTGGAGCTGACATTCGACGACAAGGGCCGACCGGTCTCCGCCATCCTCAAGTCCGACGGCAAGCCTGTCGAGATCGGCGGCACCGAGAAGATGTCGAAATCGAAGAACAACGGCATCGACCCACAGGCACAGATCGACCAGTACGGCGCCGACACCGCGCGGCTGTTCACGATGTTCGCCTCGCCACCGGAACAAACGCTCGAGTGGTCGGGTTCGGGGGTGGAAGGCGCAAACCGCTTCCTGCGCCGGGTATGGGCATTCGCCCATACGCAAGGTGCGGGCATCGGCGAACACCTGAACGCACAGCCGGGCGATCTTTCGGAAGCGCACACCACGTTGCGCCGCGAAATCCACAAGATCCTGCAGCAGGCCGATCACGACTTCAAGCGCATCCAGTACAACACCGTCGTTTCCGCCTGCATGAAGATGCTCAACACGCTGGAAGCGGCCAAGCTTGACGAGTCCGCCGCATCGAAAGCCGTCATCGCCGAAGGCTTCTCGATCTTCCTGCGCGTGCTCAACCCGGTTGCACCGCACATCACCCATGTGCTCTGGCAGGAACTCGGCTTCGCCGGCTTGCATGGCGACATCCTCGATGCGCCATGGCCGCAAGTTGATGCATCGGCGCTGGAACAATCGGAAATCGAGTTGATGGTGCAGGTCAACGGCAAGCTGCGCGGCAGCGTGAAAGTGGCAAAGGACGCCGACAAGGCGGCCATCGAAGCCGCTGCGCTGGCGAACGAGAATGTACGAAAATTCGTCGAAGGCACGCCGAAGAAGGTCATCGTCGTTCCGGGCAAACTGATCAACATCGTGGCGTGATGCCTGACGGAGAACTACACCGATGAGAAACCGTGTTGCCGCCTTACTAATCCTGTTCTCCGTCTTCGCGCTCTCTGCGTGCGGCTTCCAGTTGCGCGGCGCCGCGACCGGGGCCGGGCTGCCTTTCAAGACCGTCTATATCGGCCTGCCCGATACGTCGGCGCTCGGCACCGAACTGAAACGCTATATTCGCGCCAGCAGCGGCACCACGGTCGTCTCCGATCCGAAAGCGGCGGAGGCGGTGCTGGAAGTGCTGTCGGAATCCCGGGAAAAGGCGGTACTGTCATTGAACAGCCAGGGTCGCGTACGTGAGCATGCGTTGTTCTACAAGTTGCGTTTCCGTGTGACCGGCAACGGGGGCAAGGAATTGCTGGCACCGACCGATCTCGTGTTGAAGCGCGAAATCAGCTTCAACGAATCGCAGGTCATCGCGAAGGAAAAGGAAGAAGAGATCCTGTACCGCGATATGCAGTCCGATTTGGTCCAACAAATCCTGCGCCGGCTGTCGGCGCTGCAAACCGCCTGAAACACGATGCAACTCAAGCTCGACGCACTCGACGCCCACTTGGCGAAGCCGCTCGCGCCGCTGTACGTTATCACCAGCGACGAGCACCTGCTGGCGCTGGAAGCAGCGGACAAGATCCGCAAGATCGCCCGCGCACAGGGATTGACCGAACGCGAGGTGCTGGTGGTGGAGCGCAGCTTCAAATGGGGTGAATTGCTGGCGGCGAATCAGTCGCAATCGCTGTTCGGCGACCGCAAGCTGATCGAGTTACGGATCCCGACCGGAAAACCCGGCAAGGAAGGCGGGCAGGCGCTGCAGGATTATGTAAAGGCGCTCAGCCCGGACAATGTGACGCTGATTTCCCTGCCGAAACTCGACTGGGCAACGCAAAAGGCCGCATGGGTCGGGGCGTTGCAGCAGGCGGGCGTGTATATCGACATCCCGCTGGTCGAGAGGGCACAGTTGCCGGCATGGATCGGGCAGCGGCTGGCGGCGCAACGGCAGAGCGCAGACCGGCAGAGCATTGACTTCATCGCCGATCGGGTCGAGGGCAATCTGCTTGCCGCCCACCAGGAAATTCAGAAGCTTGCGTTGCTGCATCCGGAAGGAAAGCTCAGCTTCGAGCAGATTCACGACGCGGTGCTCAATGTTGCCCGCTACGATGTTTTCAAGCTCAATGAAGCGATGCTGGCCGGCGACACGGCGCGACTCGTGCGCATGATCGAAGGACTGAAAGGCGAAGGCGAGGCACTGCCGCTTGTACTCTGGGCGATGGCGGAAGAAATCCGGACCTTGCTGAAGTTGAAATCAGGCATGACGCAAGGCAGGCCTGTCGGGGCGCTGTTAAAGGAGTACCGGATCTGGGGACCACGCGAGCGGCTGATGGAACCGGCGCTGCGCCGCCTGAAATTGTCGACCCTGCAACAGGCGCTGCAGGAAGCGTCGCAAATCGATAAGATGGTCAAGGGTTTGCGGGCGAAGGCCTTTGCAGGCGATCCATGGGATGCGTTGTTGCAATTGGGATTGCGGGTGGCGGGATAACTGTACTGCGACCACAGCCAGTCTCATTCATTGGATTGTGGTCGTTGCGACGGCGGGGACCCGGGGATGCTTCACTTTTCCTGATGAGTGGCCAGCGGATTCCCGGATGCCTGCCCAGTTTCACACGAATGCGCTTGGCGGGGCGGTCATGAGATGGGTATTCAAACGGCTTTCACCATTTCATCGACACACATAGTTTTCAGACTTTCCGGTAGACGAACAGATGGATATCAAGCATTACATGAACGATGTCGGGCAGCGTGCCCGCAAGGCTTCCCGTGCGATGGCAAAAGCTGACAGCGGCGCGAAGAATCGTGCCCTGTCGCTGATTGCCGCAGCGATACGGCGCGACGCCGACTTGCTGCGTGCAGCCAATCAGAAAGATCTCGCAGCGGCACGCGAGAACGGCCTGGCGCCGGCATTGCTGGACCGGCTGACCTTGTCCGACAAGACGCTCGATACCATGGCCGAAGGGCTGGAACAGATCGTCGCCCTGCCCGACCCGATCGGTGAAATCTCCAACATGAAATACCGTCCGACCGGCATCCAGGTCGGCCAGATGCGCGTGCCGCTCGGCGTGATCGGCATCATTTACGAAGCCCGCCCCAACGTGACCGTGGATGCGGCCGGCCTGTGCATCAAAAGCGGCAACGCGACCATCCTGCGCGGCGGCTCGGAAGCAATTCATTGCAATCAGGCGCTGGCCAAGCTGGTAAAAGAAGGTCTTGCGGGCGCCGGATTACCGGAAGACGCGGTGCAAATCATCGAAACCACCGACCGCGCCGCCGTCGGCGAACTCATCACCATGCCGCAGTATGTCGACGTCATCGTTCCGCGCGGCGGCAAAGGCCTGATCGAGCGCCTGATGAAGGAATCGAAGGTGCCGATGATCAAGCACCTGGACGGCATCTGCCATGTGTATATCGACGACAAGGCCGATATCGGGAAGGCCGTCCGCGTCGCGTACAACGCGAAATGCCAGCGGTACAGCCCGTGCAACACGATGGAAACCCTGCTGGTGGCGCGCGGCATCGCACAGCAGGTTCTGCCCAGGCTTGCCGAACTGTACGGCGCAAAGGAAGTTGAGCTGCGCGGCGACGACGACACCCGCAAGATCCTTGCCGGCTATCCGTATCTTGTGCCCGCCACTGAGGAAGACTGGCGGACTGAATATTTGGCCGCCATTCTCGCGGTACGCATCGTCGACGATGTGGACCAGGCGATTGATCACATCAACACCTACTCGTCGCAACACACCGACTCAATCATCACCGAGGATTACACTCGCGCCATGCGTTTCCTGCGTGAGGTCGATTCGGCATCCGTGATGGTCAATGCCTCCACCCGCTTCGCCGACGGTTTCGAATACGGCCTTGGCGCAGAAATCGGTATTTCGAACGATAAATTGCATGCACGCGGACCAGTTGGACTAGAAGGCCTGACCTCACTGAAATACGTTGTGTTCGGGCATGGTGAAATACGTGAATAACCGCCATGCAAACGGCGTGTCGCCTTGCAAGGCGACACCGTTACGCAGGCGCAGGGCATGCCCTGCGAAACCCCTGCTTCACCATGGTGAAATACGTGAATAACCGCCATGCAAACGGCGGGTTGCCTTGCAAGGCGACATAGTTACGCAGGCACGGAGCATGCCCCGCGAAACCCCTGCTCCACCACGGCAAAGTAACTGAATAAATTAAACAACAAGAACGGAAAACCATGCTTTGGGTTAAATCGCTGCACATCGTCTTCATCACGTCCTGGTTTGCCGGCCTGTTCTACTTGCCGCGCATCTTCGTCAATCTCGCGCAGGAAACCGATCCGACATCGACCACGCGCCTTCTGATGATGGCGCGCAGGCTGTATCGCTTTACGGGGATCCTGTCATTGCCGGCGGTGGCGTTGGGCCTGTGGCTCTGGCTGGGTTATGGCATCGGCAAGGGACCCGGCAACGGCTGGCTGCATGCGAAGCTGGCGCTTGTAGTCCTGGTCATCGGCTATTACCATGCCTGCGGCAGCCTGTTAAAGAAATTTGAGAACGGTCGCAATGTCCGCAGTCACACATGGTATCGCTGGTTCAATGAAGTCCCGGTGCTGCTCTTGCTCGCCATCGTGATCCTGGTGGTGGTCAAGCCATTCTGAAATGTTTTCGGGAGTCTGTGATGGCTAAAGTGTGTCAGTATTTTTTCGCTCCTCAATCGCCCTATGCCTATCTCGGCCATGAACGCTTCGTCCGCCTGGCGAAGCAGTATGGCGTGCAGGTCGATATCAAGCCCTGCGATCTCGGCAAGGTATTCAGCGTCTCGGGAGGATTGCCGCTGGCCAAGCGTCCGCCGCAACGGCAGGCTTACCGTTTGGTCGAACTGAAGCGCTGGAGCGAATTTTTGCAGCTGCCGCTGAACCTGCAACCAAAGTTCTTCCCTGTCCCAGGCGACCCGGCAGCGAAGCTGATCATCGCCGCCCGCCTGGCGCACGGCACCGACGCGGCGCTCGCTGTCACCGGTGCGATCATGCGCGCGGTGTGGGCTGAGGAGCGGAATGTCGGCGATGCCGATACGCTGGTGGCGATTGCCACGGAGTGCGGACATGACGGAAAGTCGCTGGTCAAGTCGTCGGAGACGGCGAGTGTGCAGGCGGAGTATGACCGGCATACCGACGAGGCGATTGCGGCGAATGTGTTTGGTGCGCCTTGGTATGTGGTGGAGGGAGAAGGGTTCTGGGGGCAGGATCGGTTGGATTTTGTGGAGAGGGCGTTTGCTAGGTAGGTTGTTTTTTGTTCCCGCTTTTCTTCGGTAATGCAACCCTTACGGTTCTCCGAAGAGACTAGCCGGGGCCAGTCCCGGCTAGTCTCCTCGGAGAAAGAACAAACTCGCATTACCGAAGAAAAACACCCAAACAAAATCGTTTATCAACCCCGCAACATAACCGACAGACCAGCTGTCAACACACAACGGATAAAAGGTACCCCAACATGTCACACTCCTACTTCTGCCCCTGCCCCCGCGGTCTCGAAGCCGCGCTCGCTGAAGAACTCGGCGAAATCGCCCAGCAAAGCAAAACCCTCAAAGTCCACAACCAGGTTCCTGGCGGCGTACATTGCTCCGGAGAACTGACCGACGCTTACCTGGTCAACCTCCATTCCCGCGTTGCATCCCGCGTGCTGCTGCGAATCGCCCACGCAAGCTATACGAACGAAAATGACATCTACGACCTGACCCTCTCCCAGGAATGGGAAGACTGGTTCGGCGTGCACCATACCATCCGCGTCGATGTGACGGCGGTGAAATCACCGCTGAAAAGCCTGGAATTCACGACGCTGAAAATCAAGGATGCGATCTGCGACCGCTTCCGCGATCAGTTTTCCGAACGTCCATCGGTGGATACGAAGGCCCCCGATATGCGCATCGTCGGTTTTCTGGACGCACGCAACTTCACGCTGTACCTGGACACCTCCGGGGAAGCGCTGTTCAAGCGCGGCTGGCGGCTGGAAACCGGCGATGCGCCGCTGCGGGAAAACCTCGCGGCGGGACTGTTGCGGGTGTCTGGCTGGAAGCCGGGCATGGTGCTGTTCGATCCGATGTGCGGCTCCGGCACCATCCTTGCCGAAGCGGCGCAAATGGTGGCCGGTATTCCGCCCGGCGCACGGCGTGCGTTTGCCTTCGAAAAATTTCACGACTTCGACCAGACGAAGTGGCAGGCGATCAAGGGCGATGTCAGGCCCAATCCACTGCCGACCGTGCCAACGATTTTCGGCAGCGATATTTCCGGCGACATGATCGTCATGACCCGCAACAACCTCAACAAGGCGGGCATCCAGTTCGAGGTGCCGCTGAAACAGATCGAAGCGCAGGAGGTGAAGCCACCATCCGACATGCCCGGCATCATCCTGACCAATCCACCTTACGGCGAGCGCATCGGCGTGCGCGGCGACAGCACGATCGAAACGGACGAGCAGGCCAACGCGTTCTTCGCCGCTTTCAGTACGACGCTGAAACAGCGCTTCGCCGGCTGGAAAGTATTTCTCTTCTCTGCCGATCTCGGTTTGCCGAAGATGCTGCGGCTAAAGGAATCGCGCAAGACACCGTTCTTCAACGGTGCGCTGGAATGTCGCCTGTTCCGTTTCGACATGGTGGCTGGCTTCAACCGGCGCGAGGAAGCAAAGCCGAAAACCTGATTGCCTGATTCGGGCAGCACGCTTCCGGCGTAAGGCAGGCGATTGCGCTATCCTTTCTTTTTTTGCACCATCCGAGGAGCGCTATCATGCTGCAAGCCGTCAAAGGCCTACCCAAACTCAACGATCCAGCGCTGCTGCGCAATCAGGCCTATCTAAACGGCGCCTGGACCGGCGCCGCGCACCAGTTTGACGTCACCAACCCGGCCGACGGCGTGACCATCGGATCCGTGCCCAACATGGGCGCGGCGGAAGCGCAGGCCGCCATCGATGCGGCGCAGGCAGCATTTCCCGCGTGGGCCGCGAAAACCGGCAAGGAGCGCGCCGCCGTGATGCGCAAATGGTTCGACCTGCTGATCACCCATGCAGACGACCTGGCCGCCATCATGACCGCCGAACAAGGCAAGCCGCTGGCCGAGGCCAAGGGCGAAGTCCTGTACGGCGCGAGCTTCATCGAATGGTTTGCCGAAGAAGCCAAGCGCGTCTCCGGCGATGTGATGAGCTCGACCTGGAGCGATAAGCGGATGATGGTTCTCCGGCAGCCGATCGGCGTCTGCGCCGCGATCACACCCTGGAATTTTCCGATCGCGATGATTACACGCAAGGTCGGCCCGGCCGTTGCCGCCGGCTGTACCATCGTCATCAAGCCAGCAGAGCAAACACCGCTGTCGGCACTGGCAGTGGCGGAACTGGCGCATCGCGCCGGTGTGCCTGCCGGTGTCATCAATATCGTGACCGCGGATTCCAGCCGATCGATCGAGATCGGCAAGCTGCTATGCGCCAGCCCGGTCGTACGGCACCTTTCCTTCACAGGATCAACGCCGGTCGGACGTATCCTGATGCAGCAGTCCGCACCGACAGTCAAGAAGTTGGCACTCGAACTGGGCGGCCATGCGCCATTCATCGTGTTTGAGGACGCCGATCTGGATGCCGCCGTCGAAGGCGCACTGGTGTCGAAGTACCGCAATGCGGGCCAGACCTGCGTATGCACGAACCGCTTCTACGTGCACGAGTCCATCCATGATGCCTTCGTCGAAAAACTTGCTGCCGGCGCCGCCAAGATGAAGGTCGGCAACGGCTTTGAGCAAGGCATTGTGCAGGGCCCGCTGATCGACGACCAGGCAGTGGCCAAGGTGCAGGAGCACGTCGCGGATGCGGTGGCCAAAGGCGCGAAGGTGCTGACCGGCGGCAAGCCGCACGCTCTCGGCGGTCATTTCTACGAGCCGACAGTTTTGTCCGGCGTCACCGGCGACATGCTGGTCATGCGCGAGGAGACATTCGGTCCAGTTGCTGCCGTGGCTACATTCAGGACCGAGGAGGAAGCCGTTGCCGCTGCCAACGATACCGAATTCGGTCTGGCCAGCTATTTTTATTCGCGCGACATCGGCCGCGTCTGGCGGGTGGCGGAAAAACTGGAATACGGCATGGTCGGCATCAACACGGGCATCATTTCGAATGAAGTGGCGCCCTTCGGTGGCGTCAAGCAATCCGGATTGGGGCGCGAAGGCTCGAAATACGGCATCGAGGAATACCTCGAAATGAAGTATCTATGCATGGGCGGCGTCTGATTGTCAAAGTTGACAGGCATCGCAAACGCGGGCTCTCGTGCTAGGCTTCGCGTTTTGCATCCCGGCAACCAGATCATGTGCGCTCAACAGGCCGCCTTCCCCCACGCCCTCGCCGGCAACACAATCCATATCTTCAACGGGTTCCTGAATCCGTACGGCGGCAGCGAACTGGAGGCGCTGTCGCTGTTCAAACTGCTGCGCGACAAAGCCGACGTCCGCCTGTGGGCGACCTCATCGCGGGTATCACCCCAACTGACCAACGCATTTCCGATCCGGCGCGTCGCGCCGCACAAAGGGCTGCTGCCGGATGGCGGCAACTATGTGTTCGTCGGCGCGCACTGGCGCAACAAGTTCTGGCCCTATCTCGTCCGCAAGCCACGCCGCCTGATTTATGTGTACAACACCTTCCATCCGAAGGTGGTGGCGCTTACCTCCCGCATGCCGCGCCTGCTTCGCTGGCCGCGCACCGAGTACGTGGTGATTTCGGAATTCCAAAAGTCGCTGGTCGGCGTGGACGGCGAGGTGCATCCGTCGCCCATCGATATCGGCCAGTTCGTCCCCGCTGCGTCCGCGCCGCGCACCATGGATGGGGCCGTCATCGTCGGCCGGATGAGCAGAGATACGGTCGACAAGCACCACCCGGACGACATACCGCTTTATGCTGAGCTCGCGCAGCGCGGTTGCGAGATAAGGCTTCAAGGCGCAAGCTGCATTGCTGGCCGTCTGCCGCAAAGCGAACGCATTCGTGTGTGCCCGGAGGGGCAATTTCCTGCGGCGCAATTCCTGCAGGGACTGGACATTTTCTATTACCGCACCGGCGCCCATGTCGAAACCTTCGGCCGTGTTGTATTCGAGGCAATGTCCTGCGGACTGCCGGTTGTCTGTCATTCACATGGCGGGTATGCCGATATGATCCGCCATGGAGAAAACGGCTTCCTGTTCGACAACGCCGAACAGGCGCGTGCGATTCTGGCGCAATTGATTGCCGATCCCGGATTACGCGCTCAGGTAGGAAAGGCGGCACGCGAAACAGTGGAAATTCTGTATTCCGCGGCTTCACAAGATGACCGGCTATCGTTTTATCTGATGTAACGCCGTTTCGGCGTGATACGATTGCAGTACCTCCTGTTAATTTTATTTACCATGAACGAAGCTATAGCTACCGAATCCCCACCCGTCCAACGAGACAAGCGCGATACCTTCCACCATGGCGACTTACGCCGCGCGCTGCTGGAAAGCGCCTGGGAACTGGTGGAAGAGCGTGGCGCGGCAATGACCAGCCTGCGCGAAGTGGCCCGCCGCAACGGCGTCGCGGCATCCTCCGCCCTGCATCATTTCGGTGACAAGGCGACGTTGCTGGCAGCGGTGGCGGAAGAAGGTTTCCGCCTGCTGACCAAGACGATGGTCGACGCCACCGTGGACGTGACCGACAAGAAAGAACACCTGCGCCGCTTTTTCCGCGGTTATGTGCAGTTCGCCATGACCCACCCGGCGATCTTCAACCTGATGCACAGTTCGCTGATCACGCCCTACAGCAATTACCCCCGTCTTCTCGACACATCGGTCAATACCTTCCGCACGACGAAGGAAGTGATGCGTGCCTACCTTGAACCCTTCGGCACGCCGACAAGGCTGGGACGCGACGCCTGGGCATTCTGGTCCGCCGCCCACGGCATGGCGTCGCTGCTGATCAGCTTCCCACCCGGCGAGCGGCCGACCCGCGTCGAAGAAAGTGAACTGGTATCCGGGCTGATGGAGACCGTGCTGCTCGGACTGGCCGAACAATGCCGGCGGGATTCCGCCAATCTGCCCGAATAGTGCCATCGCGCATGCGCGTTCAGCGCGCGCTGTTGACCTGCCTGTTTCCCCGGTCATAAGCGCGCGCCGTTTCGATTTCCTCTTCCGTATAGTGTTGCCGCAATAGCGCTTCGACGCCTTGCTGTTTTTGCCGCTCACTTGACGCCGTAGCGAGCAAGGCGTTTTTTTGCTGGGCAAACGCCTGGTAGCGACGCTCCCATTCGTTCTTCTGGCTCTCCATCTCGCCGATTTCCCGCGCACCTTCCTCACCGAGATACTGCTTCCGCAGGCGCTGTACATCGGCTTCCGCACCGCCCCCCTGCCGCAACAGCGCGACCTTCTCCTCCACGCTCTCGCCTTCCGGCGACTCAGCTCCGTGGTGCGCGATTTCCGGAGGAACCGCTTTTCGCAATGCTGCGATCCGTTTGGCCTTGTCGTGCCCGGTCAGGGTTGGATCTGCCTCGATCCTGGCGATCTCAAGGTCGAACTTCGCCTGTGCTTCCTGGACGGCGAACAATGCGTCGGCCACTTCCTTGCCAAGATGCTGGCGACGCAATGCAATGACTTGCTCCAGCGCTTGTTCAGGCTTGATTGCGCTCTTCATCGGATCGCTCCCTGGCTCCGCCTGAGCGGCGCCAAGTTCCTCTTCGGCTTTACGGTAGGCGATATAGCCGTGCAGGGCACGTAATGCCTTGGCTTGCGCTGTTGCCGGCAGTCCGGCCAGGGCCGCCTCCTCGACTCGCTGCATATCTGTCCGGCCTGGATTGGGCGGCAGGCTGCCGAGAAGGATGTCGAGTTTTGGCAGCGTGCGCGCGTCCAGAATCAATTCTCCATTGCTGTCCACGTCAAACAATGTGGCTTGCGGCATCGTTGGGGCCACGGAGACGGCCGGGTTGCGCGAAACGGCCGGCGCCGCGAAGATACTGCCGAGATTGTCCACACCGGGCGCATGGGAAGCGCTTCCCCGATCCGCTGACTGGGGTCGTTCTTCGGACGGATACATCAGGTACGCGAGCGCCCCGATAATGGCCGCGGCTGCGAATTTGGGAATCCAGGTCGTCATTGCAACCTCCTGTGCATATAGTCTATGCGGCTATTGCGAAAGTTTCAGTTCCAGCCTGGCTTCGCGCTTGAGCTGGGCGATGCGCGCTTCGACCCGCTCGCGCAGGATGTCGGTGCGCAGGATGTTCTGCATCGCCTCCAGCGGCGGCTTGGGCATGTCGCGCGCCGCATGTACGCGAATCACATGCCAGCCGTACTCGGTTTGTATCGGTTCGCGACTGGTAGCAGGCCCTCCCTGTGCGGCAAGTTTCACCATGGCGGCCGCAAAACTGTCGGTCATCTGGTTTGTCATTAACCAACCGAGGCTGCCGTCCTTATTAGCATTGGTATCGATGCTAAGACGTCTTGCCACACTCGCAAATGTATTACCGCGATCCAATTGCGCGATAGCGGACCGCGCCGCAGCTTCGGTTTTCACCAGGATATGACTGACCTGGTATTGCCGGTCCGGTTTTTGCGCAGCATAGCGGGCAGCGATGTCTGATTGCTGAACCTTCGTCTCGGCGATGATGTCACGCACCAGTTGCTGTCCGAGCAGTGTCTTGTATTGCAGTTCGGCTTCTGCGGCGACTTCCTTGCGCAGATGAATGCCGCGTTCCCTTGCCTTCTGTGCCAGTATTTCCATCGTGACAAGGTCTTCCAGCAGCTTGACACGGTCGATATTCTGCTCGGCAGTTTTGCGATCCGCCTTTTCCTGTGCAGTGACTTCATCGTAGGGATTCGCAACCCCGATACTGACGTTCACCATCTGATCGAACACCGCCCGGGTAATTGGCTGGCCGTTCACTGTAGCGATGACACGTCCGTCCGGTGCGTCTGCGGCATGGGTGGCTGGAATGAACAAGGTGGCCATGAGCAGCAATGCGCCTACGAAATGCGACCTATGGGGACGGCGAGTCCGGCGAATCCCGTGATCCCCATGGTGCTTGAACGATGTGGTATCCAGTTTCATGGTTGCTTCCTGCTTCTTGCCGGCCCGCGCCGGTGGTCGTCCGCGAAAGGCGGCGAAGGAGTCCCTCCCCCGCCTTCCGTCCGTGTTACTCCATCTTTACGCCGGGTATATCAGCGCAGTTGCTGGCGCAACTGGCTATACACGCTTGCGTCGCTCAGCAGCGCAGTGTGGCTGACGCTGGCGGTCTGGACGCTCGTACCGCACTGTGCGTTGGTCGCCGGGGAGATGACGCCATCGTTGCTCGACCACAACGAACGGTCACAGCCCTGGCCAGCAAGCTCATTGAGGAAGCTGGAACCGGGACGCATTTCGAAGCAGGCAGCGCTGAAACACGCATAGGCGGAAGTCGTACCACGATGCGGCGTGCCCAGTGTGACGAACCGGCGCATCGCGGAAGTGCCGCCAAGCTTTACGCGGTACCAGCGCGACACCAATCCGCCGTTGGAGTGAGCAACGATGCTGATCGGCTGGTAAGCGTTTTGCGAACGCACCGAATTGACGAAATTGCGCAGCTGTTCGGCGCTGGATTTATTGCTGTAGTAAAGCGAGTTGTAGCCGAAGCGATATAGCTTTGCGGATGGGTAACCATCCGAGGTGAAGCGCGACACCATGGTATTGAAATTGGATGTGCTTCCTGAATAGCCGTGTACAAACACCAGCGGCTCGGTTTGCGCCATGGCACTCGTGGTCATCATGCCGCCCAACAGCGCTGCACCTGCCAAGACCGACAACATCATTTTGCTTTTTTGTTTCCGTTGCATCTATGTCTCCTCGATTGAATAAAACCGCGGCTTTCACCGCGATACGGCGAAATAAAACCTAACAACGTTCAAATCAACTTGAGCCAATCTTCAGGCGCAAGTTCTGCACTGCAGTACTACTGAAAATCCGTCACCTTGCTGAGTTTTGTAGAAGCACGGAATCAGCAAATGCTTACACGACGCAGGTCAGTAACGAAAACGGAAATATTGAAAAATCTGGACGGCAAGTGGAACCAAATGCGAAAGCTTTGTTTCTTCAGGGAAATTTGATGGCTAGATGATGCGTGTGCGGACGAAACCTTGCGGCTACGGGATGCTGAAGGAAGGGCATGTTTGTCTCCTGCTTTTATGCCGGTACATATGCCGGCGTGATTTATAAACGCGAATCTAACATCGTTTTAATTCACGCGCAATTCGCGGTGCAGCATTACGTTCTGCATCGCAGAATTAACAATTGATGTATGTCAAGCAATGCAATTGCGAGTCCGAAGCATCGATATCGCATAAGGTCAGGTTCGAACGGCGCTGTCTTCTCATGGTCTTATTTGCAAGACCATTTATTTTTCATTAATGAACCCGACTATTGACCAGGCTGTGAAAGAAAAGCGCGTGCTTGAGTTGCGCTATCACGGCTACTCACGCATTGTGGAACCGCATATTTACGGCAAGGACAAAAACGGCGAGGAAGTGGTTCGCTGCTACCAGCTTGCAGGAGGCAGCGAGAGCGGTGAACGCGCAGGATGGAAATTGCTGAAGATGAAGGACGTCGTGCTTGTCCATCTGGCGGAGACCCATTTCCTTCCCAGGCCGGAGTATCAGGCGGAGGACACGGTTGTACGTCAGGTATTTTCGCGCCTCTGACGCGTAACGCGAGTGCCGGGCTGCATCGGCATTTCACAGCCGTTCAATGCACGGCTGTGCAGGCGCTGCCTCTGTATCAGCCAGTCCGCCGCCCACCACGCGTTGTCCTCATCCGTGTATCCATAAATTCGTGATACGCAGAGCAGTCCAAGACCGAAGGCAAAAACTGCCAGCAAGTCGAGCAGCAGCAGGACAAGGCGATTATCGAATCCGTACAAGCCACGTGACAGCAGCGGCCATGTTTGCACGATGTTCCATGGTTCTCCGCGCGTTCCATCGATTAGCAACAGGATCAGCACCGCGGCACCATAGGTGATGAGGAGATGGCCGGCTGCAGTGAACCCCCAATACAGCTTTTCATACGGCTCGGTAGCGAAACGAAACCGCCTGACTGCGGTGGGAATGGCACTGGCAATAAACAGGCAACCAAACGGCACCATGATCAGCGACATCAGCATGCATGTCGTCGCAAACGCACGTTCATGCGGCGCTCCCTGGCCTTCCTCGCCCTCTTCCTGACGGGACTTGTTGTCCATTTCTTCTCCCCATGTAGACCAGTGTCGGCTGGAGGCCCCTGCTTGATGCTTCCAAGTCACCCGCAGCGTGGACGTGCTCTTTCCATGAGCGTCCCACTTTATTGATGCAACGCTCTGGTCCAGTAGTTGCGTACCGTGACTGGCTTGATGATGGATTGCTTCGTGCAGCATCGTGCCCACACCTTATCTTTTTCAGGCACATCACCAACCGCGTCGTGATAGAGAAATCATATCCGAAATCAGATGTTTTTATCTTTTTGAAGTTATTTTTATCTTTTTTAGTTGACTGATTGCAACATGACGTAACGCAGAATGCGCGAATGCCTACCACTGAAGAAAAAGCGGCATTTTCGAAACGCCTGGAGTTAGCACTCCGCCGCAGTCCCGAACCGGTTCGCGGTGCGACCGAACTTGCCCTGCGCTTCAATCTGAAATACCAGGGCAACGCAATCTCCGCCCAGACTGCGCACAAATGGCTGACAGGACGCGCGATCCCGACCAGCGACAAACTATCGACACTGGCGTCGTGGCTTAACGTCAGCGAGCACTGGCTGCATTACGGTCCGCCGCCCAATCCGCCGCAAGTCGCCGAACAGCGTGGCCGCTACAGTGTGACCTTGCAAGGAAAGGCGGCTGCCGACGCCAAGCAAGCCGCCAAGCCGTCTTCCGAAACGCTGGAACTGGCGATGAAAATCCAGATGCTTCCTCCCGAATGCCGCTACCTGGTGGAAGAACTCGTCAAGCAACTGCAGCCAAAGTTGTAGCGAACGTTGTTGCGTTCATGTCATTCGCTTTCAACTTCATCCGCCAATCTGCGCGCCAGCTGGAGTGCTTCCACCAGCTCGGCAAATGCGGCAGTCTTGGCTTCTTCGCCCGGCACTCTTAATACATAGGATGGATGCCAGGTCGGCACAATCCATTTGCCTTCATGAGCAATCGCTTGGCCGAGCCGGCCGGTTAGTGTTGCCTTGCGGTCCTTAAGCACTGCTTTCAAAGCCGTGCTGCCGAGCGCCACGACGACCACCGGCCCGACTTCCGCCAATTCATGATCGAGCCAGTAGCTGCACGCGTCGACTTCCAATTGGGCCGGCGTCTTATGCAGGCGCCGCTTGCCGCGAGGCTCCCATTTGAAGTGCTTGACGGCGTTGGTAAGGTAGGTCGACTGCCGGTCCAGCCCCGCTTGCGCGAATGCAGTGTCGAGTAATTTCCCCGCAGGACCGACGAAGGGCACGCCGGCGATATCTTCCTGGTCGCCCGGCTGTTCGCCTACCAGCACGATGCGTGCATTGACCGGGCCAGTACCGGGAATTGCCTGCGTCGCATTGCGCCACAGTTCACATCGGCGGCATTGATCCAGCGACGTTGGCTGCTGCCGTTCCGGTTGTGCACGAACCGCATCGATACGCACAGTTTTACCGCCCCGCTCGCCGACCGCCGCCGTCTGCGCAATACGCTGCGCGCCGGCACCGGCCTGGCTGATCAATCCCGGGATCAGTTTTCCTTCCGGCAGGTTTTTCCAGTAGCGTACCGGCATGTGCATTTCCATCGCACCGGTATTGAGCCGGGCCGGATTGAAGGTGCTGCGGTAATACGCAAGCCACAGTGCTTCGCCATCATCGGCGATGTCCCGGTCGGCATCGAGCGCCCCGAACATCGCCGGAGGGCCGGTGCGCAAGCTGTTGCCATCCCACATCGCCGTACCTTGCGGCGTGGCGATCAGCCAGCTTGCCTTGCCCATGCGGCGGGTGAAGTGGCGTGCCACTGGCTCGAGCACATCGTGTTGCGGCTCGAACCAGGCGACAAAGCGCGGCGCGCCACGATCCGCCGACCGTTCGCGAAATCGCAGGAAGGCATTCATCTTGTGAATTTCCCGTTGCACCGTCTTCACCATGGCATGCAGGCGCGCGCCATCCTCGTCGGCGGGCGATACAACGACATGGTCTCCGGCATGCCAGCGCCACAGCACCTTGTACAGGAAGGCCCAGCGGTCCGGGTCACGATAGCAAGCGGCCGTTTCCAGCATCGACAGCAGGCGACGCGGCACTGGTGCACCGCCTGCCTCCGTGGTCTCCGTGGCTTCTACGGCAGTAACCACACCGCCATCGGCATCCATCGACCCGAACAGATCGTCGACAGGCTGGCCGCCCCATCGGATATCGTGCGGCGCAATGCCCTGCGCCAGCATGCCGCGCGCGGCGCTCCGCCATTCGTCAAACGATGCGGCGTGGGCCGTCTTCATGCGGCTTCCTCCAGCGTCGGCCAGAGACTGAGCTGGGACGGCGCCTCCGTCATTGCACGACGCAGCACTTCGGAACTGGCATCATCCTGGCGCGGGCGATAGTCGGCGGTGACGACGAACGGCTTGAGCTTGTCCATGCTGCACCGCAGGCGAGCCAGATCCCCATAGCGGATTTTTCGCATGCGCCGCAGGTTGACCAACCGCTCGGAATTGCGCAAGCCGATACCAGGCACGCGGGCAATCAGGGTTGCGTCGGCGACGTTCAGGTCGAGTGGAAAATGCTGGCGGTGCGACAGTGCCCATGCGAGTTTCGGATCAATATCGAGCGCAAGATTGCCGGCGGCCGGCAACAATTCCGCTGCCTGAAAACCGTAGCCGCGCACCAGGAAGTCGGCCTGGTAGAGCCGGTGTTCCCGCATCATCGGCGGCGGCTTCTGCGGCAATCCATCCGGACTTTCCGGGATGGGACTGAACGCGGAGTAATACACCCGCTTGAGCTTGTAGGAGTGGTAGAGCGTCTCGGCCGTGGACAGGATGGTTTTGTCATCCGTCTTGTCGGCGCCGACGATCATCTGCGTGCTTTGCCCCGCGGGCGCGAATATCGGGCTCTTCGGTTCGGCTTCTTTCTCATCGAGCTTGCGGCGGATGGAGCCCATCGCCATCTTGATGGTATGCACCTTCTTCTCCGGTGCCAGCCGGGCAATGCTTTCTTCGGTCGGCAGCTCGATATTCACACTCAGCCGGTCGGCATAGCGCCCTGCTTCGGCAATCAGCAGCGGATCGGCGTCGGGAATCGTCTTCAGGTGAATATAGCCGCGGAACTGGTGCTCCTCCCGCAGGCGGCGGGCAATCGACACGAGCTGCTCCATCGTGTAATCGGCGGACTGGATGATGCCGGAGCTGAGAAACAGTCCGTCAATATAATTGCGCAGGTAAAAATCGGTGGTGAGCTTGACGACTTCATCGACCGAAAAACGGGCACGCGGCACATTGCTGCTGCGCCGGTTCACGCAATACTGGCAATCATAGATGCAAAGATTGGTGAGCAGAATTTTCAAAAGGGAGATACAGCGCCCGTCAGGCGTGTAGCTGTGGCAAATGCCGACGCCGGTCGTGGCGCCGAGGCCGTCTTTTCCCTGCGACGAACGCTTTGGGGCGCCGCTGCTGGCACAGGAGGCATCGTACTTGGCGGCATCTGCCAGGATTTCCAGTTTATCGGTCAATTCCATCGTTCAGGCATTCTGTCTTAAGGGTCAACGCAACTGTATATTCATCCAGTATTTTAAACGAAAAGCCCCTAGTCCACGTGCCGAAATTCGGGGATTCTCCCTCTTGTCAGGCACCGTTATTGCAGTCTGCTCCGGACCGTCCGCGTGCATGCACCGGATTCCTATTTTTCATGTAAAGAGTGCCGGCCGACGCGTTCTTTTTACCGATTTCGACAAGAGAAAACAGCGGTCCGCCAGGCCTTATCCACAGGAGATTGCAATGCAACAGGTAGCAGAAATCATGACCCGCGATGTCACCAGCATTTCACCGCAGGAAAGCGTGCGCCGCGCCGCCCAGATGATGGATGAATTGAATGTCGGCGCCATTCCGGTATGTGAAGGCGAAAAGCTGATCGGCATGGTGACCGACCGCGACATCACCATTCGCGCGGTGGCGGCAGGCGCTTCCCCGGATGACACGCCCGTAGAGAAGGTCATGACCGGCGATGTGAGCTGGTGTTTCGACGACCAGCCAGTGGATGAAGTGATGGAGCAGATGCGCGATGCGCAGATCCGTCGCATCCCGGTCATGGACCACAATACCCAGGCGCTGATCGGTATCGTGTCGCTCGGCGACCTTGCGACCAAGCATTCGGCCGAAGTGGACAGAACGCTTGAAGAAATTTCGACACCATCACAGCCCGACAGGCCGCAGCTCAATTCCTGAGGTTTGTCGGCCTTTATTTTCCATGTTTGAATGCACCGGGGTCGGTTCCCGGTGCATCAACATTGATCGAAAGGGAAATGATGCAGGGAAGGTAACGTTTGTTGCAGCCGCACCACTCAGGGCAGAATTTTGTCAATGGGAAATGGATTGCAGATTGTTACAATCGGAAACTAAATTTCCAAAACCAATAAATCATGCCCTTTCCGCCGTTGCGCGCAACCAGCCAAATCACCTTATTGCTGTTGGGTGCATTCGCTTCGCCGGGGCATGCGGCAGGTCTTGGTCCGATTCAAGTCAATTCCAGTCTCGGACAACCCCTGCGAGCAACGATTCCGTTGGTCGGAACCGACACGATGGAGCATGGCTCCCATTGCATCAAGGCAAAAGTGGGTTCGTTGGACGGCATGCTCGTTCTGACGCCCCAGATTGGGCTCACCCGCTCGGCACAGGCAGCGTCAATCAAATTATCCACCAGGCAATCCGTCAACGAGCCCGCACTGAATGTGCTAATCGACATTGGCTGCGACACGCCTGTGCGCCGCGAATACCAGATTCTTCTTGATCTGCCGATAGATACGCCGGTACTGCAATCCCCGGTTCAGCAAACCGCGCAGGCGAATAATCTTGCGACGGCGAGTGCGCCGTCGCAGCGCGCAAACCGGTCCAATGCTGCGCCTCAGAACGATGCAACGACACCGCAGCGAACAGCGAAACAAGCGCGCCTGAAGAAAGAGCCCGAGAACATCACCGTGCTGCCTGCCACCGCCATGCGCACGGATGAGCAACTCGCGCAGCCGCCAGCCAACAACACAAAAACGCGGGCGAAAGAGAAAGCGGCAACGCAGGCCGCGGACAAGAAACCGGTGCGCAGCGTACTGCGCATGTCCGCTCCCGACATCGCCCTGCCGGATCCGGGCGAAACCCTGACGCTCAAGCTGAAGTTCGCCGACACGCTCAGCATGGCCATCGAGGAAACCGATCCGCAGAAGCTGGCTCGGCTCCATGCTGAACAGGAACGCCTTGGTGCGCTGCTGCGGAACGAAGACCTCGTCGAGACGACGCGCGAGCAATTGAAAAAAGTACAGGCCGAACTCGGCGCATTGCGTTTGGAAACGGAACGCCTGCGGGAGCAGAACCGGCTCGGACAGGAGGAGATGGAGACAACGCGCGCCGAGTCCATGATCTGGCTTCAGACCCTCGGCGGCGCTTTGGCCCTGCTCGCAGCCGCCCTGGGACTGCTGATCTGGCAGATGCGCCGGATGAAAAACGAATCGTCGTCGTGGAAACAGGTGGTCAACGACTTCGGCACCGGGGAAGAAGCCGACACCCTGGACGGCACGACGGAATTCGGCATTTCCGGATTTAACACCGCTGAGCTGGATGCCGATTTCAACACCACACAGTTCGACCCGAGCGCCTTCGATATCGACGATCCGGATGCGACAGTGCCCGGGCGGCCATTGCGCCCCGTCGCAGCATCGGCGCTTGCCCAAACCGAGGCACCGGAAGCCAATGTACGGCGCGAACCGACCATGCCGCAGGCGCAACAAGCACGGCACTCGCAGGCGGCCAGCAAACCGGCGGAGAAAACATCAGCATCCGACGAGCCGGTTTATACAACCACCAGCATGACGCCTTACGTGTTCCTGCACCGCGCGGAAAAGGCCAAGCCTGCGCCGGAAGCGGCACTGAAAGCGGAAGAGATTTCCGATGTGATGGAGCTGGCGGAAGCCTGGATGGCCTTGCAGGACCCGGCGAAGGTAAAGGAATTGCTGGAGCCGTTCAGCGATGTCGAGCGGCCGGATTCGCCGCTGCCCTGGTTGTGCCTGCTGGATGTGTACCGCGCGATGGGCGACCGCAGCAAATACGACGCTATCCTGCAACGTATTGCAAAGCTCTTCAACGTCAATCTTTCTCCTTGGGACGTGGATGCGCACGCCGAACCGCCGAAGACATTGCCCGACTATCCGCATGTCGTCCAAAAGATTCTCGATCTGTGGCCTACCGACAATTTGCTTCCCTACCTGAAAGGCCTGATCGAAGATAACCGCGACGGCACGCGCAAAGGATTCGACTTGCCGGTCTATCGCGATATCTTGCGCCTGACCACGCTGGCAAGCGATCCGAACCGCCCGAAGCAGCGTGAACAGATCATGGACGACAGCGCGTACGCGATTCTGTTCGCTGCGCCATCCGTAATGCTGGAACCCGAGCCAGGGCAGGAATGCGACGACGGCGAACCGCTACACACCATCGACACTGCGTCCGCGGACCCGGCACAGGCCAAGACGCACATTCGCATCCGGCCGAAATTCATCACGCCGTCCTACGAGCGCGCACTTGCCAGGAAAGACGAACCGACGAAGACGGCAACTGTTGCCCAGGATCTCGCCCTGGTGGGTATCGAGCTGGAAGCGCCGGCGCCTCCAGCCGACGAGAATCGAAAGCTGGCCCGCGCCGTTACTTCGGCTCTTGCCAACAATGCTATTGCGGTGGACGAACCATTGCAGCTTGCCGCTACTGCAATGGCTCCGGGCGACGACATGTCGCCCATGTCCATCAAACTGCATCTCGCCATTGCCTATCAGGACATCGGCGATAACGAAGGCGCCTGCCTGTTGCTGGACGAAGTCATCAAGGACGGCACGCCAGAGCAGTCCGAACAGGCGCAAAAGATGCTGGACCGTCTTATCTGAATTGCATTTAACGGCGTCGCGGCACAGGCGACGCCATGCAGTGTGGATCCGACAACTGGACACACCATTAACCTTCCTTCAATCCCCGCTCCATCCCGCCTGTTTCATCCTGGAAGTTGACGAAGTAGCCTCTATCGCAACCCATCAGAAAATCAATCCGGATTCGGATGAACCACGCCTTCAAACACTTGTCGTATCCATGCCCTTCAGCAATCTTGCGTGCTGCACATTCCAACACGGTGCAGCAAAACAAACTCAATAGGATAGGGATGCCCGACTTCTCGAAAATGTTTGAATTTTCCAAAAATATTCATGTACGCGCGCTGCTCATGATCCTTACCGCAGTCGCAATCGCCGCAGCGGTCGGATGGAAACCGGCAGCACTCAAGCTGGCCAACCCCGTGGTGCATTCACAGGACATTTCCAGGATTACCCGCCTGCCTGCCGACAAGGACCGCCTCGAATATCTGCTTCTCGCAGAACCCTTGTCCCAGTCGCCGCGGTATGTCTTTAAATACAAAGGCGCCGCCGAAATCCATGTGGTCAAAGTGCCAAGCACATCGCACGCCAACCTCGAGCGCGAAGTGTTGTTGAAAAATGCGATTCCCTATGCCATCGCGCAGGACGATTACCTGAAAGCCAACAAGGCGGTGCTGCAGGATGAAGACAACCGCAATGGATTGCTGCCGGAAGTCGGCGCGTTCCTCGCGCGCAATGCAATTGGAATTGCATTGCTTGTGTTGATGATCATCGGTATCAGGAAAGGCTTGCCGGGCATGAATTCCGGCGCATCGCAATTGATCAAGCCGGCCAACCTCAAGGGGAGCATGGACGACCTGATCGGCATGGAAGACATCAAGCAGGAAGTCGCCCATCTGGAAGAGATGATCCGCAACCGTGACCTGTACCGCTCCCACAATATCGACAAGCCATTCAATGTCATGCTTACCGGTCCTGCCGGCACCGGCAAGACCAAGCTCGCCGGCTACCTGGCGAAAAAACTTGATGTGCCGCTAATCCAGGCGTCCGGTTCGGGGCTCGAGTCGGGCTTCGTCGGCGGCGGCTCGAAAGCGCTGCAGGCAATTTACAAAAAGGCCTGCGCGCAGGGCAACTGCATCATCTTCCTCGACGAAGCGCAAAGCCTTTTCATGCCGCGCGGCCGCAGCGACCGCAAGTACGACGACGACACGGCCAATACGCTTCTGAGCCTGCTGGATGGCGTCAAGAGCGAGGCAGGCTCCGGCGTGATCTGGGTTGTCGCCTCCAATTTTGACGACGCTACCAGCCAGATGGACGACGCAATGCTGCGCCGCTTCGCCGTCAAGATCAATTTCCGCCTCCCTAACAAATCGGAGCGCCGCAAGTTGCTGCAGGTCTTCCTGTCGAAAAAGGATTCCGGCTGCGTTGCATGGGCAAACGTGAATCTGGATTATGTCGCCGACATCACCGCCAACCTCAGCCCGGCGCTATTGGAAACCGTGGTCGATCGCGCCAGCATGATCGCCATCCAGGAAAATCAGCCGATCACCACCGACGTGTTGTTCCGTGCCTTCGAACGCGCATCCATCGGCCTGACTGACCGCGCCACCACGGCAGAGAAGGACAAGCAGCGCGAGCGCGTAGCATTGCATGAACTCGGCCACTTCTTCATGCAAATCGATCCCTACCTGCGACAGGGACTGACGCTGGCGGAAGTGAAGGAAAAATCGCACCTGCTGAAGATCAGCACCGAATCGGTTTCCAAGATCGGTGCGCTGGGATATGTGCTGTCATCCGGCGAAGACGTGTCGCTGCAGACACTGGAAGAAATGGAACAGGACATCATGCAGCTCTACGGCGGCGTTGCAGCGGAAGAGTTATTCTATGGCGCGCGCGGCATTTCCGTCGGCAGCCAGAACGACATCCAGAAAGTCACCGCCAAGCTCGACTTGATGGTCAACCGCCTGTCAATGTACTCCCGCTCCAAGCTCGACTACACCCAGCTCAAGGGCGAAGGTTCGCGCGACGAAGCCCTCAGGCAGGTGGAAACCAAGGCCGACGAGCTGTATACCCGCACGCTGGAAGCAATCAAGGGATACAAGGACCTGATCAGCCTGCTCAAGGGCACACTCCTCGAACGCTATGTGTTGTCGAAGGACGAGGTGTTTGAATTGCTCGAAGGGATGATTGGCGTGGAACAGAAAGCAGCGTGATCTGAACGCTTGCATTGAATCGGCAAACGAAGCAGCGCTGATTCAATCATCCATCCTTTCAGTCAAGTCCGGTGCTGCCCGACAGGCAGCACCTTCTTCGCAGCCATGCAATAGTCATTCGGCATCATTGTTGATTCCTCGATCAACGGCAGTATCACCGTAAAGCAACTGCCGGCACCGGGCCCTTTACTGAAGGCATCCACCGTGCCGTCATGCAGTTCCACCAGGTTCCTCGCCAATGCCAGCCCCAATCCCAGTCCCCCTCGCCTCCGGTCCGTTGCATGTTCGGCTTGGGTGAACAGCTCGAACACGTGCGGCAGCACATCCGGCGCGATGCCGGCGCCATTGTCACGGACGCGAATCTCGACAGACCGTGCCGTAACGGCTGCCGACAGCACAATCTCTCCGCCGGGCGGCGTGTAGCGGGCGGCATTGTTCAGGAGTTTCACAAAGACCTGCACCAGCCGCGCATATTCGCCCATGACGCAGATATCGTCCTCATCGAGCTCCAGTTCGAGGTGGTGATGCCGGTCGGCGAGCAGCGGACCTGCCTGCTCGATCGCCTCGCTCAGGACCGTCTTGATATCCTGCGGCGATACGTTGAGCCAGAGCCGGCCCTGCTGCAGGAGCGATACATCCCGCAAATCATCGAACAGGCTTGTGATATGTCCAACCTGCCGGGTGATGATGTCGCTGGTCTCATGGATGCGTGCCAGGTCCGGATCGGTATATTTCAGCAACTGAGCGGCGGTGCTGATGGGCGCCAGCATATTCCGCAGGTCATGCACGAGCACGGATAGGAATTCTTCCTGACGCCTGTCCGCTTGCCGCGCCCCGGCTTCGCGCTGCCCGGCTTCCGTGCGCTGCCGTGCGTCGCCCCTGGCGCCGAGCGTTGTTTGCTCTTTTCTGAGCCAGCCGAGAACGATGTCACTGGTGTGGCGGACGATGGAATGGACGACAGACATGATTGCTTTATTTCGCCTCTCGGGAAAATGGCCTGGCCAAGCGAAAGGGTTGTTCCCCGGCTGCGTTGCCGCAACGTTGCGAGACTGGAGATCCACCGCATCACAACTAGTAGATAGACTGCGTAAAACATAGTTTCAATGGGAAGGGCTGCGACCGGACTTTAAGCGAGAATATTTGTCCGGCAACTTTCCTTTCCGGGATGTTCAATCCCTTCACGTTCGACCGTCCTCTGCTCCGCACCGCCCGCAAGCTCCTCTATGCATGGGTCCGCACCCAGGTACTGCCGCAGGACCCGGTCTCGCCGGGTCTCGACCCGGCCAAGCCGGTGGTGTATGTGCTGCAGCGCCGCTGTCTTTCCAATCTGCTGGTGCCGCCGCGTGGAACCGAACTTGCCCAATTGCCGCCTGCGCTTGCACCGACCGACGCTGGCGGACTGCGCGAATCGCGCGCCTTCATTTTCCTGTCGCGTCCCGAACCCTGGTTCAAATCGAAGAAGCCGCCCTATTCCGATTTCCTGATATGCCTGGTGGAAGCCGCGCGCAACGATCCCGGTTTCGAGGTGCAGCTGGTGCCGCTGTCCAAGTTCTTCCCAACTCACACCATGATCCTTAGCGTTCGTTATGAACTCAATCAGGAAGCGCGCATGAAACTAAATTCCCTCTCATGCCATTCATGAGTAGCAGGACGGTTTAAACGATTTGGAATAAGCAGGGGAGTTTTTTTCCTACTGCCAGGTTGCCGGATGCTGCCCTCCATCCAGACACTTCATCACAGGGCTTCACTTTATTAAGGAATTGCAACTATGAAAAAGTCTATTTTCAACAAGTCCTTTACACGTATTGTCATGTCGCTGGGAACTGTCGGAGTACTTTCCATGGCGCCAATGACCAATGCCTTCGCTTTTTCCAGCTTGGTTGTCCAGGGAAGTAGTGCTCAAATAATAGCAAGTACGTTCTTTACTGAGGCGACAAGTTTTTGTGCAAAAAAAGGCAAAAAATTCGATCCAGCATCATCCAATCTTCGTTACGTGAAATCAATCAAGGTTAAGCCGGGCCTATTTAAGGCAAAAATCAAGTTTAATTGTGTACGATAATGTCCGGCAATTTCGTTCTGTGGACATAAAAGCTATCTCAGTACGCCTGTAGAGCATCAAATAGTGATGACTCAAATCTCGTTGTCAGGGCGGTCGCCCGACAACGAGAGGAGCATTCGGTATGGAAGCTGCTGTTCGCCGATGAAGGACTCGACCAGGAACTGACGCTGCGCAAGATCGCCCGCGTGTTGCATGGACATTTTCGGCGCCAGCGGAAGATTGCCATCGCCCCCGACCTGTCACATCGCCGCACCCAGCTCGACGCGCCTCGCGTCAGGCCTGCCGACGCCACCGAAGCGGAAGCCGGCGGCAATCGAGCGCGCGGAGGCAACGGCGCGCAGCTATATGCATGGGAGATCGCTTCCGATTATTCCTATACGCTGATCCTGATCGCCCGGCGTTTCCTCACCTGGCTATGGACGCGCTTGTACGACGGCGTCGAGATCGGCAACCTCGATACGGTCACTGGGCTCGCGCCGGACCATGAAATCATCTACGTGCCCTGCCACCGCAGCCATATCGATTACCTGCTGCTATCGTATGTGGTGTTCAACCGCGGCCTGATGGTGCCACATGCCAGCAGGGGCAGAGAACAGGACAGCCAAAGTGGCTGCAAAAATAGTTTTGGCACGCTGCTCAACACCGTAGTGAGTATGTCGATTTCGGGTTAACGTTATTTGAACGCCTGCCCTTGCGCCTGATCCGTGCCGGCCGTGCAGCCGTCGATTGCGTCCCGCAGTTTCATCATGCTGTACGGCTTGGACAGCATGATGAAATCATAGTCCGGAAGATCGCCCTGCAGACCGCCGAACCCCGATGCAAATATCACCTTCATGCCGTCCGCGCGCTGCATGGCGATGTTGGCGAGGTCGACACCCGACATTCCCGGCAGGCCGATGTCCGAGAGAAGCACATCGAAGGTTCTTTGCTCCAGTTGCGCCAGTGCGGCTTCGCCGCTCGCAGCGAAATGCGCGCGGTGACCCAGCATGGCGAGCATCTCGCCGACGAGGTAACGAAAATCGTCGTTGTCCTCGACTACCAGGATGTCGAGGCCCTGGCCGTTCGTAGCATGCTGTTCATCGTCGTGACGGGAAACCGGCTGCATCGCCGCTTGTACAGCCGGCTGGATGTCTGGCTCGCCAGCCATCCGTCCGGTCACCTTGCCGGCAGGCCGGGATGCCGGCGTGCCCAGCAGGTCGCGAATCTTTCGTGCCAGCTGTTCGCGCTGATACGGCTTGCTGAGCAGGTGCACGCCCGGATCAAGGCGCCCGCTGTGCACGATCGCATTTTGCGTGTATCCGGACGTGAACAGCACCTTGATGCCGGGGAACAGGGCCTGCGCTTGCCTGGCCAGCTCGGGACTGCGCAATGGCCCCGGCATCACCACATCGGTGAACAGCAGATCAACCGACCCATCCTGCCTGAGCACTTCCAGCGCCTGCTCGCCATGGTCAGCTTTCAACACCCGGTAGCCGAGATTGTCCAGCATTGCCACGACCGTGGACTGTACCGCCGGATCGTCTTCCACGACCAAAATTGTCTCGGTGCCGCCCGCGACCGGCGCATTCACACTGACCACCGGCACCGACTCAGGCTCGAATGAACGGGGGAAGTACATCCTGATCGTCGTCCCCTCTCCGACTTCGCTGTAGATCCGTATATGACCGCCGCTCTGCTTGACGAAGCCATAGGCCATGCTGAGGCCGAGGCCGGTACCCTGCCCTTCCGGCTTGGTTGTGAAAAACGGTTCAAATGCGCGTTCAATGGTGTCGGCGGTCATGCCCGATCCGGTATCCGACATGGCAAGAAGGACATATTGCCCCGCCGCCAGGCCGGGCTCGGTACGGACATAATCGTCATCCAGCGATGCATTGCCGATCTCGATGGTCAGCTTGCCCTGGCCCTGCATGGCATCGCGGGCATTGATCGCGAGGTTTAGGATGACGTGTTCGAGCTGATTCGGATCGATCAGCGCATTCCATAATCCCGCTGCAACGATGGTTTCAATATCGGTCGTCCCGCCCAGCGCCCGCTGCAGCATTTCATGCATGCCGCGAACGACGCGGGCAAGATTGGTGGACGCCGGCTGCAACGGTTGCTTTCTCGCGAACGCCAGCAGTTCGGTGGACAGTTTGGCGCCGCGGCGTACCGCATCGATGGCGGACTCCGCACGCGCCGATGCACGGTCGTTGCCGCGCAGCTCGGCCTGCAGCAATTGCAGGCTTCCCATGACAACCTGCAGCACGTTGTTGAAATCATGTGCAACACCGCCGGTCAGCTTGCCGATGGCTTCCAGTTTCTGCGACTGCATCAGGGCCACGCGTGCTTCTTCCATCGAGCGAGCATGCTCGGCGGCTTGCCGCTCCGCTGCCTTGCGCTCCGTGATGTCGCGCAGGAATGCGGTAATCAGGAAGCGGCGCCCATCGTGGAATGCGGCGAGCGACACTTCCAGAGGAATCTCCCTGCCGCTCCTGTGCAGGCCTACCATTTCAAGACGCCGGTTGAGGGCCTGGCGTTTGCCTGTAGCCCTGTCGTTTTCGATTCGTCCCGCCCGGACGAATTCGTTGAAGTTGGCGTTATGGCTGGCGCGTTGGCCCGGCGGAATGATGAGCGTCGCGAGATCGCTGCCAACCGCTTCGTCGGCGGTCCAGCCAAACGTGGCGGCGGCCTGCTCGTTCCAGTCCGTGATCCTGCCCTCCTGGCCGACTGCGATAAATGCGTCGTTCGAGTTCTTCAGGATCACCGCCATGCGCTGCTGCTCCGAAACGATGCCTGTGACCAGCGGCTGCAATAGCTTCCTCACCAGAATCGTGCCCACGGTCACGAACAGCAGCAACAGCACTACCAGCAGGTTCAGCTTGTCGCGCATGGGCGCATAGAGCTCGTCGACATCGATCGTCTGTACCAATCCGAGGCCGTAAGGATCGAGCGGCGCATGGCCGGCGAGCACCGCGATGCCGCGAAGGTCGGTCACCGTCGCCGCGCCGGTTTCTCCTCGCAATGCACGCACGATGGGCTGGCTGGGGCCGCCGTCGGTCCTGAAGAGCGATATGCGCTTGCCGGCCGTGTAGAAGCGCGTCGGAAAACACAAGGCTTCGTTCGCGTCACGGCCGCACAGCAGAAGATCGGTCGATATGCCGGCGCGCTGGTTTTCTTCGATGAGCGTCGTGAGGGAGTTGAGCGGCCGCTCCATCACCACGCGCCCGACGATGCGGATACCGTCGACCACCATGTTTTCGGTGTGGAGAAAGAAGCCGTCGTTCCAGAACAGCTCGCCCCTGCCGTGAATCAATGCCAGCGGCACCGACACGGCAGACGATTCCGATGTCAGCCGTCCTGCGCTCACCAGCGGCTTTCCCCGCTGGTCGTCGAAGCGGATGCCCTGCGCGCCCAACGGCAGATAGCTTTGCGCAATTTCTGCAATCGCCCTGAGCGAATCGGCGTCGTTCGGGTTCGCATCCAGATTGCGCAGGTACTCCGGGAGGACCGGCACCATCGCGACCGATTTGGCGAGCAAGGTGGATTGATTCAGCTCGTCGGAAATAATGTAGGAATTATTTCTCGCCGTATTGCGGATATTGTCGGCAACATTCTTTTCAAATCCTTCCCGCAGCACCCAGAATCCGCTCAATCCGGCGGCAATGGCAAACACCGTGAGCAATGCCGCCGCCATGGCGGTGATGCGCTTATCCTGGTTGGAGATATTGCGGCCCGGCCGAACGCGCGTATTGCGGTGGAATATCCACAACCCGCTGCCGAGCACACAGAAACCGAAGGCGGTCAGGGCCGCCATGCGGTTGTAGGTGGCAAGCTGGTACATCGCGTGCAGGTTGAGTAAATAACCAAGCAGCGCACTCCAGCCGATGACAAGCACGGCCACGATGAAGGCGATGCTTGCCTGCTCTGCGTGCACGCGCATGCTGATGCGCGTGCGAAGCATGAATATCAGTCCCGTCAACAAGAAGCCGACGCAGGCATTCGGCGCGGTCCGTCCGGGCCTGGAATGACCATCGCCCAGCGCGGCATGCACGCTGGTCAGGTCAATGAGGAGGTCGATATCGGTGACATGCTCGAACAGGATCAGCGTTGACAGGATCACCAGGAAAGGCGGACAAATTGTCCGTACCAGCGCATGCTCGCTATCGCGGTGCAGGAAGATCAGCGATATCCCCGACGCGAGGAACATGAGCGCAGTATTGATGCTCATCGCGGCGCTGCCGGGTACCAATGTCACCATGAACTTGCTGCCCAGCATCCAGCCGGCAATCACGAGACCACCGATTGCGCACAGGAGATAGCCGGTGAGTCTCTGGCTCTTTATCGATACGATAGGCATTCTTTTGCGAATGGTTCTGCAGCTCCGTTATCGCCAGGAAAGCCGCTAGTGAAACGGCTTATGGACAGGGGAAACGTGACTCACGAAAGCGCGCCGTTACGGCGTGGCGTGGAATGAAAGCGTAGCGGAGATGGTAGCGCAATACGCCCGTCGAATGATGGAAAGACGCCGACAGGTTGCGTTAAGTAAAGACTTGGGAGAGCTGATCCAGGCTGGAAGACCGACCATTATGCAACCCACATACGGCTCGATGTGAGCCTATAGAAAATGCTTATTCACAGTGCGGCAGAACAACAAGATTGTCATTAGCAACTGATCTTCCTGGCTTCGCTCATTGTCGTGGTTCGGTAGCCATCATTCTTTCCGGTGCGAAATTTTTGCCGCCTGTCGCCCAATAGTTTCCGAAGTTCAGCCACTTTCATGCCGCTCAATTCATGCATGCGAACCATCAGGCAAGCGCCAATGGATCGCTTTCTGTTTCTGATCAGGCTCAGTACTGCGGGACGGACACCGAGCATTCTGCACAATGCAGCATCGCTTTCTGCATTAAATTGCTCGCGCAAGGCATTCAGCAAACGGTCTGGATTGTAGTCAACAACATCGTCGTCCATAGTACGGGTCATGTTTTTTTCACAATATTGTTTAAAACGCAATATTATCGTCCGTACTGGAAAATGGCGATAGGGAAATTTGACAGTGAATGGTGTTACACCAGGGTTTCATGCCAGTAAATGCATTCTTTCATCGGCCAAGCCATACCGACCATTTGGCCTGACCAGTCCTGTGCGTTGACAGCGATCACGGGCTGGTGGTGCACGCGCACCAATCCTTTCTCGCTACCAGTTTGCACTCTCAGAACAAATCAGTGCGCCTGCCTGTCATAAGGCGATTGCCCGGTCGCATTGCGACGGCATAAGACATCCTGGACAACGGAGAGCATGCAAGAATGAATCAACAAGGCACGTCATGGCAAATCGGAAAAGCGGTGTTGATTGGATTGGCGGGCGGCGTTGCCGCCTTTATGTGGCTTAGCGGCGCAGGGCCGCGTCTTCGCAACAGGCGTTACGGCGATACAGACATAGAGCGCCGCAATCCCCTGCATTTTTTCCTTGCAGGCAAACAATACCGCCGGCGAAAAATCGACCGTTCCGGCAATCGTCCGCTGATTGATCGCCGGCACGCGGCACGCAAGAGTGAACCTGTCGCGGCATGACACGACAAATGCGGAATCAGGGCAATGGATTCTGGTCAGGAAATTGCGGTTTGTCCTCCTGAGGCTTTTCGGCTTGCTCCTCTGCTGTCCATGACTTCTCCGCTCCATCCACCCGCACGCCGGCTTTCAGCCGCTGAAGGCGTGCATATTCCTCCGGATCTTCCTTGGCCAGGCGCTTTTCGCGCCACTTGTAATACACCATCAGCCCCAGTGTTGCCGCCGCGCCGATCGCCAGTTTTCCCTTATGCTCATCAAGTACATTCTTGACCGTATTTGCGACACCGGGGTCGGCATCGCCTTGGGTATCCGACTGACTTTCTGGAGCGGGATTGTCCTCCGGAGGATCAGGATTGACGATTGTGTTTTCTGACATTGTTAACCTCGGTATTAGGGAAATTTTTCACCAATTGCCTATGAGAGTAGAAAACTCGGCAATATTTAGTCCTCGAATCGCCGTAGTGGTTCTTGACACTGTTCATTTTTTTACATTTCCACTTGGCAATTCATCAATCTAGCGCTTTTTGCGATTCTTTTCAGAATCAGCCAGGCACGGCGGCGCAGGACGATGTATGGCCCCCGAACCTGCATCGGACAACACGGTCCAATTCGTTTTCCTGGCCGCCAATCCATGCGTCAGCAATCCCTTCTCACCGAAGCAGCCATCGTTCCCGTTCCAGGGCCGGACAACACGGCCCGGGTGGTCGAGGTGCATGAACGGCTCTGCCGGGAGTACGGTTGCCCGTCCCGGTATTTCCATGACATCGACCCACTCAGCGAGCTGATCTCGTCAATGTTGTCGCATCGCACCCGCAACCAGGATTCTGCCCATGCCTTCCGGCAGTTGCGCGAGCGCTTCCCTGATTGGGAATCGGTACGCGACGCACCGGTCGACGAGGTGCAGGATGCAATTGCCGCCTGCACCTGGCCGGAACAGAAGGCGCCACGCCTGCAATCGGTGCTGCGCGAAATCGCAGCACGCTGCCATGGCGACCTGTCGCTCGAGTTTCTTCGGGAGTGGCCGGTTGAACAGGCCCGGCAATGGCTGGAGCGCCTGCCTGGCGTCGGTCCCAAGACCAGCGCCGCCGTCATGTCCTTCAGTACGATTCGAGGCAGGGCGCTGCCGGTGGACAGCCATCATTTTCGCGTCGCCGCCCGGATCGGACTCATCCCCGCCGGCATGGCCGTGGGCCCGTCACATCGGGTGCTGGAAGCTCAGCTTCCGGCCGAATGGGACGCGCAGCAGGTGTACGACAACCACCAGGTGATCATGAAACACGGAAAAAAAGTGTGCACGCATCAGCAGCCGCGATGCGGAGCCTGCGTGGTACTGGATCTGTGCGACTACGGGCAGGACAGGATGCCTCAGCCGCCGGGCGGGCCGGAAAGTATCCTGGATTGAAAAGATGCTGCCCGACCGGATGGGCACCGACCGGACAGCGATCAAACAATACTTCGGAAACGTACGGTGCCGATGATCGGGCCGGCACCGTTTCCGATCAGGGCGACGGGAAGTTGAAGCCTGCGGCTTCCTTGATCAACTGCAGCGAGTCACGCGGTGTCAGGAATCGGTCCGCCACCAGCTTGTGCGCGTTGTCAACGACCTTGCTCACATAGTCACCCTTGTTCGTGTACAACTGGCCAAGGCGTGCGCTGGTGAATGGAATCTCATGCCCTGCGATGAAGCAGAAGCTCGCGCCGGTCGAACTACCGTTCCAGGTACTGGTCGGCACATCCACGAACGGGGAACGCAATCCGCCCACCACGTTGCCATACGCGTCGGTCACCGCTTTGCCATCCACAACCTGGATCGGCGGCGAGCTCGGTGGCGCAATGCCGCGCTGAACCCACTGATCCAGGTTTTGCCACATGGCGTTGAAATGGATTTCGGACGGGAAGCGGCTGCGCGGACCTTCGTTACATGCCATTGGCGGTACGGCGCGGCCGGCCGCCTGAATGTCTGCCGGTGCGGCGGCGGAATACAACTCGCCTGGTGTCGCGTGGCCGGCACCTGCCATTTCATAGTGCCGGAAGCGATCCGCCGGCGCGTCGCTGTCGGGCCTGCGGGAGCCGATGCCGATCAGGTAGTCCGATTGGGACATGACGTGGATGATAGGCACGCCGACATCCTTGAACTGCCGGCGCGGATCGGTCAATGCCGGAGGCTGCGCACACTGGTTGATAGCGCTGATGCCGGCGAACGCGCCGCCGGCGACCGCGACCAGGTAGGCGTCGTAGATGGGAGCACCGTACCGTTTTACGTCCAGTGGATGAATGGCGTTGATGTAGGTGTACAGGTAGCCGCCGCTTTGCGAATACCCGAAGCCATAGAGCCGCTCCACGGTGAATCCCGCTTCCTTGCGCAGGGGATTGGATTTCTCATTGCTCTTGAGCCATGCGCCGACCTGGCTGTACATATCCCAGAACAGGCCGTTCTCGGTGCTGCGCGAGCTGTCGCCGGCAATGATGGTGCTGATTGCCGTGTCGGGGCAATTGCGCGCATCGGAAAGCGGCAAAGGATTCGCCCAAGACAGGGATGCATAGCGCTGCGGGTTGAACCGTTTTAAAGTTTCGGCAGTGACCGGCTTGCTGGTGATGCCGACCCAGACGTCGCCGTTATTGACGAACTGCTTGCCGGACAAACCCCAGCCGATGTTCAGGTCAAACAGGTTGGAAGCATTCAGGATCTCGACCACGACATTGCCGCTGAATTTCCTGCCGTCCGCCGGACGCCGGATCAGTACACGGGTCGTGTATGGCACATCCGGCGTGCGGACCACGGCAGGACCCGGCGCCGGCCAGTCGTAGACATTCGCCTTGCCGCTCACGAAGTATTCCTCTTCCACGTAGCCGACCGCCTTCAGGTCTTCCGGCATCAGCGTGCGGTCTGCTGCACCGAACGGGTAGGACGTCGGCGTGACCGCCACCGGTCCGGTAACGGACGGCATCGCGATGACGTTGGTATTGGTGGCCGTTTCCGGAAGCGCCGATGACGACGAACCGCCGCCGCAGGCGGCGAGCATCAGGCTGCCGGCAAGGCAGCACAGGCTGGTAGTGATTCTGTTTCGCATGATGGGTTTGTCTCCTGATAGTTATTCGAGCTGGTCGTTTGCCGCACGCTGAAACGTCATTTTCTGCAGGTCATTCACGTACTTGATGACCAAACACGCTGAATCGACAAAATTCGAACGCAAAGAATGTTCGTTTCGTCACCATATTATCTAATTAGCATTTCGTTCGCAATGCAAAACTGCGATCCGCAAAGATATGCTTAACTTGGAATCAAGCCATTCTCAAACATCGCATTAATACATTGTTTATAAACACTATTTTTCAAATTATCTGTTTTCCATGAGGCATACAAACGTCTATTTGCACAATCTTTGATTCTGCTGTGCAGAACTATATTTTCATATTTATATTTTTGGTGATGATTTGGCTTTTTTTAGACAGGAAAGTGCGAAGACCCAACCGCATATGATCATATCCGAATCATTTGGAAAATATTCGAACAACAAAGCATTCTGATCGACGATCGGTTCTCGAGATGGCGCGTGTCACCGACACAGTGAAGACACTCAGGCAAGGTTTGGCGCCGTGGAAGGAATGAGCCCAAGCAAAAGACGCGACAGGCTATCGGGCGCGCTGCCAATAAACGACCTGCGATCTTAAGAATCGAACCAGTAGCAGGTCTTGCATCCACGAAAGCTTGCAGCAGATTACTGATGCCAGCGATCAGATTCCGGCTTTGCAGCCCACCCTCAAACCCGCGTAAAATGCCGCCCATGCGGGTGTAGCTCAATGGTAGAGCAGAAGCTTCCCAAGCTTACGACGAGGGTTCGATTCCCTTCACCCGCTCCAGTATCCGCTCCGGTCCGATCGGCCGACGAGGCACCCGAAGGTGCCTTTTTTATTGCACATTTCCCTGAACCATTCATGTCCGAAAATATTCCCGACGATACAAGCAGCAGGCACATGCTGTATGACCCGACCGAACGCCGTATCCGCAGTTTTGTGACGCGCGCGGGGCGCCTGTCCACCGCGCAGGCCAAGGCGATCGACACTCTCGGTCCGCGATTCTGCATTCCCTACGCAAAGACGCCATGCGATTTTTCTCAAGCCTTCGGGCGCCATGCGCCGGTCGTCCTCGAAATCGGTTTCGGTATGGGCGATACCACGGCGAAAATCGCGGCCGGGATGCCGGACAAGGATTTTGTCGGTGTTGAGGTGCATACACCGGGCGTGGGCAGCCTGCTGAAACTGATCGGCGAACAGGGACTGACCAACCTGCGGCTGATCCAGCACGATGCGGTAGAGGTCATCACCCATATGATTGCGCCCGCCTCTCTCGCCGGCGTGCACATTTTCTTTCCCGATCCCTGGCACAAGGCGCGCCACAACAAGCGGCGGCTGATCCAGGGACCGTTCGTCCAACTGCTCGCCTCGCGCATCGCGCCCGGCGGCTACCTGCATTGCGCGACCGACTGGGAAGAGTACGCCGTGCAGATGCTGGAGGTTCTCGGTACGGAGGCCACTCTGCGCAATACTTCCGAAACCTATGCGCCCCGGCCGGATTACAGGCCGGTGACGAAGTTTGAAAACCGTGGCCTGAAGCTGGGGCATGGGGTATGGGACCTGGTGTTTGAAAAGCGCTGATCGGCGCAACCGACAGCGCCTTCCGGCAGTCGGATTGCTTTCGGACCCGATGCGGCATACGGTGCAGGCATGACTTCCAGGCGCACCACGTCCGTTCCCGTCATCCTGTTCGGCGCATTCGACCGCCATAATTTCGGCGACCTGCTGTTTCCGCACATCGCTGCTGCCTTGCTTGAAGAGCGGCAGCTGATCTTCGCCGGGCTTGCATCGCGGGATCTGCGAGCCGTGGGCGGTCATCAAGTGATGGCAATCTCCGAACTGGCCCTGCAGTACCACGATCGGCAGGTGAACATCCTGCATGCCGGCGGCGAGCTGCTGACCTGTAATGCATCGGAAGCCGCAGTCATGCTGCTGCGTCCGGACGAGGCATGGCAGGCAGCATCGTCATGTGCCACGGATGCCCAGCGACGCATGCAGTGGGCACAGGACCGGCTCGGCGTTCCGGCGCTTGTGCCGTATTCTGTCAGCCGGAAACTGTTCCCCGAGGCAAGGATTTGCTATGCAGCGGTGGGCGGCGCCAACCTCGACGCACTGGATCCGGCGACGCATGCCGAAGTCTGTGCCAATCTTTTCGCGGCCGACATGGTGAGCGTACGCGAGCGGCGTACGCAGGCCTTGCTGGAAGCTGCGGGCATATCCAGCCTGCTGCTGCCTGACCCTGCAGTGATGGTGGCCAGGCTGTTTGGCACACAGATTCACGCACGTCTTCACGCCGACGCAGTCGCGGCAGTCCGCAATGTATTCCCCGCCGGATATATGGCAATACAGTTCAGCGAAGATTTCAGCGACGACACCACCCTGGCCATCATCGCAGCGCAGCTCGATACGATCGCAGATTCGACGGGATACGGCATCGCTTTCTTCCGTGCCGGCGCAGCACCCTGGCATGACGATCTGGAGTGCTACCGAAGGACTACGGCGCGCATGCGCCGGACGGCCCGGGTATTCCAATCACTTGATATCTGGGATATCTGCGCACTCATCGCCGGCAGCCGGGCGTATTGCGGCAGCAGCCTGCATGGCCGGATAGTCGCCGGCGCGTTCGCCGTGCCGCATGTCACGCTTTGTCCTCCTGCGCAAGTCGATCGGTCGGGCAAGCATGCATCCTATGCATCGACCTGGGAAGTGCCCGGCGTGCCGTTGGCCGTGGACATGAAAGGCATCGCAAACGGGATCGCGCAGGCGCTGGCCGCCGATCCGACCGTGCTTCAGGAATCAAGCGCCACCCTTGCGGAAAAATACCAAGAATCATTCAGGCAGGTATCGGCTGCACTGTTGTGAACATCCGGGAGTCATAAAGCATGTCGTCTCGCTGCAGTCCACTCTTCGTCATTGACGATCATCAAGGCCAAGCCAGAGTATTAGAAGATTGCCAAGTAGTTCTCCTGCATCAAGTTGTCTGGATGGCTATGGACTATACTTTGCGTCTTCCGCACAAAGCAGTTGCTTAGCATCCACGAGGAGACGGTGTCCCCTTTCACCAAGCCATGCCAATCCATTTGAAAGTCACCCGCGTTTCAGCCACCCTGGCATTATCCCTGGTCCCTCTGGCTCTCGTTTTTCCATCGACGCTGAAGAGCATTCTTTATGCCGTACTGCTAGTGATAGCCGTCGTGCTTCTGGCGACCCGGCATGACGCGCGGGCGAGTTATCGCGCGACGCTGCCGATCATCCTGGCGTTGGGACTGTATCTGCCTTACTCGCTGCTGAACATCTGGCTGCATCAGGGCATGGTGAAAAGTGCAGATAACGGCGTGCATTTCCTTTACTTCGTCGGCATCGCCGTCTGCTTCCTTGAACTCGATCCCCGCCGGCTCTTCTGGTACGGCATCAGCGCCGCCGCCATCGGCGCCGGCGTGCTGGCGCTGTACCAGCGATTCGAACTCGGGTTGCCGCGTCCATATGGCATGTATGGCGTGAGTGAAATCGGCCTGTCGGGGGCGATCAAGTTCGCCATGGTGACGACACTGTTTTCGCTTCTGGCGCTCAGCGCAGCGCTGAATCGCAGCAACCCTGCAAGAGAACGTCTTTTTCACGGCGCCGCCGCGCTGGTGGGATTCGCCGGGTGCCAGGTAATCGCCAGCCGGGGGCCATGGCTGGTCTTTGTCCTCGTCGCATGCGGCATGGGTATCGTGTACCTGCTAAGACTGGACAAGCGACGGATGGGTATTGCGCTGCTGGCGGCGCTCATCTCCGCCGCATTTGTGGTCGGCGTGTTTTATGCGGAACTGCATGAACGCGTGTCATTGACCGTCAACGAAATTTCGTCGCTTCAGAACGGAGACCTGAACACCTCGCTCGGCGCCCGTATTGCGATGTGGAAAGCAGCATTGGCAATGTTCAGCGCGCATCCGTTCTTCGGCATCGGCCTGAACAAATTCGGCATCCATCTGAACGAGATGATTGCCGCCGGCAAGGCCCCCGCGTTCGTCGCGGTCTTCGGGCACACCCATAACGAATATCTTGAAGCGCTGGTTACGGGCGGCATCATCGGGCTGGCTTATCTGCTCTGGCTGCTCGGCGCGCCGCTGGTATTTTTCGTGCGCAGCTTGAAGCGTTTCCATGCTGCGGGCATGAACGTTGCCGCTCCCGCCGGCGGATTGATCACGGTTATTTGCTTCGCCCTGTTTGCGCTCAGCGACAATATTTTCGATCGCCAGATGACGACGTCCCTGTACGCATTCCTCCTGCTCGGTTTCGCCGTCATGGCAACGGAGGATGCCCGGAGCAATGCAGCCTTTCCCCCCAGTCGGGCTAGAACAGATCCATCTGCCCGCCCTGGCCGGATCGCGACGGCACGTGCGCCGGGCGCCGAAATGCAGATGCATCGAGCTTGCCGAAATCACGCGCCCTCGACCGAATGCCCAGCCGTGCAGCCGCCTTCTCGAAACGCTGCCGTATCAGGTCGGCCCATACGCCCTCGCCATGCATCCGGGTTTTGAAGTCGGCATCATAATCCTTGCCACTCCGCATATCGCCCAGGCGATTCATTACCCGCTGCGCACGGTCCGGAAAATGTGCTTGCAACCATTCGCGAAACAAGGGGCTCACTTCCCATGGCAGGCGAAGCACGATATAGCTGCCGCTGACGGCACCGGCGTCGACTGCTGCCTCCAGCACCCGCTCCAGGTCCGGTTCGGTTACGAACGGAATCACCGGCGCGATGCTTACCCCGACCGGTATGCCGGCGTCAGTCAGCGTACGTATGGTCCGTAACCGGCGGGCTGGCGCCGCGGCACGGGGTTCCAGGCTGCGTGCGACGACAGGATCGAGCGTGGTGATGGTGATGGCGGCCACCGCCTGCCGCCGCGCCGCCATCGCCGCCAGCAAATCGATGTCGCGCTCGATCAGCGCAGACTTGGTAATCACCGCCACCGGATGGCGGCATTCATCCAGCACTTCCAATACCCGCCGTGTAAGGCGCAGGTCGCGCTCGCACGGCTGGTAGGCATCGGTGTTGACACCGAGCGCGATCGGCTCGGGCTGGTAGGACGGCTTTGCCAATTCGCGCCGCAGCACGTCGGGCGCGTTGGTCTTGGCGATAATCTTCGTCTCGAAATCAAGGCCGGGCGACAGGCCGAGATAGCTATGCGTGGGCCGGGCGAAGCAGTAGATGCAACCGTGCTCGCAGCCCCTGTAAGGATTGAGCGAGACGCCGAACGGGATGTCGGGCGATGCATTGCGGCTGAGGATGGTTTTGGCCTCTTCGGTGGCAACTTGCGTCTTCAGACGGATCGCGTCTTCCAAAGACACTTGATCGTTGCCATTGGTCCAACCGTCGTCGAATTCTTCGCGTGCATGGATTTCGTAACGGCCCTGCAGGTTGCTGACTGCCCCTCGTCCTTTTTGCTTCCGGCTGAATTCCGACATTGGCCGCTCCAATAATACTGTACAAAAGTACAGCATTCTAGCGCAGACCGATATTTTTCAACGTGCAAAACATCGGCGCACCGAATGGTGCGGAAAACCGCTTTTTCAAATTGCAATCAGTCAGGCGCTCGAGCGAGCAAAGCCGAGCGCTAACAAGTGGTCACAACTTTTCGTTTGGAGGAGGACGGAAATATTCGCTAGGATAATTTCCCCGTACCAACACAGTGGCGAAGGTTGCCGTTTTCACTCAACCGACTTTGCGCCCGTACAAGGAAATTCATGAAACCACGTTGTTCCAGCATTGCCTTCACTATTGCCGCCATTTTTTCAACTACACCAGCAATTGCCGCACCCGACAAATCATCCACGCCGATGATTGTCGTCTTCCAGTCCGAAACGCCATTCCAACAGTTCCAGGGTAACGCCCGCGCGGACGAACGATCCGCTGCGCATCCGGATGCCTGGAATTATGTCGACCGCGGCGTGCTCGGTGCCGTACAACGATTGGAAGGACGGCACCGCTTCAAGTCCAAACATGTTTTCAGCCATGCCACGAAGGGCTTCGCGGTGGAACTGACGCCGGAGCAGATCGAGGCTTTGCGCGCGGAGCCGACGATTGCGTACATCGAAGCCGATCAGCCGATGAGCCTGGTCGCGCAGAGCCTTCCCTGGGGTGTCAATCGGGTTGAAGCGGATCGCAGTTCGACGCTCGCCGGCAACGGCAGCGGCGCGATCTCGAACGTCAATGTCTACGTGATTGATACCGGCATTGCCAGGCATCGCGATCTGAACCTGGTCGGCCAGGTCAATTTCGCCGGAGGCACCAACTCGGATTGCAATGGACACGGCACGCACGTCGCCGGCAGTATCGGCGCGCTGGATGACTACAACGATGTTGTCGGCGTCGCACCAGGGGTGCGGCTGATCGGCGTGAAAGTGCTGGATTGCTATGGCAACGGCACATCGTCCGGCGTAATCAAGGCGGTCGACTGGGTTACCGCCAATGCGGTGAAGCCTGCGGTAGCCAATATGAGCCTTGGCGGCGGCGCCAGCCAGGCACTGGACGACGCGGTCAAGCGCTCCGTCAGGAGCAATGTGTTCTACGCGGTTGCTGCCGGCAATAGCGGTGTCGATGCCTGCACCGGCTCGCCGGCGCGCATCGGTTTCAACGACGGCGGGCTCGACAACGGTATCGTAACGACCGCAGCGACCGATGCGTACAACCGCGAACCGTCATGGAGCAATTACGGCCGATGCGTAAATATTTGGTCGCCCGGCGTCAATATCGTATCGACGTCGGCAAGCGGCGGGCTGACCTCCATGTCCGGGACATCGATGGCCACCCCGCACACCGCCGGCGCGGCCGCTTTGTTCCTGTCGCGCAATCCGGGCGCCGCACCTGCCACGGTCGAGGCCGCACTTCGCAGCTATTCGATCTATACCGGAACGACGAGCAAGGATGGACGCGCAATCCAGTTGCTGCAAACAGACCGCTTCTAGCCTGTTTTCAATCTGAACGTTGAGACGGTGCGCCAACGACTTTGGCGCACCGCCATGCGTTTACTTGCGTACCTTGGCAATCTCCGCCTGCAACTCCTTGACCACCTCGGCACCGCCATCGGCCACGAACTTGTCGATTGCCGGCTTGGCCTTTTCGCGCATGCGGCCGAGTTCGGCATCGCTGACTTCGCTCACCTGCATGCCTTTCGATTTCAGGAAATCGACTGCCTTTAATGCGGCGGCGCGGCTGTCGGCGCGTTCGAAGTCGCGCGATGCAATGGCGGATTCCTGCAGCGCCTTCTTTTCATCCGCCGACAGGCCATCCCACCACTTCTTGCTGACAAGCACGATCCACGGGCTGTACACATGCTTGGTCAGCGACAGGTATTTCTGCACTTCATAAAACTTGCTCGACTGGATGGTGTTGACCGGGTTTTCCTGGCCGTCGACCGTCCTGGTTTCAAGCGCGGTGAACAGTTCCGAGAACGGCAGCGGCACGGCGTTGGCGCCGAAGCTGTTGAACATGTCGATGTAGACCGGGTTCTGCATGACACGCAGCTTGATGCCCTGCAGGTCTTCCATCTTCGTAACCGGACGCTTGGTATTGGTCAGGTTGCGGAAGCCATTCTCCCAATAGACCAGGCCGACCAATCCTTTTTCCTGCAGTTTGGCGGCGAGCTTCTGGCCGAACGGACCGTCCAGCACCGCATCCGCTTCCTTCTCGTTGTTGAACAGGAAGGGCAGGTCATACACGCCGAATTCCTTCACGATGCCGACCAGCGTCGCGGTGGAGCCGACCATCATTTCCTGCGCGCCGCCGATGAGCGCATTCTGCATCTGCGTATCGCTGCCGAGACTGGCGCTGGCAAAGCCTTTCGCCTTGAGTTTGCCGCCGGTGCGCTTGGCGAGGTCGTCGCTGAAGAACTTGACCGCCCTGCCCTGGTTGCTGTCTTCCGCCAGTCCATAGCCGAAGCGGATGATACGGGGCTTGTAGTCGGCGGCGGAGACCGCGCCGGCAACGCTGGTGAATGCCAACGCAATGGCAATCGATTGAATAATCTTCTTCATGGATGTCTCCTAAAAATAATGTCAGCGAAACCAGGCCATCGGTACGGTGATGATCCCGGGAAAAGCAACGAACAAGGACAGCAATACGAGGTAGGCGAGCAGAAACGGCCAGATGCCACGAGTGGCGCTTTCAAGGGATATCCGGGCGACGCCGCAGACGACATTGAGCACGGTACAGATCGGCGGCGTGATCAGGCCGATGGTGCCGACGAGGACGAACATCACGCCGAAATAGGTGCCATCGATGCCGGCCTTGACGGCGATCGGCATCAGCACCGGCGCCATCACCAGGATGGTCGGCGTAAGGTCCATCACGATGCCGACTGCCAGCAACAACAGCATGATCGCCGCCATCAGCACGCGCGGATCGTTCATCAGCGGCGCGAGCAGGTCAATCACCTGCGCCGGCAGATCGGCCAGCGTCACCATGTAGGACGACACCAGCGCGCCGGCAGTCAGGAACATCACCACGCTGGTGGTGCGTGATGCGTCTACCAGCAGCTTGCCGAGCATTTTCATCGTCACTTCGCGATATACCAGCACGCTGACCAGCAGCGAATAGACCGCGGCCACCACTGCTGCTTCGGTTGGCGTGAAAATGCCGCCGCGCAGGCCGCCGATGATGATGACCGGCAGCATCAGCGCCCATACGCCATCGAACAGAGCATGCTTGCGTTCCGCCCAGCTTGCCTTCGGCTGCGCGGTGACATTCATTTTGGGCGTCAGCATCGCCCATACGACGATGAGGGTCACGCCCATGAGCAGCCCTGGAACAATACCGGCCAGGAAGAGCGCGCTGATCGATGTATTGGTCACCACACCGAAGATGATGAACGACATCGAGGGTGGAATGATGGGGGCGATGATGCCGCCGGAGGCGATCAGTCCTGCGCTTTCCGGTACCGGATAGCCGTTGTCGCGCATCATCGGGATCAGCAGGGTTGCCAGCGCGGCGGTATCGGCGATTGCGGAACCGGACAGGCTCGCCAGCAGAACGGCGGCGCCGATGGCCACATAGCCCAGGCCGCCGCGAATATGGCCGACGAAACTGACTGCCAGGTTGATGATGCGCTTCGAGATGCCACCGGCGTTCATCAGTTCGCCGGCGAGGATGAAGAAAGGCACCGCCATCAACGGAAAGTTATCCGCGCCGGACAGCATGTTCTGCGCAACCAGCTGGGCATCGAAAAAATCGAGATGCACCATCAGCACGACGCCGGTGAGCATCAGTGCAATGGCGATCGGCATGCCGAGCGCCATCAGGATTACCAGGGCGGCGAGGAAGATACCGAGCGTCATTCCGATACTCCTTCCACCGCGACCGGCGCGGCCTGCTGCGGATCGCCCGGCACCATGGCCTTGGGATCCCTTCGTACGATGCGCCACAGGTTGACCGCAACGATAAGCATCATGGAAGCGGCACAAACCAGGCCGGCCGACGCCATGAAGGCAGTGGGATAGCGCAATACGGTGGAATAGGTGTTTAGCCCGATGACGGTTTGCGTCCAGCTTCCGCTCAGGAAAAGCCAGAGGCCATACAGCATCAGGAGGTGGCTGACGATGGCACAAGCGCGGCGCGCCCATGCGGGCAACTTGGCTTGCACCATCTCCACGCCGAGGTGTGCATGCTGGCGCAAGGCGAGGATGGCGCCCAGGAAGATCAGCCAGACGAACATCAGGCGGGACACTTCCTCGGCCCACGCGATGCCGGAATCAAAGCCGTAGCGCAGGACCACGTTGCCGAAAACCAGTGCCACCATGATGGCAAGCGCCAATCCCATCAACCATTCCACGAAGCGCTCGGCGCGGGGAAGCAATGCATTCATGTTCTCTCTCCCTGACCGGTGGACCCGGTCATCCCCTGTTGTTGTGCATACTGCTGCGCCTGCCCGGCCAAGGCCTCCGGCGGCAGGCGTATATCGACCGCCAGTCCGGACTCGTCGGGCTGCAAGCGTTCCAGGTCGCGAAACTGGCTTTCCAGCAAGGCGACCGGCATGAAATGATTGGAACGTGCCTGCATGCGTGCTGCGATCAGTTCCCGGTCTCCATCCAGATGGAGGAATAAAAGGTGGGGATCGCCTTCCCGGAGCAAGTCCCGGTAGCGCCGCTTCAGGGCGGAACAGGAAAGAACAAGGCCGATGCCGTTCTTCGCCGCGTCGGCGATGTGTTGCTGAAGCAAAATCAGCCATCCTTGGCGGTCGTCATCGTCCAGCGGCATGCCGGCCGCCATTTTTTCGATATTGGCTGGCGGATGGTAGGCATCTCCCTCGAAATGGGACACGCCAAGGCGGTCGGCCAGTATTTGGCCCACGGCGCTTTTGCCGCAGCCGCTTACGCCCATGACGACCCAGCGCTGCGATACGGGATGTTTGCTGTCAGTAGAGTCCGCCATACGCCGGATTGTCCTTGCAGAATGATTGCTTTTATTTTGCGCTCACGTTAATGTTAGCGCTAACAGAGCCTGCATTTTATGCCCGGATGCCGGTTTGTAAAGGAGTTTCGATGGCGCACTGCAGCAAAACAAGAACAGTGAAGCTGGCCGATCGCTTGCTGAGGATCGGGGAATGCACCGGTCCGGCCGACAGTTGCGAGCACTGATTGAATCCGGTAAAACCAATACCATGTCCAACCGCAAACCACGCCCCACCCAAACCGGTCGCGTCACCCTGAGTGAAATCGCCGAACGCGTCGGAACAAGTTCGATCACCGTGTCGCGGGTGTTGAATGCGCCGCACCTGGTATCGGAAGATTTGCGAAAGCAGATTGAAGCCGCGATCGCCGAACTTGGCTACATGCCCAACCGTGCTGCCCGCGCCCTCGCCCGAGCCCGCTCGGATAGCGTCGCGGTGCTGATTCCTTCCTTGTCCAACACGGTATTTACGCAGTTGCTTGAAGGCGTGCGGGATGTATTGCACGCCGCCGGATACAGAACGCTAATCGGCGACACCCGTTATTCCGCCGAGGAGGAGGAAAGCCTGCTGCGCGCCTATCTCGAGCATTCGCCGGACGGTATCCTGGTGACCGGTTTCGCACAGACGGACACGACCAGGCAACTGCTGAAATCCAGCCGGGTGCCGGTGGTGCACATGATGGAACTCTCCGACTCGGCCCCCTATTCCGTCGGACTGGAACAATTCGACGCCGGACGGACAATCACCAGTCATTTGGTCACGCGCGGTTATCGCCGCATTGGCTTCCTCGGTGCGCAGCTTGATCCACGGGTGATGGAGCGACTTGCCGGCCACCGCGCGGCGCTGCACGATGCCGGTCTTGCCTACCCGATCGGCGAAGTACTCGATCCGCGGCCATCATCCATCGGGATGGGCGTGGGCCTGCTGGACAGGCTGCTGCAGCAGGCGCCGGACTGCGATGCAGTATTTTGCTGCAACGACGACCTGGCACATGGCGTCCTTTTCGAATGCCAGCGGCGCGGCATCCGCGTCCCGCTGCAACTTGCCGTCGCAGGTTTCAATGACCTCGCCGCATCCGCCTGGATCTGCCCGGCGCTCACCACGATAGCGACCCCGCGCTACGACATCGGCCATGCCGCGGCCTCGATGCTGCTGCAGTTGATGCGTGGAGAAACACCGGAACCGGCGAAAGTCGATCTCGGCTTTTCGCTGGTTCTGCGGGAAAGTACCTGATAGTTTTATAAACGGCAGATGGCGAAAGCGACCAGCGAGCCGACGAGGATACCGGCCGTGATTTCCACGCGCGTATGGCCGATGCGTTACGCAGCAATGTATGCGCTATTTCATCGGGGCCGCAATTACGACATGCTGGCAATCACGGCCACGATTTCCTCGCCATAGGTTTCCAGCTTCTTTTCCCCCACACCGGAAATATTGCGCAGGTCGCTCAGCGAGCCCGGTTTTGCCTTGGCGATCTCGCGCATCGTTGCGTCATGAAAGATGACGTAGGCCGGCACGTTGTGCTTGCGCGCCGTCTCCACGCGCCACCAGCGCAGCTTCTCGAAAATTGCCTGCTCGGTACGGGAGAGTTCGGTTTCGACATATCCCTTGGGTTTGACCGCCTGTCGCTTTTGCCGGGCCGGCTTCTGGTATTCGCGGAGCTGCACCTTCTGCTCGCCGCGCAGCACCGGACGCGCCTGGTCGGTGAGCTTGAGTGCGCCGTAGGCATCGTGATCGACCTCGATCAGCCCCAGCGCAATCGCCTGCCGCACGATGGCGCGCCATTCGGCCTCGCTGGCATCGCCGCCGACACCGAAGGTCGATAACTTGTCATGCCGCCATTGCTTGACCTTGTCGGATTCGACGCCGCGCAGCACGTCGATCACATGGCCGGCGCCGAAGCGCTGCTCGACACGGTAGATTGATGACAGGAGCTTCTGCATCTTGACGGTACCGTCGAACGAGACAGGCGGACTGATGCAGATATCGCAATTGCCGCAGGGGCCGGACGACTGGCCGAAATAGTCCAGCAGGCGAACGCGCCGGCAGTTGAGGGTTTCGCACAGGCCGAGCATGGCGTCGAGCTTAGCGGTTTGTATGCGCTTGTAGGTATCGCCGGCTTCCGATTCATCGATCATGCGGCGCTGCTGCACCACATCCTGCAAGCCGTAAGCCATCCAGGCATCGGCCGGCCCGCCGTCGCGTCCGGCACGGCCGGTTTCCTGGTAATACCCTTCGATGCTTTTCGGCAGATCGAGGTGGGCGACGAAGCGCACATCCGGTTTGTCAATTCCCATGCCGAAGGCAATGGTGGCCACCATCACCATCGATTCCTCGCGCAGGAAACGCGCCTGGTTGGCGCTGCGTACCTGCATCTCCATGCCTGCGTGATAAGGCAATGCGGGAATGCCATTGGCGTTCAGGAACTCGGCGGTTTCCTCCACCTTCTTGCGCGACAGGCAATACACAATGCCGGCATCGCCCGGATGTTCGTCGCGGATGAAGTCGAGCACCTGTTTGCGCGCATTCACCTTTTCGACGATCTGGTAGCGGATGTTAGGACGGTCGAACGACGATACGAACTGCGGCGCGTCGTCGAGCTGCAGGTTGTGCGCGATCTCCGCGCGGGTCTGCGGATCGGCCGTGGCGGTGAGCGCGATGCGCGGCACATCAGGGAAGCGTTCGTGCAACACCGACAGCTTCATGTATTCCGGGCGGAAGTCGTGGCCCCACTGCGATACGCAATGCGCTTCATCAATGGCGAACAAGGCGATCTTCGACGACTCCAGGAGTTCGAGGCAGCGCGGCGTCATCAGGCGTTCGGGTGCTACATAGACAAGGTCGATTTCGCCTTTCCGCACGCGGCGCTCGGTTTGCATCGCCTCGTCGAACGACTGGGTGGAATTCAGAAAGGCGGCGCGTACCCCGACCTCGGCCAGTGCATCAACCTGGTCTTGCATCAGTGCAATAAGGGGCGAGACGACAACGCCGACGCCGTCGCGCACCAATGCGGGAATCTGGTAGCACAACGACTTGCCGCCGCCGGTCGGCATGAGGACCAGCGCGTCGCCGCCCTGGGCGACATGCTCGACGATATCGGCTTGCTGGCCGCGGAAGGATGGATAACCGAAAACGGTCTGGAGGATGTGCAGCGCGCGGTCGCTGATGGTCTGGTCAGGCATCCCGCTATTGTAGTTGGATGCGGCGCGGGACGGGAGCTATGGGCGGGGATTATGGTCTTGCAGCGGGCAATTTTGCCGGCGCAGCAGGCAGGTCGTTGTCATTCTGCCCAGCGGCAGAAATGACAACGTCACATCACATAATCAATGGCTCCAATCCACCACGCCGGTGTAGGCCGTCGCTAGCACGACGAGTCCGAATGCGATCCGGTACCACGCAAAAATCGTGAAGTCATGCGAGCTGATGTAGCGCAGCAGCCAGCGCACGCACAGGAAGGCCGATACGAAGGCGGAGACGGTGCCGATCGTGAATAGCGGCACGTCGGCCATCGACAGCAGGTCGCGGGATTTGTAAAGCGAGTAGATCGACGCGCCGAAAAGTGTAGGAATCGCAAGGAAGAAGGAGAACTCGGTTGCCGCCTTGCGCGACAGGCCGAACAGCATGCCGCCGATGATGGTGGCGCCGGAACGGCTGGTGCCAGGGACCAGCGAGAACGACTGTGCCAGGCCTACCTTCAATGCATCCAGCGGCGACATGTCATCCACTGATTGCACCCGTGGCGGATTGGGATTCAGCCGGTTGCGGCGTTCCACCCAGAGGATGATCAGGCCGCCGACGATGAACGCCATCGCGACCGGTACCGGGTGAAACAGTAGCGCATTGATATTTTTGTGCAGCAGGAAACCGAGCGTCGCAGCCGGGATGAACGCAACCAGCACGTTGATCGCAAAGCGCTGCGCCTTACGGTCGCTGAACAGGCCCGCCAGTACGCTGGCAATGCGGGCACGGTATTCCCAGCAGACAGAAAGCATCGCACCCGCCTGGATGGCGATTTCGAATACCTTGACCTTGTCGCCCGTGAAGCCGATCAGGCTGGCAGTCAGGATGAGATGGCCGGTCGAGGAAATCGGCAGGAACTCCGTCAATCCTTCGACGATGCCCATGATGAGCGCCTTGAGCGCGAGAGTAAGGTCCATGTCGTGGGTTGGAAATAATTACGGTCGGTTACGGTCAACAAAAAACCCGCCGGTTAGGACGCCGCGCGGGTTTGGAATGCGGTGTGCTGGTGGTCTAGTGACGGATTACATTCGCAAGATGACCGCATAGCCTCTTCCCCTGACAGGGGAAGGAGCAGTTCGGCTATTGAATCTAACCTGCGCCTGCTATTTCACCGGATCGAAGGTTACCACGAGACCATTCGGCCTTGTCGTGATTTTGGACAACAGGTAATCGGTTCCGCCGTATCGCAGGTCCTCGGGACGGAAAGTATAGAGCGGCATATCCTTTAATACCTGTTCGGCAAGGAGGCTGCCAATTTTGCCGAGCTGGCTGCCATAGCGGTTGTCGAGGCCATCGACATTGACGTTTTCGACACGCGGCTCGCCTAGCACCAGTGCGCTGCGGGCAGGATCGAAGCGCAGGTTGCCCGAGATTGCAAAACTGCCCTTGAACGATCGATTGACGAAAGGCGGCGCGATCACCGCATCGAGGTTGGTGAGGATGCGGTTGGTTTCCGGCTGCAGCGTGACACGCGGATTGGAGATGGTGATATCCAGCAATTCAAGCAGGCGATTGTTGAACGGGAAGCGGCTGGCAAGGGACTTCTCCAGCGTGGCCAGCGGCACTTCGACCTGCCGTGGGCCGAGCAGCGTGGCGCAGCTGGCGAGGAGGACGGCAAGCAATGCGAGCACGTATCGAAAAGACCTTGATGTCATGATAATCCTTGATTCTCAGGCGGCAGTGAGGGCATCGAGCGTCGACAGATAATGCATTGCATGCTCGCTGCGCTCTCCGCACATTTCCAGCGACGGTTTCAGGCTGCCGCAGACCGCCGGCCGTTCGGGCTTGCCGAAGATGAGGCAACGGTTGCTTTCGTCAAGCTGCACGCAGCGTACTCCGGCGGGCTTGCCATCCGGCATACCGGGAATGGCTGATGAAATCGACGGCGCAATACAGCAGGCGCCGCATCCGGGACGACAGGTCAACTCATTCATAACGCAATGCCTGGATGGGCAGCAACCGGGACGCCTTGCGTGCCGGGTAGAAACCGAAAAAGATGCCGATGGCGGCAGAAAATCCCACTGCCAGCACGATGGACTCCGGCGATAGCCGGGTCGCCCAGCCGGCGAAATGCGCGACCAGGAAAGAGCCGGCGGCACCGAGCAGGATGCCCACAAGGCCGCCGATCAGCGACAGGGTTACCGCTTCGACCAGAAACTGCGTCAGGATATCCTTGGCACGCGCGCCCACTGCCATCCGCAGGCCGATTTCGCGGGTACGCTCGGTCACCGATACCAGCATGATGTTCATGATGCCGATGCCTCCCACCAGCAGCGATACCGATGCCACCGCCGCCAGCAGCAGCGCCATGATGCGCGACGATTCTTCCCGTGCCTGCAGGATTTCAGTGAGGTTGCGCAAGGTGAAAGCGTCTTCCTGGTCGGGCGGCGTCCGCTTGCGCTGCCGCAGGACTTCCCTGACGCTCTCCTCCGCCTGCTTCATGTCCGCGCCCTCGCGCACCTTGACCTGAATAGTGCCCACGCGGCGCAGCTTGCCCTGAATGTTGCCGAACAGCCGGTTGCGCGCGGTCGACAGCGGCACCATTACGGCGTCATCCTGGTCCTGCCCGAGCATGCTTTGCCCCTTGCGTTCCAGCACGCCGATGATGGTGAACGGCACGTTGCTGATCCGGATGGATTGTTCGAGCGGATCCATGTCCCCGAACAGCTGCGTCGCCACCGTCTGCCCGATCAGCGCCACCTTGGCGGACCCGGCCAGTTCATGCGGCTCGAATATCCGGCCGGAGGCCAGCGGCCAGTCGCGCGCTTCGAGATAGTCGGGATTGATGCCGTACACCGAAGCTGACCAGTTGTTGCCGCCGGCGACGATTTGCCGGGTGCCGCGGCTGGACGGCGCGGCCACCTGGACTTCCGGAATTTCGCGCACCAGCGCCGCTGCATCATCTTCAGTCAGGTTCTGGTTCGCGCCCGCGCCGAGGCGCACGCCGGAGGATGTAGTCGAGCCGGGCATGACGATCATGAGATTGGAGCCGAGGCTCTTGATCTGTTCCTCCACCCGTGCCTGCGCGCCGGCGCCGATGGCGATCATGGTGATCACTGCCGCCACGCCAATGATGATGCCAAGCATGGTCAGCATCGAGCGCAGCTTGTTGACGCGCAATGCATTCAATGCAATGCGCAGCGTCGCAAGCAGGTTCATGCGGCAGCTCCCGCATCAAGGCGCTGCAGTTCGGCCTGCGCATTATGTGGCCGGTTCGGCTGGTCGCTGATGACCAGTCCATCGCGGAAGGCGATGATGCGCGACGCGAACGCGGCGACGTCATGCTCATGCGTGACAATGACGATCGTCATGCCTTCCCGGTTCAGCCGCTGCAGCAGCGCCATGATTTCGATACTGGTGCGGGAATCGAGAGCGCCGGTCGGTTCATCGGCCAGGATCAGCGATGGGTTATTCACCAGCGCCCGGGCGATCGCCACCCGCTGCTGCTGTCCGCCCGATAACTGCGCCGGGTGATGGTCCGTCCGCGCGCCAAGGCCAACTTCCTCGAGGCGCTGCATCGCCCGTGGCTTGCGCTCGGCAGCCGGCATGCCCGAATACAGCAGAGGGAGTTCGACGTTATCCAGCGCAGTGGTGCGCGGAAGCAGGTTGAATTGCTGGAACACGAAACCGATGCGCTTGTTGCGGATGGCCGCCAGCGCGTCGTTCGGCAGCGCCGAGACCCGATCGCCGGCCAGCACATAGTCGCCGCTGGTCGGCAGGTCGAGGCAGCCAATCAGGTTCATGAAGGTCGACTTGCCGGAACCGGACGCACCCATGATGGCGACGAATTCACCTTCGTCGATATCGACCGACACGCCGCGCAGCGCGCGCACGGTGTTGGTGCCCATCACGTATTCCTTGACCAGATTGCGGGTTTCGATCAATGCCATGAATGCACCATCAGAACATTCGCGGGCCGGGCGGCGGGCGAGGCGTTTCGGTCGACTGCGACCGTACCGTGCCGCTGATGACCTCCATGCCTTCGTTCACATTCTGCGAGATCACTTCGGTGCTGGTGCCGTCAGTGAGGCCGAAGCGCACCTCGATTGCCTTCGGCTGCTTCTTCTCGTCCAGAACATAGAGACGGCCGCGCGTGCCGCCGCCTCCACGCCGGTCGGCGGTCTCGGCGACGATGTCGTCGTACTGCTTCCTCTGCTCCGGCGTCAGCATCTCGGCGATCTGCGTCCGCATGTCGTTGCGGTTTCGCTCCATGATCTTCTGCCGCTCGCCTTCCGGCGCTTCCCGCGCGGCCATCGATTTCTCGCGCATGGCGGCGAAGATGCCGTCCAGCTTCGCTTTCTGGGTATCGGACAACTGCAGTTCCTTCTCCAGCCGTTCGCGCATCGCCCGCATCTGGCCGCCCGGACCACCGGCATTACCTGCCGCATTGTTCGCTGCGTTATTGTTTGCCGCTGGCCGCGCCGCCGCGGACTTCTCTCCCGGCGCGGCTGCCGGGCGGAAGCGCAATGCGGCATTCGCCACCTTCAGCACCTCATCGCGGCTTTCGGTCACGACACGGACATTGGCAGTCATGCCGGGCAGCAGGTCCTTGCCCGGATTGGCGGCGCTGATGACTGCGGTGTAAGTCACGACGTTCGATACGTTCTGGGCAGCCTTGCGGATCTGCTTTACCGTCCCCTCGAATGTGCGGCCCGGAAAGGCATCGACGGTGAAGCTGGCTTTCTGGCCGATGCGGATGCGGCCGATTTCGGATTCGTCGATCGCGGTATCGACCTGCATGTCGGTAAGGTTTTCGGCAATGATGAACAACTCTGGCGCTTGCAGGCTCGCGGCTACCGTCTGGCCTTTCTCGACGCTGCGTTTGATCACGATGCCGTTGACCGGGGCGCGGATCGCCGTCCTCTCCAAGTCGACCCGGGCCTGCGCAAGCTGAGCTTCCCGCTGCTTGACCACCGCCTCGGCATTGCGTGCGTTGGCCATGGCCACATTGGCCTGCGCCTTCGCGGTATTCACCTGTTCGGCCAGAGAGTTGGCAAGGGCCTGCGCCTTGTCGCGCTCGGCGGCGGAAATGAAACCCTTCTCCACCAGTTGCTGCTTGCGTTCGAGGTCCCGCCGCGCATCGGCCAGGTTCACTTCGGCCCGGGACACCTCGGCGCGCTGGGCGGCGATGTTGGCCTGCTGGGTCATCACCTGGGCACGCGCCGCATCGACATCGGCCTGCACCTGGCTCACCCGGTATTCGAAGGTCTGCGGATCGATGCGGGCGATCAGCTGTCCTTGCTTGACCTCGCTATTGAAATCGACCAGAACTTCCTTCAACTGGCCGGACACCTGCGAGCCGACCTGCACCTGCACCACCGGGCTGAGCGTGCCGGAAGCGGAGACGCTGGCGGTGATGGCGCCTTTTTCTATCTTGACGGTTCGATATTGCGGCTCGCTGTTTTTCTTTTGCCATGCGTTCCAGCCGACAACACCAAGTGCTGCCAGCAAGACAATTGCCAGCCACAGCCACCCTTTTTTCAACCAAGTCATAAAAGCCGCACCAATCAGGAAATGGGTCGATTCTACTGGCATTCGACCAACCGGATTTTTCGTTTTGTATCGCTTCAGCACGTGCCTTGATACAAAGACACGAGAGGAAAAATAGCGGACGGTTAACCCGCCTTGACGCTGAAGCAATACGCCCTTATATTACTGACTCAAAAGTAAGTTACTTGACATAGACAATGCCACACGACTCAAAACCCCGCTGGGAACGGCGCAAGGACGCACGTCCGCAGGAATTGCTGGCGGCTGCTCTCGACCTGTTCGTCGAGCGCGGTTACGCCGCAACCCGCCTCGACGATGTGGCTGCGCTGGCAGGCGTTTCCAAGGGCACGCTGTATCTTTATTTCACTAACAAGGAAGATCTGTTCAAGGCAGTGGTGCGGGAGAACGTGGTGCCGGTGATCGGCGAAGCGGAAAGCATCATCGATGGCCATGAAGGATCAAGTCCGGAGTTGCTGCGCGAAATCATCCTTGGCTGGTGGGAGCGCATCGGCAATACCAAATTGTCCGGCATCACGAAATTGATGATGGCAGAGTCCGGCAATTTCCCGGAAGTCGCCCAGTTTTACCACGACGAAGTTATTTCGCGCGGCAATGCCATGATCAAGCGCATGCTCGAACGCGGCATCAAAAGCGGCGAGTTCCGGCAGGTCGACGTGGAGCAGGCGAACAATGTGATCTGCGCGCCAATGATCATGTTGATGATGTGGAAGCACTCCTTCAGCACCTGCCGCGCGTCGAATCCGATCTCGCCGGAAGACTACCTCGAAAGTTTTATCGATCTCCTCTTGAACGGCCTGCTGCGCGACCCATCTTCAGCGGCGAATTAAATGGACTTCCCATGTTGAAACGTCGTACTTTCTGGATCGTCGTCGCGCTGTGCGTCCTGCTGGCCGGAGCCGGCGCGGCAATGTTCCAGCGGCAGAAGGCGCAGGCAGTGCCCGCTGCGGCATTGACTGCCCCGCAAGCCGCCGCCGTTCTCGAATTCCTGCCGACCGACGTCATTACCGTGCAGCCGCGCGAACTGCGGCAGCTGCTGCCGCTGTCGGGCGCGCTGCGCGCCGTCAACCAGGCGGCGGTCAAGGCGCGGGTCGGCGGCGAGGTGCGGGACGTCCTGGTTCGTGAAGGCGAACCGGTCAAGGCCGGCCAGGTTCTGGTGCGCATGGATGTCACCGATTACCAGGCGCGGCTCGAACAGGCCAGGGGCGCATTGGCAGCGGCACGCGGCCAGCTAGACATTGCCGTCAAGGCGCGCGACAACAACAAGGCACTGCTGGAAAAAGGCTTTATTTCCAAGAACGCATTCGACACGGCGACCAGCCAGTACGACATCGCCCGTGCCAATGTCGAATCCGCAAAAGGCGCGTCGGAAGTCGCGCAAAAAGCATTGACCGACACGACCATCCGCGCACCCATCTCCGGACTGGTCAGCAGCCGCATGGTGCAACCGGGCGAGAAGGTATCTCCGGACAACCGCATGCTCGACGTGGTCGACCTGAGCCGCATGGAACTGGAAGCGGCGGTCCCGGCGGCCGACATCATGAACGTCTCGCTCGGCCAGGACGTGCAGGTCAGGATCGAAGGTCTGGGCGCGCCGCTGGCCGGCAAAGTCGCGCGCATCAATCCCGCTACCCAGGCCGGTTCCCGCTCCATCCTCGCCTACATCCAGATCGACAACCCGCAAGGCATGCTGCGCGTCGGCATGTTCGGCGAAGCGCAACTGACGCTGGCGAAGAAAGCCGATGTGCTGAGCGTGCCGCAATCGGCGGTACGCAACAACGGCCGTAATTTTGTGTATGCGATTGAAAACGGGACGGTGACCCAGAAGCCGGTCGAACTCGGCCTTCGCGGCGATGATGTCGAAGGCGGCGCGGTGGAGGTGGTAAGCGGATTGAAGAGCGGTGAATTGGTGGTGAAGAATAATCTGGGGAATCTGAAGGTAGGTGCGGCGGCAAGGGTGTTGCAGGCCGGGACTGCGACTGCGGAGGCTGGTGCGGGAGTGGTGCGGAAGTGACTTTAGTTTCGTCCATGTGGATGGTTTCTGCATCGTTTGTAGTAAAAGGTGCGCGGCGTAGCGAGGATAGTGAGGTTGAGCTAGTGCATGCAATTGATTAACCTCACTACCCCTGCGCGGGCCGCCCCATCCCAACCTTCCCCCTGCAAGGGGGAAGGAGCCTGCATGTTAGGCATTTATGTTCGGCATCAGAATTTGACGTAAAGGTTACTCCCTTAGAGTTCGCGCTGGATGGTGTTGAATTCCGCTGTGGCGCTGCCGACAAAGTGGCATGTCAAGCGGATAAAGAAGCGAAATTTGTCTGAGCCGAAGGCGAGTTTATTTCGCTTCCCGCTTGGCATGCCACTTTGTCGGGAACCCGAAGGGCAGCGACTTTGCCTCGCTGGAGCAGTGCTCCAGCCCTTTTTTGCCTATTTTTTTGGCGAAGCAAAAAAGTAGGTGGCCTGCCGGGGCCAGTCCCGGCCTGTCTCTTCGAAGAGCCGTAGAGGTTGCATTACCGGAGACACTCCGTCGCCCTGGATTCCCGCCTTCGCGGGAATGACAAGAAAAAGCAGAATGCAAAAAACAAATAGCAGCCGATAGAAACAGCCTAGACCCGAAAGACCCAACCCCATGTGGTTCACCCGCATAAGCATTGGAAACCCAGTCCTCGCCACCATGATGATGGTGGCATTCGTCGTCCTCGGACTGTTCTCCTACAAGCGCCTCCAGGTTGACCAGTTCCCCGACGTCACCTTCCCGGTGGTGGTGGTCCAGACCGAGTATCCAGGCGCATCGCCGGAGACGATCGAATCCGATGTCACCCGCAAGGTCGAGGAGGTTGTCAATACCATCAGCGGCATCAACAGCCTGACCTCGCGGTCCTATGAAGGCTCCTCCGTCGTCATCATCGAATTCAACCTGACGGTCGATCCCGCTGAAGCGGCGCAGGATGTCCGCGAGAAAGTCGCTCTGGTGCGTCCGCTCTTCCGCAGGGAAGTGAAGGAGCCGCGGGTGATGCGCTACGACCCGTCCAGCCAGCCGATCTTTTCAGTGTCGGTCAGCAATGATCCGGGCGGGCGCGAGCGCGACCTGCGGGAACTGACAACGATCGCCGACCAGGTGGTGAAGAAGCGTCTGGAAAACGTGCGCGGCGTCGGTTCGGTGGCGCTGGTGGGCGGCGTCAAGCGGGAAATCAACATCTATGTCAAACCGAACGAGATGGAAGCGCTCGGCGTCGGCGTGGACCAGCTGATCAATGCCTTGCGCAGCGAGAATCAGGAACTGCCGACCGGCGCGATCCGCTCATCCGCCAACGAGCAGGTCGTGCAGATCCGCGGCCGCGTCAAGGACCCGGCGGATTTCAGCCGCATCATCGTCGCCCGACGAGGCGGTCAGCCGGTGACGCTGTCGCAAATCGCGACCGTGGTTGACGGCCAGCAGGAGCAGGAAAGCCTGGCAATGTTCAACGGGCGGCGCACGTTGGCGCTGTCCGTCCTGAAAGCCGAAGGTGAAAATACCATCGACGTCGCCGATGGCCTGAAGACCGCATTGAAGGAACTGGAGCCGACGATCAATGCGCTGTATCCGGGCGTGAAGCTGGACGTCATCCGCGACAGCTCGCGCCAGATCCGCGTGGGCGTCGAGAACGTGCGCCAGACACTGATCGAAGGCGCGGTACTGACGGTGCTGATCGTCTTCCTGTTCCTCAATTCCTGGCGTTCGACGGTGATCACCGGCCTGACGCTGCCGGTCGCGCTGATCGGCACCTTCCTGTTCATGGACATGTTCGGCTTCACCATCAACATGATTACGCTGATGGCGCTGTCGCTGTGCGTGGGACTGCTGATTGATGACGCGATCGTGGTGCGGGAAAACATCGTGCGGCACGCCGGCATGAAGGTCAACGGCCGCTACAAGGACCACAAGACCGCATCCCTCGAAGGCACTGCCGAGATCGGGCTGGCGGTCATGGCCACCACCTTCTCGATCGTCGCGGTGTTCCTGCCGGTCGGCTTCATGGGCGGCATCATCGGACGCTTTTTCCATCAGTTCGGCATCACCGTCACGGCCGCGGTGCTGATCTCGATGTTCGTGTCCTTCACGCTCGATCCGATGCTGTCGTCGGTCTGGCGCGATCCGGACATTCATGGCGGCAACCGCAACGGCGGCTGGTACGACAGGACCATCGGCCGCGTGCTGCGCCAGTTCGAGCGCTTCGTTGACTGGCTGTCGGCGACCTACCAGGTACTGCTGAAATGGTCGCTGCAGCATCGCAAGACCACGGTGGCGATCGCGCTGGCCAGCTTCGTCGGCGGTTTCGCCATTCCCGTGACGGGCCTGATCGGCAGCGAGTTCGTGCCGCAGGCGGATTACTCGGAAACCGGCGTGGTGTATTACACCCCGGTCGGATCGTCGCTTGAATTCACCGAGACCAAGGCACGTCAGGTGGAAGCCGTGCTGCGCGAATTCCCGGAAGTGCGCGATCTGTACACCACCATCAACACCGGCACTGCACAGGGAAAGAATTACGCCACCACCTATGTGCGCCTGACACCGCGAGACCAGCGCGAGCGCAGCACCAAGGAGCTGAGCGTACCGCTGCGCAACCGGCTGATCCAGATTGCCGGGATTACGGTCACCCACATCGGCTCGCTCGAAGGGGTGGGCGGTGACACCAAGCAGATCCGGTTGTCGCTGCTCGGCACCGACCTGGAGGAACTGGCGCGCCTGTCGGCGCTTGCGCAGGAGAAAATCAACGCCGTTCCCGGTGTGGTCGACCTCGACTCCAGCCTGAAGCCGAATAAGCCGACCATCGCCATCGAGCCGAAGCGCGACATTGGCGCCGACCTCGGCGTGGGCGTGGGTCAGATCGGCAATGCGCTGCGGCCCCTGCTGGCCGGCGAAGCGGCCAGCGCATGGCGCGCGCCGGATGACGAGAACTACGACGTCAATGTCCGGCTGGCGCCGTCTGACCGCAATAACATCGAGGACCTGTCGCGGCTGATGCTCACCAGCGGCCAGACCAATGCCGATGGCTCGCCGAGAATGGTGGCGCTGCGCCAGGTGGCGACGATCGCCCCAGCCACCGGTGCCAACCAGATCAACCGGCGCGACCTGAACCGGGAAGTGGAGCTGTCGGGCAATGTGATCGGCCGCTCCGCCGGCCAGGCCAGTGCCGACATCAAGGCGGCCCTGGACAGCATCGACTGGCCGGCCGGTTATCGCTACCAGGTCGGCGGCTCCGCGAAAAACATGCAGGAATCCTTCGGCTATGCGCTGTCGGCGCTCGCCCTGGCAGTCATCTTCATCTATATGATCCTGGCGTCGCAGTTCGCCAGTTTCCTGCAACCGCTGGCAATCATGTCGTCACTGCCGCTGACGCTGATCGGCGTGTTCCTGGCGCTGATGTTTTTCCGGTCGACGCTGAACCTGTTCTCGATCATCGGCTTCATCATGCTGATGGGACTGGTGACAAAGAATGCGATTTTGCTGGTGGATTTTGCCAAGCAGGCACGCAAGGCCGGTGCGGAACGCGGCGCGGCGCTGCTCGAAGCTGCCCACGTCCGGCTGCGCCCCATCCTGATGACCACGCTGGCGATGGTGTTCGGCATGGTGCCGCTGGCGTTCGGCATGGCGGAGGGTTCCGAACAGCGGGCGCCAATGGGCCAGGCGGTCATCGGCGGCATCATCACCTCGTCGCTTCTGACGCTGGTCGTGGTGCCGGTCGTGTACACCTACCTCGACGACCTGGCGGCCTGGGCGCGGCGCAAATTCGGCAGCGTGCCCGTGCCGGGCCACGGTAGCATGGACGCCGTGCCGCAGTCCAGGAACGACGATGTCGTTTGATAGAATAGCCGGTTTGTTTCCCTCACCATTTCAACCCATCGAGTCGCAAAAATGAATATCGAACAAGCCCGTTTCAACATGATCGAACAGCAAATCCGGACATGGGATGTGCTCGAACCCGATGTGCTCGAATTGCTGATGGTGGTCAAGCGCGAAAACTTCGTGCCGGAAGCGCACAGAAACCTCGCCTTCATCGATACCGAAATACCCCTGCCCCGCGGCCAGTCGATGTTCGCGCCCAAGATGGAAGCGCGGATCCTGCAGGAAGTCGCGGTGAAAAAACATGAGAGCGTGCTCGAAATCGGCGCAGGCTCCGGCTACATGGCTGCGCTGCTGGCGCACAAGGGGCAACAGGTCACGACGGTCGAGATCGAGCCGGAGCTGAAGGCGATGGCGGAAAAGAATCTCGCCGCCAACGGCATCAGCAACGTCGAGGTCGTGCTCGGCAACGGCGCCCAGGGCTGGACCGGCGGCGGCCCGTACGATGTGATCGTGATTTCCGGATCGTTGCCAGTGCTGCCCGATGCCTTCCTGCAGCAGATCAAGGTCGGTGGCAGGATCTTCGCCATCATCGGCGAATCGCCGGTCATGTTCGCCCAGCTCATCACCCGCACCGGTAACGCCGCCTACGACAAGCGTACCGTCTTCGAAACCGATGTCAGGCCGCTGCGTGAAGCCCTGACGCCGTCCCATTTCAAATTCTGAGAACCGACATGCAAACCATGACCGCGCCTGAACTCGCCGTCTGGCTGGCGGACGAGAGTCGTCCGAAGCCACTGTTGCTTGACGTGCGGGAGCCCTGGGAATTCCAGACCTGCCACATCGACGGCGCAGTGCCGATGCCGATGAATACGGTGCCCGCCCGCATGCAGGAACTGGACGAGGATGCAGCCATTGTCTGCATCTGCCACCACGGCGCACGCAGCATGTCGGTCGCCGCTTTCCTCGAGCGCAACGGCTTTGCCAATGTGATCAACCTGACCGGCGGCGTCCATGCCTGGGCGCAGCAGGTCGACGGCTCGATGCCGACTTATTAACCTTCGCTATCAAACCCCGCACGGAGAAATCAATGCGCAAGCCCCTTATCGCCGCTCTCATCGCCGGCGCGTTTCTGTCGCTCAATGCGTCCGCGGACGACCTGCTGCAGGTGTACAGGGAAGCGCTTGTGTACGATGCGCAGATCGCTAGCGCACGCGCCGCCCTGGAAGCCGGCCAGGAACGCGAGGTGCAGGCGCGCGCAGGCTTGCTACCGACGGTGGCGCTGTCGGGCAGTTACAACCGCAGCGATCTGAATGCGCGCTCGGGCGGCATCACCAGCGACCGCAATTTCAATGCGAAGGGGTACACGCTGTCGATGTCGCAGCCGCTGTTCCGGCTGGCCAACTGGGAGACGTACCAGCAGGGAAAGCTGTCGACGGCGGTGAGCGAAGCGCAGTTCGCGCAGGCGCAGCAGGACCTGATCGTGCGCGTGGCACAGGCTTACTTCGATGTGTTGTCGGCGCAGGATGCGCTGGGAACGGTCGAGGCGCAGAAAACCGCCATCACCGAACAGCTTGCCCTGGCGAAGCGCAGCTTCGAGGTAGGCACGGCGACCATCACCGATACCCATGAGGCGCAAGCCCGGTTCGACCTGTCGCTGGCGCAGGAAGCCGCGGCGCGCAGCGAACTGGAGATCCGGCGCGCGGCCCTGCAGCAGATCATCGGCCGCCAGGCGGGTGCGCTCGCTACGCTTCGGCCCGGCGTGAAGATCAATGCGCCGGAGCCGTCCGCCATCGAACCGTGGGTGCTGAGCGCGGAACAGCAGAACTTCAGCGTGCTCAGCCAGCAGCTCGCGCTCGAAATCGCGCAACGGGAAATCAAGCGCAACCGTGCTACCCACTACCCGACGGTCGACCTGGTCGCCAGCCGCAGCTACAACGACCAGACCGGCACGGCGCTGAGCCCGACCGGCTCTGTCTCCAACAACAACGCGGTCGGCGTGCAGCTGGCGATTCCGCTGTTTTCCGGTTTTGCCATTACCAGCCGGGTGCGTGAAGCGATCGCGCTGGAAGACCAGGCCCGGGCAAACCTGGAAAACATACGCCGCACGGCTGCGCAAGGCGCCAGGCAAGCGTTCCTTGGTGTAAATTCCGGGCTGGTGCAGGTGCGTGCGCTGGAAGCGGCAGAGATTTCCAGCCAGTCCGCGCTGGAATCGAACCGGCTCGGCTACCAGGTCGGCGTGCGCATCAACATCGACGTGCTGAATGCGCAGCAGCAGCTGTTCACCACCCGCCGCGATCTCGCGAGGGCACGCTATGACACCATCGTGAACGGATTGCGATTGAAGGCAGCGGCCGGCACGCTGAAGGAAGAGGATGTGGCTCTGGTGAACACCTTGCTTGCTCAGTAACACTCGTTCTGCTGCGGTATAGGTCTTTCATTGGATAGCCCCCGCTCCTGGGGCGAGGGGCCGGGTGTGGTAGCAAGGTTGAATCGGCGCACGCAGCACCTCGACTTCACCAACCCTACCCTTCCCTCTGAAACGGGAGGGAACCTTACAGCTTGGTTTTTGACACAGTAGTGGCAGGCACTAGCAAGTTGATTCCCTGCGCACTCGCATGCCCCGGCAAAAGAGCGCGTTCAACGGCATTTGCCCTTCCCCAAACAGTGTGATCTTGCGCCGATGAAGGGTAAGATTTCATCGCTCTAAACTTCCATCACAGTCGTTTATGTCGCAATTGCCTCCCTTTCCAATCCGCAAGGAATGCCCACCGGGAGCCTGTGTGTGCAAACGCGACGAGCTGCTGAATGATCCTCAGGGGGACTTCCGCATCCTGCGATTGACGAACCTGGAAGAGAAGAAGCTCATCGAGCGCATCGAGAACATTTCGAACTATGACGATCTGAAGCGCATGCAGCAGCGAATGCACGAGCTCCTTGGGATCTTGCTGGAGATTGCGCCGGGTGCGCGCGAAGTACGTACGATGAGGGGCCTCAGCATCCAGGTGCAGGAACTTCCCGGACTGTGCCGGAAGACCCGGCAGTCGATTCCGGCAGCGGTGCGCAGGTGTCTCGAGAAAAATCCGGAAATCGCCTATGCGATTCTGGATGCGCATGACCTGTTCGGCGACGGCTGAAACGGCGTATTCCATGCCCGTCCACGCGCAAGTTCATATTCAGTAATCCGAAAGGCCCGCCCTCATCGCCTGACGGGGATGAGGGCGGGCCAGCTCCTGCAACAATCAAGCGACTGTGCAATCAGTCCCTGCCGTGCCCTCTCTTCAGCCCGATGACGGTTCCTTCACGGCGCTGGTCCGCGCCGCCATACTGCTTGCCTGTTTTCAGATCGATCACTACGCCCTGCACCGACCCTATCCGCGAATTGCAGGTCGGTACGCCATTGACCACCGGCACCTGGTGCCCCAGTGCGACGAGCCGCTGCAGTGTCTCGGCGGAGAAGCCGCTTTCACAGGTGATCGCACCGCCTGCGCTGGTGACCGAGAAACGGGGTGCATCAATCGCCTGCTGGATCGGCATCCCGTGATCGATGAGATTCATGGTCACGTTCAACACCGAATTGATGATGGTGGCGCCGCCCGGAGAACCATATGCGGCAACCGGCTTTCCGTGCTTGAACAGGATTGTCGGCGTCATCGACGAGCGCGGCCGCTTGAACGGCGCGACGTCGTTGGCACCGGGATTTCCGGTTGCATCATTGCGCGCCGGCGTGAAGTTGAAGTCGGTCAACTCGTTGTTGAGCAGGAAGCCATAGCCAGGTACGACGATGCCCGTGCCCCAGGTGTTCTCGATCGTCGTGGTGTACGAGACGACGTTGCCGTGCTTGTCGACGACGGAGAAGTGGGTCGTATGTATGCCTTTCTCCTCTTCCTGCGGCGCGACCGGGATGCGGGTCGAGGCTGTCACCGTTTCCCCATCGCAGGGCAGCGGGTTGCCGGCAGTCGCGGTTGCGAGCCGCTGGTCGGGATTGATGAGCGGCTTTCTCGTATTGACATAACAGGATGAGATCAGGCCACGCTTCGGCACCGGCACAAAGTCCTCATCGCCCATCCAGACGGCACGATCGGCGAATCCAAGGCGCATCGCTTCCGTCATGACATGCACTGTGCGGGCCGAACCAAAACCGAATCCCTGCGATGCGTCGCCAATGGGAAACTGCTCCAGCATTTTCAGCATCTGGATGACTGTCAAGCCACCGGAAGAAGGCGGCGACATCGACTTGATGGTCACGCCGCGATAGGTGCCCTCCACCGGCTTGCGCAACGCCACGTCATAGCGCGCAAGATCTTCCAGGGTCATGCGGCCGACGCCGGCCGCGCCCAGCGCCGGAGTGGTACGGCGTTGCGCTTCGACGATCGCCTTGGCAATCTCGCCCTTGTAAAACACGCTGCTGCCCTGCCCTGCAAGCAGCCGGAATGTCTTCGCGAGGTCCGGTTGCGTCAGCAGGTAGCCTTCAGGCAGTGGATCGCCGTTCGGCAGGCGGAATACCGCGCGTGATTCGGGCTGCAGGGCGGTCCGCTCATTGTCGATGTCGGCAGCCAGGAACCGGTTGATCCGGAACCCGCTTTCCGCCAGCGTGATGGCCGGCTCAAGCGTCTTGGCAAGGCTCTTGGTACCCCAGCGGTTGAGCGCCGTTTCAACGCCGAGCACCGTGCCTGGGACACCGACCGAGTGGCCGCTGATCGATGCGTTCGCGAAAGTCTGGTTCAGAAACATGTCGGGTGTGGCTGCGGCTGGAGCACGCTCCCGGGAATCGATGATGAATGTCTCGTTCGTCTTGGCAAGGTAGATCATCATGAAGCCGCCGCCACCGATGCCGGAGAACTGCGGCTCGACGACATTGAGGGCGAACTGGATCGCCGCGGCGGCATCGATCGCGTTGCCGCCGTCTTCAAGCATCTTTGCACCCGCCTGCGCGGCCAGGGGATGGGACACCGCGACCACACCCTTGCGGAAGCCGTGTTCCTGTTCGTCGACATTGATCACGCGATGGTCGGCGTGCGAGGTGTTGTCGCCGTAGGCAAATCCTGCGGTCAGCGCCGCCACCGCAAGCGGTATTGCGCCAAGCATACGTAGCAGTTTGGTATTCATATCGTCTCTTTCATGTTCGTCCCGGGAATAGAAGCCTGCAATCGCAATTCAGGTCACAAGCACGTCGCTGATGTCCTCCCTTTTTGTCATGCCGGCATCCGCGGGATCATTGCTTGGAGCGCGGTGTCATGCATGCATCAGTCGCTTGCGGGAGTCAGCGGCTCCACGCGGCGCGAAGAAAACGATGTGGCTGCGCCGTTCGCACTGGTGACGCGCAGAACGGGCTGGCGGATCCATCTTGCAATGGCGCGGCCATTGAATCAGTGCTGCAAACCCTAGCCTTGCTGCGGCATGTCCGTCGGCCCGATGTCGCTGATCAAAGCACAGGGCTTGAACATCAATGTGCAGCACTGGACCGTCTGTCGTAATGACGTGGCCCTGACTGCGGCAAGCCTGCCGGACGGAGCATCCGGATACAACGTGCTTCAGGCGAGGAGAAGAATATGAACCAACAAACTGTTGTTAAGTACGGTACTGCGTTTGATTGGTGCGGCTTTGAGAAGGATCAACCGTGACCGGCATGTCCACGAAGAGGGGCGATAGCACAACAGATTTGGGAAGGAAAACGAAATTCGTTTGCCGGACGGCAGGAGGCGTCTTGCAAGCCCGAACATGGACGGCCAGGGATTTAGCTGCAACGATATTGCCGGCAAAAAACCTGGCACCGGCAAAGATATCCAGAGCGTTTGCGATTGGACTGTCATTGCGCATGCATCGGTACCGGCAATACGTCATTGCCTGCCGATACCGTGGAACACGCTTTACCTTACTTTCCAGCCTGCACCGGCAGATCGCTCCAGCCACCGCCCAGCACCCGGTACAGTGTCACCTGATTCTGCAACTGCGCCAGCGTTGTCTGCACTGCCGCCTGCTGGGCGGCAAACAGCGAACGCTGCGCATCAAGCAGATCGAGATAGCTTGCCGCGCCGCTCTGGTAGCGCAGGTCCGACAGCTTGAAGCGGCGGGCTTCCGCATCGGCCTGCGCCCGTTGCGCACGCAATTGTTCGCCGAAGGTTGCACGGCCGGCGAGCGCATCCGATACCTCGCGGAATGCGTTCTGGATCGATCGTTCGTATTGCGCGATAGCGACGTTGCGCGCTGCCTGCGCCACTTCCAGGCCCGCCTGGTTGCGGCCGGCGTCGAAGATCGGCAGAAGGAGCTGCGGGGCCAGTGTCCAGACGAAGGTGCCTCCCTGGAACAAACCGGATAGTTCCCGGCTCGCGCTGCCTGCGCTGCCGGTCAGGGAGATGCGCGGAAAGAACGCCGCCCGTGCTGCACCGATGTTGGCATTCGCCGCCATCAGCAATTGCTCGGCCTGGCGGATGTCGGGGCGATTTGTCAGCAGGTCGGACGGCAGGCCGGCTTGCAGCTCGGAACCGATCACGGTCGTGGCCAGCGTCGCGCCGGCCACCAGTGTGGACGGCAGCGGTTGCCCGACCAGCAGCAGCAATGCATTTTCATTGACTGCACGCTGGCGCTGTTGCTGGGCCAGCGTGGCACGGGCGCCTTCCACCAGCGACTCGGCCTGGCGAAAATCGAGTTCCGACACCACGCCGTTGTCAAATTTCAGCTTGGTCAGGCGCAACGATTCCTCGCGCGCGGCCAGCGTCTGCTTCGTCAGCGCCAGCAGTTCGTCATCCGCGAGCAGGCTGAGGTAACTATTGGCCACCGATGCGATCAGGCTGATCTGCACATTGCGACGCGCTTCCTCGGTGGCAAGGTATTGCGACAGTGCCGCGTCGCTCAGGTTACGGATGCGGCCGAAAAAATCCAATTCGTATGCCGCGACCGTCAGGCCGCCGGTATAGGTAGTGGTAGAGCCGCCGCCGGTGCCGGGCTGGCGATTGCCCGCGAGGCCGGCATTGACGGTCGGCAGCTGGTCGGCCTGACGGATCTGGTATTGCGCCCGCGCCTGTTCGATATTGAACACCGCAACCCGCAGATCGCGATTGTTCTGCAATGCCAGCTCAATGAGTTGCCGCAGGCGCGGGTCGCCGAAAAAGCGTTGCCATTCGACGGTGGCGGCCGATCCGCCGGCATCGGCTGCAGGGGCAGCAGGGGCGGCAAGCGGAAAGCCTGCCGGCACCGGCGCCGCCGGCCGCTCGTACAGCGGGGCAAGGGACATGCAGCCGCCGAGGAACAGCGACAGGACCAGCGGCAACAGGACAGGTGCCCGTTTGGCCGTAGCCGTAGTTGTTGCGGCAGCCGTCGTAGAAAATGAACGTGGAGTCTTCATGTATCCGTCTTTCTCATGGTGCCGGTGCGGTAGTGGCTGTCGGTCCGGCAACGTCGTCCGACTCGTGCGCATAGCGCTTCCTCTGCCGCTCGCTGCCCTTGAATATGCGGCGGATGACCACGAAGAACACCGGCACGAAGAAGACGCCCAGTGCCGTCGCGGTGATCATGCCGCCCATCACGCCGGTACCGATGGCGCGCTGGCTGGCCGATCCGGCACCGGTCGCGATCACCAGCGGCAGGACGCCGAGGATGAACGCGAGCGACGTCATGAGGATCGGACGGAAACGCAGGTGGCAGGCCTCCAGCGTTGACTCGATCAAGCCCTTGCCTTGCGCCTGCAGGTCCTTGGCGAACTCGATGATCAGTACGGCGTTCTTCGCGCCGAGTCCTATGATCGTGATCAGGCCGACCTTGAAGTAGACATCATTGGGGAAGGCGCGAAGATTCGCCCCGAACAACGCCCCCAGAACACCGAGCGGCACGACCAGTAGCACCGAAACCGGAATCGACCAGCTTTCATACAGCGCCGCCAGTGCCAGGAAGACTGCGAGCATCGCAAAGCCGAGCAGGACGAATACGGTCGAACCCGACAATTTTTCCTCGCGCGACTGGCCGGTCCACTCGAACGCAAAGCCGGCGGGCAGCTGCGCAGCCAGTCGCTCCATTTCGTTGAGCGCATCGCCGGTGCTGCGTCCCGGCGCGGCATCGCCGGATATCCGCATGGTGGGATAGCCGTTGTACCTTACTGTCTGCATCGGTCCGACGACCCAGCGCGTCGTGGCGAACGCCGACAGCGGCACCGCCTGCCCTTTGACGTTGATGGCATTGATCCTTAGCAGGTCATCCGGCTGCATCCGCGCCGGCGCATCCGCCTGTACCACCACCCGCTGCAGCCGTCCGGCGTTCGGGAAGTCGTTCACGTAAGCCGAACCGAGCGAGGTGGAGATGGCGGCGTTGATGGCATCGAACGACACGCCGAGCGCATTGGCCTTCTCCCGATCGATATCGAGTTGCAATTGCGGTGCGTCTTCCAGGCCTTCCGGACGGACGCCGGCGAGCACCTTGCTTTGGGATGCCAATCCGAGAAGCTGGTTGCGTGCCGCCAGCAGCGCCTCACGACCATTGCCGCCGCGATCCTGCAGGCGGAAAGAAAAACCGGTGCCGCGGCCAAGCTCCGGAATCGGTGGCGGGCTAATGGCGAAAATGATCGCATCCCGCAAGCTGCTCAATGCGCCGGTGGCGCGCCCGGCCAGTGCCTGCGCAGTCATGCCGGGACCGCTGCGCTCATCCCAGTCCTTCAGGGTGACGAACGCCAGTGCGGCGTTCTGGCCGCTGCCGGAGAAGCTGAAGCCGAGAACGGCGACCATGCTCTTTACTTCCGGCTGGTTGAGGATGTAATTCTCGACTTCGCGCATGACGGTCGACGTACGCTCCAGGGTCGCGCCCGGCGGCAACTGGACGTTGGCGATGATATAGCCCTGGTCCTCGTTCGGCAGGAAAGACGACGGCATGCGCACGAACATCAGGCCGACCACCGCGATGACGGCAGCAAAGACGATCATGGTCCGGCCGGTGCGCGCCAGCAGCCATGCCACCCAGCGTTCATACCCCTTGGCCGTGCGGGAGAAGCCGCGATTGAACCAGCCGAAGAAACCACGCTTCTCATGGTGGTGCCCTGCTTCCACCGGCTTGAGCAGGTGGGCACACAGCGCCGGTGTCAGCGACAGGGCAAGGAAGGCGGAGAACAGGATGGACGACACCATCACCGCCGAGAACTGGCGGTAGATGTTGCCGACCGCGCCGCCGAAGAAGGCCAGCGGCACGAATACCGATGCCAGCACCACGGTCACGCCGATGATGGCGCCCGAGATCTGCCCCATCGCCTTGCGCGTCGCCTGCAGCGGCGGCAGCCCCTCCTCGCTCATGATGCGCTCGACGTTCTCCACCACCACGATTGCATCGTCGACCACGATACCAATCACCAGCACCATGCCGAACATGGTCAGCACGTTGACCGAGAAGCCGAGCGCAAGCAGCACCCCGAGCGTACCCATGAGCGCCACCGGCACGACGATGGTCGGGATGATGGTGTAGCGGAAGTTCTGCAGGAAGAGGTACATCACCAGGAACACCAGCAGCACCGCTTCGGCCAGGGTCTTCACCACCTGCGTGATGGAGATGTCAATAAAACGCGAACTGTCGAACGGGATATCCCATTTCATGCCTGCAGGGAAGTAACGCGATAGTTCCGTCATGCGGTTGCGCACCGCCTGCGCGGTTGCCAGCGCGTTGCCGGTCGGGGAGAGCTGGACGCCGATACCGGTGGACGGCTTGCCGTTCAGGCGCGCGGATGTGCCGTAGTTCTGGCCGCCGATCTCGATGCGGGCAACGTCCTTGAGCCGCACCGCAGAGCCGTCGGGATTGGCGCGCAGAATGATGTTGCCGAACTGCTCGACGCTGCTGAGCTGGCCCGGTACCACCACGGTGGCGAAAATCGATTGCCCCGGCACGTTCGGCAGATCGCCGATGGTGCCTGACGATACCTGCGCATTCTGCGAGCGGATCGCGTTGTTGACTTCGGCCGACGACAGGTTGAAGCCGACCAGCCTTGCCGGATCGATCCAGACCCGCATCGCCCGCTCGGTACCGAATAACTGCGCCTGGCCGACGCCCGGCAGGCGCTGGATTTCCGGCAGCACGGTGCGCGACGCATAGTCGCCGAGCGCGATCGGATCCCACTTCGGATCGTCGGAGGACAAGATAGTGAACAGCAGGAAGTTTGATCGTGCCTTGTCCACGCGGACGCCCTGCTGGACCACTGCCTGCGGCAGACGCGGCGTCGCACGGCCCAGTCGGTTCTGCACGTCCACCTGGGCGAGGTCGGCATTGGTGCCGGTCTCGAAGCTGAGCGTGATTGTGCCGGTGCCATTTGCCTGGCTGATCGACTCCATGTAGATCAGGCCCGGCGACCCGTTCATTTCGCGCTCGATGACGCTGATGACACTGTCCTCCAGCGTCTGTGCCGAAGCACCCGGGTAGGCGGTGGTGATGACGATGGACGGTGGTGCGACAGGCGGATACTGGGCGATCGGCAACTGGGTCATCGCGACCCCGCCCAGCACCAGGATAAACAGTGCAATCACCCACGCGAAAATCGGGCGGTCAATAAAGAAACGGGCCATGCGGCACTCCTGTGATTAGCGGTTTCCGCCGGCGGCCGGGGCAGCGGGCGCAGCGGATGCGGATGCGGCAGGCGGGGTTCCTCCTGCAGGCGCGTTCTGCGCCGCGGCTTTCCAGGGCACCGGCTTGACCGGCGCGCCCGGCACCATCATCTTCTGGAAACCGTCGACGACCACCTGCTCGCCTTCCTTCAGTCCTTCCAGCACCACCCATTGATTCCCTTGCGCGGTGCCGACCTTGACCTGGCGCGGAGCGGGCTTGCCATCGGTACCGACGACGATGACCGAATCGCCCTTTTCGCCGCCGCGCGTCACCGCCTGCTGCGGCAGCAGGATGCCGGATGGAATTTCCGTCTGCGACAGGCGCACCCGCACGTATTGTCCCGGCATCAGGAGGCCGTCTGGATTGGGTACTTCGGCGCGCAGCGTGATCTGGCCGGATGTCGGGTCGACGCTGATGTCGGAAAACAGCAGCTTGCCCTTGCGCGGATATTCCGAGCCGTCATCCATCATCACGGTGACAGGCACCGGCTTGTCCGCCGACTGCACATCGCTGCCGCTAGCGGTCCTGCGCAGGCGCATGACTTCACTCGCCGACTGGGTGAAATTGACATACACCGTGCTGGTTTGCTGGATCAGTGCGAGCTGCGTTGCTTCGGCGGCGCTCACCAGCGCGCCTTCGGTCACGAGGGCGCGGCCGATTCGGCCTGCGATCGGCGCATTCACGGTTGCATATTCGAGATTGATGCGGGCGGTCTGCACCGCCGCCTTGCCTGCCGCGACATCGGACTCCGCCTGCTTCTGGCTGGCGACCACGTTGATGTATTCCTGCTTGCTGACGGCATTGGCTTCCACCAGCGGCTTGTAGCGTTCCGCCTGGGCGGTGGTCTGCGTCAGGTTTGCCTGGGCTTTCGCGAGTTGGGCCTGGGCGCTGTCGAGCGCCGCGCGGTACGGCGCCGGGTCGATCTGGAACAGCGCCTGCCCGGCCTTGACTTCACTGCCCTCGCGGAACAACCGCTTCTGCACGACGCCGTTGATGCGGGCCCGGACCTGCGCGACCCGCAATGCTTCGACACGGCCTGGCAACTCGGTCTGCAATGCGACCGGCTGCAGGGCGGTAGTGACGACGCCCACTTCCGGCGGCGGCTTGGCACCCGCGCCGGCACCGCCGCCATTGCCTGCGGCGGCGGGCGCGGCGGCGTCCTTGGAGCCGCAGGCGGCGAGAACTGCCAGCATGAGCATCGAGCACAAGATGTTGCGTATTTTTGCTGGCGGAGTGGGTAAACGATTGCGCATCACGATGAGCACCTTCAGGAATGGAAAGAACGGCGGCAAAACTGTTGATTCACGCTACGGTGGACTGAAATACTTGCGGGCGCATGGACGCTACCGCCGCCTTCCATGGCCTGGTTGCCGATGGCCATGAATTGCACAACCCGGGATTTCACCGCCGCTGACGAAACCAAACAACGACCAATTGATTGTAAAAAAATGGCCCGGTTCGATTTGTTTTTGCCGGGCAAAACGAGGGACAGTATAAACTAACCTACAAGAGTGTATGTATCGCACTGTATCGCCCGCCGTGGCGCTCTCGACTCACCAAATATTTCCTAGGAATCGCTAACGTGCGCAGAACAAAAGACGAAGCGATGGCTACCCGCGACGGCATTCTTGACGCGGCGGCCTTGCTGTTCGAAAAGCAAGGCGTATCCCGCACGACGCTGCAACACATTGCCGCCGCCGCCGGCGTAACGCGCGGCGCCATCTATTGGCACTTCAAGGACAAGGCGGACCTGTTCAACGCCATGATGGACCGCGCCACCATGCCGCTGGAAACCGCGCTGGAATGCACCGACAACGCCGGGCTGGCCGATCCTGTCGGCGACGTGCGCACCTGGGTGCTCACCGCCTTCCGGCTGACGGTGACAGACCCGATCGCGCGGCGGGCATTCGAGATTGCCACACATAAAGTCGAGTATGTCGAGGAACTGACGGCGGTACGCGATCGCTATATTGCCAACTATAACCAGTGGCTGGTGCGCTCCGAGAAGCGGCTCAAGCTCGCAATCAAGCGCGGCCTGCTGCGTTCGAGTGTCTCGGCAAGGGTAGCGGCGCTCGGCTTATGGGCGATGGCCGACGGACTGATCCGTCTCTGGCTGCTGGATCCTGCGGCATTCGATTTGCAGCGCGTCGGCCGGCAGGTGCTGGACGCCCACCTGGACGCCTTGCGCATACCTCAACCAGTTTGATTTTCCGATTGGCCGATTAACTGTTTCAGCATTGCCATGGTGCGCGCAGTTGCGCCGCGATGCTGGCTGGCGAAGTGCAAGGCGCTCGCCGCCATCGCCTCGCGTTCTGCATGTTCTTCCACCAGACGCATTGCATGCCCGAGCATGTCGTTTGCATCAGCCACGCGCCGTGCGGCGCCGGCCCCAACGGCATCGTCGCTTATCTCGGCAAAGTTGAAGGTATGCGGACCGATCAGTACCGGCTTGCCGACTGCGCAGGCTTCGATCAGGTTCTGGCCGCCCAACGGCAGCAGGCTGCCGCCGATGAAGGCGATGTCGCAGGCGCTGTAGTAAGCGAACATTTCGCCCATCGAGTCGCCGAGAAGCATCTGCACGTCGCCGGGCAATGCGCCGCTGCCCAATGCCGAGCGCCGCTGCATGCGCCAGCTCTGTTCGCCGATCAGACGCGCCACATCATCAAACCGCTGCGGGTGCCTTGGCACGACAACGATGAGCAGGTTCCCGATGTCCCTGCCCCGCAATGCGTCGAGGATCAATCCCTCCTCGCCTTCGCGCGTGCTGGCACATAGCAGGACCGGGCGTGCGCCGATCAGCCCACGGATGTGCAGTCCTGTCTCGATGGCTTGCTGTGGGGGTGCGACATCGAACTTGATGCTGCCGGTCACCTGCACATTCGCGGCGCCAAGCTGGCGCAGACGCCGTGCGTCCGATTCGGTCTGCGCGGCGATGCAGGACAAGCCGTGCGCGGCTTCCGTCATCAAGCCGGACAATCGCCGCGCCTTCGCCAGCGAGCGCTCCGACAGTCGCGCATTCACCAGTGCGACGGGCACCGCCTGCCGGCGGCATTGCGCGATCATGTTCGGCCATACCTCGGTCTCCATCAGGATGCAGATCGCCGGTTTGAAATGCCGCAGGAACCGGCCTGTCATCCATCCGGTGTCGTAGGGCAGATAGCATTGCACCACCCGTGCGCTGCGGGAGGCGAACAGGGATCGTCCGGTTTCGCGCCCGGTCGCAGTCATGTGGGTAAGGAGGATGCGGTGCATCGGATAAGCGTCCAGAAGCGCATCCACGAGCGGTTGCGCCGCACGGGTTTCCCCGACGGAGACTGCATGCACCCAGATCATCGGCTGCGACGGCCCGGGCTGCCGATAAATGCCGAACCGCTCGGCAAGGTGCTGCCGGTATCCCGGCTCCTTCCGGCCGCGCCACCAAAGCCGGGCAAACACCAGCGGCAAGGCGAGCCACCATGCTAACGAATACAAAATGCGGCTCATCGCCCCGGTCGTCCCGCAATGAGATCCAGCGTTCGCGCGGCGATCGTTGCCGCATGATTCGTCGAGGCATCGACGTTCATGACAGCGCCGATTCGGTTGCAGCAAGCAATCGGTCGACCGCGGCTTCGACGTCGTCGACCGCAGGCGGCGTGCCGGTGTCCCCGAGGTTGACGATATTCGGTGACCAGTTGCCTTCGGTCTTCCATCGCGGCGAATCGCAGTACAGCTCGATCGTCGGCCGGCAATAGGCGGCGGCAATATGGGTCAATCCGGTATCGACACCGACGGCGAGACGGGCACGCTGGGCAAGCAGCACCGCTTCCATCATCGGCAGCTTCGGCAGCACCCGCGCATTCGGCATGCGTGAAGCAAGGTCTTCCGCTGCCTGCTTCTCTGCAGGACTTCCCCACGGCAGCAGCACGGGCAGTCCGCGCACCGCGACCATGTGCCCCAATCTTCCCCAGTGGGCAGGCGCCCATTGCTTCGCCGCACGCGCGGTGGCATGAAAAAACGCGGCATACGGTTGTTCGGGAAGCCAGGAAGGCAGAGCATGGAATGGCGGCGGCTGCAGATCGAAATCGGCCGGGGTGTCGACGTCATGGCCCAGCGCCGCGGCAGTGACCAACCTGCCGCGTAATACACCATGGGTGCGCAAGCCGACCGGTACGCTCATCGTGTGGAAAATCCGCGAGGCGCCTTCATAACCGGAACCCTCCGTGCCATTTGCGAGACCGACACGCTTGCCGCCCGGCGCGAGGCGTGCAAGCCGCATGACCAACCCGGTTTTCAGCAGGCCCTGCGTATCAAAGATCACGTCGTAGGCAGTGCTGCGCAGTCGGGAAGAAAACGCGCGCATCTCGGCGCGCGTCTGTTCGGTGAGCAGGGTCTTGCGCCAGCGGCGCAATGCGAAGGGAATGATGTCGCGCACGCCTCGGTTCAGCCTGACCAGGTCCGCGTAGGCTTCCTCCACCACCCAATCGATGTGGGCGTCGGGGAACCGGCGCAGGATGTCGGCAACCATCGGCATGTTATGCACCACGTCGCCGAGGGAAGACACGCGGACGATCAGGATCTTCATCGGGGTCGTCATGCTGCGCGGCTGGCCTGATGCGTCAGAATGGCAACTGCGCGCCCGGCATGGCTGCGACGATGGCTTGCTTGAACTGCTGCTGGATGCGCTGCAATGCGTCCTGCGACTCGGCTTCGAAGCGCATCACCACCACCGGCGTGGTGTTCGACGAGCGCGCCAGGCCAAAGCCATCCGCATACTCCACCCGCAAGCCGTCTATGGTGATGATCCGCTCCGCATCCGCAAACCGCGCCTCCTTCTGGAGCCGCTCGATGAGCGTCACGTTCTCCCCTTCGGCCAGCGTCAGGTGCAGCTCCGGCGTCGATGTCGACTGCGGCAACGCATTGAGCGTGGCCGTCACATCGTCCAGCCGCGACACCAGTTCCAGCAGCCGCGCGCCGGCATAC